>Ga0302326_10013219_pt1 | contig 17505 bp, 13 predicted proteins | sample Palsa_T0_3_FD_202264 | JGI IMG/M metagenome (GOLD analysis project Ga0302326, IMG submission 202264) | Peat permafrost microbial communities from Stordalen Mire near Abisko, Sweden - Palsa_T0_3 | ecosystem: Environmental > Terrestrial > Soil > Palsa > Peat permafrost | place: Sweden: Abisko... | reverse complement strand
TGGTTCGCTATGGATCGATCTATCAGAGTCTCGGCCTAACCCCGTCTCAAATCGACAAATTCGAGGACCTGGCAACAACCCATGCCGACGACTTAATGACGATGCGAGCCGCCGCGTTGGCTCAGGGACTCGAACTGTCCGATCCGGGCTTCGTCGCGCTGCAAAAACAAAGCAATGATCAATTTTACACAGCGATCACCAGCGACGTGGGTCCGGGAATTTCGGAGCAATTGACCCAGCTTCAACGCACGCAGGGCGCGCAAGGCTTCGTCAACGATATAGACAGCATGATAGCCACCGGGTCGCCTCCTCTCACAGCCGCACAGAGCTCGCAACTCGTTAAGCTCCTGGCTAATAACACACCAAGCTATCAAAAAGGAGGCAGCGTGGACGCCAATGCAATTGATTGGAATAGTGCCTATGCACAAGCGGCCTCTGTTTTGTCGGGGGCCCAGCTAGAAGCATTTCAGGCCGAAGCTCAGATGTTTCGAATAGCAGGAAAGACCAAGCAGTTCTATTCGCAGCAATCAGGCAAGTAGAGACACGTCCTTCGATTGACGGGCGGCAAAGGAGTTGACCATTCTTGGCCGCTCTTGGCCGCTATCCTCAAGCGAGCTCGTTGCTCACCTCTAAACTCAAGGAGATCCCATGACCGTCATCCATACCCTCTGGCTTCCGATCCTGCTCGCGTCGGTTTTTGTGTTCCTTGTCAGCTCCATCCTTCACATGGCGATGTCCTGGTGGCACAGGAGCGACTATAAGAAAATCCCCCAGGAGGACGCGGTGATGGATACGCTCCGTCCTTTTGGCATTCCGCCGGGCGACTACATGGTCCCTTCGTGTTCGGGCCCTTCGGAAATGAAATCGACGGAATTCTGCGAAAAATTGAAAAAAGGGCCGGTCATGATGGTGACGGTGGTCCCCAGTGGCCCGATCAATATGGGGAAGAGCCTCGGCCTTTGGTTCCTCTATTTGATCGCGGTCAATTTTATCACCGGCTACGTCGCCTGTCATGCGCTTTGGGGCTGGGCCGGATACGCCCGTGTTTTCAAGATCGCCGGTGTGACGGCATTCTTGGGCTATTCCGCCGCGCTTTGGCAGATGTCGATCTGGTACCAACGCTCCTGCTTGACGACGCTCAAATCCACCATCGATGGAGTGATCTACGCCGGAGTCACGGCCGCCACGTTCGGCTGGCTCTGGCCGCGGTAGCCTCAGCGCCCCGACGCCAAGTAATCGTGCACAACTCGATTACTTCCGCTGCGTCTTACAAACTATGAATACCCCGCTCCCACTCGCGGCCGTCGGTCTCGTCGCGTTCGTTGCCTCAGCGTTCGCCGACCCTTCGGTGGCCACGATGGAGGGAGCGTTCGCCGCCCCGCCCACCGAGACGAGGCCGATGCTGCGGTGGTGGTGGTTCGGGCCTGCCGTCATCAAGCCGCAGCTCGGACGCGAAATGGATTTCATGAGAGCGGGAGGCTTCGGCGGCTTTGAGGTTCAGCCGACCTATCCGCTCGCGCTCGATGGGCAATATCCGGGATTGAAGAATATCAAATTTCTTTCGCCGGAATTCTACGATCTGCTCGGATTCACCGCGGCCAAAGCCAAGGAGATCGGGCTGCGCATGGACCTCACACTCGGCAGCGGCTGGCCGTACGGCGGCCCCATGTTCACCCGGGAAGAAGCCGCCCAGTCCATCCGCTTTGCGGGAGCGGTGCCGATTGCCGCGGGCCAAACCAGCGTCGCCGCGCCGGAATGGACCGGCCGGCGGGCTGTTCCGGATGCGCCGTTGATCGCGGCGCTGCTTGGGCCGATCACCGACGGGGCGCCCGGTGAGAGTCGGTATCTGCCGATCCCCATCAAGGACCGCCTCGCGCAGCTGCCGTCCGATTTGCACGGCGCGACGGAGGTTCAATTCTTTGGCTACGCGCAGGCGGACTTGATGCAGGTGAAGCGCGCGGCATTCGGCGCCGAAGGGTTCGTTGTCGATCATTACAGTCCGGCGGCCATCGAGAAGTTTATCGCCGCCATCGCCCAGCCGGAGATTGCCGCGTGCGGGCCCAATGTGCCCTCCTCCATCTTTTGTGACAGCTTGGAGGTGGCCGGCGAAGGATGGACGCCGAACCTCCCCGCTGAATTCAAGCGGCGCCGCGGTTATGATCTCATCCCGCTTCTGCCCGCGCTCTTCGATCCTAGCTTCCCCAATGGGGCCGAAATCCGCGGCGACTACGGACGGACGGTTTCCGAGGTTTTTGACGACGCATTCGTCAGCCGGTTCACGAAGCTCGCCCACGACGACCATACCCGTTTCCGGCTGCAGGCCTACGGCACGCCGCCGACCACCCTCACGACGTATGCACGCGTGGACATCGCGGAGGGAGAGAGCCACGATTGGCGGGCGCTTTCGGGGACCCGGTGGGCGTCCTCAGCAAATCATCTCCTCGGCCGGCCCGTCACCAGTTCGGAAGCGTTTACCTGGCTGCATTCGCCGGTGTTCACGGCGGCGCCCATCGACATCAAGGCCGAGTCGAATTTTCAGTTCCTGAACGGCGTCAATCAGCTGCTTTGCCACGGGTGGCCTTATACCGCTCCGGGCGTGGAGTATCCCGGCTGGCGTTTCTATGCGGCAGCTGTGTTCAACGAGAAAAATCCCTGGTGGCTCGTGATGCCCGATATCACACGCTACCTCGGCGCCACTTCTTATATGCTCCGGCAGGGAACACCGGCCAACGACGTCGCGCTGTATCTGCCCGAAGAGGATGCATTCACGGCGATGACACCGTCCAATCTTCAAATGGTGGGAGCGGGCGGCAACGGCATCCTCAATCGGCTGGTCAGCAGCGTCATCCCTCCGATTCTCGACGCCGGATTCAATTTTGACGGCATCGACGCCGGAATCCTGGCGGAGCACGGCGCGGTGCGCGGGCCCACACTGGCCTTCGGCGATGTCAAATACCGGATCGTGATCCTTCCCAGCCTCTCAAGGATCACGCTGGCATCGCTGCGCACGCTGGAGAAATTCGCGCAGCAAGGCGGCATACTGATCGCCACGGAGCATCCGCCGTCCGCTGTGCCCGGTTATCTCGTCAGCGCCGCCGACAGGGAGGCCGCGCGCCAAATCATCGCGCGGCTGTTCGTCGGACCCGGCGCCAAGGGCCTGGTCGTTCCGACCAGCCAGCTCGCCGCCACCCTCGCGCAAAAATTGCAGCCGGACGTGGTCATGGCGGGACCGCAGCCCAATCTCGGCTTCATCCACCGGCATGTTTCCGATGCCGAGGTGTATTTCCTGGCGAACACCTCGAACCAGCCGATCGCGACCACCGCTGAATTCCGAGTCAAAGGACTGCACGCCGAATGGTGGGATGCGAGCACCGGCAAGATCACGCCCGCGAAGGTCAATGCCACCTCGGACCGCGCCACCACCCTGGCGGTCGACTTGCCGCCCTGGGGGGCTCAATTCCTTGTCTTCACCATGCGGACCTTGCAGCGGGCTGCCATGCCGGACCCGGCCGAGGCGGGTCCCACCCTTGACTTGAGCCAGGACTGGAATGTCACCTTTGCCAATGCGGCGCCCGAACCCAATCCTGAGCCAGCACACGTGGCGACCCTGGCTTCATGGACCGAGCAACCGGCGACAAAATATTTTTCCGGCGTGGCGACCTACCGGAAAGTGCTCGAAGTGCCGGCGGCGCTCGTGCAATCCGGACGGCGGCAACAGCTGGATTTCGGGAGTGGCACCCCGATCGCTCTCGCAGGACGGGCCATGGGCGTCCGGGCCAATTTTCAGCCGCCGGTGGGCGATGCCGCGATCATCTATGTCAACGACAGGCGCGCCGGTGCCCTTTGGTCGCCGCCTTATACCGTCGATGTGACCGGGTTGCTTCACGCCGGAACGAACCAGATTCGCGTCGAGGTGGCCAACCGCGCCAATAATTTCATGGCTGACACCGCGCATCATCCTTTGCCCGATTACACTTCATTGAACGCGAGTGCGGAGTATGGCGGCAATCGCTTTCAAGCCCAGGACATGAGCCGGATTCAAGTCACGCCTTCGGGCCTGCTGGGGCCGGTACTGCTCCGCTCGGCGCCCTGATCTGGCGTCCGCCAAGTACGAACGCCATACCGTGGAATCAGAACCTCTTGGGCTAACACGCCGATGGCCCGCGGCATCCCTTGTGTTGCTGCTGTTTGTGGGCAGTGGGTGCTCGGCGCTGATTTACGAGATCGTTTGGTTTCAGCTTCTGGAGTTTGTGATCGGCTCGACCGCGATTTCGATCGCTGTGCTGCTCGGCACCTTCATGGGCGGGATGTGCCTGGGCAGCCTGGCTCTGCCGCGGGTGGTGTCCGATGGCCGGCATCCGCTGCAGGTGTGCGCCCTGCTTGAGCTGGGCATTGGGGCGTCGGGTTTGGCGGTGTGGGCGGGGATGCCCTATCTTGTCCATATCGTCGGCGACGGATCCTGGCACGGCCCGGCCGGAATCATGATGCGCGGGATGATCTGCGCCCTCTGCCTCCTGCCGCCGACCGTGCTCATGGGTGCGACTCTGCCGGCCATCTCACGCTGGGTTGAAACCACCCCGGAAGGGATTTCATGGCTCGGTTTTTTTTATTGCGGCAACACCGTCGGAGCGGTGTTCGGCTGTCTGTTGGCGGGATTCTATCTGCTGCGCGTGCACGATATGCCGACGGCCACCTGCACCGCGGCGGCGCTCAACCTCGCGGCCGCCCTGCTCGGATTCGGTCTCGCGGCAAAGTTCCCGCACAACGCGGCGCACCCCAGCGCCGAGAACGAATTCGCTGACTCGGGCTCCCGGGTCGGTGCGGTGCACATCGCCATCGCGCTTTCAGGGATGAGCGCGCTCGGGGCGGAAGTGGCGTGGACGCGGATGCTGTCGCTGACCTTGGGTCCGACGGTCTACACCTTTTCCATCATTCTGGCCGTGTTCCTCCTTGGGCTGGGAATCGGAGCCGGGGCCGGGGCTCTGCTGACGCGTTTTTTCGCGCGACCGCGCGTGCTGTTCGGCATCTGTCAGCTGTTGCTTGCCGGAGCCATCGCCTGGAGCGCCTATGCGACGGCGAGAACAGTGCCTTACTGGCCGGTGCATGAGTCGCACCCGGCAAACCCCTGGTTTCGATTTCGGCTGGATTTTCTCCGGTGCCTGTGGGCCATCCTGCCCGCTGCGGTCCTGTGGGGCGCGAGTTTCCCCCTGGCGGTGGCTTCCGTCGCGCGCCGTGGCCTGGACCCGGGCCGGCTGGTGGGAAGGGTTTACGCCGCCAACACGATTGGAGCGATCGTCGGAGCGATCGGATACAGCCTTCTGATCATCCCTTGGGCGGGAACCCAGCAAGCCGAACGCGGCCTAATCGGGCTGGCCGCGGCGGCGGCCCTATGGGCGCTTGTGCCCAAGCCGAAAAGCTTTGTCTCAGGCATCGGACATGGCTGCTGGATAGGCGCCGTGGCCGTAGCTGCCGCGTGGATGATCTCCACCGTCCCCAGGACCCCCCGTGAACTGATCGCCTATGGGAGGACCCTGGTCAGGGACACCGGCACGGCCGATATCCTTTACGCAGGAGAGGGCATGAATTCCTCGGTGGCTGTGAGCCAAACGTCGGATGGCGTGTATAACTTTCACGTGAGCGGCAAGGTTGAGGCCTCCACCACGCCGCAAGACATGCGGCTTCAGCGCATGCTCGGACACCTTCCTGCCATGCTGCATTCCGCGCCACGCTCGGTGCTGATCGTGGGCTGCGGGGCCGGCGTGACCGCCGGATCGTTCGTGGTTCAACCCGGAATCGAGCGTATCGTCATTTGCGAAATCGAGCCCCTTGTCCCGCGAGTCGTCGCACGTTACTTCTCCAGCCAGAATCACCACGTGGTCGGCGATCCCCGCGTCCAGATCGTTTTTGACGACGCGCGTCATTACATCCTCACGACCAAAGAGAAATTCGACATCATCACCTCCGATCCCATCCACCCTTGGGTCAAGGGGTCCGCTTCCCTGTACACGCAGGAATACTTCGAGATGTGCCGCGAGCGCCTGAATCCCGGCGGCATGGTCACGCAATGGGTGCCGCTTTATGAGAGCGACGAAGCCACGGTGAAGAGTGAGATCGGAACCTTCTTCCGTGTTTTTCCCGGCGGAACGATCTGGGGCAACGACGACTCCGGCAACGGATATGACATCGTTCTGCTCGGCCAGAACGGCTCCACGCATATCGGCGTGGATGCCCTGCGGGACCGCTGGGCAAGTCCGGAGTATAAGAAAGCAGCCGTTTCCCTTTCCGAGGTCGATTTTCACAACGCGGGCGAGCTGCTTGCGACCTACGCCGGCCGGGCGGACGAATTGGAACCGTGGCTCGCGGGCGCGCAGATCAACCGCGACCGGAATCTGCGCCTCCAGTACCTCGCAGGCCTGGGAATGGCGTCCAATCTCGAGGCCGCCATCTACAAGCACATGCTCGCCTATTGCCGGTACCCAGAGAATGTTTTTTCAGGCTCGGTCAAATCGCTGGATGAGCTGCAGCGGGCGCTCGTTGCGAAGAATCCATAGGGAGTAGACGGAGAGACGGTAAAGCCCCACCGGGGAAGGCCGCGATCGGCGCAACGGACACGACGTCGGAGCGGGGCGCATGCGTAGAAAAGACCTTCGTTTGACATAGATCCCAAATGGGACTTCATTAGTCCCAGATGAAAAAGTCACTCCCGCACAAGTTCGCCTATCCCTCGAAGCCCACGCATGACGAGATTGTCGCCGGGTACCGTGTGATGTCTGTCAACGAGGTGGCAGAGGGGCTGGGGATTTCGACCGCAGACATGGCTAAGCGCATTGGTGTCACCCGTTCGACCTTTCACCGGAAGCAGAAAGACAATGCCCTATTGACGGAGCACGAATCCGACGCGCTCGCACGGCACTCCACCCTTTTGGGCCACGCAATCGCCGTCTTCGGCGCTGATGTGGACGCCGCGAGACAGTGGCTCAGGAGCCCCCAAATCGGGCTCGGCAACGCCATACCTCTTGATCTTGCCCGCACGACGTTTGGCTACCGCGAGGTCGAGAAGCTGCTGACCCGCATTGACCATGGCGTCTATGCCTGAGCCGTCCGCGTGGCGGTTGGACAATGAGAAGTGGGCAGCGCAGTCTTTCAACGGATTCGGCGCATCTCTGGAAGGAGGCCGCTGGAATTCATCGGGTGTGCTCGCAGTCTACGCAAGCAAGCATCTGGCCATGGCCGCGCAGGAAAAATTCGTGCACCTGCCCCGACCCCTTCCCAAGGGTTCACGCTTCGTGAAGTTCCGCATTCACTTTGGCCGTCTGGAGGTGAAACGGCTCGATGTGCCCGATCTGCCACCTGATTGGAGGGCCGAGCCCGTACCGATGAGCACTCAGGCGATCGGGGATGCTTGGATTACAGCCGCCAGGACCGCGATCTTGGCTGTTCCAAGCATACTGATACCCGAGGAGACGAATTTCGTCCTCAATCCGGCGCATCGCGACTTCAACCGGATTGAGATTTCTGAGGCCGAGCCCTTCGCCTTCGATCCCCGAATGGCGCGGCTCGTCAGCGGGCCACCCGATTGACAGGGCGCGGGGCTGAGCGATCATGGACGATCGTGCCGCCGAACGAACCGAACTCTACGGGACCCGTGCGCCCGGAGCTTTTGGCTCCGGCGGGCGATTGGGAGTGCGCGCGGGCGGCGGTCGAGAATGGAGCGGACGCGATCTATTTCGGCCTGGAGCGGTTTAACGCCCGAATGAGGGCCCGCAATTTCACGCAGGCCGACCTTCCTGCCCTGATGGAATTTCTGCATCGCCGCGGCGTTCGCGGGTATGTGACCTTCAACACCCTGGTCTTCGCCGATGAATTGACGGATGCGGAGCATTATTTGCGCGGCATTATCGCGGCCGGCGTCGATGCCGCGATTGTTCAGGATGTCGGCATCTGCCGGATGATTCGCGCGCTCTCGCCCGATTTTCCTATCCACGCATCGACCCAGATGACTGTGACCAGCGCCGCCGGCGTGCGCTTCGCCCGCCAGCTCGGCGCGCACTTGGTGGTGCTTGCGAGGGAGAATTCGATCGCCGAAATCGGAGCGATCCGCTCGGCGGATCCGGCTGTTCCTCTGGAGGTCTTCGTCCATGGAGCGCTCTGCGTCGCCTATTCGGGCCAATGCCTCACCAGCGAATCGCTGGGCGGCCGCTCAGCAAACCGCGGCGAATGCGCCCAGGCGTGCCGGCTCCCCTACGATCTGATCTCCGATGGCCAGCAAGTGCCGCTTGGCGACAGACGATACCTGCTCAGCCCGCAGGACTTGGCAGGGATCGACGTGCTGTCCGATCTTGTTCGCGCAGGAGTGTCCTCGTTGAAGATCGAAGGACGGCTCAAGTCTCCCGAATATGTCGCCAGCATCACCCGAGTCTACAGACAGGAGCTCGATCGGATTTTCGGGGCCGCGGCAAAGAATACGATATCGGCGCGGTATGAGTTGGAGATGAGTTTCTCACGCGGCCTGTACCCGGGGTGGTTCCGAGGAATCGACAACCAGGAGCTCGTCCATGCGCGTTTCGGGACCAAACGGGGCGTCTATCTGGGCGAAGTAGCTCGGGTCGACGGGGAATCGGTCACCCTCACCATGTCTGCTCCCGTGAAGCCCGGAGACGGAGTCGTCTTCGACGCGGGCAGGCCGGAGGAGGGTGAAGAGGGCGGCAGAATCTACCAAGTCGAAGGAGCGGCCGTCACTGGGATCTCCGACTCGGCTCGCCCGATCACGTTGCGATTCGGCCACGGTGACATCAATTGGCGGCGCGTTCAACCTGGGCAACGGCTCTGGAAAACCAGCGATCCCGCTCTCGAACGCCAGGTGCGGGCAACGTTTGCCGAGGGGCGCATTCATTTTCAGCGGCCGCTGGACTGGGAAGTTCACGGCCGAGCGGGAACCCCGCTCACCGTGGTGGCCGACGACCGGGAAGGCCAGGTGGTCCACCTCGAATCCGAGGTTTCCTTGGAAGCCGCCAGCCACACCCCGCTGACCCTTGGCCGCCTCGCCGAGCAGCTCGGGCGTCTAGGCGGCACTCCATTCCGGATGGGCGTCCTCCAGTCACAGCTGGAGGGCGACGTCATTCTCCCCGTGAGCGAATTGAACCGCCTCCGCAGAGAAGCGGTGGCCGAACTCGAGTCCCTGCGCGCGCGCCCTCGCCGGTGGACCCTCCGGCCTGAGCCTGCGGGCTTGGCCAGGACAGCCGCGGAACCGAACGAAGGCCGCCCGACCGAACTGATCGCGGTGGTCCGGCTGCCCGAGCAGCTCGAGGCAGCGTGGTCCGCGGGGGCGCGAACCCTCTACTGTGAGTTTGAGAACCCAAAGCGCTACCGCGACGCCGTCGCTCGTTACCGCGAGCTCGCGGCTGGCGAGCCCGAAGAGGCAAGGATTGAAGGCGGCCATCCGACCCACGGAGGAATCTGGGTCGCCCCGCCGCGCATCTTCAAATCCGGCGAGACTTGGATCCTCGAACAGGTGAGGTCCGCGGCGCCGGATGGGTTTCTGGTGCGCAATTACGATCACATCGAATTTTATTCGGGTAGCAGGATGCGGGGGGACTTTTCGCTCAACGTCGCGAATTCATGGACGGCGTCACACTTCCTCGGCCATTGCGGACTTGAGCGGATTACCGCAAGCTACGACCTCAACATTGGGCAGCTCGAGGGACTTCTTCGAAGCGTTCCAGCCGGCTGCTGCGAGGTGACGCTGCACCAGCGGATGCCGATGTTTCACATGGAGCATTGCGTCTTCTGCGCTTTCCTCTCCTCGGGCAAAGACTACCGCGACTGCGGCCGGCCCTGCGACACGCACGTCGTGGCGCTTCGCGACCGGGTGGGAGCGGATCTGCCGCTGCGGGCCGACGCCGGTTGCCGCAACACCGTTTATAACAACCGCGCACAGACCGGCGCCGAATTCCACGCAAGGCTCAGCGAGGCCGGCGCCCGCCATTTCCGCATCGAATTTGTCACGGAGTCGCCCGACGAGGTCGCCCGCACGCTCGGGCGTTACCGGGAACTTTTCAGCGGCGCGATCGACGGAGCCCAACTCTGGCGGGAGCTCAAACTGATCAACCAGATCGGTGTGACGCGCGGGCAAATGGAAACGGCTCCGCAGACCGTTCGAAGGAAAACGTAGGTCTGACCGGACGGAGAGTAGATTAGAGTCCGGCATCCAACGGGGAGAATCGAAGCGGGCCCTCGATCTCGCTCGAATTGTGCTGGCGCGGTTTTTGGAGACGGCGCAAGATAGGGATCCCAAAAAACCCAGGAACCCAACGAAAACTTCCATGCGCAACTCAATCGCCCTCGCCCTGCTTCTCTGCCTCGGTTTGGCCGCCGCAAATCCCCTGGCCGCCCAGCAGCCGCGCCTGAGCCCTCACGAAACGATCAGCAAGGTGGTCGACAAGAACCGCGTCACGATCGTCTACGGCCGTCCCTATATGAAATCGCCCAAGACCGGCGAAGTGAGGACGGTCTGGGGCGGCACGCTGGTCCCGCCCGACGCTGTGTGGCGACTGGGTTCGGATGAGGCGACGCTCCTCATTACCCAGAAGGCCATCGTACTGGGCGGAGTGTCGATTCCAGCGGGCGCCTACACGCTTTGCCTTTTCGAGGCGGCCAATGGTTCCGCCAAGCTGATCGTCAATAAAGCGCTCGGCCAGTGGGGCATCCCTTACACCCAGGAAAGCCAGGAACTAGCCCGGATCGACCTGACCAAGGAGACCCTCGACGCATCGGCCGAACAGTTCACCATGAAGCTCGAAGCCGTCAAAGGCGGCGGCGGCAAACTCTCGCTCGCCTGGGATACGACCCAATTCTCGGTTCCCTTCACGCTCGCGAAGTGATCGGCTCTTGGCCCAGGCAGCTTGACATCGGCTCATCCTTTGTACTCATTACCGCTCTTCCCTTGAAACTCGCAGGCACATTTACGAACGCAGCATTCGCCGGATCTTATTCCGTCGCATCCTCCGTCGTCGTTATTGCCCACGCGCTGCGAGGGGACTGAAGTTAACCAACTTTCGCCCCCTCCGGTGCCAACCGGAGGGGGCTTTTTTTTGCCCCGGCCGGAGAGCAAAGGAGGTGGCCTCAACCCAAAGCCACCATGAACCAGAACCGCCACCATCCGATACCCATGAACCAGCGCGCTCCGGGCCGCCCGATGCCTGCGCGCACACACGGACTCCTGCCGTTTCTCCAGCCGGAGACGAGACCCGCCACCCATGACCTCCTCGTCATGAGCGCGAGGCCCGACCTCGCGCCCGGGGGCACCGATCCGGTCGACAACTTCATCCGTCGTTACCTTCCGGAAGAACGGCCATGAACGCCGTGCTTCCGGTACGGGAGGCCGAACGATCCCGCATCTCCTCGGCGCCGGGCCGGGCCCGTCGCTGGGCCACGCGCATGGGGAACCTGCGCCCAAGCGCGATCCGTGAAATCCTGAAGGTCGCCGAATCTGCCAGCGTCATTTCATTCGCCGGAGGGCTCCCCGCACCCGAGCTCTTTCCGACCGCCGCTCTGGCGGAGGCTGCAGCTCGCATTCTCACGGACGATGGAGCCGCCGCGCTTCAATACAGTACGACCGAGGGCTATGCTCCTCTCCGTCATTGGATCGCTCAGGATTTGATCGATTCAACCGCACTCGCAGCTTCTCCGGACCGCATACTGGTCACCCACGGTTCCCAGCAAGGGCTGGACCTGGTGGCCAAGGTTTTCCTGGACCCCCACGACGTCGTCCTGGTCGAGAATCCCGCGTACCTCGGCGCCCTCCAGGCATTCCGCTCCTACGAGGCCCAAGTGGTGGGAATTCCCTCCGACGATCATGGCCTGCGTCCCGACGCCTTGCGCCGAGCCTTGGCGCGCGCCACGCGACTCCCCAAATTTCTTTACCTCATCCCGAATTTTCAGAATCCAACCGGAGTCTCCCTCGGAGGCGCCCGCCGTCTCGAGATTGCCGGCATCGCCGCAGAATATGGCCTGACGGTTGTTGAGGACGATCCCTACGGGCGGCTGCGCTTCACCGGAACGCACACTCCGGCGCTCTGCTCGGCGCAGGTTTTGCCCAGTTGGGTGTATTTGGGCACGATCAGCAAGATCCTGGCACCAGGCCTCAGAGTGGGCTGGGCGGTGTCATCAGACGCCGCCCTCCACGAGAAGCTGGTCATCGCCAAACAGGCAGCGGACCTCCACACCTCGACCTTTTGCCAGCGCCTGGCCACGGATTTCCTTCAGACACCCGGATCCCTCGACAAGCAGGTCGAGCGACTAAGCGCGGTATACGGCTGGCGCAGGGACGCGATGCTCGCAGCCCTCGAAAATCACCTGCCAGAGGGTTGCTCATGGACCCATCCGGAAGGCGGCCTTTTTCTCTGGGTCCGGCTCCCCGAGTCGATCGATACAGTTGAGCTCCTGCGCCGCAGTATGCAGGACCATGTCGCCTTTGTGCCGGGGGAACCCTTCTGGGTAGGCAATCCGGTGCGCAACACCCTGCGTCTCAATTACAGTCACTCCTCCGAGGAGACCATTGCAGAGGGCATAGCCCGTCTCGGCAAAAGCATCCGCTCGGTGCTGACCCCATGAGGGGACACGCACGACAGCGTCGTCTCAGAATCCGGACAAAGCCAAGGCGGGGTCGCTTGCGCGACCCCGCCAGGTCCAGCTTCAACTTAGCAATCCCGCAAACTTACGTTCACTCGGATTGCTCACTATTTGACCGAAAGGTTCCGACGAGGTTCCGCAGTCTAAGCGCTCGTAAGACCCTGGAGGCTTGCGATTATCGGATGCAGCGATGAGCGTCGGAAAAAATCAACCCATGCCCCACGCTGCACCCTCCGGACCAGGCCCGGCGCCCCCACCCCGCGTTGCCGACTTGGAGATCAAAGACCCGCTGCTGATCTTCGGCTCCATTTGGCAGAAACTGGAGGCCGACGTGGGCCGGGAGTTCCTTCGCTTTCCGAAGGAAATTATCCTGCTGGGGGGCGCGCCCGGCGCCGGCAAGGGAACCAATACCGCCTTCATCGCCCAGGCGCGCGGACTGACGTGCGGGCCCATCGTCATCAGCGCCCTGCTCGACACTCCTGAAGCTCAGGCTCTTAAGAATGCCGGAAGCATGGTCGGCGACCGGGAGGTCATCGCGCTGCTCCTGCGCCGCCTGCTGGAGCCCCAGTACCGCGATGGCGTCATCCTCGACGGCTTTCCCCGGACAAAGGTTCAGGTCGAGTGCCTTAAGATGCTGGTCGATAAGATGCACGAGCTGCGCCGCGAATTTTACCAGACGCCCCTCAGAGTCCATTTTCGTCAGCCGACGATCCACATCATGGTGCTCTTCGCCGACGAGAAGACCAGCGTCGAGCGCCAGCTGCAACGAGGGCGCGACTTGCGAGCCCACAACGACGAAGTCCGTCGAACGGGAATTGGCGAGCTTCTCGAGGAGAGGGCCACAGACTTCGACACGGCGCTCGCACAAAGACGGTACCGCGTCTTCAAGGAACAGACCTGGGATGCCCTGCAGGAACTGAAGGAGATCTTTCACTACCATTTCGTCAACGCGCAGGGACCGATTGCCGAGGTCGAGCGCAACATTCTTCGCGAGCTCGAGTACCAGAGCACCTTGGAACTGGACCCGCGCACGCTGGACCGCCTGCGGGCCATCCCGGTTGCGAGCGAAATCATCGTTCATGCCCGCCAGGAATTGGTGAAGCGTCTCGACGCGTACGAACTCGAACACAGCGACCTGTTCGTCGCCGTGGCGACCTTCATCGAGAGAAAGGTGATGCCGATCGTCCTGCGCCACGCCCTCTCCGGTGTCGCCCTGGTCAACACCGAGGATCCCGTGCTCGACGATCCCCTAGCCCTGGCCATCCTGATCGACGTCTTCTCTGAGCGCGGCTACCACGCCGTCGTCGACATCCATCGCATCGAAGTCCCCGAACAAGTCGACCTAACCACCGGCGCCATCAAATGCCGCGTAAAGAAAGTATGGCGCGTCCAGATCCGCTTCACCGGCTCCGAAATCCGCAGGGGTTAGGCACCACCCTTTAGCCTTCGCCCCAGGCTTCCCCCCTTTCCGTTTTCCCTTCAGTCGCCCCCACTCTTGAGATAGAGCCGGCCAGCTTATGCAACCTCGGGCATATTTCCCCTATGCCCGAGGTGCGTGAGCTGGCCGGCTCTATTCATAGCGGAGTGCTTCTATAGGATCTAGGGAAGCCGCTTTCCAAGCCGGATAAAGCCCGAATCCAACGCCGATCACCGAGCAAACGATGATGCCGACGGCCGCCCAATCCCACGGAAAGACGATCGACGCCGAAAGGGCGACCGCAAGCGCGTCGCCTGCCAGCGCCCCCGTGAGGATGCCGGCCAGCCCGCCTGCTACCGAAATCAGCACGGATTCGAAAAGAAATTGAGTGAGGATGCTGAGCCGCGGGGCGCCGATTGCCTTGCGAATCCCGATCTCCTTGGTGCGTTCGGTGACGCTGACCAGCATGATGTTCATGACGCCGACACCCGCCGCGAGCAGGGCGATGGCGCTGATGACAAAAGCGCCCGCGCGCACGACGTCCGCTACCTTGGCGAACGACTCCACCAGCGAATCATTCGAATAGAGTTCAAAATCGTTCTCCTGCTCCGGCCTCAGCCCGCGCACGATGCGCATCGCGGCAATCCCTTCGTCAACCGTATTCGCATAGACCTGCTGCGAAGGAGCCTGTGTCGCAATATTGACCGTGTATTTCTCCGCCCCGAAATCGGAGAGAAACCGTGTGATCGGAATGACGATGATGTCGTCCTGGCTCTGTCCAAACATGGTGCCCTTCGAGGCAAAAATACCCGCAACCAGGTAGGTATGCCCGGCCGCCTTGATCATTTTTCCCATGGGCGATTCTGCCGGAAAAAGTTTGCGGACAATATCCTGCCCGATCAGGGCGACCGGCCGCACGAGGTCGACGTCCCCGGCAGTCAAGTTTCTCCCGGTTTCAATCGTGAATTGATTCGAGGTGAGAAAATACTCGTTGCTTCCGAGAAAGGTGACTCCGGGGTTGGTTTTCCGGCCTCCATAGACGGCCTGGACCGGGCTGGTGTTCTCGAACACCTTCAGGCACACGACGTCCGCGGTGCCCTCCATCAAATGGGCATAGCGCTGAGCCTGCCCGAAGGTGAGGTTTCGGCGCGCGTCATATTTGTGCTGGTTGTTGCCGCCGACCTGAATGCCGTTCGGCACTTTGGCGAATTGGAACATATTCACCCCCAGAAAGCTGAGCCCCGTCTCAATCGAACCCCGCATGGCCGAAACAGCCGTCATCACACCAATCACGGAGAAGACGCCAATCGCGATCCCTGCCATGGTCAGGAATGAACGCAGCTTGTTCACGCCCAGCGAATCGAGCGCCATCCTGAGAATCTCATTCATAGCGAAGGGCGACTACGGGATCGAGCCGAGAGGCTCCCAGGGCGGGAAGAAATCCGGAGACAATTCCAGTAACCACCGAGGCCACCAACGCCGATGCGACCAATGTCCAGGATACCTGGATGGGAAGGTTGGGCATCGCATGCTGCGCGGCAGTACAGGCCACGAAGGTCAGGGAGAGCCCGATCGTCCCTCCCACCACGCAAATCGCGACGGCCTCGACCAGGAACTGAAAGAGGATCGTGCGCCGGCGGGCGCCAAGTGCCTTGCGCGTTCCAATCTCGCGCGTTCGCTCCTTCACGCTCACGAAGGTGATATTCATGATACCTATGGCGCCGACAAAGAGCGCCAGTCCCGTGATGAACAGTCCGGCGAAGGCCATGCCCTCCTTGAGGGGTCCCAGCTGCTCCTTGAAAGCGTCCTGCTGATTGATGGAAAAGTTGTCCCGCTCGCCCGGCACCTGCCTGCGAACGCGGCGCATGGCGCCCGTCAGCTCTTCCTCCGCATCGGCGAGATGCAGCTTGTCGCGCAGCTTGACCCGAATTTCGAGCGATCCGCCGCGCACATTGAACTGCCGACGGTAGGTATTGAGCGGAATGAGGATCTGATTGTCGAAACTGAAGATCCCCAAAAAGGACCCTTGGCGGGCCATCACGCCGATGACTCGGAGCGGCTGGCCCCGCAGGGTGACCGTCTGATCCAGAGCCGTTCCTCCGGGAAAGAGGGCTTCTGCGACATCCGAACCGAGCACACACACCGGACGGCCGCTGTTGGCCTCCGTTTCCGAAAACAGACGCCCCGTCTGGAAGTCCGCAGTCATCAGCCTTCCATAGTCGGCCGTCGTGCCGAATGTGGCCACGCCACTCACCAGATTGTCACCGGAGCGCACGGTCGAAGAGCGGCCCGCGACCGGCACCGCCACATCGAGCTGGGAATTTGGCGTCGAGGCGATGATTCGATTGAGCGCTTCTGCGTCCTCCGGGTAAAACGGCCGGCGGTTGGCGTAATTCCACCAGTCATCGACGTTGTGCCAGGGCCATTTTTGGACGTAGAGAATGTCGTCCCCGAGGACGGCCAGGCTGTTGTTGAACTGGACGTTGATTCCCCGGATCGCGGTGCCCATCAGAGTCACCGCTATGATTCCTATGATCACCCCGAGGGCGGTCAGGGCTGAGCGCATCTTGCTTCCGCGGATTTGCGCCAGAGCGATCCGGACGGACTCGGTGATCTCGTAAAGCACCCGCTTCATGATTCGGGTCCGGACGCCTCAGTCGCTCGGTCCGTCGCTCTCAATGAGGCCGTCCCGCAGACGGACGACGCGCCGGGCATGGCGGGCGACATCCTCTTCATGAGTGACCACGATCAGGGTGTTGCCCAGTTCGTACAGCTGCTCGAAAAGGGCCATGATTTCGACGCCGGTGCGGGAGTCCAGATTGCCCGTGGGCTCGTCGGCGAGGATGATCGAGGGCCGGTTCACCAAGGCGCGCGCGATTGCGACCCTCTGGCGCTGGCCGCCGGAAAGCTCATTGGGGCGGTGGTGAATTCGGTTTCCGAGCCCCACGCTCTCGAGGGCCATCCGCGCCCGTTCACGGCGCTCCGCCGGCGGCACGCCGGCATAAATCAGGGGCAGTTCAACATTGCGCAGGGCATCGGAGCGCGGGAGCAAATTGAACGTCTGAAAGACAAACCCGATCTCGCGGTTCCGAATCTCGGCAAGCTCGTCGTCGGCCATGCCTGCGACGTCACGGCCGTTGAACTGGTAGTGGCCGTCCGTAGGCGTATCGAGGCAGCCGAGCATATTCATGAGGGTCGATTTGCCCGATCCCGAAGGACCCATGATCGCAAGATACTCATTGCGATGGATCGAGATCGACACGCCTCGGAGGGCATGAATCGTCTCGCTTCCCATTCGGTACAGCTTGGTGACCTCTCCAATCGCTATGACGAGGGGGCCCACCGGGCGGACCTCGCGTGCGGCGGCTGGAGCGAGGGGCGGAATCATGGCCGGCCGGCAGTCACTTCGCCTCGGCGGGCTCGGGCTTGGGCTTTTCGATGCGCACCGCGGCGCCGTC
>Ga0302326_10013218_pt1 | contig 17507 bp, 15 predicted proteins | sample Palsa_T0_3_FD_202264 | JGI IMG/M metagenome (GOLD analysis project Ga0302326, IMG submission 202264) | Peat permafrost microbial communities from Stordalen Mire near Abisko, Sweden - Palsa_T0_3 | ecosystem: Environmental > Terrestrial > Soil > Palsa > Peat permafrost | place: Sweden: Abisko... | reverse complement strand
CTCGCATCATGCTACGCGTGCCACGTCAGTACCGGCAGGCCTTTTCTGAAACCCACAATTCCCACTGCTGCGCCCCAATCGATCATCAACTACGATCCGGACGGGAAGCTGCCCGAGTAGGGCCTGAACGGGCTACGATCACGACAGTTGCCCCTACTTCAAAACTCTGAGCTTGTGTTTCGCAGCTCGTGGAGTTCCGGACCAGAAGCAATTTTCGCCTGCTCGAGCGCTTCGATAGCCAAGTCTCGCTCCTTACGAGCCTTTTCGCCATAGCGCTCGCGATCAGCCAGAGTGGTGGCGTTCACGGCCATTTCCTCGAATTCGATGGTTTTCTTCAGGTGCTCCTGTGCTTCTTTATCGTGTTGCTCGCCCATATTAAGCCGCGGCACTGTTTTTGGCATTGCGATTCCCCTTTCTCTTCCTCTCCACACGAGAATCGTACAAGCCTGGCGGCCCCAGATAAATACACGGAAAGACGTACGGCTTCCGCTGCAGGCGTAAATCCCGGCTGAGTTAGCGGCCCAAAACACCTGCAGAGGTGGTTTTGCGCGAAGCACTAGCTTGCGTCCGTTCTTGGTTGTGCTAGCGTTGTTCGCATATGCAACGCGACATCAGCGGAAGCGCCAGTGTCTAAGGTCGCTGCCCCGGAACCCGTCTCCTACCAACCCGTGCGCGCTCCGCGCGGCACCACGATCTCCTGCAAGGGCTGGCACCAGGAAGCCGCGCTGCGGATGCTGATGAACAACCTCGACCCGGAAGTCGCCGAGAAACCCGAGGATTTGGTCGTCTATGGCGGACGTGGAAAGGCTGCGCGGAACTGGCCCGCGTTTCACGCCATCGTTGCTTCGCTAAAGTCGCTTGAAAACGACGAAACGCTGCTCATCCAATCCGGAAAACCCGTAGGAATTTTCCGCACACATTCCTACGCTCCTCGCGTACTGATCGCTAATTCGAACCTCGTCGGCCAGTGGAACGATTGGAAGCATTTCGATGCGCTCGACCGTGCCGGCCTCACGATGTACGGCCAGATGACCGCCGGAAGCTGGATTTATATCGGCACGCAGGGCATCTTGCAGGGAACCTACGAAACGTTCGCGGCGGCCGCGCGCAAACATTTTCAGGGCAGCTTGGCCGGCAAGCTCGTCGTCAGCGGCGGGATGGGCGGGATGGGCGGCGCGCAACCTCTGGCAGCAACTTTGAATGGCGCCGCGTTTCTCGGCATTGATGTCGACCCGGAGCACATCAAACGCCGCGTTAAGACCGGCTATTGCGACGTGATGGTCAACGATCTCGACGAAGCGCTGCGCATTCTGAAGAATGCCGTGCGCAAGCGCGAAGCCACTTCCGTGGGCCTTGTGGGCAATTGCGCGGATGTGATTCCCGCCCTGGCGCGGCGCGGGATTGTGCCGGATTTGCTCACGGATCAGACCAGTGCGCACGATCCCGTGGGCGGATACATTCCCCAGGGTCTAAGCGTGGCGCAAGCAGCCGAGCTTCGCCAGAGCGACCCCACGGAATATCGCAAACGCGCGCTTGAGTCGATTGGCAAACACGTGGAAGGCATGCTCGCTCTGCAAAAGCTTGGCTCGGTGACCTTCGACTATGGGAACAACATCCGCACCTTTGCCTACGAACAGGGCGTGAAAAATGCCTATGATTTCCCCGGCTTCGTTCCCGCATATATCCGCCCTCTCTTTTGCGAAGGGCGCGGTCCGTTTCGGTGGGCCGCCCTTTCCGGCGAGCCTTCGGACATCCATCGCACTGACAAGCTTGTGCTCGAACTTTTCCCGGACAACGAAATTCTCTGCCGTTGGATTCAGCTCGCGCAGAAGCGCGTGCGCTTCCAAGGACTGCCTGCGCGGATCTGCTGGCTCGGGTATGGCGAGCGCGACAAATTCGGACTGGCGCTCAACGATCTTGTGGCGCGCGGCGAATTGAAAGCACCCATCGTGATTGGCCGCGACCATCTCGACTGCGGCTCGGTGGCGTCGCCCTACCGCGAAACGGAAAGCATGCTCGATGGCTCGGACGCCATCGCCGATTGGCCCTTCCTCAATGCCCTGCTGAATACCGCCAGCGGCGCGAGCTGGGTTTCCATTCACAATGGCGGCGGAGTCGGCATTGGCTATGCACAGCACGCAGGCCAGGTGATCGTCGCGGACGGCACAAGCGAAATGGCCGGGCGTATTGAGCGCGTCCTAACCAACGATCCGGGCATTGGCATTGCGCGGCACGTGGACGCGGGCTATCCCGAAGCGATTTCCTTCGCGGAGAAATCCGGCGTCAAGATTCCCATGCCGGTCGAGAAGAATACGTCTGTCACTGAAAATCCCGTCAAGCCCAAGTAGCTCGAATGCTGATAACCGGCTGCTCCCAACTCCTCACGCTCCGCGGACCTGTGCCCCGCCGAGGCAAAGCGCTCGCCGACCTCGCCATCATTGAGGATGGCGCGTTGCTCGTTCGCGATGGGCTGATCCAAGCCGTGGGTCCACGCCGTCAGATTGAGCGGCTTCGCGAGTCGCGTCGAGCAGAAAAACTCGATTTGGGAGGGCGCGTGGTGCTTCCGGGGTTCGTCGACTCGCACACGCACCTGATTTTCCCCGCGAGCCGCGCCGCAGAATACGAACAGCGCATCGCGGGCGCAACGTACGAGGAAATCGCGCGTGCGGGTGGGGGAATCCACTCGACCGTGAAGCACCTCAGGCGCGCTTCACCCGCGGCACTGAAAAAACGCGCGCTGCGGTTTCTCGACGAATTTGCTGCTCATGGAACAACCACTCTGGAAGCGAAAAGCGGCTACGGCCTGGATTGGAAAAGCGAACTCGCAATTCTGAAACTTCTGGGCGAATTGCAACGAGAGCAACCGCTTGAAATCGTGAGAACGTTTTTGGGCGCCCATGTGATCCCTCGGAAATTTAAGAAGCGTCCGGACGCCTGGGTCGATCTCATCGTGGGGCGGATGATTCCCGCGGTGGCTAAAACGCGCCTCGCGGAATTTTGCGATGTGTTTTGCGACCGCGGAGCTTTCACGGTTGCGCAGGCCCGCAAAGTACTTGCCGCAGGTCTCGACTTCGGTCTTGCGCCGCGAATCCACGCCGAGCAACTCACGCGCACCGGAGCGGCGCGGCTTGCGATTGAGCTCGACGCCGCCAGCGCCGACCATCTTGAAAAGATCAGTCGGGCCGATGCTCGCGCCCTTGGCCGCTCGAACGTAACCTGCACGCTCCTTCCAGGCTGCTGCTTTCATCTCGGGCTCGCAGAATGCGCTCCGGCCCGGGAACTCATCGCCGCTGGCGCGATTGTTGCGCTTGCAACCGATTTCAATCCGGGCACGAGCCCTACCGTGAGCATGCCTATGATTCTTTCGCTGGCCTGCAATCATTTGCGGATGTCTCCGGCAGAGAGCATCGCCGCCGCCACGATCAATCCCGCTTATTCCCTGCGATTACATAGCCACGTGGGGTCGCTCGAGGTTGGCAAGTATGCCGATCTGGCGGCCTTCGACGTGGCCGATTACCGCGAAATTCCGTATTATTTCGGTGTGAACCTCTGCGCGCTGACGATGAAGCGCGGCGCTGTGATCTACTCGAAGAAGCCCTGACATGAAGCGACTCGTGGAATGCGTTCCGAATTTTTCCGAAGGGCGCGACGCCTCTAAAGTGGACGCCATCGTGGCGGCCATGCGTGAAGTACCGGGCGTTTTTCTGCTGGACCGCGAAAGCGACGCGGACCACAACCGCAGCGTCGTTACGCTCGCAGGCGAGCCCGAAGCGGTGGGCGAAGCAGCGCTCCGCGGAGTTGGCAAAGCCGCCGAGTTAATCGATCTTACGCGCCACTCGGGCGCCCATCCTCGTCTGGGAGCGACGGATGTAGTCCCGTTTGTTCCCGTAGAGGGAGTGACGCTAGAAGACTGCGTGGCGCTCGCGAAAAAAGTGGGCCGCGAAATCTGGGAGCGCTACCGCATACCTGTTTATTTTTACGAAGCGGCGGCCCAACGCCCTGAGCGCGCGAACCTGGAAAATATTCGCAAGGGGCAATTTGAAGGCGTTCGGGAGGAAGTGCTTCGTAATCCTGATCGTTCGCCGGATGTTGGCGACCCGCGATTGCACCCGACTGCCGGGGCGACGGTGGTGGGCGCGAGAAAATTCCTCATCGCCTACAACATCAATCTCAACACCCCCGATATCGCCATTGCAAAGCGGATCGCGAAAGATATCCGCTTCTCAAATGGCGGCCTGCGTTACGTGAAAGCGATGGGAGTGGACCTGAAGGCGCGAAATCTGGCGCAGGTTTCAATCAATCTCACCGATTTCGAGCAGACGCCCATTCACCGCGTGTTCGAAATGGTGAAGCGCGAAGCGGAACGCTATGGCGTGGCGATCGTGGGCAGCGAAATCGTGGGCCTGGTTCCCAAGCGCGCCATCGAACTTACTGTCGACTTTTACCTGCAGCTTGAGAACTTCTCTCCCGCGCAGGTGTTAGAAAATCGTATGGAGGCGGCGATTTCCGGCAAAGGCCAAGAGGCGCCGGGAGGACTCGCCGCGCTCGCTCAACCGTTTCTCGATGCGGTCGGCCAGCCTACAGCCGCTCCAGGAGGAGGCTCAGTGGCCGCGCTGGCGGGCGCTTTGAGCGCAAGCCTAGGGCAGATGGTCGCAGGGCTTTCGCGCAAGAAGAAATCGCAGGCGGCCTTTGTGGAGCCGCTTACGGAAGCATTGGCACAGTTTCAAACCGCTTCGCAGACGCTCGCTGGGGCTATCGACCGCGATGCCAACGCGTTTGGGGCTGTAATGGCCGCCTACAAATTGCATCAGGGCACGACAGAGGAGCAGCGGCAACGCGAAGAGTCGATACAGCAAGCGCTGAAGGGAGCGGCGGCTGTTCCGATGGAAGTCGCGCGAGCGGCGGCCGAGCTTTTCGAAAAGCTGGGGCAACTGGAGCGGATGTCCAGCGCGTCTATGCTTTCAGACATTCGAGTTGGCCGCCTGATGGCCTCGGCTTCGGTGCGCGGCGCGGTTGAGAATGTTTTCATCAATCTGGAATCGATTACGGATGTCGCTTTCGCCGCGAAGATGAGGGCAGAGGCGCGGTTACTTCTATCGCGAGTCGCCGAAACTCCGGTGCCTGCCGTCCAATAAAGAGAGTAAAGTGGGTTTCAGGGAGATCAGACGTGAAAAAGCAAGTTTGCCGCTCACATACCGCCATTCTTTTGCTCGCAGCGATACTCATTACTCTGTGCGCGGTGTCGAAACCCGCTTCCGCGGGGACGGTGAGCACGGCCGTTCTGGGTATGTTTCCGACGAACGTGGGCGAAATCGCTTACGCCGATCTGAAAACAGCGCGCAAGTTCAGCTGGTTCCCCCAGCTCCGCGAACAGCTTTTGCCCAAGCACTTCCGGGACTTCGAGAAATTCCTCGCGTCGGCGGGCGTGGATCCTAACACGCAAGTGGAAGAGCTCGCCTGGGGCACTATTCAGATCAATGGCGGCGACGCGATCCTGGGCGTTGCGCTGGGAGAATTCAACCCCTCGTCCACCGAAGCGCAATTCAAACAGCAGAAGCTGCCCACGTTTGACGTACACGGCTACCATCTCTACGCCTTTGGGTCCGGCACCGATGCGGGAGACATTTTGTTCACTTTCATCGATGCAAACACTGCCGCGTTCGGAAACCGCCCTGCGCTCGAAAAGTTGATCGATGTACGCATAGGGACGGCCGAAAGCGTGCTCACCAATAGCAAGCTGGCGCCGCTGATCAATGAAGCCAACGGCACCGGGCTGATTTGGGCCGTGCTGGACCAGAATTACACGCACCTGGCGATGCAACAGCTGGTGCCGCAAGCGAGCCAATTTCCCCAGGCAGCTGCAATTATCGACCGGCTGCATGCCATGACCATCAACGTGGCCGCGGACAGCGGGATCGACGCCCATTTTCAGGCCGTCTGCAGTTCGCCGGATGACGCGAATTTGCTCGCCGCCGCCTTACAGGCAGGGTTGATGTATCGCCGCTATCAGGAAGCTTCCTCCGATCCGGCGCTCGCGGGCGCTTTGGATCAAGTCCGCGTGAGCCCGGCCGGCGACCGCCTGAAGATAGAAGCTCCCGTGAGCCAGGATCAATTGCTCACGCTGATTCGCAGCGGCGCGCTTACCACATCCATGTAGGGACAAAGCAGGGATAATCTCGGAGTGGATAATCTGGCTCTTCGGGGAACCTAGCGGACTTTCGTGTTCAGCTTCTCTACGCCCACGTATTTGATCACCTTTAGTCGCGAGCGCCCGTCGAACGACTGGCTTTCTACAGAATCGAAGATTTGCTTAACAGTAGCGCTGCCGCCGGCAGAACTATTGCCGCCAGCGCATTCTCGACCGCAGCCAGTGGACGCCCCAGACGCTCCTGCCATTAAATCCCCGGGATATTCGATCGCGATTTCAACACGGTCGGAGAACTCGCCGACGAGAATGTGAATTGCCGAATCCGCGCGGTCTTTCTCCTCTGCCATCACGAAGGCCTCCCGGCACTTTTCCAGGGATGCCACCGAGAATTCTTGATGGTATTCGAACGGGAGCCCAGTCTGCTTCGCGGCGTGGGCAAAGATCGTGCGCGCGCCTTCGAGCAGCCTTGGGTCATTCTGCAGAGAGAACTCGATCTTGACAGGCTCAGTGCTCATCGAGGTCGGCCGTATGCAGGTCGCAGGCTTCGCGGCAATCAGGGCAGTAGTAGAGACCATCCAGGCAGAGACGGACACCATGCTGCGACTGGCAGAAACAGCAGTACTTCTCGCACATGCACTTTGATTCGCTCTTTTCGCATTGCGAACACAGGGTTGTGGTCACTTCCGCCCCTTTCGTGCGAAGGCCCTTTTGGCCTCTCATCATACTAGGACAGCGGGACGGTCGGAACAAGTCGCATTGCCGGGCAAATTGCCTCTGTGTAATGGGTCATCATCATGCGGAGGCGGTTCCGGGGCCCTCGGCAACCTTTGCCAAGGAGGGAAACCGGCGCCGAAATGCGTCTCGTTCGCACTTGTGAAAATCCTACATAGCCCGTTTCTTGACACTCCAAAACCCGCGTGCTACGGTTTTTGATTCCGCATGCTGAGAAAACCTTTGTGACCACACCCGCCATCGCTCCGCTCCGAAAGACAGCGCTGAACGCGGCTCATCGCAGCCTCGGCGCGAAAATGGTGAATTTCGGCGGTTGGGATATGCCGCTTGAGTATTCCGGCATTCTTTCCGAGCATGAGGCGGTGCGCACGCGAGCGGGCCTTTTTGACGTGAGTCATATGGGCGAAATTGAAATACGCGGGCCAGGGGCGCTCGATCTGGTCCAGTGGGTCACGTGCAATAATGCGGCGCAGCTGAAGGTGGGGCAGGCGCACTACTCGGGTCTGATGACCGACCACGGCACATTTGTGGACGATTTGCTGGTCCACAAATTCTCCGATACGCATTACCTGCTGTGCGTAAATGCCAGCAACCAGGACCGCGACTTCGACCACGTCGTCTCTCAGAACCAAGCGGATGCCGAGGCTGAGAACGCGGGAGCCCGCTATTCTCAGCTTGCCATCCAAGGTCCGCTGGCGAAGAGCATCCTGCAATCGTTGACCAAGGTGCCGCTGGACCCGATCCGCTATTATCACTTCACGTTTGGCCAGGTAAACGGCGTCGATTGCCTGATCGCCCGAACCGGATATACCGGCGAAGACGGCTTTGAGATTTATTTCGATCCGCAGCATTCAGAGAAGCTCTGGAACAATCTGCTGGAAGCCGGAAAACCGGCGGGGATGATCCCCTGCGGGCTTGGCGCGCGGAACACGCTCCGCCTCGAAGCCGCCATGTGCCTCTACGGGCACGAAATCGATGAAACCACGACTCCTCTCGAAGCGGGACTTGGCTGGATTTGCAAACTCGAAAAGGGACGCTTTCTTGGTTGCGACGCAATAGCGGCTCAGAAACAAGCAGGCCTGAAGCGCAAGCTTGTGGGTTTTGAAATGCTCGACAAGCGCATCGGACGGGACGGCTATCACGTGCAGGTTGCGGGCCACGAAGGGCGCGTCACGAGCGGCGGCCCGGCTCCTTGTCTTAAAAAGAATATCGGCATGGCCTATGTGCCGACCGAATCGAGCGCCGTGGGAACCGAAATCGAAGTCAGCATTCGCGGCCAACTGGCGCCCGCGCGCATCGTCGCGCTGCCCTTTTACAAACGATCTCATTGACCTTATAGACGACCGGGAGGAGCGGGCATGTACCCTGCGGAGTTTCGCTACACGAAAGAGCATGAGTGGATCAAAATAGACGGTTCGGTGGGAACCATCGGGATCACCGATTATGCGCAGCAGGAGCTGGGAGACGTCGTGTTCGCCGAACTGCCGAAAGTGGGCGCGCAATTGAAGGCTGGGCAGTCGTTCGGCACGATTGAGTCCGTGAAGGCTGTGAGCGAAATCTATACGCCTGTTTCCGGTGAAGTGGCGGAGATCAATTCGGCGCTGGTCGATGCGCCGGAAAAGATCAACAAAGACCCGCACGGCTCCGCGTGGCTTGTGAAAATCAAGCTCAGCGACGCGAAAGAGGCCGCGAATCTGATGGACGCGGCGGCCTACGAATCGTACGTCGCAACTCAAGCAAAGGAACACTAGCAGACAACCATGAGGTACCTCCCGAAAAGCGACTCTGAGCGCCAGGAAATGATGGAATCCATCGGCGTGGCTTCCGTCGACGAGCTTTTTCAGTCGATTCCCGAGAAGTTTCGCTTGCGCGAACCCCTTCAACTGCCGGGTCCACGCTCGGAGATGGAAATCATTGACTACTTCCAGGCTCGTGCAGCGGAAAACTCGGTGGGCTACACGTCGTTTCTCGGCGCGGGCGTCTACCGTCATGTGCGTTCGGTGGTTGCGGATGCTCTGCTGCAGCGCGGCGAATTCCTCACTTCGTATACGCCTTACCAGGCCGAAATTTCGCAGGGAACGCTTACCGCGATTTTCGAATTTCAGACGCTGATGTGCCAGCTGACGGGCCAGGAAGTGGCAAACGCCTCGATGTACGACGGTTCAACGGCTCTTACCGAGGCGGTGCTGATGCCTCAGCCCCACGTCGAGGAAATTGGATATACGACTTCAGGGCAAATTGATAGCGCCGCGCTCGCGAAGGCGAATCTTGCCAGCGCCGCAGCGGTGGTGGTGCAGTCCCCGAATTTCTTTGGTGTACTGGAGGAAATACCTGCGCTCGCGGATGCGGCTCATGCAGCGGGAGCTTTGCTCGTGACGACGATCGCCGAAGCCGCCTCGCTCGGGATCGTCCGCCCTCCCGTAGAAGCGGACATCGTCGCGATGGAAGGCCAGTCGTTTGGCATACCGCCAAGCTACGGCGGACCGTACGTAGGCGTTGTCGCGACGCGCGAAAAATTCGTTCGGCAGATGCCCGGCCGGCTGGCTGGACAAACCACGGACGGCTCCGGACGCCGCGGCTTCGTGCTCACGCTCGCCACGCGCGAGCAGCATATCCGCCGCGAGAAGGCCACCTCCAACATTTGCACCAACGAAGCGCTTTACGCGCTGGCTGCGACGATTCATCTCTGCCTGATTGGCAAGGAAGGCTTGCGCGAACTCGCTCTGCAGAATGTGGCGAAGGCGCGGTTTGCAGCCTCCGAACTCGAAAAGATATCGGGCGTGCGGCGCGTGTTTTCAGGTCCGGTGTTCAACGAGTTTGTTCTCGAGTTTCCGCGCTCGGTGAAGCTGATCAACGCCGCACTGCTGCGCGAAAAAATCATCGGGCCGCTTCCTCTGGGAACGCAGTACCCGGAGCTTACAAAGCGCGGGCTCGTTTGCGTGACAGAAACCATTTCCCGCGCGGAAATTGAGCGCCTGGCTGCCGCGATAAAGAAAGTTCTCGCAACGCCGGTCTAGGACCAGCATAGGAGACGCTTGCATTGGGATCGAAGCTGACAATCGAAGAAGTTGCCGCGAATATCCGCAAGGCGGGGCGGCACGTGAACCAATCCGAGGGGCTGATTTTCGAGAAGTCCGCGCCCGGCAAGCGCGGCATGGAACTGCCGCCGCTCGACGTGCCCGCGGTGGATGCCGCCGAGGCGCTGGGCGTCAATTTTACCCGCGACGAAATCGAAGGATTCCCGGAGGTAAGCGAGATCGAGGTGATCCGCCACTTCACGCGAATCTCCACCTGGAATTACGCCATCGACCTGGGCATGTACCCGCTGGGTTCCTGCACGATGAAGTACAACCCGCGCGTGAACGAGCACGTTGCGCGCCTCAACGGCCTCGCCACCGAGCATCCCGCACAGCCCGCGGACGTATCGCAAGGCTGCCTGCGGATTCTCTACGACCTTCAGCAGTGCCTGCTTTCCATCACCGGCATGGACGCGGCCACGCTGCAGCCCGTCGCGGGCGCCCAGGGCGAATTGACCGGCCTCTTGATGATTCGCGCGTATCTCCAGAGCCAGGGCAATCCACGTAAAAAAGTCCTGATCCCGGATTCCGCCCACGGCACGAATCCCGCTTCCGTGGTGATTGCCGGTTACGAAGTGCAGAACATCAAGTCGAACGCGCGCGGGCAGATCGACACGGACCACTTGCGCGAATTCACTACCGACGACGTGGCCGCGCTGATGGTCACAAACCCGAGCACCTTGGGCGTATTCGAAGAGCGCATCGCGGAAATTGCCGCAATCCTGCATGAGCGCGGCGCGCTGCTTTATATGGACGGGGCCAACATGAACGCGCTTGCTGGTGTTGCCCGTCCCGGGGATTTTGGCGTAGACGTGATGCATCTGAACCTGCACAAGACATTCTCCACTCCCCATGGCGGAGGCGGTCCTGGCGCGGGCCCTGTGCTGGTGAAGAAGATTCTCGAGCCGTTCCTTCCCGTCCCCGTGGTCGTGAAGAAGGGCGAGCGGTACGCATTGGAGAACGTGCGCCCGAAGTCGGTGGGGCGCGTGCGCGCGTATTGCGGAAATTTCGGAGTTCTGCTGCGGGCTCTCGCCTATACGCTCGCCTACGGACCCGGCATCCGGCAGGCCACCGAAGACGCCGTGCTGAACGCCAATTACATTCGCAAGAACCTCGAGGAAAGCTTCGACTTACCTTACGATCTGCCGTCGATGCACGAAGTGGTTTTCAGCGATGCGCGCCAGAAAAAGAACGGCGTGAACACCATGGATATCGCCAAGCGGTTGATTGACTACGGATTTCACCCGTACACCACGGCGTTTCCGCTTATCGTTCCGGGCGCCATGATGATCGAGCCCACCGAGTCGGAATCTAAAGAGGAATGCGATCTGTTTATTGACGCCATGCGATCGATTGCACTCGAAGCGGAAACCACACCTGAAACTGTGAAGACGGCTCCGCACTCCACCCGCGTCGGCCGCCTCGACGAAGTGGCCGCCGCCCGCAAGCCCATCCTCCGCTGGAAACCGTAGTCATTCCATCGGTCCGTAGTGCTTAAGCTCAGCGGGCTACCGTCGCTGATTGCGATGGCCGCCCTGATAGCCCAAGTTTCCGGTTTTCCGACTAACCACGAGTTATTCTGCCTGATCGTTTCAAAACGGAACTTAAAAACATCGGGGCTTCTTCTCGATAGCCGCCGGCGCACCGAAAACGATCTCATCGGAGACGTCTTCGGGGCTGATGAACGCATCGCTTGGACACGAAGGGTGTCTGAGATGCGGATTACTGGAGAATTAAAGACTCTTGGATGGATGTCCGATTTATCATTCGTGGAAATAACGTCACCGGTGAAAAAATGGGGTGGCACATTACTAACGGCGGGCTGCGGGCCGCTCTCGGATACATTTCTTCGAGTTGCAAGTCTCAATCGAACTGATCAATCGGTTAAGGACAGTTCTTCTGTAAGGTCTCGTATTTGTTTTCCTCGCTGGCAAGGCCGTTCATCGGGAACGAATCAAGGGTTTGGGGATTGAATACGCCGAGCTGGATTTGAGTCAAAAGGCAATCTTGGAGAGGTGGCTTGAAGAAATCGAGGACTACAAGTGCTGAATCGACAGCAACTATCCATCGTCAATGCTTGGACAAATCAAACACCTTGGGGATAGATAATGACTAAAGTTCAGCGGCGAGCGCTGATCGTAGATGATGAACCGGGGAGTTGTGAATCGCTTCGCAATATCCTGAAATTGAATAGCATCGAGGCGGTCGCGCTCGGGAAGAGCTCCGCAGCTGCTGGGTATTTGTGGGCGGAGAAATTCTGTGTCGTGCTACTTGACTTGCAAATGGCGCCGCCCGATGGCGTCGAATTGTCCCGGAGGATTCGCGGTTCGGGCGTCAACCAACAAACGCCTATTGTGATGCTTACTGATGACGACGATCCGGCAGTCTTGTCCGAGGCCTTTGAAGCAGGGGCAAATTTCTGTTTGCACAAGCCAATCGACGAAGCAGAGTTAACTAAAGTGATTGGTGTGACCCAGGGAATCATAGAACACGAACGGCGAAGATTCCGGCGTGTGCCGCTGCGATCTAAAATTAATCTCACATGGGGCGATGTCGAGGTGGACGGTGAAACGATTGACGTGAGCTTGAATGGATTACTGGTGAAGGCTGATCGCGTCGGGCCCCTAGGGGTGTGTGCGCAGATGAATCTGTATCTTTCTCCCGGAATGTCGCCAATCGTGGGTTCTTGCTCCGTCAAGCGCATCGTGGGCAAAAATCAGATGGGAATCGAGCTGAATCAGTTGAGTACTTCGGAGAGCCAGCGGCTGGAACAGTTCCTGCTGCCAATCGCACGCCATCAATGGGCTGCGCCAGAGATACTGTAAACGTGTTGCCCGCCGCAGTCTGCGAGATTAGCCAACTTCCGGCTAACGCCGTTCTCGTACAAATACGGACCTAGTACTCATTTCAACTTTTTCTGACGTGCCGGGAGTAATGCGAATTGTCGCTCAATCGGGACGTGTAGGTTGGGACTGGGGGAGTGAACCGAGGAGACCGGGGCACGCGCTTCATCGCGCGGCCCCGATGCTCAGCGGACCTCGGAGGAGGACTCGGGGAAACTTTATCTTTTCCCGGGGTTCATGGGCGCGGGTGTGATTCGCGATGGCGTGGTGCTTTCGCCGAGAGGCGTGGGGTTGCTAACCTTACTCCGGATCCCGATCGAAGAATTTATTAAGGTCGCCTCGCTTAAGATGCGGATATCGTCTGGTCGCCCAAACGCCCAATGCGCAAAGCAAGGCACCCGATACCAAGGCGGTGGTTATTCCCAGAAAAGACAGTTGAAGCGGCACCGCTGCGTTGACGAAAAGAAGTGATAGAGCGACTATTGAAAAGGCGAATTTTCGGTGTTGAAAGAAGATCACAACCAACAGCAGCCCTACCCCGAATCGCCAAATTGCCGACTGAAATTCGTGCCGCCAAAATAAAGTAACGCTCATTGTGAACAGGATCGTGGCAACGAACCCAACGACCGTCAGTGCCACAACCTTTGGAGTCCACTCAAAATGGGCCATCGCTTCCCTTCATCGAACCCGGTAGCGAAGTGCCGCTCAATCAGGGCACGTTTTTGCGGCTGTGGCTGAACCGAAGAGATCGGGGCGCGCGACTTTATCGCGTGCCCCGAATCTCAGCGGACTTCGGTGGAGGACTCGGGGAAACTTATCTTTTCCCGCGGTTCATAGGCGCGGGTGTGATTCGCGAAGACGTGGTGCTTTCCGCCACCGCCGTCGTGGGAGTTGGATAGGAGAGCTGCTTGCCGTCGGAAATCGCGGCGACGGCGCTGGTCTCCGTTTCCGGTCCAGGGGAAGCGACCGGCAATAGCGCGCCTTCGGCTTCTTTGACGAAGGAAAGCGCCTGCTCGCCGTCGTTCCAGTCGATCGAGATCACGTCACCCAGGGTGACCTGTTCGGTCGCGAGCAAGCTTGCCAGCGGATACACCAAGTGGCGTTCGATCGCGCGCTTCAGGTGCCGCGCCCCGTATTTCAGGTCAGTGCCTTCGCGAAGCAGGAAATCCTTCGCTGGCTGCGTCACGCGGAATAGAAAGCGTCCCTTGGCGGTTTCGAGCACCCTCTGCTGCACCATCCCCAGCTCGATTTCGAGAATCTGCTCGAGTTGTTCGGAGCGCAGCGGGTGGAAGACGACTACCTTGTCGATCCGGTTCATGAATTCCGGCGCAAATTTCCGCTTGGCCGCTTCGGTGGCGGACTTCTCCACCTTTTCGTCCAGGCGCGGCTTCAGGTCTGCCGGAACCGTGGGCGCAAAACCCATCCCGCCCGTCATGAGTTCAGTGATCTCGCCGCCGCCCAGGTTCGACGTCATGAAGATCATCGTCTGCGACAGGTCCACCCGGCGGTTGTCGCCGAGCGTGAGCGTTGCTTTGTCGAGAATTCCGAGCAGCAGCTGCCAGAGCGCGTCGGAAGCCTTTTCGATTTCGTCAAACAGCAAAAAGCTGATTTTCAGCTTCTCGGTGTGATACTGCGCGAGCGCCTCCTGCGTGATCAGCGGGTGCGTCTCGCGGTGCCCCAGGTATCCCGGCGGCGAACCGATCAGCTTCGCGATCTCGTGGGAGTGCTGAAACTCGGCGCAGTCCACCTTGATCACCGCGCGCGGATCGCCAAACAGCACCTCCGCCGTGGCCTCGACTACGCGCGTCTTGCCCGCGCCTGTCGGCCCCAAAAACAGCAAGTTCCCTACCGGCCGGCCCGGCGAATTGAGACCGGCACGAAACACCTGGTACAGATCGACAACGGCCTGTACCGCTTCGTCCTGCCCCACAATCTTCCGGCGCAGTCCACCCTCAAAATCGCGCGACTCAACGCTGCGTAGGTTCGGGTTCAGTTGTACCGCTCGGGCGCCCATGGTTTTTCTCCTACCGGAACTCTCGCACGCTCTCCAGAGTGCGCGGCCTCGAACGCTCGAATTGATCCAGCTTCACGTCGAGCGTGGAGCGCAACAATCTCAGCTGCGTGACCAGTTCGCGGCTTGAATTAGACCGGTCTGAAAGCAGCAACATCGGCGGCGACAGATCGGCCAGGTCCAGGTTCAAACTTCTGAGTGAGTGCATTAGGTTTTGCACGTACGGCGATCGGGTGTCGAACAGCTCAATTCGGCCGTTGACCTCCTCGCGTAAGCGCGTCCAGTCCAATTCGAGGAAGGGATGATTCCTCGAGACCTTGCGAACCACGTCATCGGTTATGCGCGGCCGCTCGCCGAGCCGCGCTAAGTGGAGTTGACGGATTTTTCCTTGACGGCGCACGTTGTGAACCAAGAAGTACGTGTTGCCTTTGCGTCGGACAAAAGCCACGACTCACATCTCCTTTGGTGCCGAGCCAGCGTAGTGTAAATACCCTCCACTACAGGGTCAATGGTACGATGCTGTAGATAGAATAAGGTTGCATCGAATTGGTTATTACCCATGAGGAACTGGCTGGAAGCCGTAGGAAGCCGCAAAACAGGGGCTTTTTCGCAGGGATTAGGAGCCGAGGAACAAGGGCCTGAGGAAAAGGGTCGATGAGCCGGATACAATCCCCCACACCTATTTAGACACCGGAAACGCGATTTAGTTAGGAAGGCGTTCGGGAGACTGACAGCGCGAGAAAGAGTTTCGCGATGGAACAGTCAGACAAGGTCATGGGCGTAATGGGACAGAAGAGATCCTGGGAAGCGGTATACGGGCTGGTCAAAAAAATCCCGCGCGGCCGGGTGATTACCTACGGAGAGCTTGCGAAGAGGTTGCGGCTTCCGGGTGGGGCGCGTGTGGCGGGTTACGCCATGGCAGCGTGTCCGAACGGAAGAGGCATCCCATGGCACCGCGTGGTGGGCGCGGGGGGCCGCCTGCTGATCCGCGAGCCGTACGCGAGCCTGCAGCGGAAGCTGCTTGAGACCGAGGGAGTCTCCCTGGCAGGCGTTAGAGTCGATATGAAGCGTTGCGCTTGGATCGCAAAACGAAAGCCTGCCAGCGTCCGCAAACGGCGCAAGGTCACTGGCCGCTGATTCGCTCTGCAAGCGTGATTGTGATAGAAATATTCTCTAGATCCTACAGGGACTTGCCGAGTGGCCGAACCGATTATCCTGGTTGATAACCTCTTCAAAAATTACGGTCCTGTGGAGGCGTTGCGGGGCGTCAGCTTTGCCGTGCCGGAAGGCGAAGTGTTCGGCTTGCTGGGGCCGAACGGCGCGGGCAAGACCACCACGGTCGAGATACTCGAAGGCATGCGCGTTCCCGACCGCGGCACGGCCCGGGTTTGCGGCCTCGATCCGGAAAAAGCGGGCGAACAATTCAAAGAAATTATCGGCGCCGTCCTGCAGTCGACCGCGCTCCCCGACAAGCTGCGCGTAAAAGAAGCAATTGAGCTATTTGCGAATTTTTACCGCCGGCACGTCAACACCGACGATCTTTTGCGCCGCTTCCAGCTGGAAGAAAAGCGCAACGCGTTCTATAGCCAACTCTCGGGCGGCCAGAAACAGCGCCTGGCGCTCGCGATGGCCCTGGTGAACGATCCACAAGTGATATTTCTGGATGAGCCGACCGCCGGGCTTGACCCGCAGGTGCGCCGCGAGATTTACGACATTGTCGAAGAGCTGAAGCGGGGCAAGAAGACGATCCTGCTGACCACGCACTACATCGAAGAAGCGGAGCGCCTCTGCGACCGGGTGGCCATTGTGGATCACGGCCGCGTGATCGCGATTGGTACACCGCGAGAGCTGAAACACGCCTCCGCCGGGAAGACGCGGATTGAAGTGAAGCTCGCCCGGCCGCTCGCGAATGGCAACCTCGCGAACCTGGACGGCGTGGTTGACGTCCGTGACTTCGAGGGAACCTACGTGCTGCACTCCGAGAGGCCGCCGCAAACCATCGTGGCGCTCGTCAAGCAACTTGAGGCGGAACATAACGAGCTCCAGAGCCTCGAAATGTTTTCGCCGAGCCTCGAGGATGTTTTTATCGAATTAACCGGCCGCCGCCTGCGCGATTAAGCGGCGCTATAGAGGGACGATTTGAGCCATACATGGACTTTAACGAAGGCGCGCATCCGCCTGGCCACGCGAAACCGGGCGTTCTTTTTCTTCAGCTTTATGATGCCGCTGATTTTCCTGTTCGGCGCAGTCTTCATGTTCGGGAAAAACTCCGGCAGCTGGGTTGGCTATATCCTCGGCGCGGTCCTCACACTCACGGTGATGGGCAGCTTCTGGGGATTGAGCGTGCAACTCGTAACGTTTCGCGAGCAGGGTATCTTGCGCCGATTTCGGCTTGCGCCCATCGGCGCGGGGCCGCTGCTCGCGTCGAGCATCCTTTCGAATTATTTTCTGGTGCTTCCGGCGGCCGTGGTCGAGATCGTCGTTTGCCGCTTCGCGCTGCACATGCAGTCGTGGGGAAATTTGTGGGCTGTGTTCCTGCTTGTCTCGCTGGGGTCAGCGGCATTTTCCGCTTTTGGCCTGATCGTCGCCAGCGTGACCAACACCATGCAGGAAACACAGATGATCAACAATCTGATCTGGACGGGATTTCTCTTTCTATCCGGCGCCACTGTGCCGCTAGCAATCTTCCCCTCTTG
>Ga0302326_10013217_pt1 | contig 17508 bp, 18 predicted proteins | sample Palsa_T0_3_FD_202264 | JGI IMG/M metagenome (GOLD analysis project Ga0302326, IMG submission 202264) | Peat permafrost microbial communities from Stordalen Mire near Abisko, Sweden - Palsa_T0_3 | ecosystem: Environmental > Terrestrial > Soil > Palsa > Peat permafrost | place: Sweden: Abisko... | reverse complement strand
CTCCTGCCGAACAGGCGCCTACGCGGCCCGACGGAGCGCGGCAGGATGGGTCCGGGTGCGGAAAGACCGGTGACCGACGACCCATGCCACTACGTCTTTTCTGTCATCCAACCAGGAGGTGCAGTCACTTGCGCAAGCCTTGTCCCGCGGTTTTCGCGCTCTCGCGGGGATGATGACCACGCCGTAATGGGCGGCCATTTCCTGGTATGAGGCGCTGATGTCTGGCTCGTAGCGGTGCGCCTTTTTGACCGCCGAGGCGAGATTGTCGGGCACGATGACCCTCGGCAGGCAGCCCATCGCCTCGAAGGCGTGCACGTGGGCGGTGAGCCAAGACGACAGCTCCTGGGAGGCCACCGCCTCGGCGTAGAGGTAGTTCGAGGCGCCGAGCACGGCCACGAACAGCTCAGCCTCCAAGGCGACCTCGCCGCTGCTGCGGTCGTAGATGGGCAGGCGCTGGCCGGGGAAGTCGACGAACAGCTTGTCCCCGGCCCGGTGCTCCTGGCGCATGACGAGGTCGAGGTGCCCCTGCCAGGCCCGGTAGTGCACGCAGAACTGCGAGTAGGAATAGCCGTCGTCGGGGTGGGCCTCTTTGTACTCGAGCCACAACAACAGCAGTGTCACCCCGGGACGGCGGAGCTCGCTGTGGACGTAGTGCCAGTCCGGCAAAGGACGTCGCTCGGCTGGTGGGGCTGGCGGCTTGGCGAACAACCTCGCCTCGATCTCGGCGTCGCTCATGCCCTCGGGCAACGGCCAGCCGATCCCCGCCTCGCTCGCCCGGCGCAGGTGGTCCGCCACCGTGGTGAACGGCACCCCCAGCGATGCCGCCACCTGGCGGCGCGACAAGCCCTGGCCCACGGCCAGTCTCAGAATGTCTCGGACCTTTCGCATCGCCAGACGGGGTCTTGGCACAGCCACCTCCTCGGAGCAGGTACTCCGAGCGACGGTGGCTCACCCGTTCAGCTCAAACGCGGATGCTCCCCGGCCTCCCTAGGGGTGTACGAAAACCTCCAGAACCGGTGTACGAATACGTCCGGAACGGCTGTACGGAAACCACCAGAATCCGCACGAGGCCCATTTCCCGCGGATAAAGCGCCTGGCCGATTTCGACCTGGGAGCAGCACCAAACGTGAACCCGGCCACCATGGCCACCCTGCAGAGCCATACGGGCCCTTGACGACAAGGTTCAGCACTGCCTTCCCCTCATTGAACGGGGCCAGTTGAGCATCGATCTCACGCAGGAACGCCGCGAACAATTTCACGGTGGTGCTGTCACTGGCAGCCAGGATTGGCCTGAGCCGGCACGCAAGATGGATCTTCCTCGTAATGCTCCCGGAGCGGGCCGTGATGAGGTAATCGTCCACGGCCGTGATGCCGTACTGCTGGAAGGCGACACGCTCAGGAACGAACGCAACGTCGAGCCCGGGGAGGCCGTGGTCGGCGAGCAAAGCCGCGAGAACGCTGCCACCGTAGCGGTGCTCGAACCTGGTTCCGCCGCCGCCCGTTGAGACCGGACTCGGCGTCCCGTTAGAATCGCCACTCAGGCCGACAGAATGGCGGGGACGGATCTTGCGGACTGGCCCCCCATCGCCTGCCCGCTTCACAGCCGCTGAGCCTATCGCTGCCTGTCCTACGTGAGGCGGTGCGTCTGGCAAGAGGCGGCGGAACTAAGGACGCCGGGCTCAGGCGGCGAGGAGAAGTATCGATTCGCGAGCCCACCTGCGCTCGAGAACAGGGTTGGTTGGCAGTCCCGGCCCCGCCCCTGGCAAACCTCTAACGTGTTAGTTGTGGCAAGACGTCAAGACCACGCCGACCAAGCTCGGCTTCTGCGCCGGGTACTCGACGCCTTCCGCTCAGAGGACGACAGCTCCGGCGACCGAGCGATCAGGCGAAGGATCGAGGGTGCCGTCATCGCTTCGGAACTGGCCAGCGGGGACGCGGCGCCAAGGCTGTCTGGTGGGAACCCAGAAGATCCTTTGGCACCCGCTTCAGGGTGACTGCCTTACACGATACGCAGGTTTCGTGTAAGGACCGGAGTCTTTCTACGCAGAGGCAGGCCCGAGGCGAGCCAAGAAAGGGGGCTATATACTGGGGGCTCCGAGGTTGGAGTGTCGACCGTTTCTGGTCCGCCCCAACCTTTTGGGGGCGTAGCTCAGTTGGCAGAGCGCCTGGTTGTGGACCAGGAGGTCGGGAGTTCGAGTCTCCTCGCCTGTCCCTCCAGCGAAAGGGCGGCCCATCGTCCCCCGACCGCTCTGTCCGGACCCACCCCCCGCGGTCGGCGACGGGGGGTCCCCTTGCGGGAGACCCGAAGGTCAAATCCGACTCTTCGGATCTGAGCGGTGATGACGATCCCGCCGTCTATCGCCAGCACATCTTGCCCAAGCTCTCTGGCGCGAAGTTCGCTGACATTGTGAAGGCCACCGGTTACAGCAAGGGCCATTGCTCGACGATACGCGCGTGCACGTGGACGCCTAGTGTCGGCACATGGCCCTCGTTGGCCCAACTGGTGGGCGTCACACGGCGACGCGGACGTTGCCGGTCCTGCTCCTGGTAGCGGTCCTCCTTACGGGCTGCGGCGCGACCAAAACGGCTACGTCCGCCACCAAGGCGAAGGTGACTGATACCACGAGTACCACATTCGGACGGGTCACTACCACGACCACTCCCGGTACGACGAACACGACGGCGGCTGTTGTGGGAGTCCTGATGGTGGTTCATGGGCAGCAGGAACGGACGGTAAGGCCCGAGAGTCTCAACCTGACCTTGAACGACCCGAGCGACGCCATGCACCTTCATTGGACGAGCTGGGGGCTTACGAGTGCCGTGGCCGAGGGGACGCTCACTTGGGCATGTTGTTTGGACAAAGGCGGCTCTGACCCTGCGACCTTCACTCTCGAGGACCCTGTTGCCTGGCGGGACCAGCTGGTCTTTGACAAGGTCATCGTCGCCGTCCACGCGAAAGGCCAGCAGCCGTATACCGAGACATTGCCCGAGATGACCCCGCCCGTCACCGTGCCTGCAACAACCCTGGCACCAGCCGAGGCAGCGCCCGCCACGACCGCGCCTCCCAGCGTCGGGTACGGGTACCTGACCGCTAGCGAGTCCGAAGTGGCCTTCCTCCAGTTCACCAAGGGGCCAGGCGGAGAGCTAACCGGGTCGTTTTACGATGACTCTTTGTCGGGGCCGCCACCCAACGAGTCGGTACAGAACGACACCGTCAGCTTCAGCGGCTCGCTCGCGGGAAGTCAGCTGACGCTCAGTTTCGATGGTGAGTCAGCGCCAGTTTTCGGTCAGCTGAGCGGCTCTACTGTCAACTTGGAGGTCCCCCAAGGCGACGGGAGCCTCGCTGAGGAGACACTCGTCAAGGCGACGCCCGCCCAGTACGACACGGCCCTGTCGGCGCTCCAGCAACAGGCAAACAGCGATAATCAGTCCGTTATTGCGCCTACTAATCCGAGCATCGTCTGCTCCCAGGAATGCCCGACGTTGCCCGCGGTCCCGAACGGCTACTACTCAGTCGGCGTCTTCTCCCCCGAAGACCCCTCCGATATGGTCAGCTTCGCACACAACCCCCTACAGGTATGTTTCGCTGTCAGCAGTTCGATAACCAGCCTCGGCTACGAGATCGGCTCCCCGTCCGGTGGCCCGACAACGCTTTACCAGGGCAGTCCGCCAACCAGCGGCTGCGTCTCGGACCCGGGCAACGACAGTGACCTTACGAACGTCGCCATAACTGCGAGCGGCTCCGGCATGTGGTTAGTCCAGATCGACGAGGCCACCGATACGGAGGTGTCGGCACTTCAGCAACAGGCGGCGGCGGAGCAAGCCGTCGACCAGGCGGCACAGACAGTGAGCGGCGACGAAAGCACAGTGGCAGGTGATGTTTCGACCCTTACCAGCGACGAGCAAACGCTCGCCTCTGACGTGTCCACCATAAAGCAGGACCTTCAAACGGTCAAAGGCGACCTCGCCCAAGTACAAAGCGACATGAAGTCGGACCGAATCGAGGCGTGCGGGGACGCGGGCACGGTCTCAGGTGACGAGGGTTCGCTTGAAGGAGACCAGGGAGGCTACCAAGGGGACCTATCGGGCGAACAGAACGACATGACCATCCTTCAACAGGATGCGGCCACGTTGAAATCGGACTGGGGCAATCTCTTGGCTCAAGAGACGAATGCCCTCTCCTACGTGCCGTCCGGCGGACTTCCCAGCGAATCGGCAGAGGCAGCTGCTCTCGCGTCCGCAAGCGGGGAGCTGTCCCATTACCAGGCGGCCGTATCGGCAGACACTGCGACTATTGCGGGGCTTGTTACCCAGGGAAAAGCCTATGTTGCGCAGGCGAACCAGTTGTGCTCAGAGTCCAACGGGTGAAACCGGCTGTCGAAGCTCCGGCAACATGGGTTCACCCGCCTGAAGGAGGCGGGGCCAGATGGGCGGCCAGGCTGCGGGTTGAAAGGACGGCCCTCTGTACTTTTGTTATCAGCGGCCTAGTCAGCGCCGGTTGTCTTGTGGCGCCCAGCGCGGCATACGGTAGCGGCCGGTCCTCGTCGCCTGCGGTGGTCGTGTCGGTTTCTGCCACCCCAAGCGTGCTCCCACCTGGAGACGGGAACGTAACGGTGACGGGCAAGGTACAGAACGCTAGCTCGTGCGAACTCAAGCTCCTGTCGAGCCAGTCGTTCCCGGTGGTCTACTCAGATAGCCCAAAGAGCTGCCGCGACGGGAACTTTTCTGCTCACGTAACCATCGGCGCCAACCCGAGCCCTGTACGCCGCAGTGTGTCGTTCGATCTGGTGGCGCGTAACACTACGTCCTCATCGACCGCTGCTTTCCGTCTGACCCTCGCCGCAAAGCTCCCCCAAGTTCTGGTGCATTCGGTCCAAGCCGCGCCTAGTTTCCTACCGCCCAGCGGCGGCCAGGTCAGTGTGACCGCCACGGTCGAGCACGCGACATCTTGCCAACTAGAGCTTCTATCGAGCCAGTCGTTCCCCGTCGTCTTCTCGCACAACGCCAGGAACTGCGCTGGGGGGTCCTACTCGGGCAGGGTTGTCATTGGTGCCAACCCGAGCCCCATAAGCCGCACGGTCTCGCTCGATCTGGTGGCGCGCAACACTACGTCCTCATCGACCAGTGCTTTCCATCTAACCCTGGCGGCCCCGCCCCCTCCCACGACTACAACAACGACGACGGTGCCGACTCCTACAACCACCCCTACGACGGTGCCACTCGAGATAACGACGAAAGGGCTACCGAATGGATCTGTTGGTGTTCGCTACTTTTTCCCCCTCCACGCTAGAGGCGGGAGCCCTCCTTACGCCTGGCTAGTGAATAACGGGAGGGTTCCCTCCGGCCTCAGGCTCACCGCGAAGGGCGTTGTAACGGGCACCCCGACAGTAGCTGGCGACTTCACGGTCCCGGTCGAGGTAATAGACACGGTGGGCGACATTCAAATATCGAATCTCGACCTCGTTGTCGCGGGGGGAGCTGCGCCCACTGCTACAACCACCACCACCATGACTCCCCCGCCTACCACAACGACGACGGCACCCGCCCAAGAGACGGGCATCTCGGTGTCAATGTCTCTCACAGCTCCCGACGGAGCTTCGTCTACCTCTCTGAGCGACACTTACACGGCTACGGCCTCTGCAACTTGCGACTACTCAGACGGCTCGTCTGGGATGTGCGACCTCCCGGCAGGCACCGTGTCCTGGGAAATCCTGGGGGGCGACGATGGCGGCAACTTCATGTACCCGAGCACTCCGGCCACGGACTGCAACGAACAAGTCGGAGCCGCTACGGCAACAAGCTCGTGCGACGTTACGTGGTCCACCTACGGCGACCAAAGTTTGGGAGCAACTTACACCAGCTCGCCATCTGCCCAGCTTGAAGGACAGATCGTCGCGCCTCAGAGTCTGGCTGTCCAGATCGCTGCCCCGGTGGACCTCGGCGCCACGTACGCATATGACACGTACGGCAACACTGGGCCAGCGGGGATAGGTGACTGCGGCATGGCGGCAGCAGCCGATTGGATAGAGACGACTTTCGGCACTTTCCCGTCGAGCCAGGAGATCGTTAGCGACTATTGGGCCGCGGAGGATGACTACAACAGCGGCGAAGACGCCGGACTGACAGCGACCGAGCTCTTCGACTACTGGCAGAGCAATGGGATAGGCGGTACCTCACTGACGGGTGCTGACCCAATAAGCAGCTCAGACGTGGAGTCCGAGCTGTCCGATGGCTACGTGCTCTTGTCTTCGGCGACCTTGCCAGCTGGTTACCCGCTGGGGGATGGGCAGGGTGGCGGCCATTTCTGGATAATCGTTGGCTACTCCAGCTACGGCCCAATGATTGTGAGCTGGGGCCAGGAGGTCCAGATTAGCTGGGCCGATTTCGACTCATGGACGACAGGGGTGTGGGCGCTTGGTGCCAGCCAGGACTAAGACGGCTACCCAAGCTCCGCGTGGCCACGCCGCCAGGGCCGTGAGGGAAGCCTTGTTGGTCAGGCGACTCGGGGAGTTCCCCTCAGAGCAGCCAAATACGATCGGCCCCGTGGAGGACTACACCGGAGCCTGGACCCTGAGTGGGGCCACGCTCGACCCGGTGTATGCGCTCACAAATAGGAGTGCTTTGTCGGGACGACGAGTGAGATCCCTGAGGCTCTCCGCGCTTCTGGTCTACGCTGGCTCCTGATGACCGTCGTGGTAGCGGTGAAAGTGTACGACGGCATCGTCCTGGCAACAGACTCCGCAACGGCATTGCCCATCGTTGACGGCGCTGGCAATACGGTCGATCATCAGGTCTGGAACAACGCAGACAAACTGTTCCAGTTGCATCGAGACTTGTCGATAGGCCTCGCGACGTGGGGCCGGGGGCAAATCCAGGCGGCGAGCATAGCCACCATTGCCAAGGATCTACGGCGTCGCCTCATGGGACGCGATCCCACACATGCCGATTGGTCACTCGACCCAGACAATTACTCCCTCAGTGACGTGGCGGAAAGGCTTGTCCAGTTAATGTACGACGAGCTGGATTCCAAGACGCCACGGGCCCAAGCAATGTTTCTCGGGTTCATACTCGCTGGCTACTCGGCAGGCTTACACCACCCGGAGGCTTGGGAGATTAAGTTCTCTGACCCCAACCAGCGGCCCGTTCCGCACAAGTTCTGGGACGTAGACGACGTTGGCTGGTGGGTGGCTGGACAACCAGACGCCGCTTGCAGATTGTTTAACGGCTTCTCACCTTCCTTCAAGGGCAACGTCCTTGCGGCGATAGACCCAGCGCAGCAACCAACAGTCTCGGATCTCTTCGCCGCCGAGGGCAGACCCTGCGCAATCGCCCCAATGCCCTTCGCCGACGCGATAGCACTAGCGAAGTTCTGTGCAGACGTGACCATCGGATATACGCGGTTCATCCCCGGCGCTGACACGGTTGGTGGGCCTGTCGACGTTGCGGGTATTTCCAGACATGAAGGTTTCAAATGGATCTACCGAAAGCATTACTATCCGCCCGAAATCAACCCGAGGAGGCCTCATGAACACGACCAGTGAGAACGTCGCCACCAGTGTCGCCGAATCAGAGGGGACTGTTCTTAGCCCCGCACCTACCACGGATCCCAGCGTGAGCGCTGGCTCCACAGGAAAGATGGCTGACCCCTACTCGCCACTTGAGGGGGCACCCCCAGCAACCAGTCACCCCAGCTAGGCATCTCGCCCGCGGGGAAAGGTTGCCTCTAAGGAGGTGCCGCCAGTGGTCCTAGCCTGGCCGTCCAGCCCGAGCAGCTTTGCTCGGCGGGCAAGTTCAGCTGACCCCACCGTCGTAGGCTTCGAGGTCGTGGACGAGAAGGACACCGGCCCGGCTCTCGACATTCTCACAACCGTCGCGGCAGCCGCCGCCGGTGCTGCGGCGTTCTACATGCCAGGCCCGGGCGTGGCGGCAGCCGCCGCTGCCGCGCCCGGCGTGGTCCAGCTTGTGTTTGAGCACCTGTCGCTAAGGCGTGTGCGCATTGCGTCCAGCGTCGTCGAGGACGCCGCAGCAGCGGTTCAAATGACTGTCGAGGAGCTCGTGGCCCGGTTGGAACAGAGCGATCTCCATGGGGAGCTTGCCGCCAAGGTGCTGATCGCCGCGCAGGACAGTGGCTGCGAGGAGCGTCTACGGGCCTTGAGCCGGTCCCTGGCGCTCGGCCTTACCGCCGACGACGTCGCGGGCGTCTCACGTGAGTTGCTGTACGTCCGGGCCCTCGCGGACTTGGACAGCCCCCACGTCCTGGTGCTGAGCCTGTTCTTGAAGTCGTGGGAAGAGCTCGGGCTATCCGATTACGACACGCTCCCACCCGATGGCCTATCACTTGCAGAGCTTGGAACGTGCACTGGCCTGGGTGTGACACTTGACCCCGTGATGGGCGTCCTGTTGAGGAACGGGCTCTTGGAAGAGATCCAAGTGGCCACCCTGGCCACGTCGCTACATGACGATCCGCCGGAAACGCGCGTGCGCCAGACCGTTTTCGGGAGCGAACTTCTTGACCGAATGCAAGCGATCGGCGAGGTCGATACGAGCAGTCCCCCTCACGAGCTCATCGGGCCTGCGGACGCTGGCGGTTGCCTCGTCTGCGGCGGGGCCCTGACGCAAAAGCCAATGCCGTCCAACCCGGCGGCGAGGATAAGCGCTGAGGAGCCCGGAAAAGTTGTCTACGATCACCGACCCCGGATGCCACTCTGCGACAAGCACCTTGAAGCGCTGGTGCGTGGGCGATTGGCAGTGGGCTGGTGCGAAAAATGCCAAGGTTGGGGTGAAACCCGACGCCTTTCGCCGTGCGGCCTGTCTTATGACCGGTACCGGTGAAACCCGTCGGTGTCAGCGTGACCCGGTATGGGCTGACTCGATGGGCAATAGTCCTTTGGTGCCACCAAGTAGCTCAGGTCGCTCGGGTAAGGATGCCGGCGAGGGATTCGGACTGACGCAGCCTCCACGGGATTCGCGTCGGCTCCGATCAACCTCAACTGATGCTCGAGGCCGGTCCACGGCCCACCCCAGATCTCCTCGACCGCACACCCGGCCAATGGGCCGCCCTGTTGGCATGCCTCCAGCCCTCCACCGTGTCTGACATGGTGGAACGCAGCGAGGGGGAGGTCGGCTCGTATGAGGTACCAGGACCCGTCGCACCGCTCCCGAGCAAGGCCCAGTGCCACAGCCGGCCGCCGCGGCAAGAAGGTCTTTCCTCCCGCCTGCTGGACGGCAAAGATCCGATCAAGGTATGTGGCTTGGTCGCGCGGCAGTTTGTGGCTCGCCAACCACGCGACGACTTCAGCCCCACTCCCGGGACCCATCAGGAGGTCGCAGGGGTAGGACGTCAGTTCAAAGCCGGCGTCGAAGTCCATGAGGGAATCGTCTCGTACCGCCAAGACGACGATGAAGGTCCAGTTATCACTGACGTGGGGGAACCCAGCGAGGGCAATTGGGTCCATCCTGACTGTCGACGCGCCGGGTGGGTCGTTCGACCACCCGAGCACGAAAGGCGCGCGGTCCAAGGGTGTTGGGTAGAGGCGGCCACCTGGTGTCCAGTGGCCCCAGAGGCGGTTGACGACCTCGGCTATCTCGTGGACTGTCCCAGCGGCGTTCATAGGCATGTCGACGTGGCGGTGAGGATGAGCGGCCCAGTTGCGGAACCGCCGCTGGAGCGCCTCCATCTTCTTGTTGCCTTGGCCCGAGAAGAGCCCTTCCTGCCTCGCCCAACTCTGGAGCTCGGCGAGGCCGCCGGTGCTCCCTTGGTCCGTGAAGAACGGCTTGGCCAACTCGGCCTCGGGCTCATTGCCGAGCCTGTGACGGACAGCCCACCCGAAGTCCCTCGTAAGATTCCGACGGGTGCGCTGCTTGCCCCTCCTCCGTGTTCGGATGGGCGGGTCGGCCACCAGCCGGTCAGCATCGCGATGATGGCCAGCCAATCGGAACCTCTTGACTTGGGCCTCCCAGCTGCGGCCTTCGTCACTGGTAGGAATTTGGCCGGTAGCCGAGCCTCGTCAGGAATGCCACTTTCTTCGGGACCCAGCGCAGTGGCGTCGCACACGGCCGGCAGCGGTACGGGCCTGACGGACGCCGGCGGCTGGGCAGTCCGAGGATGTGTTTCGTTTCCTCGGTTCCCTGCCCGTACGGGCCTTACAGAATAGGGAGCTTCACGGGGCACACATTTCGTGTAAGATAGACACGTGGTCCGTGCCCGTCAGAGCGCCCGAGATCCCGAAGTAGTCGTCGGCTACGTGAGAGTGTCGACCGACGAGCAAGCTGCTTCCGGCCTCGGGCTCGCCGCCCAACGCGCCGCCATCGAGGCCGAATGCTTGCGTCGCAGCTGGACCCTCGTGGCCATCCATGAGGATGCTCTCAGCGGAAAGAACATGGGCCGCCCGGGTTTGACCGCCGCCCTTGCGGCGGTTGAGTCCGGTGCCGCCTCAGCCATAGTTGTTGCCAAGCTCGACCGGCTCTCCCGTTCTCTCAGCGACTTCGCATCGCTCATGGCGCGAGCGCAGGCTCGTCGCTGGAACCTGGTGGCCCTTGACCTCGGCATCGACTTGGCCACGGCCGCCGGGGAGTTCATGGGCAACGTGATGGCGTCGGCCGCCCAGTGGGAGCGTCGCATCATCGGCCAACGCACCCGCGATGCCTTGGCCGTCAAGCGTGCCCAAGGGGTGCGCCTCGGGCGGCCTCAGATGATGGCAGTCGAGCTCGTTGCCCGCATCAGGGCCGCCCACAAGGCCGGCGAAGGCTGGTCCGCCATCGCCCGCCAGCTCAACGCCGAAGGCGTCCCTACCGCCCACGGCGGGAACAAGTGGCACCCCTCCACCGTGCGCGCAGTCGTACTTTCTGCCGAGGTGGCGGCATGACTGGCTGCAGGTACTTCGGCAGCGTGCGCAAGCTGCCTTCTGGGCGCTATCAGGCGAGCTACTGGCACGAAGGACAGCGTCATGTCGGACCCGACACTTTCGCGGCCAAGGGCGATGCTCAGGCGTGGATCGCCAGGGCCGAGGGTGACCTCGCCCGTGGGTCGTGGATCGCCCCGGGCGCCGGCAAGGTGACCCTCGCCGAGGTCGCTGACCGCTGGCTGACCGCCAACCCCGCGAAGCGCCTGTCGACGTGGACCCGAGATGCCAGCATCGTCAAGACCTACATCGTCCCGGTGCTCGGTAGTCGGCGCATCGACCAGATAACCAAAGCCGACGTTCAAAGAGTCGTCGACGGTTGGGCCACGAAGCTCAAGCCGTCCACCGTCGAGCGCATGGCAGGGGTGGTGAGGTCGATCTACTTCTACGCCATTGCGGCCGAGCTGGTCTCCCGGTCTCCCGCCGTCGGACTGCGGGTCCCTCATGTCGCTCTCGTCGATCGGCCCGTCCTGTCGGCCGACGACCTCGGCCGGTTGGCCGATGCCCTAGGCGAAGATCAAGCGACGATGATGTGGCTGGGCGCCGTGGGCGGCCTGCGCTGGGCCGAGTGCGCCGGACTGACGGTCGGAAACCTTGATCTATTGACGGGTTGGGTCGCGGTCCGCCAGCAGCTTGCCCGGAACCGACAACTTGAGGCGCCAAAGACAGAGGCAAGCCGGCGACGGCTTGCGATCCCGGTGTGGTTAGTGGATGACCTCGCCGCGCACTTGGCTCGCCGAGGGCTTACAGAGGTAGACGCGGCGGCCCTCGTGTCCGTGAACCAACGAGGCCGCCCGCTCGAATACGCCGGCTGGCGGGCTCGCACTTGGCAGCCGGCCTGCGCCAGCGCCGGCCTGCCGGGTCTCAGGTTCCACGACCTCCGGTCCATGGCAGCTACCGCTCTCATGGCCGCTGGCGTCGATGTGAAGACGGCTCAAGCGCGGCTCGGTCACTCGACGCCGGCAACGACGCTGGCCATCTATGCCCGCGCCACAGCGGAAGCTGACCGGCACGCGGCCGATGCTGTCGGAGCAGCTCTTGGCGGCAATCGCGCACGTAGCGCGCACGATATGAGAAATCGGCTACAAACGAAACGAGAAAAACCACTCTTACCAGCTACTTCACCGGTCGGGAAGGGGGGATTTGAACCCCCGGCCTCAGCGTCCCGAACGCTGCGCGCTAACCAAGCTGCGCTACTTCCCGTCTCCGTCGCCATCGTAGCCAAACGGGCGCTCGTGAGCTGGGGCGCGCCCTTGGCGCACCCGCGGGGGCTCGGTTACGCCGGCATCACGTCCGCGGGGACGGCCGAAAGCGTGGTGTCGAAATAATGCTCACCGGCCAGGACCGCCTTGGCAGCCGCCCGGGTGCGCAGCGGGTCGAGGGGCTTGATCAGCCAACCGGCGACGCCAATGCGCTTGGCCATGAAGGTGTCTGGGCGTCGGTCCAGCAACAAAAGCACAGGGACCGGGCTGAGACGCCCGGAGCCGATCTCGAGCGCCAGCTGCATCCCGATGGCGAAACCGCCCATCGACCCGATCTGTAAGTCCGAGATGACGAGGTCGGCGGCGCGTTCCTGCAGCGCAGGCAGCACCGAGCGGCCGGAACGAGCCCAGCGAAGGACGACGCCAGGCTCCTCTACAGCTGAACGGACTTCGTCGAAGACAGTCTCGGAGTCGGTGGCAATCAACACGTCTGGCACATTGCGAGGGTAGCTCGCCGGTGCAACGGGTAGCATCTTCCCGACACTGTGCTGGGCACGGTGCCGGCATGGCCGGCACGGGCGGCATGGCCGGGGCAAGTTGGGAGGTGGCGTGCTCAACATCGAAACGAGCGAGACCGCGGAGGGTTACACGATCTGCCGCCCGATGGGCGAGCTGGACGCGTTCACGGTCAGCCAGTTCCGTCAGTCTCTCGCCGAGCTGGCGTCCAAGCCCCACCTCGTTATCGACATGAGCGGGGTCCCGTTCATAGATTCGGCAGGCCTCGGGGCGCTGATAGGGGGCATTCGGCGGGCACGGGAACTCGGCGGTGACGTGGTCGTTAGCTGCAACCGGCCGAGCCTGGTCCGGACGCTGCGCACGACCGGCTTCGACCGCATCGTGACGATGACGGAGACCGTGGAAGAGGCCAAAGCCGTGTTCGACAAGCTTCCCGACGGTAGCCCCCAGGACTAGGCGAGCCGAGGACCAGGTGGGCCAGGGCTAGGCGAGAAAGTCGGCCACTTCTGCCAGTGACCCAAGGTCCGCAACGTCGCGGGACAGGAATGGCACCCGTAGCAGGGTCGCCTTGGGCAGAGCCGATGCGATCCTGGCGAGCTGGCTTTCCTGCATCGAGGCGACGGCGCTGAGCTGCTCAAGGTTGACGACCAGCGGGCTCAGCCGGGTCCCGGCCAAGGCGTCGGCCGTAGCGCTCGGCAAGGCTGCGTAGCTCGGGTAGCACCTGTTGACCACGACCGTTGTCGCCTCGGCCCCGGACCCCGACATCTGCGTAACCAGGTAAAGGGCTTCGTCTACGGTGTCGCGCCGAGGCGAGCAGACCAGGACGAAGGACGTAAGCTCGGAATGCAGTACCTCCTCCGCGCGTCGTGCCCGAGCCCTGAAGCCCTCCTCCATGCCTTCGAACTGGGTGAAAAAGCCGATCGTGTCGGCCACCACCTGACCGCCGGCAACCTTGGCGATGGTCCGCAACATCAGCTGTGCGCCGAGCTCCAGCGCCCGTAGCCCGGCCCTGGTGGGCGTCATGAGCAGGCGGAATACCCGGTTGTCGAGCAGTCGGGCGAGATGCTTGGGTGCCTCCAGGAAATCGAGAGCGTGCTGGGCCGGTGGGGTGTCAACCACGATCAAGTCGAAAGCTCCGCTCTCTTGCAGCTCGTACAGCTTCTCGACCGCCATGTACTCCTGGGTCCCCGACAGCGCCGCCGAAATATTCTGGTAGACGGGATTGGCCAAGATCGTCGTCGCTTGATCGGGGCCGGTCGCGTAGCGGCTCACGAGGTCGTCGAAAGTGCTTTGAGCGTCGAGCATCACGGCCCACAGCTCGCCGGGTATCTCGCTCCCCGAGGGGGCCTCGACCCTATGGGGCTCGTTGCCCACTTCCCCGATACCGAGAGCGTCTGCGAGCCGCCTCGCCGGGTCGATCGTTACTACGCATGCACGCAGGCCAGCACGTGCGCCCCTGAGCGCGAGCGCGGCGGCGGTCGTTGTCTTGCCCACTCCTCCGGGGCCCACGCAAACGACGACGTGAGCGCCGGGCCGAGGGGCTGCCGATGTCACCGGGCCACCTCGGCCGGCCCGGTGACGGCCGCCTCGAGCGCGTCGGTAAGGAGCTCCAGCTCGTCTGGGCCGAGCTCGGAACCAAAACAGAACGGCAGCTCCAACTGCGGGAGCGGGAGTTCGCTAGCCAGGCGGGCAACTTGTGCGGCTTGTGCTTCCTGGCGCTGCGACCGTACCCGTCCCGCTGCCACCAGGCTCTCCAGCTCGGCCGCGCTCAGCTTGGTGCCTGCGGCCACGGCGGCACGAGCCAGCTCTGCGGGGCGCAGCGACGCCGGCAGGTCCAAGACCGGGAGGCGCGCGTTGACGACCACAGCGCAAAGCTTGGTGCCGACGGTGCTCTCGATAAGGTTCGCCGTCTCCACGGTCTCGCTGACGGGGGTCTCCTCGGGCGTAGTCACGAGAAGGACCTGGCAGCGGGACGGGTCGGAGAGCATCTCCACGACTTCCTCGGCTTGCTGGCGGACTGGCCCGCCTCCTGCGGCGTCGGCCACCCCGTGGGGGCTCTGGAGGAAACGGACGGCGTGGCCCGCTGCCGGCGCGTCCAGGACGATCAGGTCCGCGGCGTCGGGCTGGCCCGCGGCGGCCGCCCGTTCCATTTGCTTGACCTTGCCGAGCAGCAGCACATCCGGCATGCCGGGGACGGCGGTCGCAACTACGTCCAGGGCGCCGCTCGATACAAGCCTGCGAGACAAGCGCCGCATCCCATGCCGGTGCAGGTACTCGACAAGGGCCGTGTCGGGCCAGAGGGCGCGGGCGGCGACCTCCCCACCCTCTTCGTTGGCGTCGAGGAGGACGGCCTCGTACCCGAGGGCTTCCTCTTGGCCGTACAGCCTCGACAGTTGGGCCGCTTCTGGCTCGTGGCGCGCGCCCGGGGCACCGATCTGCACCACCATGGCGCGCAGCCCGTTGCGCACCGCGAGGTTAGCCACGACACCACTGACAGTGGTCTTGCCAACTCCGCCTTTGCCGGTCACTATGAGCACTCTCGCCTGTGTGAGAAATGTCAACGGGCCCAAAGCTCGGCTCCTATGGAGAACGCTCGCACGACAGGCGAAGGTTAGCCCGGGAGCGGGCCGTGAAGGCACCCCGGGTTACCTTTTTCCCCCGACGGGGAACATTGCCTATTGTCAAGGTCCCTGCTCAGGAGTACCTTCGGCTTAGAGGAACCAGACGTGACAGCGCTTCATGCCCCGGAGGATTGGGAGACTAGGGCAGCCTGTCGCGGGCAGTCGGCGGCCATCTTTTTTGCCCCTACACACTTCGAGCGCAAGGAGGCGAGGGCCGCCCGCGAGCGACAAGCCAAGGCCGTTTGCGCCGCTTGCCCTGTGCGCAAGGAATGCCTCAACTACGCACTCAGGATCCGCGAACCACACGGCATCTGGGGTGGTCTGAGCGAGGTCGAACGTCGTTCGCTTACGGGCTGAACGTTCGAGCGTCCCCCCCGGTAGCGCCTAACCTGGCCCGAGGTCGTCGGGACCACGTCGTTAGACCAATGAGAGGTTGTTGCCGGTGGAGCAATGGGTTGTCAACGAAGTTGGCGCGCACGGCTACATCGCTGTTTTCGCTCTCATGGTGCTGGGATCGGCCTGCATCCCCATACCGAGCGAAGCCGTCATGCTCTTTGGTGGAGCGCTCGCAGGGGGTGTGACCGCCGCCGGCGCGCACGTCCACCTGAACCTCGTCGGGATCGTCCTTGCGGGTCTCGCTGGCAACCTCGTCGGGTCCCTCCTGGCTTACGCAGTAGGGCGGGCCGGAGGCCGGCCGGTCCTGGACCGCTACGGCAAGTACGTGCTGCTCAGGAAAAGCGAACTGGACAAGGCCGAAGAGTTCTTCATCAAGCACGGGCAGTCCGCCGTTTTCCTCGGCCGCATGGTGCCTCTGGTGCGCGCCTTTGTGAGCCTGCCTGCGGGAATAGCGCAAATGCCGGCGGTCCCCTTCACCGTGCTCACGCTGCTCGGGAGCCTGCCGTGGGTCCTGGCGCTCGCGATTGGAGGGGACTTGCTGGCGAGCCACTGGAAGTCAGTGTCCAACGCGTTCACGCCTATCAGCATCGTCGTGGGGGTCGCCGTCGTCCTCCTGGCGGGCTGGTGGGTCTTGCGCAGGATCCGGGCCCAGGACGCCACAGCGGTTTCTGCTATTTCCGATATTTCCGAGGTTTCTCCCGAGGACTGACCCCGGGCCGCCCTCAACGGTCGTTCCCGGCACAGCGTCGTTTTAGTGGCCCTTGCCGGCCCCTTGTCCCATCGTGGCTTTGCGTGCCGCTTCGGAGGCTGCGGCCAGGGCGTCCATGGCCTTCGCGTCGGGCATACGCCGGCTGTGGACCGGGGCTGCAAGCTGCTTGGCGGGCCTCCTTGGCGGCCTCTTCAGGGACCCGTTCGAGACCACCACAATGGCGAGCGGGCTCGAGCCGATTGCCGCTACAACGGGCAGCAGGAGCCGCGAAGCGAGCGGCCACAGGACCAGTACGACCAGAAGACCTGCGGCGGCTGCCACGCCAACTTGGGACGGGTACGCCGCCCCCACGTAAACCTCGGAGAACAGCAGCAGCAACCCTGCCAGCAGTGCGACAAGGGCCAGTCGCCAACACCGCGCGAGCAGCAGACCACAGACGACGGCCCCGGCGACGACTGCATGGCCGCTCGGCGACCCGATGCTCGACGCCCGCGGCACCAGGACCTCGACGCCTTTTATGACGTTGTAGGGCCTCGCCTGGACGAGCGCCTTGGCCGCCACCTGGTTGATGCCGTACATGGCGAGCGCTCCGAGAGCCGACCAGATGATCGCCGGCATGTGCTCAGGGTGCGTACGGGCGCTCCACCAACCGGCGATAAGCAACAATGCGAGGACGAGGATCCCGGCCCCGACAGGCGACAGGACGCGTTCGTAGTAACCGGCCAGGAAACCATGCCCCCAAGATGTGGTCCTGGCGAACCGGTTGATGTCCAAGTACCAACGCTTGTCCAGAACGACGAACCTCCCCGCGTCCTGAGCGAGAGCCTAATGGCCGTTGCGCCGGAGGTGCGCCGAGTACGGTGGCGCCTTGTGAGAGGAGCCACGTCCTGGGGGCCCGATCGTCCTTCGCTTGGGTCGATCGGCCTTCTGCACGGCGTGACGTCGTCTTCGAGCACGTGGTGGCGACTTGGGCCGGCTCTCGCGGCAGCCGGTTGGGACGTCACAGCGGTGGACCTGCCTGGGCACGGCGAGGGGACGCGGCCACGCGACGACCTGCCCATCATGACGGCGCTCGCGGATGGGGCAGTCGCGATGCTCCCCGAGCAGATGACCGTGTTGGTTGGCCACAGCCTCGGTGCGATCGTGGCGCTCGAGGCGGCCGC
>Ga0302326_10013215_pt1 | contig 17510 bp, 14 predicted proteins | sample Palsa_T0_3_FD_202264 | JGI IMG/M metagenome (GOLD analysis project Ga0302326, IMG submission 202264) | Peat permafrost microbial communities from Stordalen Mire near Abisko, Sweden - Palsa_T0_3 | ecosystem: Environmental > Terrestrial > Soil > Palsa > Peat permafrost | place: Sweden: Abisko... | reverse complement strand
GCGCTTGAGCTTGTTTTATCTGCGCTAGCTAGATTGGCCGGGCAACAGTGTATTCTGTGAACGTGGGTCTCCAGAGTCTCCTTTTCTTCGAAACACCGCAAGAGCTCTTTGCCCGGGTATTTTCCGAGCTGAGACCGCGGACGCCCATCCCTTCTATTCACCTGGAGTTCTGCAAATTCGCAAACGCGAATAGTTTCGTTCGATGGGATGAGGACGGCCTGGCGTTTCGCATTACCGATGTCTTGGAGGGCGCTCCGGCGCAAATCCTGGAAGCGCTCGCCTACATCCTGTTGTCGAAGTTGTTGCGCCGCTCAGCTCCCAAAGTCTACGCCGAGCGGTACCGGCGTTATCTGAACCGGAAGGAAATGCGCCGCAGTCTCCAGTTAGTCAAGCAGGCGCGAGGTCGAAAATATGTCTCCAGCCCCCAAGGAGCTTGTTACGATCTGGAAGCCATTTTCGAGGATTTGAATCACCAATATTTTAATGGCCTAGTGGCGCGCCCGCTGCTCGGTTGGAGCCGCCGGCCCTCTCGTACCATGCTGGGGCATTACGATCCGTCGCACAATGCGATTGTTCTAAGCCGGTTTCTAGACCGGCCTGGCGTGGCGCATCTGGCCGTTGAGTATGTGATGTTCCACGAGATGCTACACTTGCGTTTTCCAGTGGAACATCGCGGGGCGCGCCGCTGTGTGCATACCGCGGAGTTCAAGCAGGCCGAAAAGGAATTCGCCGGATTTCAGGAAGCCAAGGAACTCTTGAAACGGATCTGCTCCAGCTAATAGGCCACGGTTTCGAGCGAAGCCAGTTCCCGAACCTGCTGGAGCATACTTCCGAGCGAATTCAACAATTCCGGTCCTTCTACCCGGAAGCCCAGTGGGGCCAAGGCCAGCTTACAACGGATGGCGCAGACGGTGAAATAAAATCTGTTCCGGTGCCGTCCCAAGTCCCGTGCAAATTCCGGCCGGTCCACGTTGGAACTAACCAGCATCAGCCGGCCAATTTTGAGTAGCTGATTAAAATCCGCGGTCATCAGCCAGAGATAATCGATGAACACGCGGCGCCGCTCCGCGTGCAAGCGCTTTGCCAAAGCTGGATGGAAACCGGGCTGTTTCTTGAGAAACTCAAAGTCGGATTGTTCCAGCAACCGCCGCATTGGCGCGTAGTTTTCCAGAGAAAAGCCGTCCAGCCATTCCGCGGCTCCCGCCTCGGGATCTACGCGAGAGGCCAGCCGGCTGAACACAAATGCGAAAGCTGCCGCAAGGAATACGACTGCAATTGACAACACAGGCAATGTCATTTCGCCACCTTTCCTCCGTCCGCTTTAGGATATCGAAGTTTCTGGTGTAATGCAATCCCTGGGCGGGATAATTTAACACTCTTATCGGTTCATTCTGAGAGTCTTTACTTTTTTCCTGCGCCAACCAGGTAAGCGTTGATGTCTTTTAATTTGGAAAGTATTCGCGCTTCGTCGTCACTCTTCCACTTATGGCCAATCACCACCGTACGTATCTCGCCCTGCTTGTTCAGCATGAGTATCCAGAATAACAGGCAAGCCGAAGAAACGATCAGAAGGATGGTGCTGATTTGCGGCGTTACATAGTGACCCAGCGTACGCACAAAAAGTGCCGTGGCCTTGATCAGGAAAAACACCGCATAACCGATGGAATAGCTGGCCACGTTGCGATTCAGCCGAATCGGATAGTATGCCAGGAAGACGCTTACCAGAAGGATGAAAAGTACCAAACTGAACACGATTACACGTTCAATTACTAAACTGGTGGAAACGTAGTTTTTGGGTTTCTCCTCCAGGCGTAGCACAAGTAATGTGGCAAGGGTCGCGACGACAACGGTACCGGTAATGTAGCGGCGCGAAATGGTTGCGATACCAGGCAGGTCTCGCAGTACGACGCGATAAAGTTCAATAACGATTAGGACATAGCAACAAACAATAATGCCCTCCGTGGCCACCCAGACGTAGGGATATGCAGGGCCCCTAAAAGGGATCGCCGACAAGATCAGGGTTCGAAACAGATCCGCCGTCAGGTAGCCGAAGAAAAAAGGGTAAATACGTTGCAGACGAGCCGACCACAGGCGAACAATGAGAGCTGTCAGGAGCGCTGCTTGGGCAACGACAAGCAACAATTGGTCGAGCGGGAGCTGGAGCATACGCTAGTGAGAATCGATAACAGTGTAGCATCCAGCCCCCGGCCGGCCTGGCTCGATTAAGGCATCGTTGCGGGAGTTTTGGTGCAATACGGGTCGCAGGGCGGTATCGGCATTTCTGCCGAGACTATTGTTCCAAGCGCCAGCATTAAGCCGGCCAGCAAAAAAATCTTCTTCATCATGGTGGGGAATTCTCCTTGTCGTTTTCGTGAATTTGAGTTCAGTAAACTCTCAGTCAGGCTAATGGCATAGCTGACCGGACAAGGCGGGCGTCCAGAGTCTTTCTGGAACCAGAACAGCGCTGGATTGGCTGGCTGAAGAAGCTAGGCTTTTTGCTGGCCTATCAATTGGATCTGGTGTATTATCTTAGTGTTGAGATGAAGAGTACGGAAGCGAACGAAAGTCTGGACCAGCGCGCCGTCGCCGATGTCTGGCGTCACACTCTCTCGCAAATCCCGTCAGTCTTCGGCCGGCTGGTGTACTTGGCGGGGTTGCGGAATCCAAACAGCGGGCATTACGAACACCATGGATTGGCGCTGGTTTTCGGCTCCGAGCATGCCAATCGGGCGCTCAAGAAGAGCCATAAGCAGGTCTTCGCCGACTGGCTGACCTTCAACTTCGAGCAGCAGATGGCTGACTTGAACCTCTATCTGATGGATTTGCCGGAGGACAAGAAAACGGTCCTCCAGGCCTGGACCAAGCTGAAGACTTATAGGAACGTGCTGCCCTCTAACGCCAAGCCCGTGGATAAGCGGCTTTACCTGGGCGAACTGGAGATCCTGCTGGATCTGCTCAGGGGCGCAGACGGCGGCGACGTCCCTGATCCAGATTCATAGCCACGCCCGTGACTTGGCCTATGATATCGATATCTGTCGGAAAGCTATAAATTTGGGGCGGGCAAAGGGAAGTAGGGTGACCTTGCAGCACCATGTGGTCATCCACCAGATGGCACCATCCGCAAACATAACCTTGGCGATGTTCCAGGAAATAGATCGGCCTGTCGAACTCATTCGCCCAGCCGGAGTTGACCACTTTGCGTTTGGTTTCATCGATCATGACCAGCGAACCGGGCAGTAAGAGAGGATACATGAACCAATCGTCCAGGCCTATGAATCCGTAGCGGTGGTCTTTCAAATCCAGCGCATCCAACAGCATGAGGGGCAACTTTCCCCAGCGTTGGATCATGCGGCTGAGATACGTGGTTCGGCGGACGTCAATGCCGGGATCCAGCGAAATCGGCAGCAAAACTTCACCATGGATGCTCTTGGAGAAATTAATCAGGTGGCTGTTGGGGATGTCTGCGAAGGCGGCATCGGCGGGGATATTCGCCAACGGCACGCCATACCACTCCAGAAGTTCTTGAAAATTGAGACGATAGATGCTGGCCAGCGAGTAGAGTTTGAAAATGTTGGGTATCAGACCGTGGTTTTCGATTTCGGAAAGCCGGTTGATCAGGACCGCGAACTCGTCGTTATGATATTTGTCGGCGATCTTCAGGCTGGCTTGTTCGACGTCGCGAAAACGCAAGCTCAGGCGTTCGCGCGCCCGTCTGAGCCTCTGTCCAGCGTCCTCCATGGTATGATGCTTTCCCAGCATGCTCCGTGCGGCCGGGTATCAAGAAGAAACCATTTGGGAAAATGGCTCCACCAGGCTCGAATTATAGCGGTCGTGGGGTCAAAGAATCAAGCCACGAAAAGGAGTTTTGTTCGGTTTTCCGAACAAAGCTTGCTGTAAGGAGGTCTTTTGCGGTTGATAATCGGAGTCTCGGGCGCCAGTGGGTCCATCTATGGGTACCGGCTGCTGGAAAGGCTGCGGCCGGTGCCAAAAGTGGAGACGCACCTTATCCTGACCAGATCCGCTGAGCGGACCGCATTTCTCGAGAGCGGACGGACTGCCGCGGAGTTCAAAGCTCTGGCCGATTACACTTATTCGCCGGAGGACATAGGCAGCCGGCTGGCCAGCGGATCGTTCGTGACGCAAGGCATGGTCATCGCGCCGTGCTCCATCCACAGCATGTCGGCTATCGCGACCGGTCTCAGCTCGAATCTCCTGATCCGCGCCGCCGACGTTTGCCTCAAGGAACGCCGCAAATTGATTCTGATGGTAAGAGAAACGCCCTTACATTTGGGACATTTGCGTAGCATGGTGGCGCTTACGGAAATGGGCGCCGTTATTTTACCCCCAGTTCCCGGTTTCTACAACCATCCGAAAACCATCCTTGATATGGTGGACCATAGCGTGGATCGGGTATTGGATCTGTTGGACCTGCCTAGCCCCGAGGTGCGACGCTGGGACGGCGGTAAAAGCGCGCCTAAAAAAGGCAAACGCCAAACCGGAAAAGCATGAAAAAACAGCGTATTGGATTTCAAGGCGCATTGGGCGCATTCAGCCAGGAGGCCGTGGTTCAATTGCTGGGAGACCAGGTGACAGTTGTTCCTCATCCTCGATTCGAGGATGTTTTTCGAGCCTTGACTCGCGCTAAGATCGATGCCGCGGTGATACCGATAGAAAATACTCTAGCTGGATCGGTGCACGAGAACTACGATCACCTGCTGCATTTCGACGTCCGCATCGCGGCTGAGACGAATGTGCGAATCATTCATAATCTCATCGCACCGCCAGGCGTTGGTCTGAAGGACATTCGGAAGGTGTATTCGCATCCGGTTGCGTTGAATCAGTGCCTGCGATTCTTTGCGCGCCATCGCAGGCTGGAGAGCACGCCGTTCTACGACACGGCAGGCAGCGTCGAAATGATTATGCAGGAGAAAGCCCCGGATGCCGCCGCCATCGCTTCGTCGGTGGCCGCTTCCATTTATGGCGCGCACATCCTGGAGCGCTCCATTGAAGACGATCGGCGCAATTTTACCCGCTTCTTCTTGTTGTATCCCTCCAAACGGGTACGCCTTCCCAAGCGAGAAGCCAAGCAATGGAAAACGTCGCTGGTGTTCACCACCCGCAATATACCCGGTGCGTTGTTTCGCGCTTTAAGCGCCTTCGCGCTACGCGATCTCAACATGACGAAGATTGAATCGCGCCCCTTGCATGGAAAACCTTGGGAATATCTCTTCTATCTGGATTTTCTGGATAAGGAAGACGACCCCAAGGTTCAAAACGCGCTGCGCCATCTGGCCGAATTGGCGGATTTTATGCGAGTGCTGGGCACTTATCCCAAAGGAAACTGAGCGCACTCACTGCTGAAACGCCGAACAAATACACACTTGGCGGGGGCTGCACGATTGAAAGGGCTCGCGCGTGAATTCGCCGTAGCGGGCATCCACGCGGAAGCCCGCGGCATCCAGCAGCAGCAATAATTCCTGAGGGAAGATCACTCCGAGCGTGTACTCGATCACACGGTAATCCGCGGCGCCGGGCTTGGAGAAATACCAAACGATGTGACGGATCTGCTGGGCGGCGTCGTAAGCCGAGGTTTCTTCAATCGTGATATCGCCCAGCGTCATGGCCGGATATCGCTGAACCGGACTGCGAGCCAGCAGGGCGAGATCCCATTTCGAAATGTCGAACACCAGGCGGCCGTCAGGAACAAGATGTTGGCGGATGCTTCGGAAGCACCGGATTATGTCTTCGCAACCGAACAAGTGCAACAGCGAATTTCCCGGAATTAGAATCGTGGAATAATTCCCCGGCAACTCGAAGTTGCGCATGTCGGCTTCGAGAAACTCAACCCGGACGCCGGCTCGAAGAGCTTTCGCGCGCGCTGTATCCAGCATAGGTTTGGACAAATCGGCGCCGATAATCTCAATTCCCGCTTGCGCGATCGGTATGGTCAGCCGGCCCGATCCGCAACCCAATTCCAATACCCGGCCGCCGCCTTGCCGCGCTGCTTCCAGATAAAACCGTTCCGATGCAAGTACTCGCTGCCGTCTTGCCTCATCCGGTATCGACGCGCTGTCGCGAGCGTCGGGAAACAGCAAGTCGTACAGTTCCGGATCGTTATAAAGCGGGCACTCCTGCATAGCGCGGACGCTGTGGTAGAGTCAGTCTAACACGCAGGCCTATGCGCACATTCTGTCTCATTTTTGTATCTGTAGCGAGCCTCTTCGCCGCCGTCGCGGACAACCCCGAGGTAGCCGGGCAGGAGCGATTATTCGAGAGCTGGATTCGGGCGCAAATTGCTTATCGCGGGTTGCCGGGAATTGCTGTAGGCGTGGTTTCCGATCAGGAGCTGGTTTGGAAGAAGGGGTTTGGTTTTGCGGACCTGGAGAGCCATACTCCGATGACGGCGGCCACAAAGTTTCGCATGGCCTCGCACAGCAAGCTTTTCACGGCGACGGCGATCATGCAACTGCGCGACGCCGGGAAGCTGCGGCTGGACGACCCGGTGGCGAAATATCTGGACTGGTTCAAGCCGCAGCCGGCGGAGCCCGACGATCCGCCCATCACCATCGAAGAGCTGTTGACGCATAGCGCGGGACTTCCGCGCGAGGCTGGTCCCCATTGGACCGAGCAAGAGTTTCCTTCCCTCGACCAAGTGCGCAAATATGTGCTGGAGCATCCGGCGCCCTATTCGCCGGAGGTGCGTTGGAAATATTCGAATCTTGGATTCACCATCGCAGGCATGATCGTGGAGTCGGTATCGGGAGAAAAATTCGCGAACTACGTTCAGACGCATATCTTCGATCCGCTTGGGATGACGGGTTCGAGCATTGATCGGCCAGTGGTTGGATTGGCGACCGGCTATGGCCGCAGAATGCCGGACGGGAAGCGTGTGAAGATGCCGTTTGTGGACGCGCGCGCGATGGCGCCCGCTACCGGAGTCACTTCCAATGTGGAGGACATGGCGAAATTTGTTTCGCTGCAATTCCGTAAGGGTAGGGTAGGCGGGAGCCAGATTCTGAGTACCGGAGCCTTGCGCGAGATGCATCGTGTGCGGATGCTGGAGAGCACCTGGACGCGCGGCAATGCCATCGGTTTCGCGGTGGTCCGGGACGGAGGTAAGGTGTATGTGGGTCATGGCGGCGTCTATTTCGGATACCGAACTCAGACCATAATCCAGTTGGATCAAAAAGTGGGCGTGATCGTATTGACTAATGGCGACGATTCCTCGCCCAGTGACATCGCAATCCGCCTGATGGGGACGGTGGGTGAAGCGGTGGCTAAAGCGGCAGCGCCCAAAACAGACTCGGCGCCGTGGGATCCGGCCTGGAGCCGTTTTGCTGGTCTGTATCGCTCTCAATTCGCCGATACCGAAGTGGTGGAGCTGAATCAGAAGTTGGTGATGTTCGATCCGGTTAGTCCCAATCCCGATACTCCGATTAACCTGATCCCCATCGGCGGCGGGCGCTTCCGCTTTGATGCCCCCACCGGCGGCGGCGTGGTGGGGGAAGTGGTCCGATTTGTGGAAGAGAACGGAAAAGTGGTGCGAATGTATACTGGCGAAAGTTACACCGAACGAGTCCAACCGTAGTCCGTTACGGTTTCAGCGATGTCCCCAACCGCCGAGACGAGTCTTGGCCCACAACAGTAATAATGGATGAGGAGGGATTGTGCAATATCATCAGCTCGGTAATACGGGAGTCTTTGTATCGCGGTTGTGCATGGGCGCGATGACGTTTGGTGGATCGGAGGGTATCTTCAAAGCCATCGGCGGATTGGGCCAGCATGATGTGGATGCCTTGGTGGAGAATTCCATCGACGCTGGAATCAATTTCTTTGACACTGCCAATGTGTATTCGGAGGGCGAGTCGGAAACGATGCTGGGGAAGGCGCTTGGTTCCAAGCGCAAGGATGTAGTGGTGGCGACCAAGGTGTTTGGGCGGATGGGGAAAGGTCCCAATGAAGTGGGGCTTTCGCGCCTCAATATCATGCACGAGGCGGAAGCCAGCTTGCTGCGCATGAACACCGATTACATCGATCTATATCAGATTCACGGGTTCGATCCGGTGACGCCGCTGGAGGAAACGCTGAGCGCGTTGACCGATCTGGTGCGGCACGGGAAAGTCCGTTATATCGGATGTTCGAATCTCGCGGCGTGGCAGATCATGAAGTCGTTCGGGATTTCGGCGATGCGGCATCTGGAAAAATTCGTGACGCTGCAGGCTTATTATTCCCTCGCCGGGCGCGAGCTTGAGCGCGAGATTGTGCCGATGCTGCTGGATCAGAAGATGGGGCTGTTGGTATGGAGTCCGCTGGCGGGTGGTTTGTTGTCCGGCAAGTTCACGCGCGGTGGAGCTGTGGATGGTGAAGCGCGGCGTGCGAAGTTCACTTTTCCGCCGGTGAATCAGGAAAAAGCTTACGACATCGTCGAGGTGATGCAGAAGGTGGCCGGCCGGCGGAATGCAACGGTGGCGCAGGTTGCGCTCGGGTGGCTGCTGCATCAACCTTCCGTTACCAGCGTGATTATCGGCGCGAAGAAGACCAGCCAATTGAAAGACAATCTGGGCGCGGTGGATTTGAAACTGGATCATGCGGACCTGAAGGAATTGGACGAAGTCAGTCAGCTCACTCCGGAATATCCAGGTTGGATGTTCGGTTTCCAGGGTGCGGATCGGCGACCGGGCGCGGTGAGGGATTGGACTAAGTTTGCGTCGGCAAAATGACCGCTAATGGCCGTGTTGTGAATAATTTGCAGGGCTCACCTCACAGTTGAACAAATTACCGGCTGAGGGCGTGGCGGAAAGACCTTAATTATCAGAGGTTTGCGGCCTTTTAGGGGAAGACGCTTCCATTCTGATTCGCGGCCCATCACTTGCTGCGTCTTAGCCAATGGTTTCGTCCTCTTCGCAGAAGACTGTTTGGCGCGACCGGTTGGCTGCCTTAAGAAATATTCCGCCCGTGTTGCGGCTGGTTTGGAAGGCTGCACCTAGAGTTGTCGGCGCAGGGTTGGCGCTACGCGTGGTGAGCGCGCTTACGCCGCTGGCAGCGCTGGCCCTTTCGAAGTGGATCATCGATCTGGTGGTAGCGGCTGTGAAGCATCCCGGTCCGTTGCCGAATCAGATCTGGTTTTTGCTGGCCGGGGAATTTGTGGTGGCCGCGCTGGGCAATGTTTTGGGCCGCGGCATTGATTACACCGATGCCCGGTTAGCGGATGAATTCACGCGGGAAGTGAGTTTACGCGTGATGGGGCACGCGGCGCGGCTGGATCTTCAAACCTTCGAGGATCCGGCTTTCCAAGACAAGCTGGAACGGGCCCGGCTGCAAGCTACCGACCGCATCGGAATGCTGAATTCCATGGGTCGGATGCTGCTGCAAACCATCACACTCGTTTCGCTTTCCATCGGCGTGATTGTTTATTCGCCGTGGCTGTTCGTGGTGCTGGTGATTTGCGTGGCGCCGGCGTTTGCCGGGGAAAGCCATTTTGCATTTCGCGGATATTCGCTGGCGCACAGCCTGACGCCGGTGCGGCGCGAACTGGATTATCTGCGCGTTGTGGGAAGCGGCAAAGAGAGCGCCAAGGAAGTAAAGATGTTCGGGCTGGGCGGTTATCTCACGGACCGGTATAGCGTTCTCACGGATGGAGTGATTCGAAAGAATCGCGAGCTGACCAAGAAGCGTCTGTGGTGGGGTTCTGCGCTGGCGATTATTGGCTCGGTGGGTTATTACGCGAGTTTCGCTTACTTGGTGTGGCGGACGTTGCTGGGGGAAATCAGCATCGGAACGTTGACGTTTTTAGCCGGCGCGATTGCCGGCTCAAGTTCGCAGTTGCAAGGTGTGTTCTCGCTGTTCTCCAGCATTTCAGATCAGGCGCTTTTTCTGTCGGACCTGGTGGATTTTCTAGCGGTCAAGCCGCGCATACAGTCCAAGCCGAACGCCCTTCCGGCGCCGCGGCCGATTCGGCAGGGATTTGAATTTCGCGAGGTGTCGTTCCAGTATCCGGGGGCCGGCCGTTTGGTGCTGGATCATTTGAACTTCCGCATTGAGCGGGGCGAGCATATCGCACTGGTAGGTGAGAACGGCCAAGGCAAAACGACGCTGGTGAAGTTGCTGGCGCGGCTCTACGATCCAACCGGCGGCAAGATTTTGCTGGATGGCGTGGACCTGCGCGAATACAACGTGGAAGATTTGCAAAGGGAAATCGGCATCATCTTTCAGGACTTTGTGCGTTACGACATGCCCGCACGGATGAATATCGGAGTGGGGCGCATTGAGGAAACCGGCCACGACGAATCGTTGTGGACGGCGGCCAGGAAAAGCCGGGCCGCTGGAACTTTGGAGCGCTTAGAAAACGGCCTGGATCAGATGCTGGGACGGCGCTTTGAGGGCGGCGTGGATCTTTCCGGCGGCGAATGGCAAAAGATCGCACTGGCGCGGGCCTATCTGCGCAATGCGCAGGTTTTGATTCTGGATGAACCGACGGCCGCGCTGGATGCGGTGGCGGAGTCCGAAGTGTTCGCCAGGTTCGCGGAGCTGGCGCGCAACAGCACGGCGATCCTGATCTCGCATCGCTTCTCTACGGTGCGCAAGGCCGGCCGAATTGTGGTGCTGGAGGGCGGGAGGATTCGCGAACAAGGAACGCATGACCAACTGGTGACCATCCGGGGCCGGTACGCAAGGCTCTTTGAGTTACAGGCGGCGAATTACCGATGAGTGCAGCAACCATCGCGATAGAGGGCGAGGGCCGGCGCCTGACGCGGCCGCTCACCGGTGACGACAGCGCAGCGGGGCGTCTGGAGGAATGCGCCCGGACGCTGCGGCAGCATGTGAAGAAGCTGCGGCCAAAGAATGAGACGCCCGCCGCGCCCTGGTTGATCGAAAATCACGCTTATCTGCAGATCCAGATTCGTGAGACACAGCGTTCTCTGCCGGCGCGTTATGTCCGGCTGCTGCCGAAGATCGGGGAAGGGCCCTCGGCTGAACTTCGTGTCTTCAAACTTGCTGCGGATTTGCTGGCTGAAGCCGATGAAGTAATCGATGCGGCGGCGGTGGAGAAAGCCGCTATGGCGTTGCAAGAGGATCGCGGCCTGGCGCTGGTGGAATTGTGGGCGTTTGGATCGGCGCTGCGGCTGGTTTTGATCGAGCATCTGTGCGCCAATCTGGATTCGGAGCGAGTTGTTTCACTCATGCTGAAAGGGCTGCGGGCGCTGGAGCAGATCAGCTGGCGCGATTTTGTGGAATCCGTGTCGGCGGTGGAGCGGGTGCTGGAGCGGGACCCGGCGGGGGTTTACTCGCGCATGGATTTCGCTACGCGGGACCGGTATCGCCATCAAGTGGAGAAGATGGCGCGGCGGTCCGGGCTGAGTGAGCTTGAGGTGGCCGAGAAAACCAATGCATTCGCGGGCGAAAGCGCCGGCGACGCTTCTTCGCACGTTGGGTATTGGCTGATCGGACCTGGTGCGGGGGAGTTTCGGCGGGGCATTGGTTGTAAGCGGTGGTGGGGCGTCCGTGCGGTGTTGGAGCGCTGGCCGAACGCGTTCTACTTTTCGAGCATTGTGTTATTGACCGTGCTGGTGGCGGCGGGATTTGAGTTGGTGGCGGGACGGTTCGCGTGGTGGATTGGGCTGCTGCTGGTGGTTCCTGCAAGCCAAGCCGGGATCGAGATCGTCAATGCGCTGGTAAGCCGTCTGCTGCTGCCGCTCTTGCTGCCGAGCATGGATTTTTCGGAGGGAATACCCGACCACTTGAAGACCATGGTGGTGGTTCCGACCTTGCTGCTTTCGGACGCGAACGTGCAACGCCTGCTGGAGGATTTGGAGATCCGCTACCTGGCGAATCGCGAAGCCAACCTGTACTTTGCGCTGCTCACCGATTTTGCGGATGCGGACCTGGAACAGACGCCGAACGATTCCATGGTGCAGGGATGCGCGGAGGGCATCGATCGTCTGAACGCGCGCTACGGATCGAACGGCGCGGGGCCGTTTTATCTTTTCCACCGGCCTCGGCGCTGGAACGCGGCTGAATCGAAGTGGATGGGTTATGAGCGTAAGCGCGGAAAGCTGAACGACTTCAACCGGCTTCTGCTGGGGCGTGGAAATTGCTTCGAAACCGTGACCGGCGATCAATCGCTGCTGCGCGAGATTCGTTACGTGATTACGCTGGACACGGACACGCAATTGCCTCGCGACACGGCAGCAAAGATGGTGGCCGCCGCATCGCATCCGCTGAATCGTCCGGTGTTGGATGCGGAAACGGGAAGGGTAAAGGCCGGATATGCGCTCATTCGCCCGCGCGTGGCGGTGAGCATGGAATCCTCCAGCCGGTCGCGCCTGGCGCAGATTTTTAGCGGAAAGGCCGGGTTCGATCCTTATGCGACGGCGGTGTCCGACGTGTATCAGGATTTGTACGGCCAGGCCAGCTTCACCGGCAAGGGAATTTATGATGTATCGGCATTCGAGACGGCGGTGGGCGGACGTTTTCCCGAGAACGCGATCCTGAGCCACGATTTGATTGAAGGCGAATACGCCAGGACGGGTTTGCTCACCAGCGTGGAGTTGGTGGAAGACAGTCCAACCACCTATGAAGCATTCGCGAAACGGAAGCATCGCTGGGTGCGCGGCGATTGGCAACTGCTGCCCTGGCTCGGGAATCGCACGCCGATTGCACGCGGGGAGCGGGAGCGAAATCCTTTGCCGATTCTCTCGCGCTGGAAGATGTTCGACAATCTGCGCCGCAGCTTGTTCGAGATCTCGATTCTGCTGTTGTTCGTGACGGGCTGGCTGACGGTGGAATCCGCCACGCGCTGGACGTTCGCGGTGCTGGCGCTGCTGCAACTGGCAGCCTACACCGATCTGATGCTGACCATCGGATCCGCGCCGGAGCGCCGGTTATGGCCGGCGTTTGTCCGAAGTGTAGGCGAACAAATTGCCGAAAGCCACCGCGCAGCGTTCTTGACGCTGGTATTTATTCCGCACCAGGCCTGCGTCATGGCCGATGCAATCGTCCGCACGCTGGTGCGCCGGTTCATCACGAAACGAAATCTGCTGCAGTGGGTAACCATGGCCGAGTCGGAATCGGCGAAAGCTTCAGGCGTTAGCGTGATGTCGCGTTATCTTTATTTATCCTGCGGGGTCTCGCTGCTTCTGCTCGGGTGTGTGAACTCGAGCATCCTGGTTGCCTTGGTTTGCTCGGCTTGGATTACTTCGCCCTGGGTGGTGCTCTGGCTCAACCAGGCTCCGCCGGATGCACGCGCGCTGTCGGAAAACGATCGGGAATTCTTGCGGGGAACGGCGCTGCGCACCTGGCGATTCTTCGCCGATCATTCAAGTGCGGACCAGCATTGGCTGGTTCCGGACAACGTGCAGCAAGATCCTCCGCTGACCGCGCATCAGATATCGCCGACCAATCTGGGGCTGCTGGCGACGGCGCATTTGGCCGCTCTGGATTTCGGATATTCCAGCCTGGAGGAGTTTCGGGTTTCGTTGGGGCGAGTGTTCGGCACGGTGGAAAAGTTAAAGCGCTATCGCGGGCACCTGTTCAACTGGTATGACACGCGGACGCTTGAGGCGAAGGCTCCGTACTTCGTTTCGTCGGTAGATAGCGGCAACCTGGCGGCGTCGCTCTGCGCGGTGAGGCAGGGTGTGTTGGGGCTGGCCAAGCAACCGGTATTCGGCGCGGCGATGCTGGAGGGGCTGCGGGATCACGTGCTGCGGCTGCGCGAAGAATTGCCCTACGCGGCCAGAAGCGGTTCTTTGATGCGCCCGGTGGCGAGTCTGCTGCGGCAACTGGAGAGCCGTCCGAGCGATCTGTTCTTTTTGGAAGCAGTGATTACGGATGCCCGGGATAGCTGGCACCGGATGCGGGAGCCATTGGCTGCCACGCACGCGCGGCTCAAAAAGCAAGGCGAGCTGGAACGATCCGATGAGCTGCATTACTGGGAATCGCTGGTGACTCAAAGGCTGGAGGCCGCGCTGGGCGAATTGTATCGGTGGGCGCCCTGGCTGAGCCCGGAGATTGAGCCGGAACTGCGCTGGAATATCCGGGATGCAACCTTGGCGCCGCTGCTGGGGGAGCTGTGCGGGATTCCAACCTTGGAAAACCTGCCGGACTTGTATGAGCGCATTCGTCTGGGCCTGATCGAAAGGCTCAGCGATGAAAGCTCGCTGTATCCGGCATTGCATCAGGCGCTGGAAGCGTTGCTGATGCGTCTGCCGGCGGCGCGCGCCAGGGTGCTGGGGTTGACCGAGGATCTGGAACGGCTGGCGGAGCAGGCGGGGCGGCTGTTCGACGAAATGGACTTCAGCTTTTTATTCGATGCCAAGAGAAAGCTCTTGCGGACCGGGTACGATGCCGGCACCGAGCAGCACGCCGAGTCCTGTTATGATTTGTTGGCGTCGGAAGCGCGGACAGCGGTATTTCTGGCGATTGCGAAGGGCGACATTCCGCGCGACGCGTGGTTCCGGTTGGGACGAAAACTCACCGCGTATCGCAATCGGCGGACGCTGCTTTCCTGGAGCGGCACCATGTTCGAATATCTGATGCCGCTGCTGCACATGCGCAGCTACGGAAATACGCTGCTGGACGGCGGCGCCCGGGGAGCGGTGGCGATTCAGCAAGTCTACGCCAGAGAGCGCGGGTTACCGTGGGGAATTTCTGAAGCGGCGTATGGCGCACGCGACGAGCGGATGCAATACCAGTACCGGGCATTCGGAGTTCCGCCTATGAGCGCCGGCTCCGAGAGATCCGGGCGCATGGTAGTGGCGCCTTACGCGAGCATGCTGGCTTTGATGCTGGAACCGGGCCAAGCCACGGCGAATTTGCGGGCTTTGGCGGCCAAGGGCTGCGTCTCGCGCCACGGGTTTTGCGAGTCCATTGAATATTCCTCAGGCAGCCACAACCCGGAACTGATTCGTTGTTTTATGGCGCACCATCAGGGGATGGGGCTGCTGGCAATGGATAACGCGCTGCTCGGCGAGCGGATGCAGGAACGCTTTCACCTGGACCCGCTGGTGCAGGCGACGGAGTTCCTTTTGCAGGAGCGGATGCCCGCGCTGGTTGAGGTGTTGAGTGAGAGCGGCGATGTTGCGGCTTAGTAGTTTTTGGCAAGCCGGTGGCTGGCCCCAGTGGTTCGGAGAAGCCGACCAGATCCATGGCGTGCGGCACTGTTTGGTTGGCCATGAACCAGCGCCATACGTTGCCGGTCAATAGATTTTCCGCGCTCAACAGGGTGATGCCGACGTCAATGCCGACGACATCGGAATCGAACCATTTCAGGGTGGGGTTGAAGGCATCCACGAATCCGTACTTGCGATACACGCGATCCTCGAAATGGTCGCGCATGGCGCGCAGAGCGGGGATAGAGATATCGGGAGTGAACATGAGCGAGCCGCCGGCCGCACACGGGGCGACGGTGCCATCCACCGCTTCAAATTGTTTGATCTCGCCATAGACCTTGTAGCCCTTGGTACTGTCGGAGGCGGTGATGCCCCAGATATCAGGCCCGAAGCTGAGTGGAAACAGGTTGGCGAGGTTCAGACAATAGAGATCGTTGGCGCGCGTGGCGTTCACGGAGTTCTGGAAAAAATCCACGAAGCCACGGTCGCGGCGATTGCGGAAATCCACCCAGGCCTGCGAGTACTGATGGGTGAACAAGGGGCCGCCGCTGATGAAATGATAGGGACCGTAGGAATAGAGCGGGCGCTGCCAGGCGTACCAGGAGTCCGGCGAAATGGGATGGGTGGAGGAGCCGATGGCCAACAGATAGAGCAAGGGAAGCTCGCTATAGGCTTCCCATTTATATTTCAAAAAACCTTTGCCCTGCACCCAGCCGTGCGAAAGCAGCAGCGAGTCGCCATCCAGCATCCAGGCAAAGTCCACGCGGTCGTAGATCTGCCTGGCCAGCCGCGTAATGTCGGAGTCGTCAGAAAAATATTGCGCCGCGGTGACCACGCCGGCCAGGAGAAATGAGGTATCGACGGACGACATCTCGCTGTCCCATTTGCGCTCGCCTGTGGAAACATCCATCCAATGAAAAAACCAGCCGTGTTCCTGGGCCGCTTTGGAAGCCAGGAATTGCAGGGTGTTGCGGACACGGGTTTGAGCCTGGTCGCGCGGGATCCAGTGGTGCTCGGCGCCGATGCAGATGGCGGTGAGGCCGAAGCCGGTGGCTGCGATGCTGGCGACGTCGCGACTGGGGCCTTTGGCGCGGCCGCCCTCGGCGCTGGCGCGGTCGAGAACCAGGCCAGTGGAGGGATCGCTTTCATTCCAGAAATACAGGACAGCGCGTCGTTCCAGATCTTCGAGTAGGGTACGGTCCTGGGGGGCGATGCTGCGTGCGGGGGCGGAGGGCGCCGCGCTTAACGTCGCCGTGAAAAGACAGGCTGCAAAAGTCAAAGATCGTTGGGCGCTCGCTCGCATCCGCTGCTTCCTCACATAACATCGGCTACTTCATCGGCAACTTCATCGGCTAGTTCTATGATAAACCTTGCAAGCGGGGAGCCGGAAGCCTGTGAAAGCCTGAGTTGGCAGGCGAAAGCGCTTGTGTGCGTTACACGGAGGCCAGGTTGTGGTTGACCAGGTCGCCGATGCGATCGATGCTAAGGTCGGCGGGCGGGTATTCGGCTAGAGCCTTGGGATCGCGGGCGTAATGGCCTTGTTTGACGAAGACTGTAGTGACGCGCGCGTTCCAGATCTTTTTTAGGGCGTGCAGGATGCGGAGTTTGTCGTCCACCACTACGTAATGCGCGGCCGGATAACGCTGCTCCACATCGGCTAACTCGTGCTCCTTGTGAACGTAGATGAGGACGTTGCCGTTGAAGGTCTCAAAGAGGCCGGAGCGATAAACTTTGTGCGGTTGGAATACGACGTCTCCGTCTGAGAGGATCACCGCAGGACCCCATTGAGCGACGTGTTGCACGGCATCGATAGAGCCGGGGAAGAGGCGGTTTGCGAACGGATAGCGGATCAAAAAATAAGAGACGGCCAGGAGCTTGGGATCGCGTGGGTATTCGATGCGATAGCGCTGCAGGGCTCCAAGGTAATCGGCATACCCGAGTTCGGAGCGCAGGATTTCGAAGATCTCCCAATAGCGCTGGGCGCGTTCGGGGCCGACCTCGGTTTGGAGGTGGCGCTTAAGGTCGGCAGTGACATGGTCGTTATCCAGGAGGGTGTTATCGACGTCAAAGAGGAAAACCAGGTTGTTGGGCGACATGGTATTGACCTAAGATACCAAGCTTGACTGCGTTCCCGAGAGACGCGAGGAGAGCTGAACTAGAATGGTGAGGTGACTCGACGTCTTACGTTTTTCTGGATGGCGTGTACGGTTTGGGCGGCCGCGCAGGCTACCCAGCCGGACGGCGGCGGCGTACGGCCGGGAACTTTGCAAGCTCAGTGGATGACGGGCGGCCCCAATTGCGTGGAAGTTCCGGATTGGCAGGTGCATGCGTATAACGAAGACTTCTATATTTTTCGCCAATCGGGATGCGTGAACTACGAGAAACCCTTTCTCTATTTGCTAT
>Ga0302326_10013212_pt1 | contig 17513 bp, 19 predicted proteins | sample Palsa_T0_3_FD_202264 | JGI IMG/M metagenome (GOLD analysis project Ga0302326, IMG submission 202264) | Peat permafrost microbial communities from Stordalen Mire near Abisko, Sweden - Palsa_T0_3 | ecosystem: Environmental > Terrestrial > Soil > Palsa > Peat permafrost | place: Sweden: Abisko... | reverse complement strand
TGACGCCGATGCCGATCAGGATGGCAAGGAACACCGAGAAGCCGAGCAAGAGGCCGATGATCTGCTGGCCCATCACCGCCCGCTCGTTGGCGAGGTTGAATTCCTTCATCGTCGAGGCGGTGTAGGCGCCGCCCGAGATCGCGTTCAGCTGGTCGCGCACGATCTCAGCGCGCTTGGGATCGCGGATGCTGACCATCAGCGGCCCGACGCGAAGGCCGTCGCGCTGCATGCCCAAGAGCCGCAACGTCTCGATCGAGGTCACCAGGATCGGCTGCTCGGCGCTGGCGTAGTTGTGCAGGATCACCCGCACCCAGACCGTGTTGCCGTTCAGCGAGGCCTTGTCGCCGAGCTTCGCGCCGAGCTGGGCCTGGGCGCTGGCGTCGATGGCCACCGCGCCCGGCTCCATCAGGGCGACGCGTTCGGCGTCGGTATAGTCGACCGGCAGGGTGACGGAGCCCTTCGACGGCTCGACGCCGAAGATCTGCACCCACTTCTGCACCTGCTTCTCGCCGGGCTTGGGGATGTTGATGAACTGCGCGCCGTCGCCGCTCAGCGGCTCGACGTCGACCACCTCGGGATTGAGATAGATCATCGGCTGGACGCGCGACGGCAGGCTGGCGTTGCTGTTGACCAGGGTCTTGGTGTTGTGCGGCAGGATGATGATGTCGGCCCGGGACCGCTCCCAGGTGGCGAAGTCCGAGTGGATGATTCCGGCGAACAGCCCCGAGAACGCCAGCACCATCATCCCGCAGAACGCCAGCGCGATCACCGCCGCCAGGTAGCGGCGCCACTCGTAGATCAAGGTGGCCAGAGCTAGCGACATCGTCCCCTCGCGGACCGGTGTCTTATGGTTGGGGCCGGAAGGGCGCCAATTAATTCGAGGTAAGGGGCGGTATCTTGGCGCAAAGTCAGAAGGGCCAAACGGCCCACTCCCCACCTGTAGCGGCTGATAGGTGACGCTATGTGGACCGCTGCGGCGCTAGCCGTCATCTTGCTCTTAGTCGGCAGTGTGCCGAGTAATCACGCACCGGACGCCTGCTATCAGCCTCCTTATAAGAGCTTCGTCGTCCGGGTTTGCTGCGAAAGGACTTTCGTCGCTCACATAGCTGAATATCATCTCAACTTCCGAGTGCCGTTCAACGTCTTCGAAGATATCAAAGTAGGAGATTTGACCCCTTATGCGTTCCCCGGCCAACGGACCTTGAGTTCGCTTCCCGTACAGAATGGCGGCGTGTATGAGGATCGGGTCAGATTTGAAGGTCCCGCCGGGGCCAACCACTGTCATCGGCGGATTTTCCTGTTGAGCGTGGGAGTAATTGGGTTGGCCGACGCGGAGGCTACACTTCTGCGCGGGGGTTCGACCGAAATTTTGCCACTTCATCTGCACGACGAAATACGCGTGAGCGCCCTGTTTCGTCATCGCTATCTCAGGCTGATCGCTAGTAACCCAGGCGCGCTCGCCAATCCGAGACTGCCTGAGCAATTCGTCGCTCTTCAGCACCGCTTTGTCGGCGGCCTCCGCGCTCCGGCTCGCGGCAGCGGCTGCGGTCCGGGTAGCCGAGAGAGTGCGCGCCATAACCTTGGTCTGCTTGTTGTAGATCCAGATTTGAACAGCGGCGAAACCAGCCAACGCCAAGGTGGCAGCGGCGCTAAAGGCGGCCGAAGTCGCTTCGACCGTTTCGGCTGGCTTCCATCCGTCTGCACTGCCGCCGCTTGCCTGGGAGCCGCCACTGCCGGCCCCTTGACCGCCTCCGGCTTGATTTACTGGCGTTGTTGCCCCTGGCGCGGTGTTGGTATGATCCTGCTTGGTTGGGGCTTGCCGCTGGCCGGTCTGATCGGTGTTCCCTCCAGGCTGCTTTGGCTGGCCGCTCGCCGAAGCTAATGCAAAAGCTGCCAGCGCTATTCCAAGTGCAGCGCATGCGCCCCAACGGCGCGCATGACAGCGAACAGACACCATGCCGGAAACGCCCCCCGGTTGATCTTCACCGTAATAGACCCTTCGGTCTCCGGGAGTCCCATCTTGGTTGGCAGTTCGGCCGGCGCGTATCCGCAGGAGTCCCCGCCCCCTAGCCCGGCCGGTGGCAGACCTTGTTGCGGGCGATGCAGCCGTGGCCGCATTGTTTGCTGGCGGGGCCGCAGTGGGACGTCGGCGCCGGGCAGGGGGCGCGATGGCCGGCGTTGTTGCGGCACGGCGCGGCGCCGGCGGTTCCGGCGGCGGTCGAGAGGGCGAGCGCGACGGCGCCCAGCATGGCGAGCCTGCGGATCATGGGTATTCTCCCTGAGGGCGTGAGCCTTAGCTTAGCGCGGACGGCTCACGCGTCCAGGCCGAACGCCTCGCGGAAGAACGCCACGTTGGTCTCGCGCGCCGCATGCGCCGCCTCGGGATGGAAGGCCATCAGCACCGGGCCGCCCTTACCCTTGTGGGCGAACGGGTCCTCGATGGTGCGGGCTGGCGCGTCGCGGTCGAAGCCGTGCCCGGCGCCCTTGTGGGTGACGCCGCGGATCACCGCGCGCGAGGCCGCCGGCAGCCGCGCCAGCAGCTGCTCAAGGCCGTCGGGGTCGTCATAGGTGTCCGCATCGCCGGTCTGGATCAGGATCGGCGCGCCGGTGAGGTCGGCCAGCGTGAGGCCGGGCACGGTCTCATAGGCCCAGCAGACCGGATAGAGCGCCGCGTGGGCGGCCAGCGGCGGCGCCTCGGCGCCCAGCGCGCCGCGCCAGCGCTTCGTCGCCATCATCAGCGACACCACCGCGCCCCAGGAGAAGCCGAGCACGCCGAGCCGCGCGGCGTCGATCTCCGGCTGCGCGGCCATGAAGCGGGTTGCGGCGAACGCCTCGGGCAGGGTGTCGGTGGGCGAGCGCGGCCGCGCCAGGGCGCCGCGCGCCACGCCCCGGGCCGCCCACATGTCGATCTCGAAGCTGGCGATCCCGGCCGCGTTCAGCGCCTCGGCGTGGAAGCCGCCGCGCGCGTCGACGCCGTCCGAGCCGTGGCAGATCAGCACCGCCGGCGCGGGCGGCGCGTCGACCGGGGTCATCAGCTTGCCGCCCACCAGCAGCGGCCGCTCGCCGTCCGTCCGGAAGGCCGGGTAGGAGGTGCGGAAGGCGTGGGTCATGCGGTCTCGCCTTTCAGCTGGGCCTGCTGTTTGCGGGTGAGTCCGGCGCGGACCAGATCATAGGCGTGATCGGCCAGCCGCTCGATCTCCGCCGCCGGCACGTCCGCGTCCAGGGCCACGCAGATCCAGAAGCGAGGGTCCAGGTGGGTGCGGTGGCCGATCCCGGCATACTGCGCCTTCAACACCTGGGCGAGGTGCTCGTCGCACTTCAGGATCACCCACTCCGCGCCCCTGACCGACAGGATGGCGAACATCTTCTCCATCACCTTGTAGCGCAGCGTGTTCGGAACCGAGCTCCGCGGCGGCGCGCCGGCGAGCGTGGTGACGCCGGGCTTGGTGTCGAGGCGCGCCTTCAGCGCGGCGGTGCGCTCACTGAGATTCACGAGGGCGGCCTCCGCGTTTCGAGATGGCGGAGCTTACGGTCGCGAAGGCGCCCGGGGCAAATGGCTTTGCCGATGCGTGGACGCCGGAGCTGAGCCGTCCTAGACTCACGCTTGCATGTTCAGACCGACTCTCGCCGCGACCGCCGCGGCGCTCGTCATCCTGGCCGCGGGGGCGGCGCGCGCCGACGAAGGGATGTGGCCCTTCGACGAGGCGCCCGTGGCGCAGGTCAAGGACGCGCTCGGCGTCACCTTGGACGCGCGCTGGCTGGGCCATCTGCGCGACGCCTCGGTGCGGCTGACCAACGGCTGTTCGGCCTCGATCGTCTCGCGCCAGGGGCTGGTGCTGACCAACCAGCACTGCGTCGTGGGCTGCGCCCAGCAGCTGTCGCCGCCCGACAGGGACTATGTCGAGGGCGGCTTCGTGGCGGCGGGCGGGGTCGACGAGCGCACCTGTCCGGGCGTGCAGGCCGAGGTGCTGGTCGCCATCACCGACGTCACCGCGCCGATCTTCGCCGCCGGGGCCGGCAAGACCGGCGAGGCGTTCGCCGCGGCGCGCGAGACCGCGCTGTCCGACGCCGAGCGCGACGCCTGCGGCGGCGACGTGCGCTACCGCTGCCAGGTGATGAGCTTCTACCAGGGCGGCCAGTTCAAGGTTTACAAGTACCGCCGCTACGCCGACGTGCGGCTGGTGTTCGCGCCGGAGCTGGACACGGCGCTGTTCGGCGGCGATCCGGACAACTTCAACTTCCCGCGCTACGATCTCGATTGCGCGTTCTTGCGGCTCTACGACGACGGCCGGCCGGCGGCGACGCCCGCCTTCCTGGCCTGGTCGTCGTCGGCGCCGAAGGCCGGCGAGCCGGTGTTCGTCTCCGGCAATCCGAGCGTCACCGAGCGCCAGCTGACCTCGGCCCAGCTGCGCAGCCTGCGCGATTTCGCCCTGCCGCTGCTGGCGGTCGAGCAGGCCGAGCTGCGCGGCCGGCTGATCGAGCTGGGCGAGCAGGGGCCGGCGATGCGCCGCCTGATCGCCGGGCCGCTGTTCACCAACGAGAACGCCTACAAGGTGATCGAGGGCCGGCTGGCGGCGCTGCACGATGCGGGCTTCATGGCCGCGCGGGAAAGGCTGGACTGGGACCTGAAGGCGCGGCTGGCCGCCGATCCGAAACTGGCGGCCGAGATCGGCGATCCCTGGACCGAGATCGAGGCGGCGCAGAAGGCCTACGGGCTGCAGTTCGTGGTCTGGCACGAGCTGGAGACCGGCGCGGGCGGCGGCTCCGATCTCTTCCGCTACGCCCGCGAACTGGTGCGCGGCGCCGCCGAGCGGGCAAGGCCTACCGCCCAGCGCCTGCCCGAATACGCCGACTCGCGGCTGGCGCTCGACGAGAAGGTGCTGCTCGACGCGAGGCCCGTCGACCCGGTGCTGGAGCGGCTCTATCTGGAATTCTGGCTCTCCAAGACCCGCGAGCTGCTGGGCGCCGACGCGCCGGCGGTCGGCATGCTGCTCGGCAAGGAGAGCCCCGAGGGCCTGGCCCAGCGCCTCGTCGCCGGCAGCAAGCTCGCCGACCCGGCCGTCCGCAAGGCGCTCTGGGATGGCGGCCTGCCCGCGGTGGAGGCCTCGGACGACCCGATGATCCAGTTCGTGCTGCGCACCGATCCGCTGTCGCGGGCGGCGCGGCAGGTGTGGGACGAGGAGGTGACCGGCCCGGTCCAGGACGCCGGCGAACGGATCGCCCGGGTGCGCTATGCCCTGGACAACCACGGCATCTACCCCGAGGCCAACTTCTCGCTGCGGCTCAGCTACGGCAAGGTCGCCGGCTGGACCGACCAGGGCCAGGAGACGACGCCCTTCACCACCTTCGCCGGCATGTTCGCCCGGGCGACCGGCGCGCCGCCCTATCGGCTGCCGGCGCGCTGGGCGGCGGGCGAGCCGCGGCTCGATCCGGCCACCGTGCTCGATTTCGCCACCACCAACGACATCACCGGCGGCAGTTCCGGCTCGCCGGTGGTCAACGCCAAGGGCCAGATCGTCGGCGCCGCCTTCGACGGCAACATCCATTCGATCGCCGGCGATTTCACCTATGATGGCGCGCTGAACCGCACCATCGCGGTCTCGACGGTGGCGATCAGCCAGGCGCTCGAGCAGGTTTACGGGGACGCCGCGCTCGCCAGGGAACTGAGCGAGCCGTAAGGCAAGGGGGGGCTATGACGAAGCATCTGACGACGGCGGCGCTGGGAACGGCGCTCGCCCTGGTCTTGGCCGGCGCGGCGGGGGCCAACGACTCGACCGCGGGCCTGGCGACCGGCGGCCTCGTGCTGACCAAGAACGCCGATATCGAGATGCGCTCGGAGAAGCTCTACATCTCCGACAAGCAGGTCCGGGTCGACTACCAGTTCCTCAACACCTCGGCCAAGGACGTGACGGTGACGGTGGCCTTCCCGATGCCGGACATCACCGTCGAGAGCCTGGACGACAACATCTCCGTCCCCAACCCGGACGCGGCGAACATCCTTGGCTTCAAGACCCTGGTGGATGGAAAGCCGGTCAGCGCCCAGGTCGAGCAGAAGGTGATCTCGAAGGGTGTCGACCGCACCGCCCTGCTGAGATCGCTGGGCGTGCCGCTGTCGCCCTTCTCCCAGGGCACCGAGAAGGTGCTCGACAAGCTGCCGAAGGCGACCAAGGACCAGCTGGTGAAGCTGGATCTGGCGATGGCCTACGACGAGGGCGAGCCCTCCGTCTCGCATCTGCAGCCGACCTGGACGCTGAAGACCACCTACTACTGGACCCAGACGTTTCCGGCCGGCCGGGCGCTGGCGGTGCATCACGAATACACCCCCTCCGTCGGCTCCAGCGCCGGCACCACCTGGGGCACGAAGGACGACGCGACGTCGGAGGGCTACGCCGCCCGCAAGGCCAAGTACTGCGTCGACGACAGCTTCCTCGCCGCCGCGCGCCGCGCCGTCTCGTCCGAGGCCGACGCCTCGAACTACCAGGAGGAGCGGATCGACTACATCCTGGTCAGCGGCGCCAACTGGAAGGCCCCGATCGGCGACTTCCAGATGACCATCGACAAGGGTTCGACCAAGAACCTGATCAGCTTCTGCGGCGACGGCGTCACCAAGACCTCGCCGACCCAGTTCCTGGTCCACCACGCCAACTTCACCCCGACCAAGGACGTCGCCGTGCTGATCCTGATCCAGCCGACGCCGTAGGGGATGGCGAGGTCGCGTCCGGCTTGCGTGCTACGCCGGCGAGATATACATTAGCGCTGTATATCAGGAGCGCCAGATGCAGGTATCGCGTTGGGGCAACAGCCTCGCCCTCCGAATTCCCAGCGCCGTTGTCGAGGCCCTCGATCTGAAGGAGGGCGACCATGTCGAAGTCTGTATCGCTGGCGAGCGCGAGTTCGAGATTGGTCGCGACCGCCGTCGGCAAGCCGCGATCGAACGGTTGCGCGCCCTGAGGCGACCTTTGCCCGAAGGATTCCGGTTCGACCGAGACGAGGCGAATGAGCGCTAAGGCGTTCCTCGACACCAACGTCCTGATCTATGCCCTGACAGGTGACGACGCTCGGAGCGCCGTCGCCGAGCGGTTGCTGCTACAGGGCGGGCGGATCAGCGTGCAGGTGCTGAACGAGTTCGCGTCGGTCGCTCACAGGAAGCTCGGGATGAGCTGGCCGGAAGTGATCGAGGCGCTAACGCAGATCCAGGCGCTTTGCCCCGACCCGATTCCCATCGACGTCCAATTGCACGAAGCGGGCGTCGCCCTGGCCGCGCGGCACGGCCTTTCCCTCTACGACGCACTGATCGTTACCGCCGCTGCGCGGGCGCGGTGTGACGTGCTCTATTCCGAGGACATGCAAGACGGTCGCCGCTTCGACGCGGGGCCGCGAATCGAGAACCCCTTCGGCGTCTAGCCGCGCCGCTTGCGCAACGCCGCCGGCTCATGCCCAATCGGCGGCTGGGGCAGGGGGCGTCGAATGTTCGGGGTTGAGAACGCGCAGAGCCTCGTCGGCGTCTTCGTCACCATGGGGATTTGCTGGGCGCTGTCGGAGAAGCGCCGGGCGTTTCCGTGGAAGCTGGCGATCGGCGCGGTCGCGGCGCAGGCGGGGCTGGTGCTGCTGCTGTTCGGCCTGCCGAGCGCGCGTGGCGTGGTCGCGGGGGCGGGGCAGGTGGTGGACGGGCTCTCGGGCTCGACCCAGGCCGGGGTGGCGTTCGTGTTCGGCTTCCTCGCCGGCGGCGCCGGCCAGCCCTATGCGGTGACCAACGGCGCGGCGCTGTTCGTCTTCGCGTTCCGGGTGCTGCCGGTGATCCTGGTGATCTGCGCCCTCTCGGCGCTGCTCTGGCACTGGCGGATCCTGAAATGGGTGATCCAGGGCTTCGGCGCGATCTTCCAGCGCACCATGGGCCTGCGCGGACCGCCGGCGCTGGCGACGGCCGCCACCATCTTCATGGGCCAGGTCGAGGGCCCGATCTTCATCCGCAGCTACCTGCCGACGCTGTCGCGCTCCGAACTGTTCCTGCTGCTGGCGGTCGGCATGAGCTGCGTCTCCGGCTCGACCATGGTGGCCTATGCGACGATCCTGAAGGGGGTGCTGCCGAACGCCGCCGCCCATGTGCTCACCGCCTCGGTGATCTCGGCCCCGGCAGGGGTGCTGCTGGCCCGCATCGTGGTCCCGCGCGATCCCGCCGCCGAGACGCCCGGCGAGGCCGATCTCGGCCGCGACGCCGTCTACGAAAGTTCGATCGACGCCCTGATCAAGGGCATCGGCATGGGCCTCGACATCTGCCTGAAGGTCGGCGCGACGCTGATCGTCTTCGTCGCCCTGGTGGCGATGATCGACGGCATTCTGGGCCTCTTCGCCCCGGTCGGCGGCGCGCCGCTCAGCCTGGAGCGGATCTTTGGGCTAGCCTTCGCGCCGCTGGCCTGGTGCATCGGGGCGCCGTGGAAGGAGGCGCAGGCGGCCGGCGCGCTGCTGGGTGCGAAGCTGATGCTGACCGAATTCACCGCCTTCTTCGACATGGCCAAGATGGGGCCGAACGTCCTTTCCGACCGCACCCGCATCCTGATGACCTACGCCCTCTGCGGCTTCGCCAACATCGCCTCGGTGGGGATCAACGTCGCCGGCTACTCGATCCTGGCGCCGACGCGGCAGAAGGAGATCATGGGCATGGTCTGGAAGGCGATGCTGGTCGGCTTCCTCGCCACCTGCATGACCGCCTCGGTGGTCGGCGTGCTGCCGTCGGGCTTGTTCGCCAGGTAGTTCAACCGCGCCTCCCGCGAACGCGGGCCCGGTCTTTTTCCGTGGTTACTTCTTTTTCGCCTCGCCGGCGGGGCGCATTGTGGTTCCAATCAGGAGGGAGTCGCCATGAAGCTCTACGACAGCCGCCGTGCGCCCAATCCCCGGCGGGTGCGCTGGTTCATGGCCGAGAAGGGGATCGAGGACATCGAGATCATCGACGTCGACCTCTTGGCCGGCGCGCATCGAACGCCGGAATACGTCGGCCGCGCCGGCGTCGCCCAGGCCCCGGCGCTGACCATGGACGACGGGACCACGATCACCGAGTCCGTCGCCATCTGCCGCTACCTCGAAAGCCTCTATCCCGAGCCCAACCTGTTCGGGGCCGATCCGAAGGAGATCGCGGTCATCGAGATGTGGATGCGCCGGGCCGAGATGATGGTGGCGACGCCGCTGATGCTGGCCGTGCGCCACGCCCATCCGGCGCTGGCGGTGCTGGAGACCCAGGTGCCCGAGGTGGCGGCCAACAACCGCGAGCAGGGAGAACGGTCGCTGAAGCTGTTCGACCGCCGCCTCGCCGACAGTCCCTGGATCGCCGCCGACCGGATCACCATCGCCGACGGGGTGATGTTCATCGGCATGGAGTTCGCCCGCATGGTCCGCTTCGTCTGCCCCGAGGAGCTGGCCAACGTGGCGCGCTGGCAGGCGGCGATGCGCGAGCGCGCCTCGGCCAAGGCGGGCGCGTGAGCATGCGCCTTGTCCTCGTCCTGGCCGCGCTTGTCCTCACCGCCGGCGTCGCGTCGGCGCAGAACACGGCGGCCACCCCGCCGCCGATGAACATGCCGGGCATGTCCATGCCGACCGCGTCGACCCCGGCCGCCGCGCCGTCGCCGCCGAAGCAGACGGTGATCGTCGGCCCCACCGGCAAGACGCTGCTGATCACCCCGCAGGCGCTCGCCGATCTGGGTCGCGCCGAGGCGACCATGATCAATCACGGCGCCTCCCACACCTACGAGGGCGTTCGCCTGACCGAGCTGCTACGGCTGGTGGACGCCCCCACCGGCGCGCGCATCCACGCCGACGCCGACCGCGACTATCTGGTGGTGACCGGCGGCGACGGCTTCCGCGCCGTCTTCTCGCTCGCCGAGACCGACAGCAGCGTCCAGCACCGCGCGGTGATCCTGGCCGACCACATGGACGGCGCCCCGCTCATCCCCCACGACGCGCCCTTCCGGATCGTCGTCGACGGCGACCAGAAGCCGGCCCGCAGCGTCTATGCGGTGAGCCGGATCGAGGTGAGGGTGCTGCCGTAGTTCAATAGTCCAGGCTCGGATACCACTTCGGATCGCGTCCCTCCGGCACGCTGTCCAGCATGTTCCAGAGCGGGGCGTAGCTCACCGGCGTGCCGCGCGAGTCCTGGCCGGGGTCGGCGCTCTCGCCTGACATCTCGCCGGCCCAGAAGTGGCGGATCGTCCCGTCGCGGCGGGTGAAGACGTGGAAGGACGGAATCTCCGAGCCGCTGGGCAGGATGCCGAAATAGTCGCGCGAATAGTCGCCGGTGAGGTCCGAATAGAGCCGCAAATCCTTCCAGCCGCGCTCGCGCTTCCAGGCCACCAGCTTCTCGATCGGCGAGCGCGCCACCGCGACCAGCGAAAGCCGCTGGCCGATGTCGGCCGCGTTGCCTTCCCAGGCGCCTAGCAGGTTGGTGCACATCGGGCACGGTCGCTCGCGCTCCGGCCCGAACATGTAGCTGTAGATGGCCAGCGTCGGCTTGTCGCCGAACAGGCCGGCGAAGTCGGTCTCGGCGCCGTCCTCGCCCCGGAAGCGGTAGTCGCCGGTCACCGGGCCGCCCGGCGGCAGCGCGCGGCGCTGGGCGGCGACACGCTCGATGTGGCGGCGCAGCTCGATCTCCTCGGCCAGCAGCGCGGTGCGGGCGGCGCGGTATTCGGCGCTCTCGTTGCGGATACGCACCGGACTTTCGCGGGCGAGGTCGGCGGCCGGGGTCAGGCTTTCGATGTTCGCGTCCATGTCGGGATCCTCCTAAGAGCCAAGGACGGCCGACGGTGGCGCTAGCCGACAGGGCTTGGCAAGCTTTCCGCGTCCAAGGGCTGCGCGATCAGCTCCAGCGAGCGCAGCTTCGAGTCCAGCGTCGGGCCGGCGTTCAGCACGAAGAGTTCGTCGGCGCCGGTGTGGCGGGCCTTCGCGTCCAGGAAGGCCAGCACGGCCGCCGCGTCGCCGGCGAAGCGGCGCACGAAGCCCTGGCCGTCCGGCGCCTCGCCGGGACGCCGCGGCGGGCGCGGGGTCAGGGCGGCGAGCCGCTCGGCTTCCGCCGCGGTGTCGGCCGCCAGCGCGATGGTGGCGACGGCGGCGTAGGGCGCCGCACGATAGACCGAGGGCTGGAACGCCTGCCGATAGGCCGCCAGCGAGGGCGCGCCGTCGGCTCGAGCGATGAACTCGGCGAACACCATGCCCACCCCCACCAGGCCGGCGAACCGGGCGCTGTCCGGCGAGGAGCAGAGCAGGAACAGGTCCGGGTGCGACGGGCCGGACGGGCTCGCCTTGACGTTCTGAAACGGATGCGGCGAGGGGAACGGCTCGACCCCGCACGCGTCCAGCAGCCACGCCGACAGCAGGGCGAAATACTGTGGGAACACCTCCGAGGAGGCCGAGCCCAGCGCCCGTCCGGTGATCCCGTCGGCGCCCAGCGCCCGCCCGAGCCCGAGGTCGATCCGCCCCGGCGCCAGGGCCTCCAGCTCCATGAACACCTCCGCCACCTTGAGCGGCGAATAGTTCGGCAGCATCACCCCGCCCGAGCCCAGCCGGATGGTCGAGGTCGCCTGGGTCAAGGCGGCGATCAGCACCTCGGGCGCGGCGCTGCCCAGGTGGGCGATCGAGTGGTGCTCGGCCACCCAGAAGCGCCGGTAGCCCAGCCGCTCGGCGGCCTTGGCCACCTCGATCGTGTCGCGCACCCCCTGCGCCTGCGTCCCGCCCAGCGGCGTGGTGGAGAGATCGAGCACGGAGAGCGGGGTCATGACCTGCGGTATGGCGGCGGCGCGGCGCTGCGCCAAGCCGGTTCGCGGGTCGGGCTCAGTCTTCGGGCGTCGCCGCGATCTCCGCCTCGATGAAATCCCACAGCGCCGCGATCTCCTTCGCGGCGGCGGCGTCGGAGGTCTCCTCGGCCGAGCGGCCGGTTTCCAGCGCGGTCTGGTAGATCGAACGGGCGCGGACGATTACCGGGGCGACGGGCGCCTTCATGTAGTCGAGCCCCCGCATCGCCCGCTTCACCAGCGGCGGCTCGATGCCTTCCCGGGCAAACGGCGCCTGGTTCACCACCACGGTCGACGGCTTCTCCAACCGCCGGGCGATCACCAGGGTGCGGGCGAGGCCGGAGAGATCGATCAGCGTCGGCCGCACCACCAGCACCGCATAGTCGGCCAGCACCAGCGCCTCGCCGACGTCCTCGGGCGAGGCCGCCGGCGTGTCGATGATCATCAGCTGCTTCTTCAGCCCGACGGCGGCGAACTTGGCCGACAGCAGCTTGCCGCGGGTGGTGGCGAGGCAGGCGGGGCCGGGTTCGGCGCGGGCCCCGAGCACATATTCGGCGGTGCGCTGCGGGTCGACGTCGACCACCAGCGTGCCCAGGCCGCGCAGGTGCGCCGCCAGCGCCAGGTGGGTCGCGATCGTCGTCTTCCCCGACCCGCCCTTAAGCGCGATGACCGCGATGGTGCGCAAGGTTCAGTCAGCCTCTTCAGGGTCACGCGTCCGATAGGTAGCAGGCAAGGACCGGGCCAAACCAGGGCGCGCCTTCGAGACGCCCGCTCACCCCTTGCGCCGCACCTTCTTAACGATGGCCGAGAAGGTCAGGATCGGGCGGCTCTCGGCGGTCATCAGGCCGCGGATGAAGACCATCGAGCCGCCGGCGCGCACCACCTCGCCGCGGGCCTCGATCAGCTCGCCTTCGCTGGCCGCGTCGACGAAATCGCAGGTCAGCGAGGCGGTCACCGAGCCGACGCCTTCCAGCTCCGTCTCGGCGATCATGAACAGCGCGTAGTCGGCGAAGGTCGCCATGCAGCCGCCGTGCATGAAGCCGCCGCCGTTCATGTGCTTCTTCTCGGCGCGGAAGGCGCAGACCATCTGGCCGCCTTCGTCGCGCCGCGCGTAGAACGGCCCGGCCAGCACCTCGAACGGATCGGTGTCGTAGCAGCTCCACCCGGCCCACACGCCCTCGGTGACGAGCTTAGACGTCCACGGGTTGTCTGCGTCGCCGCCATCCATTCAAACTAGAACCTTGTGTTGGGGAGCCTATGGTCGGGCTTCCTAAGCACGGGGGCGAACCATGTGGAAAGGTCTCGTTTTCATTGCCGCCGGGATCGTGGTTGCGCTCGGGGCTGGCTGCGTCAAGGCCGGCCCGCCGATGTCGATGAAGGGCTTTCAAGAAGCCTACATCGCCGAGGTGCGGCGCCAGTTGCCGGACGCTACGATCGCGGCGGTGTCCGACGATCATTTGGAGATCGCCGACGGGAAGGGACATGAGATCTATGCTTACTTGGACATCGACTACGGCGCCTATCGGCAGGACCCCACCGGCCTTCAGGACATCGTGAAACGCTCGGTCTCGGCCTCGATCGAGGCCACGAAACCGAGGGAGATCGCGGCCGCCACGCTGCTCATCCTTGTCCGGCCAGCGCACTATGTCCGGGAGCGATTGTTCATGGTCGGCCACGCTGGAGGGCCACCGCCGGTGCTTAGCCGTCCGATCGCGGGTGATCTCGTCGAGATCGTCGCGGTCGATCAACTCTCCGTCTACAGGTTCCCGTCCCCGTCAGAGCTGCGCTCGACGCTGCGCACGGACGACGCGGGCGTATGGGCGGCCGCTCGGGAGAATCTCGAAGACGAACTGGCCAACCCGGATCTCACTGGCAAGCAGGTCGTCGAATTGCAGTCAGGCATAGGGCTCGCCAGCAGCGTCCTGGCGGAGTCTGACCTCTGGGACAGTCCATCGATGCAGACCGCGGGCGCCCCCGTCGTTGCGCCGGTGGGAAGGGACCTGCTTCTTGTGACACATGAGGGGAACGCCAAGGACATCGCGGCCATGCGCAATCGATCTCAAGAGATGCGGCAGGACCCGCAAGCGTTGTCGGACCGGCTGTTCGTCCGACGGAAACGCGCCTGGGTCGAGTTGGCCCCACCGCCCTGACCAGAACCGCGTTTGCGCCGTCCCGCCTCGGCGACTAGGTTGGCGCGCCCTTACGGGCCGAGGAGGGAACATGCAAGGACAGGCGGTGTATCTGGTCGCCGGCAAGCGCACGCCGATCGGGCGATACGGCGGCGCCCTGGCCAAGGTGCGCGCCGACGACCTCGCCGCCCACCCGATCCGCGCCCTGATGGCCGAGCTGCCCAGCCTCGACTGGGAGGCGCTCGACGAGGTGGTCTATGGCTGCGCCAACCAGGCTGGCGAGGACAACCGCAACGTCGCCCGGATGGCGCTGCTGCTGGCCGGCCTGCCGCCGCGCACGCCCGGCATGACCGTCAACCGGCTCTGCGCCTCGGGCCTCGACGCGACGATCACCGGCGCCCGGGCCATCGCCGCCGGCGAGGCGGACCTGGTCATCGCCGGCGGGGTCGAGAGCATGAGCCGGGCGCCGTTCGTGATGGGCAAGGCCGACAGCGCCTTCTCGCGCAACGCCGAGATCTTCGACACCACGATCGGCTGGCGCTTCGTCAATCCGGCGATGAAGAAGGCCTACGGGACCGACGCGATGCCGGAGACGGCCGAGAACGTCGCCACCGACTACCAGATCAGCCGCGCCGACCAGGACGCCTTCGCCTTGCGGAGTCAGCAGCGCGCTGCCGCGGCCCAATCCAGCGGCTTCTTCGACGGCGAGATCGCCCCGGTGACCATTCCCGACCGTAAGGGCGACATGATCGTCTCCCGGGACGAGCACCCGCGCGGCGACACGACGATCGAGGCGCTCGCGGCGCTGAAGCCGATCGTGCGGCCGGACGGAACCGTCACCGCGGGCAACGCGTCCGGCGTCAACGACGGCGCGGCGGCGATGCTGCTGGCGTCGGAGGCGGCGGTGATCCGGTACGGGCTGGAGCCGATCGCCCGCATCGAGGCCGGCGCGTCCGGCGGCGTCGCGCCGCGCGTGATGGGCGTGGGGCCGGTGCCGGCGGTGGAGAAGCTGTGCGCGCGGCTGGGGATCAGCCCGCGCGACTTCGATGTGGTCGACCTCAATGAGGCCTTCGCCGCCCAGGCCCTGGCCTGCACCCGCGCCTGGGGCTTGGCCGACGACGCCGAGCACCTCAACCCGCACGGCGGCGCCATCGCGCTCGGCCACCCACTCGGCATGTCCGGCGCGCGCCTGGCGTTGACCACGGCGCGGACGATGAAGCAGCGCGGCGCCGCCCGCGGCCTCGCCACCATGTGCGTCGGCGTCGGCCAGGGCTCGGCGCTGGCGCTGGCGCGGGTCTGAAGCGGCGCTAGAAGTTGGTCTCGAAGATCAGCCGGTTGATCTCGGCGGTCTCGAAATCCACGAGGACGGCGCCGAAGCGGCCGCTCGGGTTGTCGGTCAGGTAGCGGGCCAGGCGCGGGTTGATGTGGTCCGCCATGGCGCGCGGATGGGAGGGCGCGCCGGTGGCGCTGCAGAAGTTGACGAACAACGTCGGGCCGCCCCGCTTCGCCTCGTCCAGCAGCGCCTCGATCCGGTCCCACTTCCGCTCGCGGTCGGACAGATCGGGCGCCCGCCAGACGTCCTGGACGCGGAAGCTCGTCGCGCCGGTGACCGCGAAGTCGGCGTTGTCCGGCCAGGGCAGCGGCGCCAGGCCCAGCACCGCGCCCGGCGTGTCGCAGTCGAAGCGGCGGAACAGCACGATCTTGCCGCGCGCCTCCGAGAGCCGCGGGACTGTGTCGGCGAGACACCACTGCGCCGCGCAGCCGGCGCGCTCGATGTAGCTTCGGAACACCTGCTCGAAACTGCTGGCGTTGCCGCCGCCGTCGCCCTCCTTCTTCACCGACATGACGATGGTTTCGGAGGGATGGCCGGCCAGGAAATCGAGGCAGACCTGCTGCACGCCCTCGCCATATTCGACGTGCTGGTCGACGGGGCCGTGGTAGATGCTGAAGGCGTCCCGCTCGTGCCGGCAGCGGATATCGATGAAGCGCACGCCGCTCTCGAGCTGCTCCGCCAGGGTGCGCCGCTGGGTCGTTGGCCAATCGCCGCCGTGCAGGGCGCAGGTATCGTGCGTGCCGGGGATCGAGATGTCGTAGAGCGACGCCCTGTCGGCGAGCTTCGCCATCCAGGCGCGGGCGTCGATCTTGTCCTTGTCGGCCACGACGCGACCTCCCGGCGCCGGATGACGCCACGCGGACGGTATCTATGATATCGCTGCGCGCGCCACCATCGGCGCCGGCGATGACTTGAGGGAGGGACATATGGCGCTGGATACCGAGACCCGCGACCAGCTGATCGACACCGTGCGCCGGTTCGTCGCCGAGCGGCTGCGGCCGCTGGAGGCCAAGGTGGCCGAGGACGACGCGGTGCCGGACGAGATCCTCGCCGAGATGCGCGAGCTTGGCCTCTACGGCCTCTCGATCCCGGAGGAATACGGCGGCCTCGACCTTTCCATGGAGGACGAGTGCCTGGTCGCGGTCGAGCTGGGACGCACCAGTCCGGCGTTCCGCTCCGCCTTCGGCACCAATGTCGGCATCGGCAGCCAGGGCCTGGTGATGTTCGGCACGCCCGAGCAGAAGAGCCGCTACCTGCCGGGCATCGCCTCGGGCGAGATCGTCACCTCGTTCGCGCTCACCGAGCCGGAGGCCGGCTCCGACTCGGCCTCGGTGCAGACCAAGGCGACGCGCGACGGCGACGTCTATGTGCTGAACGGCATCAAGCGCTTCATCACCAACGCCAACCGCGCCAGCCTGTTCACCGTGATGACCCGCTCCGACCCGGACAAGAAGGGCGCGGCCGGCGTCACCGCCTTCCTGGTCCCGCGCGAGCTGCCGGGGCTCTCGGTGGGCAAGCCGGAAAAGAAGATGGGCCAGCAGGGCGCCCACATCTGCGACGTCCATTTCGACAACGTCCGGGTGCCGATCGAAAACCGGCTGGGGGCGGAGGGTGAGGGGTTCAAGGTGGCGATGCAGGTGCTGGATCGCGGCCGGCTGCACATATCGGCGGTTTGCGTCGGCGTCGCCGAGCGGCTGATCGCCGACTGCGTCGCCTACGCCTCCGAGCGCAAGCAGTTCGGCCAGCCGATCTCCGGCTTCCAGCTGATCCAGGCGATGATCGCCGACTCGAAGACCGAGTCCATGGCCGCCAAGGCGTTGACCATGGAGACCGCCCGCAAGCGCGACGCCGGCGAGGGCGTCACCCTCGAGGCCGCGGCGGCGAAATACTTCGCCTCGGAGATGGTCGGCCGCGTCGCCGACCGCGCGGTGCAGATCTTCGGCGGCGCCGGCTATGTCGCCGACCACGGCATCGAGCGCCTCTACCGCGACGTGCGCATCTTCCGCATCTACGAGGGCACCAGCCAGATCCAGCAGGTGGTCATCGCCCGCGAGACGCTGAAGCGCGGGGGTTGAATGCGAGCGCCACGCCGCTTAGCTTAGCTAAGATCGTGAACATCCACGCCGCCAAACCAACCTCTCCAAGCTCATCGCAGCTGCGGAAGCGGGCGAGGAGGTCATCGTCGCGCGCAACGGCAAGCCTGCGGTGAAGCTGACGCCGGTCGAGGCGCTCAAGGTCAAACCTGACCCTAAGCGCAAGAAGGGCTCCTGGCTCGGG
>Ga0302326_10013210_pt1 | contig 17514 bp, 16 predicted proteins | sample Palsa_T0_3_FD_202264 | JGI IMG/M metagenome (GOLD analysis project Ga0302326, IMG submission 202264) | Peat permafrost microbial communities from Stordalen Mire near Abisko, Sweden - Palsa_T0_3 | ecosystem: Environmental > Terrestrial > Soil > Palsa > Peat permafrost | place: Sweden: Abisko... | reverse complement strand
AGGCGGACAAGCTGATGGCCGAGACGTTCGACAAGAACATGATCGACAAGGACGAATATCCGTTGACCGCGGCGATCGAGCAGCGATGCGTATGCATGGTGGCCGATCTTTTTCACGCCGACCACCTGCGCGACGACGACCCGTCCAGCGCCATTGGGGTCTCGACCATCGGCTCCAGCGAGGCGGTTATGCTGGGTGGGCTGGCCATGAAATGGCGCTGGCGGGCCAAGGTCGGCAAAGGCTGGGCGAAGCGCACCCCCAATCTCGTGATGGGTTCCAACGTCCAAGTTGTCTGGGAGAAATTCTGCCGCTACTTCGATGTCGAGCCGCGGTATCTGCCAATGGAGGAAGGGCGCTACGTCATCACGCCCGAACAGGTCATCGATGCTGTCGATGAGGACACTATCGGGGTGGTGGCGATCCTGGGCACCACCTATACGGGTGAACTAGAGCCCATCGCGGAGATCTGCGCCGCACTGGACAAACTTGCCGCAGGCGGGGGCGTGGACGTCCCGGTCCACGTTGACGCGGCCAGCGGTGGCTTTGTGGTGCCGTTCTTGCACCCGGAACTAAAGTGGGACTTCAAGCTGCCGCGCGTGGTGTCGATCAATGTCAGCGGACATAAGTACGGGCTGACGTATCCCGGTATCGGCTTCGTGGTGTGGCGCAGCCAGGAGTACCTGCCCGAGGAGCTGGTCTTCCATGTCAACTACCTCGGTGGTGACATGCCGACGTTCACGCTGAACTTCTCCCGCGCGGGCAATCAGGTGATCGGCCAGTATTACAACTTCCTGCGACTGGGCCGCGAGGGCTACACGCAGGTCATGCAGGCGTTGTCGTCGACCGCCCGTTGGCTGGGACAGCAGCTGCACGAAGCCGACCACTGTGAGGTGATCTCGGACGGGTCGGCGATTCCCGTCGTCGCCTTCCGGCTGGCCCGTGGCTTGGGCTACACCGAATTCGACGTCTCGCACGAGCTGCGGGGTTTCGGATGGCAGGTGCCCGCCTACACCATGCCCGACAACGCCACCGACATCTCGGTGCTGCGGATCGTGGTGCGGGAAGGGTTGTCCGCCGACCTGGCCCGCGCGCTGCATGACGACGCGCGCACCGCCCTGGCCTCCCTGGACAAGCTCAAGCCCAGCGGCCACTACAAAGCCGAGCATTTCGCGCACTAGCAGGGTCACATCCGTCACATTGGTCCCTGTCGGCCGGCGATGGTCGTTGTGCCCGCCTCTGAGCGAATTGTCGCTGAAAGCTGGGCAGATCGGGTGCTGGCCGGTGCAGGGACCTGTGTGGCTCACGTGACCAACGTGGCGGACTGACGGGCTGTTGATCGCCCTTCTGGGAGAATGACGGCCGTGGCTGTTACCCCGATATCCCTGACACCGGGCATCCTCGCGGAGGCCGTGGTGGATCTGGGTGCCATTGCGCACAACGTGCGGGTGCTGCGCGAGCACGCCGGTGATGCGCAGGTGATGGCCGTCGTGAAGGCCGACGGGTATGGGCACGGCGCCGTGCAGGTAGCAAGGGCCGCGTTGGCCGCGGGCGCCGCGGAGTTGGGTGTCGCCACCGTCGACGAGGCGATGGCGCTGCGTGCCGGAGGCATCAACGCACCCGTGCTGGCCTGGCTGCATCCGCCGGGCATCGACTTCGGGCCCGCGCTGCTGGCCGACGTGCAGATCGCGGTGTCCTCGCTGCGGCAACTCGACGAGTTACTGGACGCGGTCCGTCGCACCGGCCGGACGGCCGCGGTGACCCTCAAAGTGGATACCGGGCTGAACCGCAACGGCCTCCCGCTGGCGCAATACCCATCGATGCTGACCGCATTGCGCCAAGCCATCGCCGAGGATGCCCTCCGGTTGCGGGGCCTGATGTCGCACATGGTGTACGCCGACCAGCCCGATAATCCGATCAATAATGTTCAGGTGCAACGATTTAACGACATCGTGGCACTGACGCGCGACCAGAAGGTGCCGTTCGAGGCGGCCCACCTGTCGAACTCGTCGTCCACCATGTCGCGTCCCGATCTGGCCTTCGACATGGTTCGGCCCGGTATCGCGGTCTACGGCCTGAGTCCGGTGCCTCGCCTGGGCGACATGGGGTTGATACCGGCGATGACGGTGAAATGCGCTGTCGCGCTGGTGAAATCGATCAAGGCGGGCGAAGGTGTGTCGTATGGGCACACCTGGGTCGCGCAGCAGGACACCACGGTCGCCCTGATGCCGGTCGGCTATGCCGACGGCGTCTTCCGGTCATTGGGTGGGCGGCTGGATGTGTCGATCAACGGCAGGAGGCGCCCCGGTGTCGGCCGCATCTGCATGGACCAGTTCTTGGTCGACCTGGGTCCAGGACAGGTCGATGTCGCCGAAGGCGACGAGGCGATCCTGTTCGGGCCGGGCGCCCACGGTGAGCCGACCGCGCAGGATTGGGCGGACCTGCTCGACACCATCCACTACGAAGTGGTGACCAGTCCGCGAGGACGAATCACCAGAACCTACCGCGAGGCCGAAAACTGTTGAGCCGTGATAATCTTGACGGCCCCCACATGAGCAAAGGCCTGGCACGGTGGCTGGCGGGTGCCGCAGGCCTGAGCGCGGTGGGCACCATCGCCGGAGTCTCTGTGGCCCGCTCGATGACTCGGCGTGCCGTCATCGACGACCCCTACGCCTACGAGGATTTCGAGACACTCGACGGCGACCGCAGCTACCTGGTGACGACCCCCGACGGGGTGCCGCTGGCGGTACGTGAGGTCGGGCCCACCGACGCGCCGCTGACCGTCGTGTTCGCCCACGGATTCTGTCTTCGTATGGGCGCCTTCCACTTTCAGCGCATGCGGTTGTCCGAGGAGTGGGGTCCGCAGGTCCGGATGATCTTCTACGACCAGCGCGGTCACGGCCGGTCCGGCGCAGCTCCGCCGGAAACCTACACGGTGACCCAGCTTGGCAAGGACCTGGAGACAGTGCTCCAGGTGATCGCCCCGCGCGGTCCGATCGTGCTCGTCGGCCATTCGATGGGCGGGATGACGGTGTTGTCGCACGCCCGTCAGTACCCGCACCACTACGGCGGCCGAATCGCCGGAGCAGCGTTGATCGCGTCTGCGGCCGAAGGGGTGGCCAAGTCGCCGCTGGGTGAGATCCTGAACAACCCTGCGCTGGAAGCCGTTCGGCGCGCCGCCCGGTCGGCACCCAAGCTGGTTCACCGCGGCCGCAAAGTCACACGTTCGCTGATCGGGCCAATCCTTCGGGCGGCCTCCTACTCCGATGTGAGCGTCAGCCCGAGCGTTGTGGCGTTCTCCGAGAGGATGATGCTCGATACCCCGATCCCGACCCTGGTGGAGTTTTTGCACGCCCTGCAGGTGCACGACGAAACGGCGGGGCTGGCCGCGCTGGCCAAGATACCGACGCTGATCGTCTGCGGTGATCACGACCTGGTCACCCCCGCGGAATACTCGAAGAAGATGGCCGACGCGCTGCCAAATTCCGAACTCGTCATCGTCGCCAGGGCGGGTCATCTGGTGTTGCTGGCCCAGCCGGATCCGATCAGCGACGGATTGGTGCGGCTTGTCAAGCACGCCACCCCAACCAGATTCGCGGCACTGAGCCAGCGGTTGCGCGATCGAGTGCTGCGCCGTGGCTGAGGCCCAGTCCGGCATTGCATCGCTGCCGCACGTCGAAGACACCGTCGCGCTGGGTTCGCAGCTGGGCGGCCAGTTACGCGCGGGCGACGTCGTCGTCCTCTCCGGTCCGCTCGGTGCGGGAAAAACCGTGCTGGCCAAAGGGATTGCCGCGGCGATGGATGTCGACGGACCGGTCACGTCGCCGACGTTCGTGCTGGCCCGGGTGCATCCAGCGCGACGGACCGGCGCTCCGGCGATGATCCACGTCGACGTCTACCGATTGCTGGACCACACCGCCGCCGACCTGCTCGACGAGCTCGACTCCTTGGATCTCGACACCGAGCTCGATGACGCCGTCGTGGTGGTGGAGTGGGGTGAAGGCCTGGTCGAACGGTTGTCCGACCGGCACCTGGATGTGCGCCTCGAACGAATCAGCAACTCCGACACCCGGACCGCGACATGGCAATGGAGTCAACCGTGAGTCGCACATGAGCCTCGTGTTGGCCATCGACACCGCAACGCCCGCAGTGACGGCGGGCATCGTCGACGGCAGTGGTGTCCTCGCCGAGCGGGTCAGCATCGACGCCCGCGCGCACGCCGAACGGATCACCCCGAATGTGTTGGCCGCCCTCGCCGATGCCGGGCGCACAATGGCCGACCTCGGCGCCGTCGTGGTCGGCTGCGGTCCCGGTCCGTTCACCGGCCTGCGGGTCGGTATGGCGACCGCGGCGGCCTACGGCCATGCCCTGGGCATCCCGGTGTACGGGGTCTGCAGCCTCGATGGCATCGGCGGGCAGACCACCGGGGAGACGTTGGTGGTCACCGACGCCCGCCGGCGCGAGGTGTATTGGGCCCGCTATCGCGACGGCGTCCGCATCGACGGTCCGGCGGTCAGCGCGCCGGCCGACGTCGACCCGGGTTCCGCGCAGTCGGTTGCCGGCTCGCCCGACCACGCGGCGCTGTTCGGGCTGCCGCGCCGCGAGCCGCTGTACCCGACCGCGGCGGGTCTGGTGGCCGCGGTGGCCGACTGGTCGCAGCCGCCCGCGGCGTTGGTGCCGTTATATCTGCGCAGGCCGGATGCCAAGACCATCGCCGAGCGGGCGGCGGGTCGACAATGACCGCCTTCAGCGAGCCTGTCACCATCGGCGCACTGACGGTCGACGACGCCGACCGCTGCGCCGAGTTGGAGAGCCTGTTGTTTCCCGGCGACGACCCATGGCCGACAGTCGCGTTCGTTCGCGAACTCGCCGCCGAGCACAATTACTACGTGGCCGCACGCACAGGTCCTGATGGCGGCGACCCGCTTCGCCCGGCTTCCAGCGGCGCTCGCGATCGCCGCGCCGCTGAGGGCATGCTGATCGGCTACGGCGGCATCTCGCGGTTGGGTCGCACGCCGCCGTTCGAGTACGAAATCCACACCATCGGCGTCGACCCGGCGTACCAGGGCCGCGGCATCGGTCGCCGGCTGCTGGACGACCTGCTGAACGTCGCGGCGGGCGCCGTCGTGCACCTGGAGGTCCGCACCGACAATGCGCCCGCGATCGCGCTGTATCGCAGCGTGGGATTCGCCGACGTGGGCGTGCGCCGTCGGTATTACCGGATCAGCGGCGCCGACGCGTACACCATGCGGCGGGAGGCGCTGTGACACCGGGGAAAACCATCCTGGCCATCGAAACTTCCTGCGACGAAACCGGCGTCGGCATCGCCCGACTCGACGGCGCAGGTGTTGGGGCCACCGTGACGCTGCTGGCCGACGAGGTGGCATCGAGCGTCGACGAACACGTCCGGTTCGGCGGCGTCGTACCCGAGATCGCGTCGCGGGCGCACCTGGAGGCGCTCGGTCCGGCGATGCGCCGCGCGCTGGCTACTGCCGGCGTGGATAAGCCCGACGTCGTCGCGGCCACCATCGGGCCGGGTCTGGCCGGTGCGCTGCTGGTGGGAGTGGCTGCGGCCAAAGCCTATTCGGCCGCCTGGGACGTGCCGTTCTACGCCGTGAACCATCTGGGCGGGCACCTGGCCGCCGACGTGTACGAACACGGTCCGCTCCCCGAGAGCGTGGCGCTGCTGGTGTCCGGCGGCCACACTCACCTGCTGCATGTGCGGTCGCTCGGCGAGCCGATCGTCGAACTGGGCAGCACCGTCGACGACGCCGCGGGGGAGGCCTACGACAAGGTGGCCCGGCTGCTCGGGCTGGGCTACCCGGGCGGCAAGCTTCTCGACGACCTGGCCCGCACTGGCGATCCCAAAGCAATCGTGTTTCCGCGCGGCATGACCGGGCCGCGCGATGAACCCCACGCGTTCAGCTTCTCCGGGCTCAAGACCGCGGTCGCGCGCTACGTGGAGAGTCATCCGGACGCGGCGACCGCCGACATCGCCGCGGGATTCCAGGAAGCAGTGGCCGACGTGCTGACCATGAAAGCGGTCCGCGCCGCCACCGCGCTCGGCGCATCCACCCTGCTCATCGCCGGTGGCGTGGCGGCTAACTCACGGCTACGCGAGCTCGCCGCCCAACGCTGCGCGGCGGCCGGTTTGGCGCTGCGTATCCCCGGCCTGCGGCTGTGTACCGACAACGGAGCGATGATCGCCTCCTTCGCGGCGCACCTGGTGGCCGCCGGTGCGTCGCCGTCGCCGCTGGATGTGGCCAGCGACCCGGGTTTGCCGGTGGTGAAAGGCCAAGTCAGCTGAGCTTGATCGGCGAAAATTCGAGAAGCAGCGGGCCGACCTTGAGTGTTAGCACTCGCATGTATAGAGTGCTAGGTGGCACTCGGACAATCCCCCGCATCGGCACCCGCGGCGACGACGTGAGGGCACGGACGAATGCCGAACACCTGCTAAACCGAAGGTTCGGGGCAACAGTCCCGGGCCCTTATCCAACTAAAGTGGAGGGCTCCAATCGTGGCGAGCGTGAACATTAAGCCACTCGAGGACAAGATCCTCGTACAGGCCAACGAGGCCGAGACCACGACCGCATCCGGTCTGGTCATTCCCGACACCGCCAAGGAAAAGCCCCAAGAGGGCAAAGTCGTCGCCGTCGGCCCCGGCCGGTGGGATGAGGACGGCTCGAAGCGGATCCCGGTGGACGTTTCTGAAGGTGACACCGTCATCTACAGCAAGTACGGCGGCACCGAGATCAAGTACAACGGCGAGGAGTACCTGATCCTCTCGTCCCGCGACGTACTGGCCGTAGTCGCCAAGTAGGTAGGGGCGATCGCAAACTCGGCGCAGCCGAGTGCAGCGGGTTGCCGCCAAAGCACCTAGAGGCGTGTTCCGCCCCGGCGATCCCCACGTCAACATGTGGGCGATTTCCGGGGCGGATCGCTTATTCAGACGAGACAAGAAAGACCTATGAGCAAGCAGATTGAGTTCAACGAAACCGCGCGGCGCGCGTTGGAAGCCGGCGTGGACAAGCTCGCCGACGCGGTCCGTGTGACGCTGGGCCCTCGTGGCCGGCATGTGGTGCTGGCCAAGGCGTTTGGCGGGCCCACTGTCACCAACGACGGCGTCACCGTGGCCCGGGAGATCGACCTGGAAGACCCGTTCGAGAACTTGGGCGCCCAGCTGGTCAAGTCGGTGGCCACCAAGACCAACGACGTCGCCGGCGACGGCACCACCACCGCGACCGTGCTGGCCCAGGCCATCATCAAGAACGGCCTGCGCAACGTCGCCGCGGGCGCCAACCCGATCGCGCTCGGACTGGGTATCAGCAAAGCCGCCGACGCGGTGTCCGAGGCGCTGCTGGCATCGGCCACCCCGGTGTCCGGAAAGACCGGTATCGCGCAGATCGCCACCGTGTCGTCGCGTGACGAGCAGATCGGCGAGCTGGTCGGCGAGGCGATGACCAAGGTCGGCCACGACGGCGTGGTCAGCGTCGAGGAGTCGTCGACGCTGGACACCGAGCTGGAGTTCACCGAGGGCGTCGGCTTCGACAAAGGTTTCCTGTCGGCGTACTTCGTCACTGACTTCGACGCCCAGCAGGCCGTGCTCGAAGACGCCCTGATCCTGTTGCACCGCGACAAGATCAGCTCGCTGCCCGACTTGCTGCCGTTGCTGGAGAAGGTCGCCGAGTCCGGTAAGCCGCTGCTGGTGATCGCCGAGGATGTCGAAGGCGAGCCACTGTCGACGCTGGTGGTCAATGCGATCCGTAAGACGCTCAAAGCGGTTGCCGTCAAGGCGCCGTTCTTCGGCGACCGCCGCAAGGCGTTCCTGGACGACCTGGCGATCGTCACCGGCGGCCAGGTGGTCAACCCCGACGTCGGCCTGACGCTGCGGGAGGCGGGCCTCGAGGTACTCGGTTCGGCCCGACGCGTCGTGGTCAGCAAGGACGACACCGTCATCGTCGAGGGCGGCGGCGGCACCGAGGCCATCGCCAACCGCGCCAAGCAGTTGCGGTCCGAGATCGAAGCCACCGACTCCGACTGGGATCGCGAAAAGCTGCAAGAGCGGCTGGCCAAGTTGTCCGGCGGGGTTGCCGTGATCAAGGTCGGCGCCGCCACCGAGACGGCGCTCAAAGAGCGCAAGGAAAGCGTCGAGGACGCGGTTGCCGCCGCCAAGGCCGCCGTCGAAGAGGGCATCGTCGCCGGTGGTGGATCCGCGCTGTTGCACGCACGCAAGGCGCTCACCGACCTGCGTGCGTCGCTGTCCGGTGACGAAGCCGCTGGCGTGGACGTGTTCTCCGACGCGCTGAGTGCACCGCTGTACTGGATCGCCGCCAACGCCGGGTTGGACGGCGCGGTCGTGGTCAACAAGGTCGGCGAGCTGAAAGTCGGCCATGGGTTCAACGCGGCGACGCTGGAATACGGCGACCTGGGCGCCGACGGCGTCATCGACCCGGTCAAGGTCACCCGGTCCGCCGTGCTCAATGCGGCATCGGTGGCACGCATGGTGTTGAGCACCGAGACCGCGATCGTCGAGAAAGTAAGCCACGACGACGATGATCACGGGCATGGTCACGGCCATCACCATCACTAGAAGCGCCTTGTAACGAAGCACCCTCGGTCAATTGGCCGGGGGTGCCTTCGTTTGTTGGGCGTTGGAGCGGGCCGCGGTCAGGGTTGACGCGCTACCGCACGCGGTGCAATGTGATGCTCATCACATGACCAACGGTCACACCGGGCGGAAAGGCTGCAGCTCATGACCACGAGAGACAAGTACACGGACGTGCCCGCGCCCTACTCGTGGGAGGTCCCCAGTGCCGGCGACGCGCGCTTCACATGGGAGTACGACGACGGGCGCGCCCGGCTCCTTTCTCTGTACCAAAAGGGGAAGGACAAGCAGTGGGACGCCCAGTCGCGCATCGACTGGGCGCAAGACGTCGACCCGATGAACCCGATCGGGCTGCCTGACGAGTTCCATCCGCTGTTCGGCAGCCCGATGTGGGACGCCGCAAACGACGCACGTCGCGCCGAGATGCGCCAGCACTTCCAGGCCTGGCAGCTCTCGCAGTTCCTGCACGGCGAGCAGGGTGCGATGGTGTGCGCAGCCAAGATCGTCGAGGTCGTCCCAGATCTGGACGCGAAGTTCTACGCGGCCACCCAGACCATGGACGAGGCCCGGCACGTCGAGGCGTTCTCGCGGTTCCTGCAGGAGAAGGTCGACGTGGTCTACCCGATCAACAAGAACCTGACCGCCCTGCTGGAAGACACCCTGCGCGACTCGCGCTGGGACATGCCCTATCTAGGCATGCAGGTCCTGATCGAAGGGCTCGCACTCGCCGCCTTCGGGGTGCTGCGGGACATGTCGGCGCAGGACTCGCTGGCCAAGAAGGTGCTGGCCTACGTGATGCAGGACGAGGCCAGGCACGTTGCTTTCGGTCGAATCTCGCTCAAGGACTACTACTCTGCGCTGACCGAGGCCGAGCGGGACGAGCGCGAAGAGTTCGTGGTGGACGCCTGTTACCTGATGCGCGACCGGTTCCGCGGCGAGGAGGTCTTCGAGACCCTCGGCATGGATGTCAAAGCGTGTGCTGAGTGGGTCGACACGTCGCCGCTGATGATCCAGTTCCGCTCGCACCTGTTCAGCCGCATCGTGCCGATCGTCAAGGACATCGGGTTATGGGGCGACAAGGTGCAGAAGGCCTTCAGGGACATGGGTGTGCTCGACATGGCCGGCTTCGACATCGAGACGCTGATGAAGGCGGATGAGGATCAGGCCGAGGCGCTGGACAAGGCACACGCCGAGATGGCCGGCCGGGCTCTCGAGGTGGACGAGGTTATCTCGGTGGGCGCGAGCTAACCCAATCTCCGATTTGCGGGCAGGGCGGCAGACTCTTGCCGGCGGGGCCTATGGGAGCTCTCTCCAGGACCTCTCCTGCTCGAAGCGACAGCGTCGTTCCGATTAGCGTGGCAAGCCAAGCGGCCCGGCGAGTTCCGACATTGTCGGCAACACCTTCTCCGGCCCGCCGTACACAAGAATCGCGACGTGGTTGGCGCCCGCGGTCAGATACTCGCCCAACCGTTTGGCGATGTCCTCAGGTGTCCCGTGGGCAACCACGGCGTCGATGATTTTGTCGCTGCCGGGTGGGGTGACATCGGCGTCGGTGAAACCCAGCCGCTTCCAACTGTTCACGTAGTTCGACAGGTAGAAGTAGTGGGCCAGCCCGGCGCGGCCGATCGTGCGCGCTTCTTCGGCGTCGCTGTTCAGCACCACGTTATGCACCGGCGCCAAGAGAGCGTTCGGTCCAATGATCGCGCGGGCCTGTGCGGCGTGTTCGGGCGTCGCGTTGGCCGGGTGGGCGCCGGCGGCGCGTTCGGCCGACAGCTTCAGCACCCGCGGCCCTTGCGCAGCGAGCACACGTTGATTCGTCGGGACGCCGTATTCGTCGAGTTCGTCGAGGTATGACACCAGCGCTTCGTAGGGCTTGCGGTATTCCGTGTGGGCTTCGGGATGGCCGACCCCGACGCCGAGCACGAAGCGGCCCGGGTAGGCGTCGTTGATGCGGTGGAACGACTCGGCGACGGGCTTGGCGGCCGCCGTCCAGATGTTGACGATCCCGGTAGCCACCTTCAGCGTCGAGGTCGACTCCAAAAGTGGCTCGACGAAGGACAATTCGGCCGGTGGCGAACCGCCGACCCAAATCGTGCCGTAGCCCAGCCGTTCGATTTCCTGAGCCTGCTCGGGAGTGGCGCCAACTCCGAAGTAGCCGAATCGGCCGAGGTCGCTTGTCGCGGTGTCAGATGAGGTCATAACTACCGCAACCCGTGCACCGTGTGGAGCTATTCCGCCGCCGGCGAGACTTCTGCGGCGCCTCAGATCATTCGGTTAGATCGGTGGAGATGTGCCAGAGGCGATCGGCATTGCTCGGGTCAAGTGCATAGGGTGCAACGCCGCCCGTGTGGGTACCGCGCTCACTGACGACCGTGGCCTCGGCGCAGTCCTCGTAATACCGGCCGGTGACCCCTTCGACGTCGGGACTGGCTGCCATCAAGACCGAAGTGGCGGCGCCTTGCTCGATCGTTTTCACCGGAGGCAGCGCCAAATCGGTAGTTTCGCCGAAGTTGGCAAGGTCGTCAGCACCCATGTGCCGCGCGAGCGCGGTGCTGGCGACATTGCCGGGCATCACTGCGTTGACGGCAATCCCGTCATCGGCCCAGCGTTGCGCGGCACCGACGGCGAACAGCACATTGGCTGATTTGGACTGGCCGTAGGACGTCCACTGATCGTAGGGGCGAAACCGATAGTGCAAGTCGTCGAAGACCACCGGGGAGAACAGGTGCCCGATTGAAGCAAGGGATACCACGCGGGCGCCCTTTGCCGCGGCCAGCCAGCGATGCAGGCCTGTGGCCAGCTCGAAATGGCCGAGATGGTTTGTGGCGAACTGCATTTCATAGCCAGGGGCCGTCCGGGTGAGCTGTGGTAAGGCCATCACGCCGGCGTTGTTGACGAGGACGTGCAACGGCTCGTTCCACGCGCGCACAAAGCTGGCCACCGAGGCCGGATCGGCCAGGTCCAGTCGGGCCACCTGCACCGCTGCCGTGCCCGGTGGAAGGCCAGCCCGAATCTCGTCGGCGACTTTTGCGCCGGCCTCAACATTGCGAACCGCCAGGGTCACCTCAGCGCCAGCCGATCCGAGCGCGCGGGCCGTCTCGATGCCGAGCCCGGAACTCGCGCCGGTCACAATGGCGCGACGCCCATGCAAGTCCACTTCGTTGACGATCTCGGCCGCGGTCGTCGTCGGCCCGTACGTGCTATTAGGCATGGAATTCCTTCGGGGAGGCAGGGACGACGGCCGGCTAGCCGCTCGTTCCGACGCGACCACGATGCACCCGCACGCAGCGGGTATCCAGGCCACGCCGTTACTGGTATTCCCAGGGCCACTCTTTCTCCGACGCGGCACCCTAACCTTGATCGATGGAAACGTCCCGTGGGCTGGCGGGTTTCCTAAGGGCCCGCCGGGAATTGCTCAAACCCGGCGACGTCGGCCTGCCGGGCAGCGAACGCAGACGCGTTGAGGGATTGCGTCGCGAAGAAGTCGCGATGCTTGCCGGCATCAGCACCGAGTACTACCTGAAACTCGAGCAAGGACGAGACCACCAACCCTCCGACCAAGTTCTCGACGGCCTTGCCCGCGCGCTGCAGCTTGACGAAGACGCTGCCACCTACCTGCGTGGGCTAGCGCGACCGGCGCCCCGTCGGCGTCGACGCTCGGTCCCCGAAAGATTCGATCCTGCCGTGCAAACACTCATTGACAGTTGGCCGCTTACCCCGACGTTCGTCGTGAACAGGAACATGACGATACTGGCGTCCAACCACCTGGCCCGGGCGCTGTCACGGGTTTTCACGCCGGGCGAAAACATCCTGCGCGCAACATTTCTCGAGTCCGAAATGCGCATACTCCACCGTGACTGGGACGGCTTCACGGCCAGGATGGTCCCGTTTCTGCGAGCGGTGCTCGGCGCGGAACCTCCCGATCGTGAACTACTCGAGCTCATCGGCGAACTCTGCATCGCCAGCAAGCGGTTTGCCGCATTGTGGGCGCGTCACGATGTCAAACATCGGAGCATCGGGCCCACCGCCTTCGACCATCCGCAAGTTGGGCCGCTGGATCTGCACTACACCATCCTGCACCTACCGGATCAACGCCAGATGATCGTCACTTACCACGCTGATCCCGGTTCACCATCCGAGGAAAGCCTGCGTCTGCTCGCCAGCCTTGCAACCTGAAGACGTCGTAGCGGCTCAGCTGTCGCGGTCGGGAAGAGTACGGCGATGCTGGCGCAGATGCTCGGCCCCGGCGGCGGAAACCGCGACACCGGCGCCGCCTTCCGGTGCAGGTTGGCGGGCGACGAAACCACGCTCCTCGGCGGTCTCCCAAACCGGCAAGCGCGGACACGACGTGCGCCAGGCTTCGAGGACTTCACCGTAGGGACGCGGGCGCGGGCCGATCCATCCGAGGAGATCAAGGCCCCCGGTCCAATCGGCCTGGTGTGTTCGGCTTTTCGAGTCGCCCAGCAATACGGCCGATGGCTCAGGTGGCGAAGTGGAACAGTCCGTACCAGACGACGAAACCAAACAGGGCTAGGCCGCCCAGTAGCGCCAAGACGAACTGCCGCGGCGTGAGGATCTTGTCTTTGATGACGACGGCGCCGACCAGGATGCAGATCGGGTAGTAGAGCAGCATCGAGGTGACCAGGCCTGGCGAGTATCGGTTGAGGATCGGCGTCATGACCAGATGAAAGAGGGCGTCCCAGAACAGGTTTGCGCTGGCGAAGACCACAAGGAGAATGCCGCGAAGGAGCGTGCTCTTGCGGTAGTTCAGGTAGACGAGCGTCAGCAGGATCAGCATGAAGGCGACGTTGTTCAGGGCGAAGGCGGCGTCGTTGAAGCTCCCGTGGACGTCGTGGGTGACCCAGGCCGGAAAGCCGCCGACGTATTCCTCGATGATGTGCAGAAAGTACGCTGCGGGCATTAGCCAGACGACTTTCCGGAAGCTCGGAAGCGTGATGGTCGGTTGCTGCGCGTCGGGGGACATCATCCGTCTACCTCCTGCGGCAGGCTGTTGCCATACATGGGCTCCATGTTCTCGCACACGCGGCGGTTTCGACCGAGATAAGCATCGTCAAATGCGGAGCGCGACACGAAAATGGGTCAAATACCCCCTGTTTTCCGCGCCCGCGAGGCAAACAATGTCCTACATGCGGCTCAGTGTGGCTGCGACGAACAAAGGGATCACAGCATGAAAACGAACTGCACCTTGAACCGGATCGTTGCCGGCGCGCTGCTGACTGGCGGCGTTGCGATAGTCGGCTTGGCGACGGCCTCAGGTACCGCCCAGGCCGCGCCTGGCCTCACGCCGCTGGTCTGGCAGATGGATGATCCGGACGATCAGCCTCCACCTCCTGAACCTCCACCGCCGCCGCCACCTCCGCCGAGGCAGTGCTGGTCCCTCTTCTTACCGGCACCCTGCCCGCCGGGGCAGGGCTAGCACGGCCACGCTCACAAGCGGGAAACCTGATAGTGGCTGATCTGCCAGCCGTCCTGCGTGTGCTTTAGCAGCACGCTGAGATACATGTCCACTGTGGGTCGGTCGGCGAACGAGAACGCCACACTGAGGTAGCCGAGCACGAGATCCTCGGCGGGCCGCCTGGTTTCGAGAATTTGATACGTGGCCGCCAAGCCGAGGGGCTGCGATGCGTAATAGTCGGCGACGCCTTGGCGTCCAACGCTGTACGGGCGCAGCCCTTGGAAGATCGCGTCCTCGGTGAAACACGACGCCACCTGCTGCGGTCGGTGTGCATCGACAGCGGCTTTCCACTGATCGAGGACACCGCGCAGAATCTCGTCGTCTTCGATCGGCTCGGCGACCCGCTCCATGATCAGTGCCCCGCGCTCTGGCCGCCGTCGACATGCAGGATCTCGCCGGTGACGAACGGGGCGTTCTCCAGGTAGACGATCGCTTCGACGACGTCGTTCACCTCGCCGAGCCGACCCAGCGGGTGTGTTGCCGCGAGGGATTCGTACGTCGACGGCGGGTGCATCGGGGTGCGGATGACGCCGAGAGCCACCGCGTTCGATCGGATGCCGCGGTCGGCGTACTCGATCGCCAGCGCCTTCGTCACGGCGTTCAACCCGCCTTTGGTGAGCGACGCCAGCGCCGACGGCGAATCCGACCGGGCATGATCGACGAGGCTGGTCGAGACGTTCACCAGGTGACCGCCGCCTTCCCGGGTCAGCATCGCGGCGACGGCGCTGCGGGACACCTCGAAAAAGCCCCTCAGGTTGACTCCAGTCACCGCGTCATAGTCCTGGTCGGTGTAGTCGGTGAACGGTTTACCGATGAAGATGCCGGCATTGTTGACGACGGTGTCGACCCGCCCGAAGCGGTCCAGAGCCGCATCTACGATGCTGGCGCCGACGCCCGGCCTGACCACGTCACCGGGCAGCGTCAGTACATCCGGGTCATCAGACTTGTCGATCGAGCGGGAGTTCGCGACGACGGCGTAACCAAGCTTGCGGTAGGCCGTGACCAGGGCGGCGCCGATGCCTTGGGAGGCCCCGGTGATGATGGCCACCTTGTGGATTGAACTCATGCTTGCAACCTCGTTCTTCGTTGAATCTGCCGGCGACCTACTGCGGGTGGGTCCTCACATAGTCGGCCGCCGGGATCGGTGACGTCGCGGCGTAACCGATGGGCAGCAACACGTCGCCGGCGGTCGTGCGGAGGTAGACATCCCACCGGTAGTAGCCGGCGAACGTAGCGGGATCGGCGGCGATCAGCGCTGCGTACTGGTTGACCGCCCGCACGTATTCGCTGGCATGGTTGTACCGGTAGATGGCGTGATCATGATCGTTGGCGAACCCGTTGGCGGCCAGATAGCGGCCCGCTGCCATGATGCTGTCGCGAAGAGAGTGGATGTCGCCGCCCTGGCCGTAGGCGGCGAACGTCGCCGGCAAGAACTGCATGGGTCCCTGTGCGCCGGCGGTACTTGGGCCCTCGATGCTGCCGAAACGGGTCTCGACGAGGTTGATCGCCGCCAGGTAGTTCCAGCCGACGCCGGATTCCGACTCCGCCTGGTGGTAGTAGCCCAGCAGTTCGTCCGCCGGTGCCGGTGGCACGACGCGCCACGCAGGCAGTGTGTCCCTCGTGGGCGTAATCGCGGTGAGCTGCCGACGTGCGTCGACGTTGCGGTCATAGATGTCGAGTAGTGACGGCGGGATTCGCGGTCGCGTGATTGCATCCCATTCGGGGTGGTGCCCGATGGCGCGGTAGGCCGCCTGCTGGCGGTGCGCCGCCGCTGCCAGTGCATCCTCGCCCGTCGACTGGTTACGCAGCGCTTGCTCGTCGGCGACGAGGTCGTCAGCCAGCTGCGCGGGATCTGGTGCCAGCTGCGGTTGCGCGCCCGCGGGAATGATGACCGCTCTCGCCGGTGGTTTCGCGGCCACCGTCTTGGTGGTCGGGGCCGCCACGCTCAGCCTGTTCGGTGGCGTTGTTGGCGCGCTACAGCCGGCGAAGGTGAGCATGGTGAGGACCAGCCCTAGCCTGAACAGCACTATCTGCATGTGCCGAACAGTAGCGGCACCCGTTTGGCTTTGTTCGCCCACTCGCGGGCGCGTTGACGACGGTTGAGACAGACCCCTACGCTGGAACAGATATTTGGTCAAAGCAGCTAACGGCAGTGCGGAGGTGGCCCGTGGCGGATGGCGCTGACGCCGACCGTTTACCCACCCTCGGCATGCTCGCCTCCGCCCTTGCCGGCCGCTCCGTGGCGATCGATGCACAGCGGCCGGGCGACCCGACATGGACGGACGGTCAGACGGTATTCATCGATCCGGCGTTGCCCGCGCGGGCGTGCCTTGAGGCCATTGCCGTGCAAGCGTCGATGATCGCGGCAGGCAGCCTCGATCCCGACATCCTGCGTCCGCTGGCCCGCCACTCCCGTTTGGCCACACGCTATTTGGCGGTCGAGGGGCACCGCGCACTGGCGGCCAACGCCGACGTGCTGCCGCGGGTGTTGGCCTCGCTCGGCGACCCCGACGTAGCCAAGCGCAGCAATTCTCCCGCTGAGTCGCTGAGCTTGGCGTCCGGTAAGGCGGCCATCGGCGATCCGCCGCCCGAGTTCGGAGTGATCCGCGCCAAAAAGCTGTTGGCCGCGGGTGCTCGCGCGGCCAAACAAGACGAGCAGGAAAATCCGGGACACGTTCCACGAAGCAAACGGCAGCAGGAATTGTCCGAGTTCGATGACGGCGAAGTCGACGACACCGATAGTCCTGACCTGTTCAGCAGCCCGGTGGGCGGGGGCGGCTTCATCGGCAAATGGCTGAAGAAGATGTTGTCGTCAGCCCGCAAGACCGGTAGCGGTGGTGGGCCACCGGGCGCGGACAACCCGACGCACCGCATCAATTCAGGGAAACGTGGCGCGCACGCGGTGTCGTCACTGGCGGCCGCGACGAGCGAGAACGTCATCGATCACGAGGCCGACCTCAGTTCGCGCGGCGTGAAGTATCCCGAATGGGATGTTAACCGCAAGAGCTACAAACCAGACTGGTGCACGGTAATCGAAATCGAGCCGGTGACAAAGGGATCGGCGAGCCCGGCGATCGACGACGCCATCGGCCTGCGCCGCCCGCTGGCACGGCTGGGAATGGGATTGCACCGCCGGCACCGCCAGCCACAGGGCGACGATATCGACATCGATGCGGCGGTTGAAGCGCATGTCGAAGCGATGGCCGGGTCGGTGCCCGACGAGGCGGTGTACCTCGACAGCTTGCGGCGGCAACGCGACTTGTCGGTGCTTCTGCTGCTGGACATCTCGGGTTCGACGGCCGAGGCCGGCACGGTTGGACGGACCGTGCACGAGCAACAGCGCACCGCGATCGCCAATCTTACTGTCGCGCTGCATGATTTGGGCGATCGGGTGGCGCTCTACGCGTACTACTCGCAGGGCCGGGCCGCGGTGAGC
>Ga0302326_10013209_pt1 | contig 17514 bp, 10 predicted proteins | sample Palsa_T0_3_FD_202264 | JGI IMG/M metagenome (GOLD analysis project Ga0302326, IMG submission 202264) | Peat permafrost microbial communities from Stordalen Mire near Abisko, Sweden - Palsa_T0_3 | ecosystem: Environmental > Terrestrial > Soil > Palsa > Peat permafrost | place: Sweden: Abisko... | reverse complement strand
TGCAGGTGGTGGCAACCTGCTCCCACGACACCGGGGCGGCCGTGGCGGCAGTGCCGGCTCAGGAGGGGGAGGATTGGGCGTACCTTTCGTCCGGGACATGGTCGCTGCTCGGCCTGGAGTTGCCGCAGCCGCTGATCAGCGAAAAAGTCCGGGAGCGCAACTTTACCAACGAGGCTGGGTACGGCGGTACGACCCGTTTCTTAAAAAATATCGTCGGGCTATGGATTCTACAGGAGTCGCGACGCGAGTGGGCCCGGCAAGGGCACGAGCTCGACTATGCCACCCTGACGCTGGAGGCCGAGAACGCCGAGCCGTTCCGGTCCCTGATCGATCCGCGGGCGCCGCGGTTCTTGAAGCCGGACGACATGCCGCAAAAGATTGCCCTCTTTTGCTCGGAAACAGGCCAGCCGGCACCTGAAACCCCGGGGCAGTTTGTGCGCTGCGTTTTCGAGAGCCTCGCGCTGCTTTACCGGGTCACCTTGGAAGAATTGGAGCATCTGACCGGACGCACGATCCGCCGGTTGCACATCGTGGGCGGCGGAAGCCAGAGCGCGCTTTTAAACCAATTTGCCGCCAGCGCAACCGGGCGCCAAGTCGTTGCGGGGCCGGCGGAGGCCACCGCGATCGGCAACGTGCTCCTCCAGGCCGTGGCGCTCGGGCACCTCAGTTCGCTGGCCGCCGTGCGCCATGTCGTGCGCGATTCTTTTGCCCTGCAAACCTTCGAGCCGATTGCCCCCGAGGCTTGGGAACCTGCTTACCAACGATTTATTAAACTGTAACCCCGCGATTATGGACTACCAGAAATATCGATACGTAAACTACCTGTGGGACGACACGGTCGCCTCCACGCTCGACCCGGTTGGGCGGCTCGTCTACCGCTCTAATATCCTGGGCTCCGACCAGCGCATCACCAACACCGGCGGCGGAAACACCTCAGCAAAAATCGGCGAGCAGGATCCTTTAACGGGCGAGAAAGCTGAGGTGCTCTGGGTAAAAGGCTCTGGCGGTGACCTGCGCACCAGCAAGCGCGAGAATTTCTCGTCGCTCTACCAGACAAGGCTGATTGAGTTGCAAAGCCTTTACGCGCGGGAGCCGGAGAAAGGCGCCAAGACGCCGGCCGAAGACAAGATGGTTGGCATGTACACGCACGCGACTTTTAATCTGAACCCGCGGCCCCCTTCGATCGACACGCCGTTGCACGCCTTTATCCCGTTCCGGCACGTGGACCACATGCACCCGAACGCGGCCATTTCGGTCGCCGCTGCGAAAAACTCGGAGAAGCTGACCAAAGAAATTTACGGTGAAGAAGTGATCTGGACGCCCTGGTTGCGACCGGGGTTCGAGCTGGGCTTGGCCTTGCAGCGCCTCGTGGAGGAGCATCCGCGGGCGAAAGGGGCAATTCTTGGACAGCATGGCCTGATCAACTGGGCCAACGACGACAAGGAATGCTACAAGTTGACACTTTCGCTGATTGAGAAAGCTGCCGAATACATTGAGACCAAATACCAGGAAAAAGGGGGAGACGCTCAGGCATTCGGCGGGCAGAAATACCAGGCGCTGGACGAAGCGCCGCGGCGCGAAGCTTTTGCGGCAATCCTGCCCTGGCTACGCGGGCAGGTCAGCCAGCAGAAACGTTTCGTCGGTACCGTCCAGGATGATGAGAAAATCCTGCGTTTCGTTAATTCGCATCATGCGGCCCGTTTAGCGGAACTGGGCACCAGCTGCCCGGACCATTTCCTGCGGACGAAGATCAAGCCGCTCTACGTCGACTGGAACCCGCAACTAGAGGATGCGGCCACACTCAAAACCAAGCTGGAACGCGGCATGGAAAAGTACCGCAAAGATTACGCGCAGTATTACCAACGCTGTAAACGGGAGAACTCGCCCGCCCTGCGCGACCCGAACCCTACAGTGATCTTGATCCCGGGCTTGGGAATGGTGGCCTGGGGCAAAGACAAATCGGAGTCGCGGGTGACGGCAGAGTTTTACAATTGCGCGGTAGAGGTGATGCGTGGATCCGAAGCGATTGACGAGTACATTGCGCTGCCTCAGCAAGAAGCTTTCGATATCGAGTACTGGCTGCTCGAGGAAGCCAAGCTCCAACGCATGCCGGCCGAGAAGGAACTCGCAAGGCAAGTCGTTATAGTCATCGGTGCAGGCTCCGGCATTGGCAAGGAAGTCGTGCACCGCATCGTCAAGGACGGCGCACACGCCGTTTGTGTCGACCTGAACCAAGGGGCCGCCGAAGCGACCGCCAAGGAAATTACCGATAAATACGGAGTCGGGATTGGGGTGGCGGGCACCGGGATTTCCAACTGCGGTCCAGCTATCGGGTTAAGTGGGAACATAACCGATAGGGCCAGTGTCCGCACGGTGTTGAACAATGCCGTGCTTGCGTACGGCGGCTTTGACTCGATCGCGGTTACGGCCGGTATTTTCGTCGCACCGGATACCACGGGCCATATTCCCGACGATAAATGGGCGCTTACCTTTTCGATCAACGTGACGGGTTCATACATCGTCGCTGATGAAGCGGCCAAGACATGGAAGGAACAAGGGCTCCGAGGTAATCTTGTGCTGACGACAAGCGCCAACGCGGCAGTAGCCAAAAAGGGGAGCCTCGCCTATGACACCTCCAAAGCTGCAGCCAACCACCTCACGCGCGAATTGGCCATCGAGTTGGCGCCGCTGGTCCGCGTTAACGCGGTGGCGCCGGCGACGGTTGTACAGGGTAGCGCCATGTTCCCGCGGGAGCGGGTCATCGCCTCTTTGGCCAAGTACCAGATTCCTTACTCTGCGGACGAACCGACCGAATCGTTGACCCGGAAGCTGGCGCAGTTTTACGCGGACCGGACCTTGACCCGCTCTCCGATCACTCCGGCTGACCAGGCCGAAGCCTTCTATGTCTTGTTGACGAATCGGTTGAGCAAAACCACTGGCCAGGTGATCACAGTCGATGGCGGCCTTATTGAGGCTTTCCTGCGTTGAGAATTTTCCTGTTCATCCCGTGTTTTGTGGACCAGTTGTTCCCTTCGGTGGGCATCAGCGCGGTGCGCATCTTTGAAAAGCTCGGGCACACCGTTGAGTATAAGGAGGCCATAGTCTGTTGCGGCCAACCGTCGTTTAACGGCGGTTACTGGGAGGAAACCCGCGAGATCGCCACGCGGGTGCTGCAAGCCTTGGCCGGGTCGGACCCGGTGGTAGTGCCCTCCGGATCCTGTGCGGCGATGGTCAGGAATTTTTACCCCGAGCTTTTTCGGAAAACGCCGCAGGCCGAGGCTGCGGTCCAACTGAGCCAGAGGGTTTTCGAATTTTCCTCCTTTTTGGTGGATCAGTTGGGCGTCACCGAGCTTGGCAGCCGGTTCCCGGCCAAGGTCACGTTCCATGACGGGTGCCATGGCTTGCGTGAACTGCAGGTCAGAGACCAGCCGCGCCAACTGCTTAAGCAAGTGAAAGATCTCACGCTCGTGGAGATGGAAGATCAAACCAGCTGCTGCGGGTTCGGCGGCACGTTCGCCGTCAAATTCCCGATGATCTCGACCGCCATGGGCGAGACCAAGTCCGCCTCGGCGCTGGAAACCGGAGCGGAGTACCTGGTTTCGAACGACTCCAGTTGTCTGATGCATCTCCAAGGCCTCTTGAGCCGGCGAAACCAGAAGCTTAAAACCATTCACCTGGCCGAGGTGCTGGCGAGTTCCTAACCCGACCCCTGACTGACTCTCCCTAGCTCCCGCCTTCCCCGCTCCCATTCTGTAACTTCTGAACTCCGGCAACTCCTGAACTCCTGTTTCCATGATTTCTTCTTTCGCTGCTAAATTTAAGAACAGTTCGACCAAGCTGACTGCCGATCTAGGGCACCGAGTCAAGATCCGCACAGCGCTAAGAAGTTACGAAAGAGCGCGCGGTGGAACGCAGGCGCAATATCAGGACTGGCAGGCGGCCCGCGCGGGCGCGTCGGCCATCAAATGGGAGGCGATCAATCACCTGGACGCCTACCTGGTTGAATTTGCGGACAAGCTAACCGCACGCGGGACGAAGGTTTTCTGGGCGAGCAGCGGCCAGGAGGCGCGCGACTACGTCGTCGCGCTGGCCAAAGACAAAGGGGCTCGTTCGATCATTAAATCCAAAAGTATGACCTCCGAAGAAATTCATCTCAACGAGGCTCTGAGGCTAGCCGGGTACGAGGTGGTGGAATCGGATTTGGGCGAATACATCGTCCAGCTTCGGGAGGAAGCCCCGTACCACCTGGTCTTCCCGGCCATGCACCTGACGCGGCACGAGATCAGCGATCTCTTTCAAGAGAAATTGCATTCGTTGCCTACCGAGAGTCCCGAAGAACTCACGATGATTGCCCGTCGCGAGCTTCGCATGAAGTACCTTCAGGCCGACATTGGAATCAGCGGCGCGAACTTTGGAATCGCCGAAACCGGAATGATCTCGATCACGGAGAACGAAGGCAACGCGCGCCTGACCACAGCACTCCCCAAAGTGCACGTGGCGCTCATGGGAATTGAAAAAGTGATCCCTAAACTGGCTGATCTTGCGCTGTTCCTGCCGATGTTGGCCACGACCGGCACCGGCCAGCAAATCACTTGTTACAACTCATTGATCGGCGGACCGCGTCAGCCGGATGAAACGGACGGCCCGGAAGAATTTCACCTTATTCTGCTGGACAATCACAGGACTCGGTTGTTGGCCGACGCCGAGCAACGGGACGCGCTGCATTGCATCCGTTGCGGCGCTTGTTTGAATGTCTGCCCTATTTATCGGAACGTCGGCGGGCACACTTACGCCACCACCTACCAGGGCCCGATCGGTTCGGTGATCACGCCGCACCTGCGCGGCTTGATGGACTGGAAACACCTCTCGTACGCGTCGTCGCTCTGCGGCGCTTGCACCGAGACCTGTCCCGTGAAGATCGATCTGCATCACCATCTGCTGCACAACCGCCGCAACGCGGTCGCCCAGCAACCGGACCCAGCGGAGCGGTTCGCTTTTCGCGTCTTCGCCTTCCTGACGCGCTTCCCTGGCTTGCTCAATCGGCTCGCCCGGCTGAGCCGCCCTTTCATGCCGCTGGCGAACGCGGTTAGATCGATCCTCCCGCCACCGGCAAAGGGGTGGGTGGCTTCGCGCGACTTGCCGCCGATCGCCGCAAAGAGTTTCCGGGATTACTGGAGAGCGCGATGAACCCGGACAAACTGACCTCGGGCAAACGCGCAGATATTTTGGGCCGGATCCGCGAAGCGTTGCGAGCGCCCGCTCCGCGCCCGCACGCCGGGCACGCTACTGCGGCTGCGCCGATAGGGTCAGCGCAAGCGCGAGCCTGGCTTCCGGCGGTGCCTTCGGACGCAAAAGGTCAACTCGCCTTGTTCCAAAGAAACTGCGTCCAACTGAAGACCGACCTTCAGCGAGTGTCTGGCGTTGAGGGAGCGAAGAAGATCATGGGCGACCTTCGTGACGCGCACCAATGGACTGCGGCGGCGACCCATCACCACCCCTTGTTGGACCAAATCGTGCCGGCGCTCGGGTTTGAAACACGGTACACGGAGGAGCGCCTCAGTTCGCAGTCGCTGGAGCGCTGTTCGGTGGGCATCACCGCTTGCGACGCCTTGATTGCCCAGACCGGTTCCATTTTGCTGACGGCGCGCAGCGCGGGCGGGCGTTCCTTGTCGGTGTTACCCCCGCACCACGTGGTGATCGCTCACGTCAATCAACTCGTGCCGGACCTGCCGGCGGCCTTTGAACTGCTTCAGGCCAAATACCGAGACGACTACCCCAGTTTTATCACGTTCATCACGGGACCGAGTCGGACGGGCGACATCGAGCGGATCCTCGTTCTCGGCGCCCACGGCCCAAAGAACCTAACGCTGATTCTGATCGATCCCTGATCGACTAATAGCCGAGCGAGCGAATATATTCCCGATTGCGTTTCGCCGATTCCTTCGGTTTCCCCATGCCTGGAAGAACATCTTGTTCCACCACGCCCCAGCCGTCGTAGCCTAGTTTCTTGAGTTCCCTCATGAGTGACGGGAAGTCGATCTCCCCGTTGCCCAGTTCACAGAAAACGCCCTTTCTGACGGCTTGAAAGTAGTCCCAGCCATTTTCGGCGACCTGCTTGCCCACTCCGGGGTGATAATCCTTGAAGTGAAAGTGCCATACCCGGTTTCCGTATTTGCGCAATCCCTCGAGGGCGTCTCCGCCACCAAAGCGATAGTGGCCGCAGTCGAATACAAGCCCGAGAAGACGAGGATCGGTAATGGACATCAGCTTGGCAATCTCATCCGGGGTCTCGACGTAACCCGCACAGTGATGATGAAAAGCCGTGCGAAGCCCGGCTTCTTTTTTGACCGCTTCCGCAACTTTGGTCGCGCCTTCCGCAAAGACCTCCCATTCCGCATCTTTGAGGCCCATTTCGGGCGTTACACGGCCGACATTCTTTGTGCGCTCCGGAACCCTCCCATTCTCGTCGGCAAGAACAATAAAGGGCAGCGCGCCCTCCACCGCAGCCATCAAACGCGCGGTGCGTACGCTGAGTTCAATGCCAGCTTGGTGAGCAGCCGGATCTTTGAGAAACACTGGCACAAATGCGCCAAGCAGTTTGAGATTTCGTCGGTGGATTTCCTGGGAGAGTTTTTCCGGGTCAGTCGGCATGAACCCCCAGTCTCCCAATTCCGTTCCCGCATACCCGGTCTCAGCGATTTCGTTCAGTACCTGGACAAAGTCAGGGGGTTCACCTTCCAAGTCGAATTCGAGCGCACCCCAAGAGCACGGAGCATTTGCAATTTCAATCATTGTCTCACCTCATTTTGAAGATAAAAACGAGTAATTCTGGGGAATAAATCGTGCATCCACCGGTTTTACCATTGCGGAGTTAGCAATCACGTCAAAAGGCTGCAACTCCCCAAAAAAGGAAACAAAAATGAAGCAATCAGACGTTGGGATTCAGAGTGATCGGCGCTCGTTCTTGAAAAAGGGCGCCTTGGCAGCAGGCGCAGCTGTGGTCGGTGCTGGGCTATTCGGCAGTAGCAGAGTCGCATTTGGTCAGGAGAGTGAAGGCAGCCTGACCAAGGGAGACATCGCTGTACTTCGATTCCTCGCCGCGGCGGAGTTAATCGAAAGTGATCTGTGGATCCAGTATGCAGAGCTGGGTGGTCTCACCCCTGGCCAAGTCCCCGTGGAGGTAAACCCGAACCAACCGATGAACGGCTATCAGGCCGCCCTCTCGAACCTCGATCCCGATGGCCCGCAATATATCACCAGCAATACCATCGACGAAATCAGCCACGCAGATTTCCTCAACGGCTACCTGGAGTCCAAAGGCGCGGACCCGGTCAACTTCGATGAGTTCCTCACGCTCCAAGGAAGCCAAGCGACGGGAGCGCAGGATCTCGGGCGTCTGACAAACCTCATGCACCTCAACATCGACACCAGTTGGTTCGTCCGCTATCGCAGCGCGACGAATCCTGATTTTGGTGCCACCTTTCCGCAAGCCATTATCATCAACGACCGCACCGCCATCCCCAGGACCAATGCCGATTTCGGGGATGCCAACCATATTCAGGTCATTGCCAACACTGCTGCATTCCACTTCGCATATATCGAACAAGGTGGCTCGAGTCTCTATGGGGCGCTTAGCCAGAAAGTCAGCAGTCTGGAAGTGCTGAAGATCACGCTGGGTATTGGGGGAGACGAGGTCGCTCACTTTCTGGAATGGGTCGATTTTGCAGGCAATGGGGTCCAACCGCCTGTGGCACCCGTCTCGGACCAAGGCCTGACGTTTCCTAACTTTTTCACAAGAGGGCCGCTCTTCCAACCCAGCCTGATCTTCCCTGTTCCGTGCGAATTCATCAGCGCGGATTTGCCCCGCTGCGCGGTGATTCGTCCGAGTAGTGACAAATTTGCAGGCGCAGTAGCGACCATTGCATCGTTCACGAGCGATGGACTCTTTGTTGGCCAGACACCGAAGTTCTTCCAAGTAGTGAAACAGTTGGCGGAAGAAGCGGACGCTGCCAGACGCGAACTTTGATCGGCGAAACGCTCACCGAGGAACGTTGGAATGGACAGCGCACGCCATGTACGTGTTTAGCGTCATACGGCCCGAAGGAGTTTGGACGTTTCCGATCCGTGGCCCGAAGTGGCCAAGAAAGCCCAGGGTTTACCCAGGATGGTTTGATTACACCTTATATCCCAGTATGTTCCGCCTATCCGCAGTAAGTAAGGCAGGACGCCTTACTTACTACCGGTGACTGCGCCTAAATTTCGATGCTGGTCTTCTCTGGACGCTTGTTATAGGCCCGCGCCTGGCACCCTGAAAGGGCGTATCTGTTTGGCGCGGCATTGGTACCTCCTGAATCGTCGTCGTCCTCGTCGTCGTTCTCGTCCTCGCCTTCTGTGGATGCGGGAATCGCGCTGATTGCCAACGACGTTGAAAGATCGAGAACGCGAACGATTGGCGCTACACGGCGCTAAACACGTACAAACCCTGGGCTATCCTTTCTTGGCCACTTCGGGCCACGGAGTGAAAACGCCTAAACTTCTTCGGGCGATCAAATCACCAACTCTCTCTCAGGTGGGTGTGGTTTTTTTGACATTGAAGTACAAGAGGTAACAACAGCGTTTTTTCGACGGTACTCCGGGGCGCTTGTCTTGTTCGGGCACGAATAGTATTGCGCGGGAAAATATTCGAAATGTGCGAACATTCTCACAGCCAGAGAGCACCGCACGAAGCTGTTAAATCGTTCCAGCTGCCGAATGGCGCTAAGTTTGTTTCGGCCGCACAGGCGGATCGAGCGAGTTTCCCCAATGCAATCAGCATTCTGGCATCCAACCTGCTACATATCTTCAGAAATATAGTTACAGCGGCAAATGTAAGCGTCTAAATAGCATAAAAATAAGAGTCGGGCTGCCGGAATGAAATTAGCTGACCTCAAAAATGCCGGCCATTGGCCGACGCTTCTTGCTGCCTTTCTGTATTTCGACTTCAGCTTTATGGTCTGGACCGTCCTCGGTCCCCTGGGTGCGCAGATCGGTGAAACGCTGAACCTTTCACCGCAACAAAAGGGTCTCATGGTCGCGTTGCCGATACTGGCTGGCGCGATCCTGCGGATTTTACTTGGGCTGCTGGTCGATCGTGTCGGCGCGAAGAACGCCGGAATCATGGCACAGCTCGTGGTAATATCGGGGCTGGCGCTTGCCTGGATTTTTGGACTTCCAAGCTACGAGGCAACACTACTGATGGGTCTTGTGCTTGGCTTTGCCGGCGCAAGTTTCGCGGTTGCCTTGCCGCAAGCCGGACGCTGGTATCCACCCAACATGCAAGGTGTGGTGATGGGTCTCGCAGGAGCTGGAAATATCGGCGTGGTGCTGGATAGCCTGCTCGCCCCAAGACTCGCTGAAGCATTTGGCTGGAAGAGTGTATTCGGTTTTGCGCTGGTCCCGGCTCTCCTGGTCTTGATTTTTTACGCGGTGGTCTCCAAAGAGGCGCCAGGGGAGGTGAAACAGAGAAAGCTTTCCGACTATTGGACACTACTCAAAGACCCGGATGCACACTGGTTTTGCTTTTATTACACAATCAGCTTTGGAGGATTTGTCGGGCTTGCGAGTTCCTATGTCCTTTATTTTAAAGGCGAGTTCAATCTCCCCCCGGTTCACGGTGGGGATTTCGCAGCGCTTTGCACGTTTGTGGGAGCGATGCTTCGCCCCGTCGGCGGGGCCACTGCGGACCAGATCGGCGGTATCCGTTCGCTCTATCGATTCTATCTCGTGGCAGGGTTCGCACTGATCGCTGCGGCGCTAGTGCACAATCTGGCGGCGAATCTCGGACTCTTCGTGGTGGCCTCTGGATCGCTCGGAATGGCGAACGGCGCGGTATTTCAACTGCTTCCTCAGCGCTTCCGAAGGGAGGTCGGCATAATGACCGGCTTAGTGGGCGCAGGGGGTGGAATTGGCGGATTTTATCTCGCGAGTTCGCTTGGATTTTCAAAAGGAATCACAGGCTCTTACCAGTTCGGGCTGCTTCTATTCGCCGCGCTCTGTTTTCTGGCGGTCTTCGGTCTGAGCCTTGTGAAAACGCGATGGCGCAGCACCTGGGGCGCATTGGCAGGCGCCCGGATCTGACCTGAAATAGGTCCTTAACGGCATCTCCCAGTTCACAGCGAATCAAAATGAGCACCGAAACTGTTCTTCCTGATATCGGATTTAGCCGGGAGCAGAAGGAGTATCTGCAAGGGTATTTCACGGGACTGGCCTGCAGCGGAATAATCCCGTTCGTGGGCCATTTACCAGACGGCCGGATCACGAATGTGCCGGCGCGGGGCCTCGTAAACGGTGCGGCAGAGCCTGAAGCGCTCGAGGAAGAGACGGTTTACGGCACGCCAGTTTCGGATCTCTGCGAGCAGGAACTCTGGAAGCTCGAACAGCATGGCCTCGACGTTTGGGATAAACTCATCGCGCACGCGAGCGAGGACAAATTTCCCGATAAAAAGGAAACATTCCGGTTTCGTTATCACGGGCTGTTTTATGTCGCGCCGGCGCAGAATTCGTTCATGCTCCGCTGCCGGATCCCGGCTGGTGAAATGAACTCGATGCAGCTGCGAGGTCTGGCGGATCTCGCGGAGGAGTGGGGAGGCGGGTACGCGGACATCACAACGCGGGCAAACTTCCAGGTTCGAGAAATCGCGCCGCGGAACATGGTCAAATGCCTCATCAAACTCCAGGAGATTGGCCTGACGGCGCGCGGGTCCGGTGTGGACAACGTGCGGAACATTACCGCGACGCCAACCGCCGGGATCGACCCGGTCGAATTGATCGATACCCGGCCGTTCGCGAAAGCGCTTCACTACTACATTCTCAACAATCGCGACATGTATGACCTGCCCCGCAAATTCAACGTTGCGTTTGATGGCGGCGGCGCAATCACAACCGTCGCTGATACGAACGACATCGGTTTCATCGCGGTGCGAGTTCCGGAAGGAAAAGGTATTGCGCAAGGAATTTATTTTCGGGTCGAGCTAGCCGGGATCACCGGCCACCAGCAGTTCGCGAAGGATTCAGGTGTTCTGGTAAAACCGGACGAATGCCTCGCGGTCGCTGCCGCGATCATTCGAGTGTTTGTCGAGAACGGCGATCGAACGAATCGGAAAAGGGCGAGACTCAAATACGTCATCGATAAGTGGGGTATCCCGAAATTCATCGAGGAAGTTGAAAAGAAGCTCGCATTCCCGGTGCTGCGTTTTCCGCTCGACCAATGCGAGCCGCGACCGGTTCCGATTCAGCACGGCCACATCGGAGAGTTTAAACAAGTTCAACCTGGTCGTAATTATATCGGTGCGGTCATCACTGTCGGGCGGATGACGCCCGAACAGATGCGCCGCATCGCCGACCTCGCACAGAATTACGGCTCAGGGGAGGTTCGCCTGACCGTTTGGCAGAATCTGATCATTCCCAATGTGCCGGACCAATTCGTTGAGAGGGTGAAAGAGAATCTAGTAGGCATGGGTTTCCACCACTCGGCGACAGCGATCTCCGGCGGGCTCATTGCCTGTACGGGAAACACCGGATGCCAATGGGCATCAACGAACACGAAGAGTCATGCGGTTCTTCTCGCGCGCCATCTAGAGAACAAACTAAAGCTCGATCAGCCGATTAACATTCATCTGACCAGTTGCCCGAATTCATGCGCCCAGCATTACATGGGCGACATCGGGTTGCTTGGGGCAAAGGTGAATCAAGGCGGCGCTACGGTCGAAGGTTACCATGTGGTTCTCGGTGGTGGTTTCGGAGATAAACAAGCGGTCGCACGTGAAGTATTTCGAGGTGTCGCATTTACCGAATTGCCCGCATTGCTTGAGCAGGTGCTCGAGATCTATCTCGCGAAGCGTAACAGCGGCGAAAGCTTCGTCGATTTCACCCGTCGGCATAGCGTCAAGGAACTCCAGGATTTGTTTTCCGGATAAGCGAAAATGCGACATCGACACACGGCGACTACAACGATTCCAATCTGCGTCTCGCAGGTTGGGAGAAGCCAGTTCGTAAAATGACCCAGCAACAAGTGATCCCGTTTATCCCCGACGATGCGCCATTCACGCCTTCACAGCGCGCATGGCTGAACGGCTTCCTTGCTGGCATCTATTGCCAGACAACCGCGCCTGCCGGCGCGGCACAGCCTGTCGCTCCCGCCAAATTGAAGCTGAACGTCTTGTTTGGTTCGCAGAGCGGAAATGCAGAATCGATTGCCAAACGTTTGGTGAAGGAAGCGAAAAAACAGGGTTACGACGCAACGATCGCGGCTCTTGAAAAGGCTAGTCCTGCGGCGCTGGCAAAGGAGAGTTGCGCGCTGATTGTAACGAGTACGTGGGGTGAGGGAGATCCGCCGGATAACGCAGTCTCGTTCTGGGAGCAGCTGACCGCTGAAAACGATCTCAAACTCGGCGGTCTAAACTATTCCGTCCTCGCTTTGGGCGACACCAATTATCAGCACTTTTGTGGTTTTGGTAAAAGCCTCGATAGCCGCCTCGAAGCGCTGGGAGCGAAACGGATTTTTGACCGGGTCGATTGCAACGTTGATTTCGAGGAAGGCGCTGCGCGCTGGCAGACCGGCGTTTTCGAAGCGTTAAAAAAGATTGATCTGACCGGCGGCGGGCCGGGCTCGAACGGTTCGGGTAATGGTAGCGCACCAGTACTCGAACGAGCGCTGGCAGAGGAGAAGCCCACCGGTTACTCGCGCAAAAATCCGTTTTCTGCACGGCTGCTCATGAGCCGCAAACTCACAGCGGAAGGCTCCGAAAAAGACACCCGGCACTATGAGATTAGCCTGAGAGGCTCTGGGCTAACCTACGACGTTGGGGACGCTCTGGGGATCATTCCGACGAATTCACCGGAGCTTGTCGACGAAATGTTGAAGGCTTTGAAGTTTGACGGCGAAGAGGAAGTCAGTAGCCCCGACGGCGAAAAAATGCCGATCCGGCTCGCCCTTCTGCGGGAGTATCAAATTCGCGCGCCGCATCGCGAATTTTTAAACGCCATGGCCGAACAGGACGCCGCTGACCAGTACCTGAAAGAATTGATCAGCTCGGAGGTGCGCACGGAATTGGACAAGTTCCTTTGGGGACGAGAAATGATCGATTTTCTCCTCGAATCGCCAGGAGTGGAATTTGCCGCGGAAGAATTTGTCTCTCTCCTGAAAAAACTTCAACCGCGACTCTATTCGATCGCGTCGAGCCTGAAAGCGCACCCCGAAGAGGTGCATCTGACGGTCGACACCGTCCGCTATGAGATACATGGCCGGAAGCGCAAAGGGGTCTGTTCAAACTTCCTTGCCGAGCGTGCCGGCAAAGAGACGCCGGTGCCGGTTTTTATTCAGGTGTCGAAACATTTTCGGGTGCCGGAGAACGGTGACATACCAATCATTATGGTTGGTCCCGGTACCGGTATCGCGCCGTTTAGGGCATTTCTGGAGGAGCGAAAGGCGACCGGCGCGAAAGGCGGGAACTGGCTCTTTTTCGGGGCGCAAAAATCAAGCTGCGATTTCTTTTACAAAGAGGAACTGGAAGCGCACCAGCGCGATGGTGTTTTAGCGCGGTTCGATACAGCGTTTTCGCGGGATCAGAATTATAAGATTTATGTCCAGACCCGGATGATGGAAAGCGCAAAAGAGCTTTGGAACTGGCTGGAGCAGGGCGCGCATTTTTATGTCTGCGGTGATGCCAGCCGGATGGCGAAGGATGTAGACAAAGCTCTCCACGAAATTGTGAAAATTGCCGGTGGCCGCTCCGAAGACGCAGCCGCGGAGTACATTCAGAAACTCAAATCCGACAAACGCTACCAACGCGATGTCTACTGATTTGTTGGGAAGCCCCCTGGTCAGTGAGGGTCGCACGTTAATCGACGATTTGTTAGGCGAGCAGCAGCTTCTGACGCCGGTCGCTGTATTCTCCCGTCAGCACGAGCGCCACGCTGTGCCGGCGCAGGCGAAGTATTACAGCGACCTGATTCCACTCTCATCGCCGGCGGCGGGCGAGCAGTATGCGTTTGCTGTCGACCTCGACGCCTGCACCGGGTGCAAGGCGTGTGTGACCGCATGCCATAATCTGAACGGACTCGACGACGACGAAATCTGGCGCGATGTTGGCGTGCTTTTTGGCGGAACAGTCCTTGAACCGGTGCAGCAGACGATCACTACGGCGTGTCATCACTGCGTGGACCCGGCCTGTATGAACGGCTGTCCGGTCAAAGCGTACGATAAAGACCCGGTGACCGGTATCGTCCGCCATCTCGATGACCAGTGTATTGGCTGCCAATACTGTATTTGGAAATGTCCTTACGACGTGCCGAAATATTCAAAGAAACGAGGCATTGTCCGCAAATGCGACATGTGCTCGAGTCGGCTCGCGGTCGGAGAAGCACCTGCCTGCGTGCAAGCCTGTCCAAACGAAGCGATCACCATTACGCTCGTGAACAAGCAACAGATCGCGCATCGGTGGGAGCAGCAAGAGAAGTTCCTGCCCGGCTCGCCCGATCCAGGCTATACCCTGCCGACCACGCAATATCGCACCAGCAAAACTCTGCCCGCAAATATGCGGCCAGGCGACTTTTTCAAGAACAAACCGGAGCATGCCCATCTACCGCTTGTGGTGATGCTCGTGCTCACGCAACTCTCCGTGGGCGCGTTTTGCACCGCGACAATATTGCGGCTTTTCTTCCGGCCCGAACTCCTCCGCGAACTGACACCGTTTCATTCGCTTGTCGCGCTGCTGCTCGGCCTCCTCGCCCTCGGCGCGAGCACGATGCATCTCGGAAGACCGTTTGAGGCGTGGCGATCTTTTGTCGGCCTGAAAACATCGTGGCTGAGCCGGGAGATCATCGTGTTTGGCCTGTTTGCGATGCTCGCCCTGATTTACGCCGGGTCGTTTTGGTTGCCCGCCTTGAGCCATTTTGTCGATCTTCCGTTTTGGCGGGAACTATCCGCCGCGCCGTTGCAAAACGCGTTCGGTATCGGGGTGGCGGCTACCGGGTTGGCCGGAGTGTTTTCCTCGATGATGATTTATCGAGACACGCGGCGGACATTTTGGCGGATGACGTTCACCGCACTGAAATTTACCGGAACAATGCTGTTACTGGGTCCGGCAACGATCCTGTTTACGATGACACTGCAATCGCTGTTCGCGCCGGCCATCGCCACGCGGCCGGAGTTTCGCCATGTCGTTGGTTTGCTGTGCGGATTTCTGGCCATAGCGATGACGGCAAAATTGCTCTGGGAGCTAACAGCATTCGCCCATTTGAATGACCGCGAGTGGACAGACATGAAACGCACTGCGCTTCTAATGTCAGGCGTATTGAAACGGGCGACGATTGCACGGTTCGTTTGCGGAGCGCTCGGTGGCGTCCTGCTTCCGGCCCTTGTGATGTTCGGTGTACTCCCTCCGGTCTTCGCGACTGTACTCCTTCCTTTTGCTTTGCTCGGCGAACTGCTCGAGCGCTACCTGTTTTTCACGGCGGTGGTTCCGCCGAAAATGCCCGGAGGGATTGCGACATGAAAAAGGCGACAGCCAAAATGCGAGGTCATCCTCTCGTTCAAAAGGTCGACTCCTTCATTCGACAATGGGACGGCAAGCTCACGCAGGATCTTGTTTTGCGTCCAGGGGATTTTGGACTCGGCAAAGTGCCTGCCCGACTCAAACCGGACGACACCACGGACATGATCTGTGGCTTTTGTTCAACCGGTTGCAGTCTGAGAATTCATCTTAAAGATGGGCAAGCAATCAATTTGAGCCCGACAACGAATTATCCGGTGAATCTCGGGATGGCCTGCCCGAAAGGCTGGGAAGCCCTAACCCCACTGCGTTCGCCTGACCGGGCAACGACACCTTACCTGCGGAACGTGGAAGGCCGCCTCGAAGCGGTCGACTGGGACACGGCGCTCCAGATCTTTACGCTGCGCTTCAAAGCCATCCAGGATAAATTTGGCAATGACGCGGTTGCCTGGCTCGGCACAGGCCAGATCTGTACCGAGGAGATGGCGTTCCTGGGCGCTCTGGCAAAGTTTGGTATGCGTGTCCTTCATGGCGACGGCAACACGCGCCAATGCATGGCGACCGCGGCAACAGCATACAAACAGTCATTTGGGTTCGATGCGCCTCCTTATACGTACAAGGATTTCGAAGAATCGGACGTGCTGGTCTTCGTCGGTTCGAATCTTTGTATAGCGCATCCGATCATGTGGCAGCGCGTCTGCCGGAACACCCACCGGCCCGAAATCATCGTGGTCGATCCGCGTAAAACGGAGACGGCCATGGCCGCGACCCAACACTATGCCATCCAGCCGAAGTCCGATCTAGTTTTGTTCTACGGGCTGGCAAACCGGCTCATCGTAGACGGTTGGCTTGACCGCGACTACATCGACAAACACACCACTGGCTTCGAGGCGTTCGCAGACTTTGTTACGCAGTTTACCGCAGAGGTGGTGACGGAGGCGACCGGACTGACTGCGGAGCAGTTGGAGAAATTTGCTGAGACGATCCGTCGCGGGCGCCGTGTTTCGTTCTGGTGGACAATGGGCGTGAATCAAGGCCACGAGGCCACGCGCACGGCGCAGGCGATCATCAATCTTGCTCTCATGACCGGCAATATCGGGCGGCTCGGAACGGGCGCCAATTCAATCACCGGCCAGTGTAACGCGATGGGCTCGAGGCTTTATTCGAATACCACAAACCTGCTCGCCGGCCACGATTTTCTGAATACGGAAGATCGGGTAAAGATCGCGCGAATTCTTCGGATCGACGTCGATAGAATTCCCAATCAGAATAGCTTGGCTTACGACCAGATCGTCGAAGGGATTGCCAACGATAAGATCAAAGGCCTCTGGGTCATCGCGACGAACTCTTCGCATTCCTGGATCAACCAGCGCCAATTTAACGAGATCGTCAAGAAGCTCGATTTTCTCGTCGTCCAGGATATGTATCGCACCACCGAAACCGCGCAGCGCGCACACCTGGTTTTGCCCGCTGCGGGATGGGGCGAAAAGGTCGGTACATTCATTAACTCCGAGCGCCGTATCGGACTCGTCAAAAAAGTTTCCCGAGCACCCGGCCAGGCCCTGTCGGATTTTAACATCTTCAAGCTTGTTGCCCAATATTGGGGCTGCGGCAAAATGTTCGAGAAATGGTCTTCGCCAGAATCGGTGTTCCAGATTATGAAAGAGCTGTCGCGTGATCAACCGTGTGAGATCACGGGTATTCGCGATTACCAGATGATCGATGACGCCGGGGGAATCCAGTGGCCGTTGTCGGAGACTTCGACGCACGCTTCCGCGGGAAACGAGGAATTGCCACCGGAGCCAACGACCGCCGTTGAACAGGAGAGGCGTTTATTTGAGGACGGCTTATTTTATCACTCAGACAAGAAGGCAAAATTCCTCTTTGAAGCGCCCCGCTCGGTGCCAGAGGCTGCGGACGACGAGTACCCGTTCGTGCTGTTAACCGGGCGCGGCACATCGTCCCAGTGGCACACACAGACACG
>Ga0302326_10013208_pt1 | contig 17515 bp, 16 predicted proteins | sample Palsa_T0_3_FD_202264 | JGI IMG/M metagenome (GOLD analysis project Ga0302326, IMG submission 202264) | Peat permafrost microbial communities from Stordalen Mire near Abisko, Sweden - Palsa_T0_3 | ecosystem: Environmental > Terrestrial > Soil > Palsa > Peat permafrost | place: Sweden: Abisko... | reverse complement strand
GTGATCCACGCATCATTCCCTTCGCATAGCGGAGGTGTTGATGCGTTCATCCCCGCAGATTGGGCGAACTGGACGCGCGAACAACCAAAGGAGTCGCTCAGGCGCCGTGACGCCCGTGTCTCACGGTAAGCCGACCGCGCGCGGCGGGGCGCGCAATGGAGTTGGCATCCATGGTCAACGGTTGGCCTAACACCAACGTGTGGTGGGGTCGACCATGGATCCAACTCCACGGCCCCCGTCGCTGGGGAGCGACGGGGGCCGGTGGCGAGGGGCTGCCCTGACGGGCGGGAGGCAGGCAGGGCAGCGGTGCGGCAGGGTGCTATGAGACGGTGACGACTTCAGACGGCGAGTGGCCGCCCGCGTTGTCCGGACCGCCCGGAACGCGAACCCGGAAGGTGTGCGCTCCCGCGAAGCCGAACGTCCAGGGGAACGAGTAGTCCGAGCCGGCGGTGATGGTCGAGATCGCGACCGTGCTCCAGTTGCCCTCCTTGTCCAGGCGCTGCAGGTAGATCACGTGGCCGACCTTACTGGGAGTGACCGTGCCGCTGAACGTGACCGAACCTCCGACCGTGGACGTCGGCGAGCTCTCATTGATCGTGACGACATCGCTTACTCCCTCGAACAGCTGGGCGGTGTGGCGGCTCGGCGAGGCCGCGACCTGAACCTCGTAGACGGTGTTGTGCGCCGGTGTGACGGTGAAGCTGTAGCTACCGTCCGTTCCCGTGGGCACCGACGGGCCCGCAATGTACGGCTGGCCGTAGATGTGACTGAACAGCGTCACGGAGACGCCAGGGTCGACGACGGTCGTCGAGCCCGGCATGTACAGAGTGCCGGTGATTGCCGTCGAAGTGCCGTTGGGGATGATTGCCGCGGATGTGTTAATGGTGAACCTGGGGTTCTCGGTCTGCTGGATAACGACCGTCGTCGTGTCCGACGCGGACACGATGTTGCGATCGTCACCGCGGAACAGGACGCGGACGTCGTGCACGCCGGGGTGGATGAACCGGTATTTGATCGAGTAGCTCGAAGCGGTGATGCGGCCGCTCTTGAGCGTCGTCCAGGTGTCGCCGGCCAGGCCATCCTGCTCCTGGAGATAGACTCGCTCGCCGTTGTGGAATCCTGCCGGTGCGATCGTGCCCGCGAACACGAGGGGGTGGTTTGTGTTACCGGTGGTCGTGGCGGCTCCGGAGAGGGTGCTCACGGTCGGCGTGCTGATCGATGCGGAGACCTTCTCGTGGATGGTCTTCGAGTGAATGCTGCCGGGGAGTCCCGGAGCCCGTACGAACCAGCTGCGGTTCGTGATGACGACCCCGTCGGCCCGTGTGAAGGTATATTGCCCGCCGGAGGTGGTGGTCGTCGAGCCGATCACCGTGAATACCGCGTTTGGGTTAATCCGGTGATATAGGACGATCTTTTGACCGACCGCACTCGCGCCGGTCAGTTGACCGGTGATGTCCAGCGAGTCACCGGTGATGCTCGGATCTTCCGAACTGACGATGGTCAGGCCGTGGTTGTGATGTGGAGCGGCATCGGCCAGTGCCGGTGCGGCTGCGACTCCGGCGACGGCGACGAGTGATGCAAGTAAGGCAGAGCGTGTGCGCACGACATCCTCCCTCTGAAGGGTTGTGTTGCGAGACATTGCGCCGCCGCCCGTTCGAGAGGCCCCTCTCGGCGGTGGCTGACTGACAACCGTGAAAACACTGCGACTCGTGACAAGTTGCGGTGCTCGCGTAAGGTGTCCGTAAATACACAGATGCGCCCGCCTCGTGCTCGCGCCGGCCCCTCGCGGGTAGACTTGCCGGCGGTGGACCCGTTCGTGGTGATCATCCTTGCCGCGCTCGCGGCGTTCGTGATCTGGATCGTGGTGCTGGGGAGATTCTCAGGCTCAGGGCTCGATCAGCTCGACTGGAAATCCGCGCGCGAGATCACCGAGACGCAGGAGGCGCTCGAAGCCGAGGATCTCGCCCAGATGCTCGAGGCGAGCAACGCGCGCCGGCGCAGACGCGGCGAACCCGAGGTCACCGTCGAGCAGCTCGAGTTCAGGGTGATGGAGGATGCTCGCGAGCAGGAGCGGCTGCGAGCGCGATACCTGGCGGACCAGGAGCTCGACGAACTGCTCGAGGCGACCAATGCCAGGCGGCGCGCCCGGGGGCTGCCCGAGCGCACTCGTGAGGATGTCAAGCGGGAGTTCGGCGAGGGCTAGCTGGACCGCGCGGGGGGCATGGCCCACGTCACTCGCTCGCTAGCAGAGCGGTTATGGCTGTGGTCGTTGTGGGGAGCCAACTGCTTGGGCCGTTGTGGAGGATCTGGTAGGGGATTTTGCTCTGGATGCACTTGGCTCTGACCTTCTCTGCGCCGGCCGTGAGGATTGCTTGGTCGATGGTTCCCGTGGCTTCGTAGGTGATGCCGCGGACTGTGGTGTCGATGGTTCGCTGCAGGAGCATTTCGAGGCGGGTGGTGTGGAGCGCGGTGAGGTCGTCGATGGATCCGCGCGCTGAGCCGAGCAGGAGGCACATGATCGTTACCCCGTCGAGGGCTGCGATCAGGGTGCCGACCCGGTTGGGGTCGCCGAGGTAGACCTCGGCGCCGGTGGCCTCGATCTCGTTCTGGCCGTTCGGGTTCCTGGTGGTTCCGCGGACGCTGTGGCCGGCTGCGATGAGCTCGCGCGCCAGCGTCTGTCCTCGGCATCCGCAGCCGACAATCAGGATGCGCGCCATCGTGCCCGGCTCATATCCGGTCGAGGAAGGGCCCGATGCGGTCGAAGAGGTCTGCGAGAATCCGGGCGGTCGCGCCCCAGACGAGGTGCCCGCCGACGACATAGGTGTCGGTCCGGAACGGGAGGCCGCGGCGGATCAGCCGGCGGCGGCCGTATCCCGCCAGCAGTGCGCGGAGCGGGAGCTCGATCACCTCGGCGACCTCACCCTCGCTGGCCGTCCAGACCTGGCCCGGATCGATCATGCCGACGAAGGGATAGATCACGTAGCCGGTCACGACGGTCGGCGTCGGCTGGAGCGCGCCGAGGATCTCGACGGCCTCCGGGGCTAGGCCGATCTCCTCCTGCGTCTCGCGCAGCGCGGTGGTTCGCAGGTCGTCCTCGCCTTCCTCGGCGCGGCCGCCGGGAAACGAGATCTCTCCAGCGTGCCGGCGCATGTCGCTCTGACGGCGGGTCAGGACCGCATGCAGCTCACCGGCCTCGACGTACAGCGGTACCAGCACCGCCGCATTCGTACCGCCGTGGACATCAAGACTGAGCGCCTCCTCAGGCGCGAGCAGGACGCCGCGGAGATCGTCCCTGATCGAGCCCATGGCCGGACTATATTGGCGGGTCATGGAGGCGCTGATCGTGGTCGACGTCCAGAACGACTTCTGTCCTGGCGGTGCGCTCGCGGTGCCCGGCGGCGACGAGGTCATCGAAGCTGTGAACCGGCTTGCGGCCGAGGTGCCGTTCGTCATCGCTACGCGCGACTGGCACCCGCCGGACCACAGCTCGTTCCTCGAGCAGGGTGGCATCTGGCCCGTCCACTGCGTGCGAGACACGCCCGGGGCGCAACTCCACAGCGGTCTCCCGACAGCGATCGAGGCGATCATCGACAAGGGCGAGGAGCGCGACCGTGAGGGCTACTCGGGCTTCGAGGGAACCGCGCTCGAGCGGCTACTGCGCGAGTACGGGATTGAAACCGTTCACGTCGCAGGGCTGGCACTCGACTACTGCGTCAAGGCGACCGCCCTCGACGCACGCGCCGCGGGCTTCAGGGTAGTCGTGCACGGCGCTGCCACCCGAGCGGTGAACGTCGCGCCCGGGGACGACGAGCGTGCGGTCGCGGAGCTGCGGAGCGCGGGCGTGGAGGTTACGCCGGCGCCGCCTCGCCCAGCTCGACGCCAGCTTTGAATATCTGCCGGTGGGGCGGGTGGCGGCCTTCATCGCTGGAGGTCGTTGAACAGCAGTCCGGTAGGCACCTTAGGGAAGAAGTAGGTCGACTTCGGCGGCATGCTTTCACCGGCGGCCGCAACCTCCTGGATCCGCCGCACCGGCGTCGCGCCCATGAAGAACGCAGCGTCATATGCGCCGCTCTGCACCAGCTCGAGCGCTTGTGAGAAGTCGCGGGCATAGCCGAGGCCCGCCATGTGGTCGATGTCGTCGTCGCTCATCCCCAGTGCACCCTTCAGGATCACGGCCTCGAGCACCGCTGTGTCGAGCCGCCGGTATGGCTCCGCGCGGTCCGGGAGCGCAGCGTCGGCGATCGCCGGATCCTTCAGCGTGAGCATGTACGGGCGGACCGAAAGGGCGTCCAGGTATCCGATCCTGACGGCGTCGCTGTCGCCGCGCGGTTCAAGGGCGCTGATGTCTTCGAGCGGCTCGCGCTCGAAGTCGCGTTCGATCACGCTCGCGAGCGCCTGATGCTGGTCGGGGGTGAGGCCGCGGACGAGCCGGTGGGTCGGAAACACAGTCAGCCCAGGGTCCTCGAGCGCGACCAGGCACATCAGGACGTAACGGTGGGGGCCGTCGCCGCCCACCTCCTCGGCGTACACCCGCGCCGTTTCGTAGCGGTGATGGCCATCGGCGATCAGGAGCTCGGCGTCGCGCGCAACAGCTTGGACCTGCTCGATCGCGGCGGCGTCGTCCACTCGCCACAGGCGGTTCACGGTCCCGTCGGCGTCGGTGGCCTCACCCCACGGCTGCACATTCGGGGCCGATGCGAGCGCTTCCCAGGCGGCGCCTTCGGGATCGGAAAAGAGGGCGAAGATCGGCGACAGGTTCGCCTTCGTGGCCCGCGTGAGGCGCAGTCGATCCTCCTTCGGCCCGGGATGGGTACGTTCGTGAGGGCGAATCCGGCCCGCGCCGTACTCCTCGATCCGCACCCGCGCGAGAATCCCGTGACGCGTCCGCCTGCGTCCGTCCGGGCCCGTGTAGTTCTGGGCGAGCGCCCACAGGGCGGGCGTGTCGTCCCGCACCACGGCTCCCTCCACCCGCCAGGCCGTGAGCTCGGCGGCGGCCGCCGCGTACGGGTCCTCGCCCTCCGGCAGATCGATTCGCACGATGTTGTACGGCGACCGGGCGACCAGCTCGGCGCGTCCGGCGGCGTCGATCACGTCGTACGGCGGCGCGACGACATCCTGTAGGCCCCCCGTGACCGCGAGGTCGTAACGGATTGCGCGAAGAGGCTCGATCGCTGCCATGCCGGCGCCGGAGGCTATCGACCGGCGCGCCGGCATGTCGCGAGCCGCCGCACGCCGGCGGGTCGCGGAACGGGCGCCGGGAAATGCGGGTCCAGCGGCTAGACTCGACAAATCCATCCGGGGCGTGGCTCAGCCTGGTAGAGCATCCGGTTTGGGGCCGGAAGGTCGCCGGTTCGAATCCGGCCGCCCCGATCATTCATCGTCACTAAGCGGCTTGGGCCCCTCGGCCCAGGTCACAGTCTGGTTACACGGCCTCGAGTCGGCGCTGGTTAGCTTCCGGCGTCGGTACTGACAGAACTCGCTCGGGAGGCTTCGTGATGTCATCCAGGTTGTCTGGCCTGCGGTCGCGCAGGTCGCGAATGGCGCTTGTCGCGGCACTGCCGTTGCTCGGCGGTGGCATCTACGCCGGCGTCGGTTTGACCGCAGCGCAGGCGAGCGGCGCCCCCAGCCTGAAGCCGGGGAACCTCCTCGTCTTTACGAGCACGTATCAGCCGGCGAACATCACCGCCGGCTCCACGGTGCTGCCTCCCGGTTGCACCGCGGCCAGCGCAGCCGCCTCCGGCACGCCCTGCGGCACGGCCGGATACGGCAGCGCTTTCCCGCAGGTCTTCAACAACGACGCCGATGACGGCAGCTTCGGCATCACCTCTCCGATCATCCTCGATGAGCTTGACCCGTTCAGTGGTCACCTGCTCGATGCGATCCCCGTGCCGACGAACGACCTCGTCACGAGCTTCTCGTCGAAGTCTGAAGGTGCGCTCAACCTGTCCACCGACGGCAAGGTCGTGTCGTTCATGGGCTACGCGGCGCCGAGCGCATCGATCGACGTGTCGGCTTCCAACGCCCCGGGGGAGGTGGATCCGACGAACCCGGTCACGAGCTCGTACTACCGCACAGTGGCGACGCTCAACAGGGCGGGCCGGTTCCACTTCACCGAGACGAACGCCTACACCGGCGACAACGGCCGCGCGGCGATCGTCGCGGACGGCGACGGCACCGACCCTGAGATCTTCATGGCCGGCAATGCCGGCAACGGGAACGCGACGTTCCCGCCCCCGACGGGCACGACCCAGGCCCCCGGGGTAGTACTCGGCGCCGGGGCGCAGACGATCGCGCCATCCCTCGGCTCGGAGGCGTTCCAGAACCCCGGTTCGCCCACGCCCGTCGGCAGCTTCGACGTCACACAGATCAGCGGAGACAAGCAGGACAAGATCGGCAAGGACGACAACTTCCGCGGGATGACGATCTACAACAACGTCCTCTACTACACCAAGGGCAGCGGCAGCAACGGCATCAACACCGTGTACTTCGTCGACACGACCGGCAAGGCCTGCCCGACTGGCGTCGGACTGCCGGCGGCCGGCGCGAGCTTGCCGACCGCACCCCTCGACTACAGCCTGCCGGCAATCCAGGCGGGTGGCGGGCTGCCGAGCAACATGTGCGTCCTGAAGGGCTTCCCGACCCTGATCGCCAAGTCCAAGACCGGCGTCTCCTACCCGTTCGGGATCTGGTTCGCCAACCGGGACACGATCTACCTGGCCGATGAAGGCAGCGGCGACAACACATACTCGACCGCCACTGGGACGTACACGAATGCCGCGGCCGCGAACAACCCGACCGCGGGCCTGCAGAAGTGGGTCTTCGACGCAACGACGGGACAATGGAACCTCGCCTACACGCTGACCTCCGGCCTGGACCTCGGCGAGCCATACACGGTCCCCGGCTATCCGACCGGTGAGAACCCGGAGACGGGGCTGCCGTGGGCTCCCGCCACCGACGGCCTGCGCAACATCACCGGCCGAATCAATCCGGACGGGACCGCAACGATCTGGGCCGAAAGCTCGACGGTCAGCGGCGACGGCGACCAAGGTGCCGACCCGAACAAGCTGTACATGATCACCGACCGCCTCAGTGCCGGCACGTTGCCGGCGAACGAGTCATTCACGGCGATCGACACGGCCGGCTTCGGGCAGGTCCTCCGCGGCGTTTCGTTTACCCCGGGGACCGCCGGGCAACACTAGGCCAGCGGGATCTCGACGTAACGGAGCGCGACCGGCCCGATCAGGAGCACGTCACCGTTCTCCAAATCGGATTCGATGATTCGCCGGCCGTTCACGAACGTGCCGTTCGCGCTCCGGTCGTCGAGCAGACGGACGCTCGGGCCGCGCTGCACGAGGATGGCGTGACGACGCGACACTCGGTGCTCCTCGATTCGGAGATCCGAAGTGAACCCCCGGCCGATGTGGGTGACCTCACGTTCAAGCGCGACGAGCAAGGCTTTCTGACCATCGTTCAGCGCCAGATAGCGGCCGGGCGCCGCGAGCTCGGCCGGAATCGCCCGGCGTCGCGCGCGGTGGTCGACCAACCGGAGCGCATCGGTGGTCGGATCGAGCCAGGGCGCGTCGTGGTAAGCCGTCTCATGCGGATCCGGGGACGTCGGCGCCGGGGAGAGCGGGAGATATGGAGTCTGTGGAGTCTGGGTTACCATGACACCACTCCATCAGAGCTCCGGGAGCCGCAGGTCAACGCAAGCGAAGAGCTGGTGAAGTTCGCAGCCGCGCAGTCAATACCCTGTGCCGCGGCCCCCGTAGCTCAGCTGGATAGAGCGGCGGCCTTCTAAGCCGCGGGTCGCAGGTTCGAGTCCTGCCGGGGGCACTCCTAACCTCGCATCTTGGCGCATGTTCTCGCCGCAAATCGATCGTTTCGTGCGGTAGTCCGGGAACCGTCAAACATGCGAGGTTGCGCGACGTTCTGCACGCCGACACGGGTTCGTGGTCGCATCGAGCGGCCGGAGGCGAATGCCGGTAGTGGCACTCCCTCCCGCGTTTCGCTCGCCGGCGTCGCGGACGTGAGGCGCGCGGGTGCTGGTCGTCGATACCGATCTGCAGTTCGCGCTGACACGCCAGCTCGGGCTCGAGATCCGTTCGCTTGGGGTGAACCTCGTCGACGTGCTCGCCGGCCGCGCGGCAGCGTGGGATGCGATCGTCGCCGGCGTCCACGGCGTCGATGTGATTCCTGGCGCTCGCGAGCTCGCCCGGCGTCGAGATGAGCCTCGTGGGCGAACTCGGCCGCGAGCGGTTCCTCCGCGACGCCCTGGAGCCTGTGCTCGACGGCCACGAGCACATCGTGATCGACACGCCACCGAACCTAGGGCGCATCAAGAACCAGACCATCCCCTGGTAGATTGTCGCCCGTCGTCCACCGGCGGCCCGTCCTCACGTACATGACAAGCTGGAGGCCTCAAGGACCACCCAACACCCAAATCGGCAACTCCCGCTGTCACGAATCGACGGCACCCGCGGCGGTCGGGTCTCAGTCCACGCGAGGCTGCCATAGACCGAATCCAGCGCTGCTAGGACTCCCGCTTTCGCTCGACAGCCAGCATCTCCTTGCACCCGATCCCGGGCCCTTGCTTTGCGCGCGGAAAGCGCGCCCGCGGATCGCGGAACGGGCATGCGTGGTACAGGGAACGCTGTCGTCGCCGTGGGGTTCGCGAAGGCGGCCAGTCTGCAGTGCCAAGATGCTGTTGAAGACCCAGCGTCTCGGCAGTCGGTCCGTCGGGAGCCTCAGCAGTTTGTCAATGGTTCGCGATCCGATATGACCCCCTCATCAGCTACGAGCGCGTGGATGCCATGAGCGCGCGCCTTTGCGTCGCCCGCCCGGCGTGGGGTTGAGATGAGAGGGAACGCGAAGGGGCGGGTGAGCGGTTGGGATTTCCGCGGGCGCGAGCGTGAGATCGCGGCCTTGGAGGCGGGTTGGCAGGCGGCTGGGGAGGATGAGGGCGCTCCGGTCATGGTGGTTCACGGGGAGCCAGGGATCGGTAAGACGCGAATGGTCGCTGAGTTCGCGCGTTCGGTCCGGGCGCGTGATGCGGAGGTGCTGTGGGGCATCTGCTACGAGGCTGGCTCGTCGCCTCCCTATGGGGTGTGGAAGGAGGCGATCGACGGGTACGCGACTCGTCTCGGGGACGCCGGGTTGGAGGCCCTGCTGGGTGACGGGGCTCGTTGGCTGGCGCCACTCGCGCCGGACGGGGTGCTGTCCGGACGGGCGCCGGTCGGCGTCCCGGCCGTGGTCGCGCGCGTGCGGCTGGCTGAAGTGCTAGCGCGGATGCTCGATGCGCTGCCGGCGCGGGCCGTGGTGGTTCTCGATGACATGCAGTGGGCTGATCCCGAATCGCTTGAGCTGTTTGGTCACGTGGCGCAGCTGTCACCCCAATCGCTGATCGTGGTCATCTTTCGCGGAGCTGGCTTGGAGCTCGGACATCCGCTGGCCCAGCGCTTGGCGGAGGTTCAGCGACAGCGATCGTGTGAGTACCTGCCGCTGGACAGCCTCTCGCGTCAGGATGGTGGCCGGCTGCTTGAACAGGCAGCTGGGACACCGCCGGAGACGGAGCTCGTCGATGCCCTCTATGCGCAGAGTGGCGGCAATCCGTTCTTTTTGGGCGAACTGGGGCGGTACCTGCTCAGCCACGGCGACGCGACGAAGCCATCCAGGGACGGTCTCGCAGTGCCGGAGTCGATTCGCGCCGCGGTTGGCCTGCGGGTGAGCCGGTTGAGCGCCGAGACCCGGCGCATGCTGCAGCTCGCAACGGTGTTCACCGCGGGCTTTGACTTTGCCGAGCTGGCGGCGATGACCGATCTCGACGAAAGCCCGCTGCTGGACTGCGTGGAGGAAGCGCTGGCCGGGGAGTTGCTTCACGCAGTCGGCGCTGAGCGCTACACGTTCGCGCATGCGCTGGTTCGCCAGACGTTGTATGAGCAGATGAGCTCCAGCCGACGGGCGCGGTTGCACCGCCGACTCGCCGATCTGCTGGAACGCCTGCACGCCGACGACCCGGGCCAGGTCGCCGGCGAGCTGGTGCGTCAGTATCAGGCCTCGGCCACGCTCCCTGGGGCCGAGCGCGGCGCGATCCACGCCGTGACCGCCGGGCGGGCGGCGCGCGCGGCCTACGCACCGGAGGACGCGATCATGACCCTTCGCCGGGGCTTGGATCTCGCCGCCCCCGAGGACCACGACACCCGGGGGCGGCTGTTGAGCGAGCTAACGCTCGCTCAAGCTGGCTGCGGGCTGTATTCCGACTCGCGAGGCACCATGGAGGCCGCGGTGTCGCTGCTCGAGCGACGAGCCGACGGGCCGGACGCGATCGCCGAGTTGGTTTGGGCGCTAGGCCCGGGGTTCTGGGTCGCTGCGGCGGGTTCCACGACCATTGCCCCGATGATCGACCGCGCGCTGGGCGCTCTCGGAGACGAGCGCAACCTGGCCTGGGCTCGCCTCAAGCTGCTCGCGCAGCTCATCGCGCCCGAAACCTTCGGCCCCATCCGCGTGCTCGCGTGGGTCTCGTCCGATCCCGAGGCGGTGCAAATCGTCCGCGATCAGGGCACCGAGGCTGATTATGCCCACACGGTCAACGGTTCATCCCCGTGGTTCGGCGACGAGGTCGAACAGTTCATCGGTCGCGTCGACGGGTGGCGAGACCCGGTCGCACGGATGCATGCGCTGGTGAACGTCGTGGGGTATCTAATTTTGATGGATTCCGGTCGCACGCCGGCTGTCGCCGACCGGTTGTGCTCCGAGCTCGAAGTGCTCGCCGACGACGTGGGCCTCGCGCCCCACCGAGCGGCCGCCCGAGCCTTCCGCGCCGCGCAGCTCGGAAGCCAGGGCAAATTGAGCGCCGCCGCGGATCAGATCCGAGAAGCCCACCGGCTACTCTCGGACCAGCCCTCCGGCAGCTGGATTCAAGCGCTGGTGGTGATGGTCGAGGAGCTCACCGCCCAGCACGTGGACGCTGACTGGCCGCGAGCGGGCGACATGATGTGGGCCCTGGCCACAGGTCCCAAGCTTTTCCCGGGATGGACCACCCTGGCCAGTGCGGGGTTTGTGGCGTATGCGTACGCCATCGCAGAGCAGGTCGACCGGGCCCGCGAAGTTTTGGGCTACGTCCTGCCGGCGCTCACGCGCGAGCATCCACTGGGCTCGACACACATCAACGCCATCGGCCTAGCCGGCAGCGCGGTATGGGAGCTACGTGCCTCCGACCTCGCAGAGCGGCTGCTCCCGAACGTTCGCATCGTCGCCGACTCCGACCCGCGTGAGTTCTACATGACTTCTTCAGAGCTCACCGTCGCTCGGCTGAGCGCCATGACCGGTCGCGTCGATCAAGCGCTCGACTACTTCGAGCGCGCTCGCGTGACGCTTGAACGGCGCGACCAGCAGGTGCTGCGCGCGATCGTCGACTACGACGAGGCGGTCACCCGTCTCGAACACCAGCAGCCGGGGGCGTCCGCCGACTGGACACCGCCCGCGCGCAGTTCGAACGGCTCGGCATGCACGAATGGTCACGCCGGGTGGCGCTTCTGAAGGTCCCGGAGCTCGGACTGCCCGACGGCCTCACGGTGCGCGAGGCCGAGATCCTCAGGCTCGTCGCGGCGCGACGAACCAACAAGGAGATCGCGGCTGAGCTGGTGGTCAGCGTGCACACCATCGAGCGCCACGTCCAGAACGCCTACCGCAAGATCGGCGCGAACAGCCGGATGGATGCGCGCGCGTACGTGTCCCGAATCGAGCTATGACCGAAGCGCGCCTCCCGCAGTCGTACGGCCAGCGCTCTGCTGCCGCGGTCACCGTCACCCTCACCGCCGTAGACGAGCCAGCGGCTCGTCTACATAGTCGCCACGCAGAAGATGGTCAATGCCCAGGGATGAAAGCCCGGAGGGGGACCCGTACACCTTGGGTATGCGCACCGCTTCTCACTGGCAGACCGGCTCGATGGTGGATGAGATCGCCGAGATCCTGCGCGAGCGGATCGTCGAGGGCCGTCTGGCTTCTCAGGAGCCACTGACCCAACGGCGCGTCGCGGAGGATCTCAACGTCTCTCGCGCAGTGGCAGGCGAGGCGCTGAGGATGCTGCACCGCGAGGGTCTCGTCGACAGCGCCGCGGGAACGATGCGAGTAGCCGCAGCTGACGGCGCGGCGCTCCTGCCCGCATACGCCGTCCGCGAAGTGCTTGATGGGTCGGCTGCTCGGCTTGCTGCACGGCACGCCGGTCCGGGCACCCACAGGCGGTGCCAGGAGGCGCTTGACGGTCATCGCGCGGCGATCCACGCAGGCGATCGAGTGGGACATATGCGCGCCGATATCTCGTTTCACGCGGGTCTGGTCGATGGTTCCGGCAACCCGGTGCTGCGCAGCCACTGGTTGCTCGTGCGGTTCACGACGCGCAGCGCGATGCTGCTCATCCCGGCGCAGCTGATCGGGTCGATCGAGGAACACGAAGCGATCCTCGATGCCGTGAGCCGCGGCGAGCCTGAGCAGGCCGAGCGGTCGGCACGGGCTCACGTGCGTACGACCATCGACGCGCTTCTTGAGATCCAGCGGCCTCATGACTGACGGCAACGGGGCCGGTCGCCCTGACCCGAAGGCAACCCGGCGCCCAGAAGTTCGGGCCGACCCCTTGCTCACCGCTGGGCTGGCGTTGGCGATCGCCACGTGGGCGATCACTCTGCTTACCTACGTGATGGACGTGTCCAGCGTTTCGACTGATCTTGCGGTCCTGATCGGACTCGGGGTCGGCGTTGATTACGGCCTGTTCATGATCAGCCGCGATCGCAGCGACGTCAAACGCGGCTTGTCCTATGAGACCGCGGCTGTACAGGCCGTGAACACGTCGGGACGAACCGTCCTGTTCGCCGGCATGACGGTGTGCATTGTGCTGCTGGGCCAGTTCGCGCTCGGTGTCAGCTTCCTGCACGGCCTGGCCATCTGCTCCGCGGTCGCGGTCGCCCTGACGATGGCCACATCCTTGATGTTCCTGCCGGCAGTGCTCGGTTTCCTGGGACCGAAGCTCTTGTACCGTCGAGAGTGCAAGGTGCTTGCCGCCGGGGGACCGGCGCACGCCGAGGCCGGTCGCTTCTGGATGGGATGGGCGAAGTTCGTTCAGCGCTCGGAATCGTCTGGACTGTTCTCAGCGGCGCCGGGGACGTCCAGGCCGTGGCTGTGCTGAGCAAATGAATCGTGGCGGCTGCAGCAATCCGTGTGCGCTGGGAGAGCTCTGAGCATGGCGATCGACCCTCGGCTTCTACGATCGTTCGTGGTGCTAGCGGAAGAGCTGCACTTCGGCCGAGCCGCTGAGCGGCTCAATCTCGCTCAACCGGGGCTCTCCCAGCAGATCCACCGCCTCGAGGAGCAGGCCGGCTCGCGCTTGTTCACACGCAACAGCCGCATCGTCGAGTTGACAGATGGCGGCAGAGCGATGCTCGAGCCAGCACGCGCCGCGCTCCGTGCGGTCGACCAAGCCGAACGGGCAGTTCGCGAGGCCTCGCGAACAACCGCGCACCCACTGAGGGTGGGTGTCAACTACTTCATTGAAGACATGGTCCCGGCCGTGGCCGCATATGCCTCCGCTCACCCAGAAGTGCAGCTGTGGATCTCCCGCGTGTATGAGCCCCAAGGACTTGAGATGCTGCGAGCAGGACTTCTGGACGCCGTCGTCGGAAGTGTCGCGGCGGCTGAGGGGGAGGACTCCGATGTGAAGCGGACGCGAACCATGGATATTCCGCTCTTCGCGCTCGTCGGTGTCGATCACCCGCTCGCGAGACGTTCCGAAGTGCCACTCAACGCCTATCGCGACTCGCCGATCGCCATTTTCGCTCGCGACCACGCGCCAGAGCAATTCGATTACTTCGTCGACGTTCTGTCCCAAGGTGCAGGTCGAGATGCGCTATCGATCCGCGAGTTTCGACCAGCAGGCACCGGAGCCTACGGCGACATCCTCGCCGAAGTGGGCGCTGGCCATGCCGTGGGCTTCGGAACTCCAGCGACGCTCGCTGCAGCCGCAAGTCACCTGCGCCTTCTGCCGTTCGAACCAGCGCTGACGCTTCCAACCTACATCTCGTGGAGGCCGCAACGCTCGCTGGTCATAGACACCTTTGTCGAGCAGCTCAGCGCAGCCACCTGACATGCGTCCCGCGGTTCAACTCCGGTGTCGCATCGGGCGAAATGCGTCGCGTAGGCTACGGGCCAGTAGCTCGGGCTCGGCGACGGCGGGAAAGTGGCCGCCGGTGGGGTGTTCGGCCCAGGAGGTGACGTTGTAGTAGCGCTCTGCGAGCTCGCGAGGCGGCTTGGGTAACGGGACTTGTTCGCCGCCGAAAATGCTGATCGCAGCGCGCGAAGTCCTCCTCTCGCTCAGTCCACACGCCAGGCACAACGGCCAGGCCGGGCGTAGCCAGACGGATCGCCGCGACGGCCTCTGGTTGGTCGCGGCCGAGCCACGCAGTCACGCCAGCCCCGGACGACCACCGTGAACGCATCGCCCGGATCGGCCACGTGCGCCCCGGATCGGTCAGGAGAGGGAGGACTGGTAGGTACTCCAGAAATGACCCGGGCCACCCATGGGTGAGCAGCAAGGGCAGCGGGCTCGGACCGCGACCTTCAGCGTGCACTAGGTGCAGTGTCTGACCGGCGACCTCGGCGTGCTGCTGGCGCAGGGCGTCGATCCGGAGTTGCAGACCGTCGGTGTCGAAGATTCGCCGCCCAGACGGCCGACTTCGCAACGGCGACCCAGTCCCTGGCCGATCGAGGATCCCGCGCCGATTGATCGCCACCGGGCGTCGGTCAGTCAGACACTGTGCGTACATGCTCAGGCTCAATTGATTGTCGTCGATGCGGTGTTGGACTTCGAACAAGTCTGCTCCTACCGTGGGTTGGGCTGAGCCGCTCGCCGGGCCAGTACGAACGGGAGCTAACTATGAACGAGAAGCCGATCGATCAGAAGGCCAAGGGCCGCGTCGACGCGTCTGCCGGATGCGGCGACGGCGACGGCGACGGCGACGGCGACGCTCTGACCGACCGCGACCAGACGCTCGCCGACGGTAATCAGTCGGGATCAGACAGGGATCAGACTCCGACCGACAGTGATCAGACAGCGGCTGATCATCAACTCGCCAGTGACCGTGACCTGATCCACGGCGGAGATCCCGAGGTTCACCACTGGACAGGTAACTTTCGCCATCGTGGTGCCGTATTGCGGCGAGAAGCGGCCCAGGATCGTGTAGACGCAGCGGCTTCGCGTGACGGGGCAGCTGACGTGGGCGATGCGGCGGCGGCCGCACGCGATGAGGCGGCTCGGCGGCGTGATGTTGAGCTGGACGCACGCGATGTGATTGGGGTGAGCGACGGTCGCACGCCCCTCGGCGGAGACATCCGCCGTCGCGCCGAAGACCGCCTTCAGCGTGCTGCCACTGACCGCGCGGCGGCCGCCGTCCGACGCCCGGATGCAAGCCTCGCCCGCGTGCAGGTAGCGGTTGATCGGACGCGGTCCGGTGAGGACCGCGGCATAACACAGATGGACCGGCACAGAGGTTGACGGACCGGCTCTCCCTCGACGTGACGTGCTCCCACCACCGCCGGATGCGATCAGCCCATCGGTTCATTCGACGCGCTCGCAACCGGAGGTTCCCATGAAGAGATTCGCTCGTTTCAGCTTTCAGCATCGTCGGCTCGTGGTCATCGGATGGAGCCTGACCGCGGTATTTGTGCTCGTGCTCAGCTCCGCGACCGGCAGCAAGTTCAACTCCAGCTTCAACCTGCCGGGTACCGACTCGCAGACGGCGGTCAGCCTGTTGACCAAGAACTTCCCAGCGGCATCGGGCGAAGGCGATCAGGTCGTCTTCCAGACGACCGGTGGCGCCACGATCCGATCGCCGACAGTCAAAACCGCCGTCAGCGCCGCAATCGACAGAGTGGCCAAAGTTCCCGGGATCGAAGCCGTCGGCAGCCCATACGGCAAGAGCGGATCGGCTCAGATCAGTCGCGATGGCACAGTCGCGTTCGCGACGGTCACGTGGGACAAGGTTGACGCAAACGTGACCGACTCCGACGCGCTGAATCTTGTCCATGCTGCGAAGTCCACGGACGGAGCCTCGCTGCGGGTGTCAGTGGGCGGGGACGCGATCTCCAATGAGGAGGGTGGCAGCCTAGGGCTGTCGGTGCTCGTCGGGGTGATCGCCGCGTTCCTCGTCCTGCTGGTCGTGGTCGGTGGGGCGCTGCGGGCTGCGTTGATGCCGCTGCTCACCGCCGGGCTGGCGTTGGTGACCGCCACCTCGGTGATTAGTCTGCTTACCCACGTGATGGACGTACCCAGCGTCTCGACGGATCTCGCGATCCTGATCGGACTCGGGGTCGGGGTCGACTACGGCCTGTTCATCATCAGCCGCCATCGCAGCGGCGTCAAAGCCGGACTGTCGTATGAGACCGCGGCCGCGCAGGCCGTGAACACCTCGGGACGCACCGTCCTGTTCGCCGGCATCACCGTGTGCATCGCGCTGCTGGGCCAGTTCGCGCTCGGCGTCAGCTTCCTGCACGGCGTGTCGATTGCTTCTGCGGTCGCTGTGGCGCTGACGATGGCCACCTCGCTGACGTTCCTGCCCGCGATGCTCGGATTCCTCGGACCGAAGGTGCTGTCGCGCCGCGAACGCGCCGCGCTCGCTGCCAGAGGGCCGGTGGCCGCCGAGGCTGGTCGCTTCTGGACGAAATGGGCCAGGTTCGTCGAAGCCCGCAAGCGGGTGGTCCTCATCGCCGCGTTGGCGATCATGGTGCTGATCGCGGTTCCGATCACGCAGTTGCGCCTCGGGTCTTCTGACGCGAGCACCGATCCGTCGGGCTCGACCACCCGCCAGGCCTACACCGCCCTGGCGAAAGGATTTGGCGCCGGGTTCAACGGACCGCTGCAACTGGTCGGGCAGCTGTCCTCCCCGACCGACGCCGGCAGATTCGACCGCGTCATCGACGCCGCTGCCCGCACCAAGGGCGTGGCCAGCGTGACGCACACCGTGATCTCACCCAACGGCAAGGTGGCGCTCGCGACCCTGTACCCCACCACTGGCCCCTCAAGCAACCAGACCGTCACTCTGGTCAACCACCTACGCCGACAGCTGATCCCCCCCATCGAGCACGGCTCAGGTCTCGCGGTCCATGTCGGGGGGGAGACAGCCACCAACATCGACTTCGCCCATGTGCTGAGCAGCAAACTGCCGTTCTTCATCGGGGTTGTCATCCTGCTGTCGTTTCTGCTGCTCACCGCCGTGTTCCGCAGCCTGCTCATCCCGCTCGTGGCGTCGGTCATGAACCTGCTGTCAATCGCCGCCGGGCTCGGCGCGCTGAACGCCGTGTTCAACCTCGGCTGGGGCGCCTCGCTCCTCGGCACCGCGAAGGGGCCGATCGACGCGTTCATCCCCGTGCTCATGTTCTCAGTGCTGTTCGGACTCTCCACCGACTACGAGGTCTACCTCGTGTCCCGCATCCAAGAGGAATGGCAGCACCTGAACCCCACCCGCGGCCATCC
>Ga0302326_10013207_pt1 | contig 17516 bp, 12 predicted proteins | sample Palsa_T0_3_FD_202264 | JGI IMG/M metagenome (GOLD analysis project Ga0302326, IMG submission 202264) | Peat permafrost microbial communities from Stordalen Mire near Abisko, Sweden - Palsa_T0_3 | ecosystem: Environmental > Terrestrial > Soil > Palsa > Peat permafrost | place: Sweden: Abisko... | reverse complement strand
CTTGTCTCCGGGCGAACGGGTCTTGTCTCCGGGCTGACGGCTCTTGTCTCCGGGCGAACGGGTCTTGTCTCCGGGCTAATGGGCTTCGTCGACGAGCTAATGGGCTTCGTCTCCGGGCTAATGGGCTTCGTCGACGAGCTACCGGGGTTCACTGGCGGGGGGGAGGCCCCAACCGTGCTTGTCGAGCGAGCGAGCCGCCCGCGTGTGCGCTTGCGCCCGCGTGTGCGCTTGCGCCCGCGCCCGCGCCCGCGCCCGCGCCCGCGCCCGCGCTTCGTCCTAGATCACGACCTTCCAGCTCGTCCCCCCACCGGGCACGTCCTGCAGCTCGACCCCCATCTGCGCCAGCGCGGCGCGCGTGACATCGGACCGGGCGAAGTCCTTCGCCGCGCGCGCCGCGTTTCGCTCGTTCACGAGCGCGTCGACGGCCGCGGCGTCGAGGCCGCGGATCTTCAGCCGCCGCGCCTTGGTGCGTGCAGCGAAGTCCGACGGCGACGCCTGCATCAACCCGAGGGGCCGACAGCACGCGTCGAGTGCGTCTCCGGTAGCCGCCGCGAGCGCCCTCGCGCGCCCCTGCGCCGCCGCGTCCTTCTTCAACCGCGGGACCTCGACGACGATCTCGTTGGCGATCCGCGCCAGCTCCGAAACGACGCTCAGCGCGACCGACGTGTTGAGGTCGTTGTCGAGCGCGGTGAGGACGCGCTCGGGCGCCTCGCGCACCGCCTTCGCCCGCGGACTGTCCCCGTCGGACGCGGGCGCCACGCCCTCCGCCGCCCCGAGCAGTGCGGTCCGCGTCGTATAGAGGTACTCGACGCGACGCTCTGCTTCGTCGAGACCGGGGAACACGACGCGGCCGTCCGGTCGCTTCTCGAGATCGAACTCGATCGGCCCGTGATAGTGCGCGCCGAGCATGAAGTAGCGGATCGCCTCGCCGTCGTTGCGATCGAGCATCTGCTCGATCGTGACGAAGTTGCCGAGCGATTTGCTCATCTTCTCCGCGTCGACGTTCAAGAACCCCGAGTGCATCCAGACCCGGGCGAACGGCTCGCCCCAGGCCGCCTCGCTCTGCGCGATCTCGTTCTCGTGGTGCGGGAAGATGAGGTCCATGCCCCCGCCGTGCACGTCGAAGTGAGGGGTCAGCGCAGCGGCCGCCATGGCCGAGCACTCGATGTGCCATCCCGGCCTGCCGCGGCCCCACGGACTGTCCCAGCCGAGCGTCGCGCTGTCGCTAGCCTTCCAGAGCGCGAAGTCGAGGGGGTCGCGCTTCGACTCGGATGGATCGACCCGCGCCCCCGACACGAGCTCGTCGACGTTGCGGTGCGACAGCTTGCCGTAGCCGGGGAACGCGCGCACGGCGAAGTACACGTCGTTGCCCTTGCCGGTCGGGGCGACGTACGCGGCATCGCGCGCGACGAGCGTCTCGATGAGAGCGATGATCTCGTTCACGCTACGGCTGACGCGTGGCTCCTGATCCGGGTCCATACACCCGCAGGCGCGGAGCTCGTCCGCGTTGATCGCGGCCATGCGCGCGGAGAGCGCGAGCGGCGGCTCCCCGCGCTCGGTCGCGCGCTTCAGGATCTTGTCGTCCACGTCCGTGACGTTGCGGACGAACGTGACGCGGTAACCGCGCGCGCGCAGAAATCGGATCAGCACGTCGAACGTGATGAAGGTGCGCGCGTGCCCCGCGTGCGCGTGGTCGTACGTCGTCAGGCCGCAGACGTAGACGCGGACGTGGCCGGCCTCGAGGGGCTGCAGCGGCTCGAGCCGCTGCGTCATCGTGTTGTACAGGCGGACGGGGCTCGTCGGCATGCGGCGCGTCTTTCATAGTCCCATCGGAGCGCTTTGACACGCGCGTGATATGCCTTCGCGTTGTCCGATGGGTCTCCCGCGCTACGCCCCGCGCCGCCTCGCCGCGACCTTCGCCGTTCTGGCCTCATCGTCCATCCTGGCCCTCCTCGTGGCGTGCGCGCACGAGCCTTGGTCGGACGGCGCGCTGCACAAGGCCGGTAGGACGGTGCGCCTGGGCCCGATCCCACCGGCCTGGCAACGCATCGACGTCGGCGGCGCAGACCTCGCCTTCCGGGACACCGGCCGCGAGGGCTCGGCGCTCTTCGACGTCGGCTGCGATCGTCACGACGACGACGCTCCGCTCTCGGTGCTCACCGAGCACCTCATCATGGGCACGACCGAGCGGCGGTTCGACGCCCAGGACGTCGTCCCCCTCGACGGGCGCGAAGCCATGCACTCGCTGCTGAGCGCGAAGCTCGACGGCGTGCCGATGCAGTACGACATCTACGTGATGAAGAAGGACGGCTGCGTGTACGACCTCGTCTACGTCGCGCCGCCCGACCGCTTTGCTGGCGGCTCGCCCGAGTTCGAACGCTTCGCCGGGGGCCTTCACGCGTCGAGTTCGCCGTGATCCCGTCCCCTCCGGACTCCATCCCCGCGCCCCCGAGCAGCCGCATGTCGTCGGTGATGCCGCCGCCCCCGGCGAGGCCGCTGGGCCTCGTCGAGTCGGCCAAGATCCGCGTCGCCAACGGGCTGACCCATCTCGGCGACGTCGCCCTTCTCTCGTGGCACGCCCTGCGGGCCATCGCGCGCCGGCCGCTCGAGATCGGGCCCACCATCTACCAGATCGATTCGCTCGGGGTCCGATCGGTCGGCATCGTCGCCGTGACCTCGATCTTCATCGGCATGGTCATGACCATCCAGTTCGCATACGGCCTGGAGCGGTTCGGCGGCGTCGAGTACATCCCACGCGTCATCGTCCTGTCGTTCTTGCGCGAGCTCGGGCCGACGCTCACGGCCGTCATCGTGGGCGGGCGCATCGGCAGCGGGATGGCGGCCGAGGTGGGCGCGATGAACGTGACCGAGCAGGTCGACGCCATCCGCGCCCTCGGCGGCGATCCGGCGAAGAAGCTCGTCCTGCCGCGGCTCCTTGCGTCGATGATCGTCATGCCGTTTCTCAGCATCTTCGCCGACACCCTCGGCACGCTTGGCGCCGTCTTCGTCTCCTGGACGGAGTACGACATCCGCCCCGCGCTCTTCATGCAGACGTCGCTCGAGAGCGTACGCCTGACGGATCTCTTCTCCGGCCTCGCGAAGACGCCCGTCTTTGGCTTCATCATCGCGGTGGTGGGGTGCCACTTCGGCCTGACGACGACGGGCGGCACCGAAGGCGTCGGGCAGAGCACCACGCGGACCGTCGTCGTCGTATCGATCGCGATCCTCGTGGCCGACTACTTTCTCACGCGCATCTTCGTGAACTTGATGCCGGGGTGAGGAGCGCCGCCCGTCGGCTGGGCCCTTGTGCCGGCGCCGGGAGGATGGCACACACTCGAAGGCCACCCATGGACCGCGAAGCCGCCGCTCGCGCGATCGACGCGTTCTTGCTCGCGCTCGGCCGCGACCCCCGCGAAGAACCCGAGCTGGTCGGCACGGGCGCCCGCGTCGCGGCCGCGTTCGCCGACGAGCTGCTCGTGGGCTACGCCGTCGACGTGGACGCGCTGCTGTCACAGAACGTCTTCCCGGGCCAGAGCGACACGGTCGTCGTCCGCGACGTTCCCATCGCCACGATGTGCCCGCACCACCTCATGGCCGCGACGGGGGTTGCGACAGTCGCGTTCGCGCCCGCGGGTCGTCTCGTCGGCGTCGGAACGGTGGCGCGGATCCTGGAGGCCTTCGCGCGCCGCCTCGCGCTCCAGGAGGAGATCGGCGAACGCACCGTGGCCGCGCTCGAGGCGCACCTCGCGCCGCACTGGGTCGCCTGCCGGATCGCGTTGACCCACGGGTGCATGACCGCGCGGGGCGAGCGTTCGCACGGCGCGCGCGTCGAGACGACGGCGGTGGCAGGTGCGTCCCTCGATCGCCCGGCCCTGCTCGCGGCCCTCGCGGGGCGTTGAGTTGGCGTTCGTCGGCCGCATCCCGATCGCAGCGCTCGCGAACGGGGCCTTCGTCCGGCTCGACTACCCGCCGTTCGATGTCCTCGTCGCGCTCGTCGAAGGAAAGCCCTTCGCCATCGAGGACGCTTGCAACCATTCGGGCGCCAGCCTCAGCGAGGGGCCTCGACGCGGAGACTGCGTCGTGTGCCCCATGCACGCCTACGTCTTCGAGCTCTCGACAGGCCGGCTCGTGGAGCCGCTTGGCTTCTGCAACGACCAGCGCCGCTTCGAAGCGCGCATCGACGGCGACGACGTCGTCGTAACCGACCCAGGAGCAGGCGTGACCCTCATCCGCGGGTAGACGAGCGCCGCCCGCCATCGATGCCCAGGAACGCCTGGAGGTTGCTCGAGCGCTTCTTGCGATGCGCTGTCGGACGGCCGACAGGCTCCCGCCGTTTGGTTGGCGAGAAGGGCAAAAAAAAGTGCCCGCGCAGAGGGGCCGGGGGGGCAGCCGCACTCCACACGGGCGGGGCGGCATGGTGCAGTCTGCGTGCCATGCGATCTATGCGGCAAAGACGCAGAGTCCGGGTGGAAAATAGTGCAACTTTGAAAGGGCCCTTCACGCACGTGCACGATCGTTCGAACGTGAAATGCTCGCTTCGCCTCTCCCGCGGATCTCCCCGATTTCAGCGTGGATGGCAGCGAAGGGGGAAGCGGGTGCGGGCCGACAGCACGCTTACGTCGAGCGTGCGCACCCGGGCAACGTTGGCGGCAATGTTCGAGCCGGAAGAAGGCGCTCCCAACCGAGACGCGAACACACTCGGGGGGCTCGACGCATACGCGCCGCTCGCGCCAGACAGCTGGTCGATGCAGGCGCGGTTCGGCAGCAAACGGGCGCGAGCCATCACACCCTGCAGGGTCGCGGTCCAGCCTCCCACGGTCAACTCGACCTCGGCGGGGTAGGGGGCGTCGACCTCCCAGCCGCTGTCGTCGCCGGTGCAAAAGGGCGTAGCGCGGTCGGGCTGCGACTCGAAAGACGCGAGCCGTTCGGGCTCGCTCAGGGTACCCGATTCGACGTCGAAGGCGGCGACCCAGGCCGTCGATCCGCGGTCGAGCTCCGGTTCGCCTTCGAGCACCACGCCTATCGCGCGGCCGTCGCTTCGCCGCGCCAGTCGCAGCGGCGGCCGGATCGAAAAGAGCAGACGCGGCACACGTCCGAGCTCGCGCGCCACGGCCCCGTCGACACCCCAGATGACCGTCGCGTCTGGCTCTCCGCGTCGCTGGGTCGAGGCGATGTACCATCGTCCTGCGCTACGCACGGCCGCCTCGATCGGGGGGAAAGGGTCGCCGCTGGCCGGCTTCGCCTCGACGGGACTGCGCTCCGCCTCGAGCACGATCACCTGCGCACCCGCCCCCGTAGAATCGGACGCGACGAGCAACGCGTGATCCACATCGTCGCCGGCCGCCAGCGCCCACATCGATGGCTGCCCCGATCCCAGGGCGCGCCGAGCGGCATCGAGCCCGGGCCACGGCGCCGACGTCACCGCGGAGGATCGAGCGTCGGTCCAGCCGCCCCACGGTGATTGCCATCGCACCTGCCAGCGCCCCGGAGGCGTCCAGTCTCCCGCGGCAGGGCCCCACGCGTAGAGGCGACCGAGCGGTTGCGACCGGAGACCGCGATCCAGCCCGGACGATACTTCGGCGAGCGTTCCCCGCTCGGCGGACGAGAGACCCGGAAGGGATCGTCCCGCGAAAGGTCCGGCCTCCGACGCCGTTCCCCACGGCGAGCTCGGTGCGCTCGCCCGCCGCAGGCCCGGAAGGTACCCGAGCGACGTCTCCCCGGCGGGCGAGCGTTGCTGCGCCGCAGGCTCGGGCGGCCTGCCGGCGAGCACGTCGCAGTCGAGCTGCAGCGTGGCCGGCGGTTTGCGCGAGGCCAGAGGATGCGGCGGGGGAGCCTCCGGGGGCGGACGTGCGGCGCCAGCACCCCATCCGACGCGCAGCCAGCCCGCGAGGATGCACCCGATTGGCCCGCATACCCGCTCGCGGTCCGTGTCTCCACCGGCGATCGGCACGGGCAGCTCGATCTCCTTCGCCCAAGTCATGCCGCCGTCGGTCGTCTCGAAGCCCGCCCCCGACCCCGTCCACCCGAACGCCCAACGCCCTGCCGCGACCGGGCCGCCCGCGTCGCGGATGTATTCTCCGGCCCGCAGCTCGCCTTCGACGGTGATCTCGATCCCGAGGACGGTTCCCCCGGCGTCGATCCACCCGCCGACGACTCCAGGACGCCTTTCCTCGAAGCCGTCCATCCACGAGCCCCACCTCAGCGCGCTTACCACCTCCGCGCGGAGCTGCGGCACTTTGAGCGCGATGTCCGACGCGGAGCCTCCCCGGCCGATGCTGACCCGTGCGGTCGAGAGGTCTCCGCCGATGGGCGGGCGAACGAGCGCCATGCGGCCGTCGGATAGGACGACGAGCCGTGCGCCGGCGACCCCTTCCCCGTCGAAGCGCACCTCGGTCCACCCGACGTCGACGCCGCCGGCTTGTCGGACGCACCAGGCCTGCCCGAGGTCCGCCGCGGTGCGCGCCCTCGACGGCTCGCAGGGGCCGCGCACGGCCAGTGCTCCGTTGCCGAACCCCAGGACTTCGCGGGCATCCTCGAAGTGTCGCAACTCGACCAGGCGCGAATGCGAAGCGTCCCACGCATACACGACGGTGGGCCCGCGCGGCTCGCCGCACACGAACCCGAACGCCCCACGATCGGCGGTGCGCGCGAGCGACAGGGGATGGCAGCGGGCCGACGCCAGCGGAAATGCGCCGCCCACCGCCTCGACGAGCGCACCATCCGAAAGCCGCACCCGCGCGAGAGCGCCGCCCCGGGCGACGAGCGCGGTTCCGTTGGTGAGTGGCCAGCCGTCCTCGAGAGCGGCGACGAGCGGGCGGGCCCCGAAGCTGCGGACGACGGCGTCGCCCTCTTCCTGCGCCTTGTCGGGCGGAGCGGGCGGCGGGGCGGCGAGCCAGCTCGAGTCACCGTCCATTGCGACCCGCCAGAGCTGCGTCTTTCGGTTTGCGTCGAGTCCCTCGACGGAGAACTCGCCGCGGCCGACGGCCAGATCCGTCGCCTCGAACGGCAGCGCGACCGGTCGCCACGAAGCGCCCGCGTCGGAGGTCACCAGGACGCCGCGAAGGTCGACCAGCGCGATCTCGCGCCACGCGTCGAGCGCCGCCACGCGCGCCACGCGAGGCGATGCCGGCACCGGTCCCAGACCGAGGGGTGACCCCGTTCGTGGATCGAGCGCCTCGAGGATGCCCTGGGGCGAGCGCGCGTACACTCGGTCGAGACCAACCGACACGTCCGCGATGGGTAGCGGCGACGTGAAGACGGGCGCGGCGGGGCCGAGCCACGTCGCGACGCGCCACAGCCGCGAACCGATAGCCAGGAGGAAGCCGCCTCCGAGGCGCTCCGGGACCTCCACGACCAGCGAGGGCGAAGCCGGCAGCCGATCGGCCGCGGAGGTCATCACCCCGTCGGGCCACGTGACGATGCGGACGCCGGCCACGACCGCCCGCACGCCGCCTCCCGGCTCCGAGCCCCACCGGTGCGCCCCTTCGGTGCTCCCAGGCAGGACGCGCGCCCCGCCCACCGTCGGGTCATCCGGCGCCCGGAGGCCTCGCTCGCGCAGGCCCAGATCGGAGGCTGGGAGCGTCGGCGCGGCCACACCTCCGCCGGCGGGAACGGCCGACCCGAAGGGCGGGCGCCCGGCCCCACCGGGCGGCGCGCATCCCTCGGAGCACCCGAGCGCCGCGACGACCGCGAGCGCTGCGAACCGCTCGCAGGAACTCACCTCGAGATCGTAGCAGGCCCCCCGCGTAACGGAGTGGATCGCGGGCCAGAGATGCGTCAATGTCCCGCGCATGCCGTCAGAGTCCTCATCCGTCGTGGCCGTCGTGGGCGCGACCGGCGCCGTCGGTCGCGAAATGCTTCGGGTCTTGGAGCAACGCCGCTTCCCCGCCAAGCGCGTTCTCGCGCTCGCGAGCAAGCGCAGCGCCGGGCAGAAGCTGCCGTTCGCCGGCGGCGAAGTCACGGTGGCCGAGCTCACCCCCCAGTCGTTCGCGGGCGTGCAGATCGCCCTCTTCAGCGCCGGCTCGGGCGTGTCGCGCGAGTTCGGGCCGATCGCCGCCGGCGCGGGCGCCGTCGTGATCGACAACTCGAGCGCGTGGCGCATGGACCCGCAGGTGCCGCTGGTCGTGCCCGAGGTCAACATGGCCGCGGCCTCGCAGCGGCCCCGCGGCATCATCGCCAACCCGAACTGCGCGACGATCCAGATGGTCGTCGCCCTTAAGCCCCTCCACGACGCGGCGCGGCTGAAGCACATCGTCGTATCGACGTACCAAGCGACGAGCGGCAAGGGTCACGCGGCCGTTCAGGAGCTTCTGGCGCAGACGCGCGCCGTGCTCGCCGGCAAGGCGCCCGAGGCGAGTGTCTTCCCGGGCATCATCGCGTTCAACGTGCTGTGCGACTGGAAGCCGGGCGACGACGACTACTCCGAGGAAGAGACGAAGATCGTCCACGAGACGCGCAAGATCCTGGGGGACTCGACCATCGGCGTCTCTCCGACGACCGTGCGCGTCCCGGTCGTCACGGGGCACTCGGAGTCGGTGCACGTGCAGTTCCACCGGCCGATGAAGGCCGACGAGGCGAAAGCTCTCCTCCGAAATGCACCCGGCGTGGTCCTCATCGAGGGCGCCTACGCGCCCGGCAAGAACCCGCAGCCGGTGCAAGCCGCCGGGACGGATCCGGTCTACGTGGGTCGCGTGCGCGACGATCTCGCGGTGCCCGGCGCGATCAACTTGTTCGTGGTGAGCGACAACCTGCGAAAGGGCGCGGCGCTCAACGCGGTGCAGATCGCCGAGGGCGTGAAGTAGCCGGCGCGAGGCGCGTCGGCTCGGGCCGTCACATCCCCGCGAAGATCTCCAGGAGAGGCGGGCACGTCACGAGCAGCTCCTGGGCGAGGTTTCGGTCTGCGACGAGCATGAGCGCGCCGCCCTTGGCCGCTCGCGCCGTATTGGGCGCCGGAGCGGCGCGCAGGGCCTCGGCGGCGAAGAGGAACTCGCCGGAAGACAGCACGGTGCCGTTGGGCTGCCCGTCTGCGCCGAGCAACTCGAGCTCGCCCGCGCCGACGATGAGCAACCCGGGCACGGGCGAGCCGGACGCGGCGCAGATCTCGTGCTCTTCGAGCGCCCGGACGTTCAAGCGGCCCGTGACTTCGGCGCGAAGGGCCGGGTCGAGGCGATCGCCGAGAGGCCCCATCGTCACGCCGACCAGGGCCTGATAGCGGTTGCCGGCGGCGCGGAGGTCGTCCTCGACCCAGGGGCACGCGTGGAACGCCTTGGTCACGGCGTCGTCGTCCCATGTCGCGACCCGCGCGCCGTCGGACACGCCAATGAGTCGAATGGGCGCGAAGGCGCCGATCGTCCCGCGCGAGCGCAGGATCGCCCCAACCTCGAGTCGGTCGGCGGGGGTGTCGACGATCGTTGCGGCGAGATCGAAGCTCCCTTCGAGCACCAGCGCCAGCGCAAAACCGGAGACCTCGTCGTCGATGCCGACGTCCTGCACCTTGGCCGCTGTCGCGAACGCGTCGCGCGCGTCATCGGGCAAGTCGCCGAGCGCCTCGACGTGCGCGAGATCGACCGTCGGCCGAGGTGGTGGGGGTGGTGGAGGCGGCGGGGGTGGTGGCGCGCTCGTGACGACGCCCTCTTCGGGGACCGGGGCCCGTGGAAGTGGGGGCTCATGGTGGAAGCTCGGCGTCCTGGGCGGGGGGGGCGCGACGCGTTCGAGGTGGACCCTCGACGGGGCTTTTGGCGCGGGCGGCGGAAGGGGCGGCGGCGTTGCGGCGATCGCTTCGCGGGTGGGCGCCTCGGACTCGGCCCAGGGATCGAGCATGCCCGCGTGCACCTCGGCGGCCGTCGGGACGTGATCGTCGGCGACGGGCGCAGGGGGAGCTTGCGGCACCGAAGGCCTGGGCACGGCAGCCACGGGGGGCAGGGAGGCCGCTTCGGCCACCGGCGTCGGGGGGGGATCCTCTTGGGGAGGAGGCGGGGGCGCGATCGTGGCGACGTCGTCGTCGCCGTCCTCGTCCTCATCGAACGCCGTGTCTACGACGATGTCGCTGGCGACCGGCGTCTCCTCCGTTGCATCGGGGTCGCCGGGCGCGTTCTGCTCGAGCCACTCGGCCAGCTCGGCGGCACCACGCGCCAGGACGAGGGCTCGGTCGTCGTCTTCGGCGTCGCCCGCTGCCTGGGCCGCGCGTCTCAGCCACACGATCGCGTCGACGCGCTCGCTGCGCTTCCACAGGGCCTCAGCCGTCTGCAGAGCCCACGCGACATCCTCCGAGTCCGTTCCGACCGTGGGCGGAATCCCGCGCATCCCGGGGTAGTCGTACCACCCGAGGCCAGCCTTCGCAGCATTCACTGCGGCGCGCCGTGACCCTCAGCGCGGCTTGGAGCGCGCCGTCTGCAAGCGGCGCTCCGACTCGCGCGCCTCTTCGACCCCGATGGCGTGCGGCGCCTCGTGCGGCCGCCGCCGCGCGAGCCACCCCACGAGCGTCATCCCGGCCGTGCGCGTGCCCGGCGGCATGGACGGCTCCCGGATCAAGCGGATGATGTCGGCCATCAGACGCGTGCGCTGCACTTCGTCGTAGTGCATCCAGCAACCATCCCCTCCGGGGTCGCCCGCGCCCTCGGCCGCGATCCGCCGCTCGATCGACGAAATTCGCTCGCCCGCGCCGGATCCCTCGTCCTGCGTTGCGGCCTCGTTGCCCTCTTCGCCGAGCCATCCGCCCGGCCCCTTTTCAACGCTGGGCGCCACAGTGCGTGGGCAAGCATAGCGCGCTGGGGGCTCCCGTCGAGTTTGGCGCAGGCAACAGGCTCAGCGCGTTCAGGGCGCTTGGGGAGCCAGCCCAAAGCGCCGATCAGAGCGGGGCGATGAGGACCTCGCGGTCCTTCGCGCCGTGCGCGGCACCCACGAGCCCCCGGCGCTCCATCGTCTCCACGATCCGGGCGGCTCGATTGTAGCCCAGTTGAAGCTTTCTCTGTAGCCAGGACGTGGAGCATCGCCGCGTGTCGGCGACGAGGCGCACGGCCTCGTCGTACAGGGGATCGAGCTCCGCGTCCCCTTCGTCGGGGGCCTCCTCCTCGTCGTCGCGGGGCTTGAGGATGTTGTCGTCGTACACGGGCTCGCCTTGGGCGCGCAGGCAGTCGGTCACGCGCTGCACTTCGTCCTCGCTGACCCAGGGGCACTGGACGCGCTTCGTCTCGCCCGTTCCGTTCAGCTTCACGAGCATGTCGCCCATGCCGAGCAGGTGCTCTGCGCCCTGCTCGTCGAGGATCGTCCGCGAGTCGACTTTCTGCGCGACGCGGTACGCGATGCGCGTCGGGAAGTTCGCCTTGATGGTCCCCGTGATGACGTCCGTGCTCGGACGCTGCGTCGCGAGGATCACGTGCATCCCGGCCGCGCGCGCCTTCTGCGCCAGCCGCGCGACTGCCGACTCGACTTCCTTCCCCTGCTGCATCATCAGGTCCGCGAACTCGTCGACCACGATGACGACCCAGGGCATCTTCTCGGGCAGCGGCGCCTCCCCCTCGTCGGTCCCCCGTTCCGCGGGGATCGCGTCGGAGAAGCCGTTGTGGTCCTTGGAGATGACCACCTTGGCGTTGGGGTTCTTGATCTCTCCGCGCGCGACCCGCATCGACCACGCGTTGTAGGTAGCGATGTTCTTGGTGCCGGCGTCCGCGAACACCTGATAGCGACGCTCCATCTCATCGACGGCCCACTTGAGCGCCGTAGCGGCCTGCTTCATGTCGGTGACGACCGGCAAGAGCATGTGCGGAATGCGGTCGAAGGGCGCAAGCTCGACGACCTTCGGATCGATCATCAGGAGGCGAAGCTCGTCGGGCGATCGCCGGTACAGCAGCGACAGGAGCATCACGTTGAGGCCGACGCTCTTTCCGGCACCCGTGGCGCCCGCCACGATGACGTGCGGCATGCTGGCCAGGTCCGCGTAGACGGGGTTTCCGAGGATGTCCCGCCCCATCACGATGGGCAGCGGCACGTCCAGCGTTTGAAAGCGCCGGTCCTCGATCAAGTCGCGCAGCACGACCTTCACCCGCCGATCGTTCGGGAGCTCGAAGCCGATCCGGTTCTTGCCCGGAATGGGCGCCACGATACGCACCTTGCGCGCGAGGGCGAGCGCGAGATCATCGGCGAGGCCCGCCACCTTGGAGACCTTCGTCCCCGCGGCCGGCGAGACCTCGTATGTCGTGACCGTCGGCCCGGGGAGGATGTCCTCGACTTTGCCCTGAACGCCGTAGTGCGCGAGCGTCTCGACGAGGGTCTGCGCGTTCGCGAGGAGCTTGTCGCGATCCATCGAGAGCGTCGGTTCGATCTTCTCGGCGACGAGCAGGTCCACGCTGGGCAGCTCGAACCGGGACGCCGCCGACTTGTGCGGCCTCTGGAGGTCTGCCACCTCCGCGCGCTCTTTCTCGAGGGCCGCCGATGTGTCGACGATCGTCGGAGCCTTGCGCAGCCGCTTGGTCCGGGCCGCCGAGGCACCATCGACCGTCGGGGCGGCCCCCTCTTCGGGGATCGCGGCGGGGACCGGCGCTTCGGTCGCGTCGGGCGACGTCGATGAAAGGGCGGGAAGCGGATCGGACCTCTCGCCGCGATCGACGGCGGCTTCCGGGTCCGCGGCGACTTCGATCGGCGCCGGGGCCGCGCTGGTCGGCTCGGGGGCGCGGCTCTTCGCTCGCGGCTTGCGCGGCGGCTCCGGGATCGGGTCTGCCGCGGCGAGCGCGTCCATGACCCCCTCGTCGAGGTCGAGCGGGAGAGCGGCGACGATCGCCGTGTCCCGCGGCGACATGTCGATGCGAGGCTCCCGCGCGGCGCGCTCTTCGGCACGAGCACGCTCCAGCCGTTCTTGCTCGAGCGCGCGCGCCTGCCGCCACGCCTCACGAACGGCGCGCGACGCCTCCGCCAGCCAGGCGCCCGCACGCGCGGCGAAGCTCACCACGAGGCGGGCCAGCGCGATGAACGAGAACGCGGCGCGCCCGATGAGCAGCAGCCCGAGGCAGGCAAAACCGACGAGAAAGGATCCGGGCGTCGAGAAGAGCGAGCGCGCGAGCTCGCCGAAGAGCTCTCCCACGACCCCCCCTGCGGGATAGGTCCCAAATGCCGTGCGCGTCGCGCCGCCGACCTGAATGAGCGCCGCCGTGACGACCGCCAGGAGCAGATCGCCCGCGATGCGTCCGGGCGTCGCCGGGCTCGCCCTCCCGCGAAGGAGCGGGATCCCCAGCAGGGCGATCTCGAGCGGCAGCGCCCACGCGACGACCCCGACGAGTGACACCAGGCCTCGAGCGCACACGCTTCCTACGGGGCCGACCCAGTCGGGGCCCGCCGGCGTGACCGGTCCGAGCGCACTCCCCGTCGGGTCGCCGCGATACGATGCGAGCGCCAGGGCGAGAAAGATCGCCAGCGTCCAGAGCACGAGCGCGGCAACCTCGTGTTTTGGCCCATACGCGGTGGCTCCGCGCCCCAGCACCGTGGGTGCGCGCGTGTTCGACGGCAGATTCATCGCCTACGTTGTCCCACATAACGACGCTACGCTGCGAGCTCGAATAGGGTCAACTTCCCGAAACAATTCCGCTCCGGCGCCGAGCGGCGTAGCATCCGGTGAGCTTGGCGGCGTCCCGCACGTTGATGCGCGCGGGCGATGCTCCACCGCCTTCAGGAGAAGAGAGCACGATGAGGCAGCGGCTCGTAGGCAAGGATCGGGCGCTCGGACGAGCGTGGGCGAAGGGTCTCTCGGTAGCGACCATCGGCGCGAGCGCCTGGCTCGCGGTGGGAGCGGGCGTCGCGGGATGCGCCGTCAGCGAATCGGACGCACACCGCTGGGAGACGACGGAAAACGGCCCGGAGAAGCTTTACGCGGTCGTCACGCACGACAAATACTCGTGGCCACTGCGCGAAGAAGCGGCGCTGTCGCTCGTGCGCATGAAGCCCCGCAACGGCAAGCGCGTCGGCCTGGAGTTCCTGGTCATCGGGTTCGACACGCCGCAGGGTCGCGTGCAGGGCGCGCTCGCGGTCCTCGGAGACGACGCGCGGCGACGCATCGTCGACGGCATCGCGCCGAAGCTCCTCGAGATGATGCGCCAGCCTCCCCCGCCGAAGCCCGCGGAGGGTGGCCAGGTCACGCCGGACGCGAGCATCCCTTACAAGGACGCTGCGTTCGCGATCATCTCGCACGAGCCACCGCTGGCCGCCAACGAGGCGACGAAGTCCGAGCTCTCGGTCGAGCTGGCCAAGTGGGTGCAGACGGACTTCGAGGCCCGCATCGACAACTCGACGCAGCAGTTCGGCGTCGAGCAGATCATGCGCTTCCTCGGACCGTCGAGCGTGAAGTCGCTGCCGAGCCAGATCAACGACACGTCGTCCAAGGTCGACGCCGCATGCAGGCTCATTGCGGACCTCGGCGACGACGAGACGAAGAAGCGCGCCAGCGATGCCCTCGTCGTGCTCGCCAAGCACTACGACTCGCAGCAGTGGATCGACAAGCAGCGCGGCCTCGCCAAGGAGGCGAACCAGCGCGCCAACCTGAAGGTGACCGAGGCCCAGGTCAACGGCCAGCTCTCCGCGTACCAGGAGCAGGAGCTCGAGAAAGTCTTCGTCGACATGAAGCGCGTCGGCGGGCGCCCGGTCATCGACTTTCTCGTCGGCTTCGCGGGCGACGCCAAAAATAGCGAAAAGAGCCGCATGACGGCGCTCGCCGCCCTCGAGAACCGGGTCGACAAGAGCGTGCCGACGGACGTGACCCGTATCTTCGACATCGTGAAGGACGACGGCACGCCCGACGGCGTCCGGTCGCTCGCGATGGCGCGCCTCGGCGAGCTGCCCAAGGAGATGATCGTCCCCAAGCTCTACTCGCTGTTCGACAAGAAGTGGCAGGTCCGGATGGAAGCCGGAAAGATGATCCTTCGCACGATGACCACGAAGGAGCTCGGCGAGTTTTTCACCCACCTGCCGACGAACGACAAGGCCAAGATGGGCCTCAGCGAGCCCATCACGTACGGCAACGTGATCTTGCAGATGGACGAGAAGAGCGTCCCCAAGCCGCGCGAGGCGCTCACGCCCTTTCTGCAGTCCCCCATGCTCGGCGCCAAGCTGACGGCGATCGGCTCCTACTACGGCGGCAAGAAGAGCGACATGACCGCGCTGAAGGCGCTCGAGGAAGACAAGGCGCCCGTCCCCAAGTGCGAGGAGAAGGACGGATGCGGCTGGTCGTGCGATGTTCCCAAGGCGCCCGGATCGCAGGACAAAGAACCGAAGGCCGTCGCGACCGTGGGTGAGTTCATCCGCTATTGCGTCGAGCCTTCCGGTACGTGAAGCGAGACGTGACGGTGCAGACTGGGCAAACTGGCCGACCGGCGGTACTTTTGGTCATGGGTGACTCGAGCAGAGGGGCCGGCCCTCCGGCTCCCTCTCCGGCAAGGCGATGAGCGCGGATCCGAACAAGAAGAGCGCCCGCACGTTTCAGTGTCGCGACGTCCTGTGGGAGACGTTCGAGCAGATGGCGCGCGAGCTGGAGTGCAGCGTCGACTACCTCGTCAACGAGGCGATGAAGCAATACGCGAGGCAGCGCAGCTACGGCGGCTCGCGCACGCCCTATCCGGCGGCCCCTGGCACGGACTCGCAAGCCGGACGTGCGCCGGCCCCGGCGCCTGCGGAGATCCCCGCTCCGCTGCCTTCATCAGGTCGTCCCGTCGGCGGCGGTGCGCTGCCGCCTCCCGGTCGGTTGCCCGCTCCCCCCGGTCGCCCGGCGCACCACCCGACGGCACCCGGCCCAGCGCCCCGCAGCGCGCTGCCGCTGCCTCCCCCCCCCGGCCGGCCTTCGGCTGCGGCCATGCCGGCGCCGGCGCCGCCGCCACCTCCGCAGCGGTCGGCCCCGCCCCCGGCGATGCCGGCGACGCGCAGCGTTCCGCCGCCCTTGCCCCGCTCGGGCCACGCCCGCGCGACGGGCGCAGGTCCCTCCAACGGGTCGCACGGCGCTTCCCTGTCCCTCGTCTACAACGGCGAGCGCCATCCCATCACCAAGGACAGGTTCGTCATCGGTCGAGGCAAGCAGTCGAGCGACCTTACCCTGAAGGACCCGAACGTCTCGCGTCAGCACGCGATGGTCGAGTTCCAGAACGGCGTCTACTTCATGGTCGACATGGGCTCGACGAACGGCGTCGCGATCAACGGCCAGCGAATCGCCCGCAAGCAGATCGCCGAGGGCGACGTCTTCCGCATCTGCGATCACGACCTCCAGTTCACGTATCGCTGAACCGAGGTCGGGGTCGAGGGCGCCCCCCGTCGTGAGCCCAACGGTCCCAGCTCCCAGCCCCCGCTCGACGATCGCGCGCCGCGTCTTCGTCTCGTTCGGCATCACGGTCCTGGCCTTTGCCGCGACGCTCGGGTGGGGCATCGGCGCGCAGAAGCGCGCCGCCGACGACAGCGTCGAGCTCGCGCGAGGGTATGTCCCCGTCGCCCTGCGCCTCGCGCAGCTGCGGGCCGCGCAGACGACGCTCTCGACGCTCGTCGAAGGCATCCCCGACGAGCGCGAGCCCGCCTCGACGCGCGTGCTGCTGGAGACGTTGTCCGGGGCCCGCCGCACGATGTTCGTCGAAGCGCGGTCCGCTATCACGCAGACCCTGCCCGAGGTCGGAGGCGAAAGGACCCGCGCCTTCGTCCCGCAGTTGTCGACCGAGCTCGACGCGACCGAGGCGCTCCTCGAGGGCGATCGCCCTCTCTTCGAGCACCTCTTCGCCGCGATCGGGAGCGGCGACCGGGACGAGATCAACCACACCATCGTGTCGCTCGGGGCGATCGAGCACGACGCCGACAAGCGCCTGCGCCTGCTCGCGGGACGCGTGAGCGGCGCGATCGACGAGCTGTCCTCCGCCGCGCGCGACCGCGAGCTCCGGTCCATCTGGGCGCTGGCCGTTCTCGCGGCCCTGACCCTCGCCGTGGGGCTCGTGGTCTCCTTTCACGTGCGGCGGCTCCTCGCCCCGCTGGCCCGGGTCACCGAGCGCGCACAGGCCGTCGCGCGCGGCGATCTCACCGTGCGGCCGGTGGAACCAGGCGAGGACGAGATCGCGCAGCTCGAGGCGGCGTTCGAGAAGATGGTGTCCGGGCTGTCGCGCGCGCAGCAGCTCGCCCTCTCGAACGAGCGGCTCGCCGCGATCGGCAAGATGGCGGCGCACGTGACGCACGAGATCCGCAATCCCCTCTCGGCCATGGGGCTCAACGTCGAGATGCTCGAGGAGGAGCTCGCCCGCGATCCGGCGGCGATGGGCTCGCGTCCCTCCGAGGTCAAGAGCCTGCTCGCGGCGATCGCGCGCGAGGTGCAACGCCTCGAGTCGCTGAGCGAAGAGTACCTGCGGGTCGCGCGCCTGCCGCAGCCACGCATGGAGGCCGACGACGTCGCCGGCGTCGTGGGCGACGTCGTGGAGTTCGCGCGCCGCGACGTGGAGCGCGCAGGGTGCACCGTGGAGCTTCACGTGCAGGCGCGCCTCCCGCCGGCGCTCTTCGACGAGGGGCAGCTGCGG
>Ga0302326_10013199_pt1 | contig 17521 bp, 14 predicted proteins | sample Palsa_T0_3_FD_202264 | JGI IMG/M metagenome (GOLD analysis project Ga0302326, IMG submission 202264) | Peat permafrost microbial communities from Stordalen Mire near Abisko, Sweden - Palsa_T0_3 | ecosystem: Environmental > Terrestrial > Soil > Palsa > Peat permafrost | place: Sweden: Abisko... | reverse complement strand
TCGTCGTACACGGACGCGGTGCGCGACGGCGTGTGGAGCGCGATGCTCTCTGCCACCGCAGAGCTTGAGACGGACGGCGCCGCCGTGTTTGCGCTCGACGCGCAGCCCATCGAGTGCGGCCAGTTCCAGACTCAAATCCGCATCTATCCCTGGCACGAGCTCCTGTCGCATCCCTTTGAGCTCGGCCTCATGAAGGAACTGTAGCCCATAGCCCCGATCGGCAGGCTCCCGAGCCCGTCATCGAGAGCCATTGACTCACCGATGGTTGGACGTGTAGACAGAACTTGCCGGAACAAAAAGCGTCAGAGCGAAGTATGCCTCGACACCCCGCGCGCACATCCTCCGGTCGCTATGTCAGCCGTCTGACCGGCGGCACGCTCGCGGTGATCATGGCCGGGGGGCGTGGCGAGCGGCTGAAGGCGCTCACCGAACACCGTTGCAAGCCCGCGAGCCCCTTCGGCGGCAAATTTCGCATCATCGACTTCGTGCTTTCGAACTGTGTGAATTCGGGCATTCGCCAGATCGCAATCCTGACGCAGTACAAGGCGCAATCGCTCATTCAGCACGTCGAGCGCGGCTGGAGCTATCTGCGCGGCGAGTTCGGCGAGTTCATCGAGGTGATTCCGGCGCAGCAGCAGATCGGTGAGCTGTGGTACCGCGGCACCGCGGATGCCGTCTACCAGAACATGGATCTCATTCTTTCGCACCGGCCGAAGCACGTGCTCGTGTTGGCCGGCGACCATATCTACAAGATGGATTACGGTCCGATGATTGCGTACCACGTGGAGAAGGGCGCCGACATCACCGTGGGTGTGGTGGAGGTGCCGCGCGATCAGTCGATTCATTTCGGAGTCCTCACCGCCACCGAATGGAACCGCGTGACGCAGTTTGCGGAGAAACCGGCGGTGCCCGACACGATGCCAGGCAAACCGGAATCGATTCTGGCGTCGATGGGTATCTACGTCTTCAATACGCGCCTCCTCGAGAAGCTCCTGGCCGAGGACACCAACGATCCGGCGTCGGCGCACGATTTCGGCCGCAACATACTGCCCAAGGCAATCGATCAGCTGCAGACTTTCGCCTATCCGTTCCAGGACGTGAAGACGCGCGCGCAGAGCTACTGGCGCGACGTCGGCACGCTCGACGCCTACTACGAGGCGAATATCGAATTGGTGCACGTGCGGCCCGAGCTCAACATTTACGATGAGGATTGGCCTATTTGGACCTACCAGGTGCATCAGCCGCCTGCGAAATTCATCCTCGACGAGGATGGCAGGCGCGGCATGGCGATCAATTCCATGGTCTCCGGCGGCTGCATCATCTCCGGCGCCATCGTGCGCGAGTCGCTCCTGTTCTCGGATGTGCGCGTCGATGAGCGCTCGCGCATCGAGCGCTCGGTCATTCTGCCGCACGTGGAGATCGGCAAGAGTTGCAGCGTGATCGGTGCCATCATCGACGAGGGCTGCGTGATCACCGACGGCATGCAGATCGGCGTCGATCGCGGTGCCGACGCGCATCGCTTTGAGGTGACCGACAAGGGCGTCGTGCTGGTCACGGCCGGGATGCTGCGGCGACCGGAGGGCGCCGCACGATGACGGACGCTGCGCGGTTGCCGGTCGTGCTCATGTGGCACATGCACCAACCGCAGTATCGCGATGCCCTCACGGGTGAGTACGTCCTGCCGTGGACTTATCTGCACGCGATCAAGGACTACGTCGACATGGCGGCGCACCTGGAGGCTGCACCGTCCGCCTGCGCGGTCGTCAATTTCACTCCGGTGCTCATCGAGCAGCTCGAGGAAATCGCCGCACGCATCACTTTGCACCTCGATTCCGGTGCGGCGCTGCCGGATCCGGTGCTCGCGCTCCTCGGGCCCGGCGCGGTGTCCGAGGCAGCAGGCGAGCGCCTCGAGCTTCTACGCGCCTGCCTGCGCGCGCAGCGCAAGACCATGATCGAGCGCTTTCCCGCGTACCTCGAGCTTGCGACCCTCGCCGAGTCCTTCGCCACGGTCGAGCGCATCGGCTACGCCTCCGATCAGTTCATGCACGATCTGGCGGTCTGGTATCACCTCTCCTGGCTCGGCGAAACCGTGCGCCGTACGGATCCGTTCGTCGCGCAGCTCACCGCACGCGGCCGTGCCTTCACGCCGGCGGAGAGGCGCGCGCTCCTGGCGCTCGTCGGGCGTCTCGTCGGCAGCATCATTCCGCGCTTTCGCGCCTTGAGCGATGCGGGGCAATGCGAGCTTTCGCTCACGCCCTACGCACACCCGATCGTACCGCTGCTCATTGATTTTGCAGCGGCACATCAGGCGCAGCCGACGGCACCGTTGCCACGCCACGGCCCGTATCCGGGCGGGGCCGAGCGGGCGGCCTGGCACATGCGCGAAGGAATCCGCATCTTTACCGCCGCCTTCGGCAACAGGCCCGTCGGCTGCTGGCCCTCCGAAGGCGCCATCAGCCAGGAGACGCTCGAGCTCATTGAGAAGTTCGAGTTTCGCTGGACCGCGTCGAGCACCAACGTGCTGCGCGCGAGCCTGCTGCTGTCGAGCGATCCGTCACGCAGTTTCGACGACCGGGATTTCAATCGTCCGTACCGTCTTCCGAACGCGCGCTTGAGCTGCTTCTTTCGCGACGATGAACTCTCCGACCTCATTGGCTTTACCTATGCCACCTGGCGCGGCGACGACGCCGCGGCCAATCTCGTCGAGGAATTGGCCGCGCGCGCGCGCCGTTTGCAGGGCGCGCCGGGGCACGCGGTGCTGATCGCACTCGATGGCGAGAACGCCTGGGAGCACTATCCCTTCAATGGCTATTTTTTCCTGAGCGCGCTGTACGCGGCGCTCGTAGCGCATCCGGCCTTGGAGCTGACGACCTTGTCGCAGTGCACGGCGCGCGGTCTGACGCCTGCCACGCTTGGGCGGATCGTCGCCGGCAGCTGGGTGCACGGCACACTTGCGACGTGGATGGGGGATGCGGCGAAGAATGCGGGGTGGGAGCTGCTGTGCGAGGCGAAGCGCGCATTTGATCGCACGGCGTTCGAAGGCGAAAACGGTCGCGCCGAGCGCAGCGCTGCCGAGCGCCAGCTCGCCTTATGCGAGAGCTCCGACTGGTTCTGGTGGTTCGGCGACTACAATCCCGCGGACGCGGTGGCGCAATTTGACCGTCTCTATCGGCGCCAGCTCGTCAACCTGTATCGCCTCCTGAAGCTCACACCGCCGGAAAATTTGTCGCACCCCATATGCGTGGGCCACGGCGCTCCAGAGCACGGCGGTGCCATGCGGCGCGCGACGGCGGGCTAGACGCGCGTGGACAGCGCAGCCATTGCGGTGTTTGACCGCCGGCGTTCCGGGGTGCTTCTGCACTTGAGCTCGCTCGATGCCGCGCTCGGCCGCGGCGGCCGGGCGTTCATCGATTGGCTCGCGGGCGCAGGCTTCAGCGTGTGGCAGATTCTCCCCTTGGGGCCGACGGGTGCGGCGCGTTCGCCCTACTGGGTGCGCTCCGACTTTGCCGGCAACACCGAGTTCATCGACGGCGGCGAACGGCCGCGCGCAGAAGGAGGGCCGTATCGCGCCTTCCTCGAAGGCGCGCAGTCCTGGCTCGAGGACTATGCGGCCTTCGAGGTATTGAGTGCTCTGCACGGCGGGGCTCCCTGGTGGCAGTGGCCGGCTGAGTACCGCGACCGCGACGCTGCCGCACTCGAGCTCCTGCAGCGCGAACGCGCCGATGAACTGTCGCGATTGAAGATGGATCAGTTCGTGTTTGCGTCGCAATGGCAGGGGCTGCGCGCGCACGCCCATGCGCGCGGCGTGCGGCTTCTCGGGGATGTGCCGTTTTATGTCGCTCCGGATTCTGCGGAAGTGTGGACGCACCGCGCGCAGTTTCAGCTGGATGCGGCGGGCCTGCCGCGCGCTGTGGCCGGCGTGCCACCGGATTATTTTTCCGAGTTGGGTCAGCTGTGGGGTAATCCGCTCTATGACTGGTCGCGCATGCGCAAGGACGGTTTCGAGTTCTGGCGCGCGCGGGTGCGCTGTCAGCTTGAGCGCGTGGATGTGCTGCGCATCGATCACTTTCGCGCGCTCGCCGCTCACTGGGCGGTTCCCGCCGGTGCGCCCGATGCGCGTGCCGGCGCCTGGCACCGCACTCCCGGGCGCGCCCTTTTGAAGGCGTTGCAGGCCGAGTTCTCGGCATTGCCGCTGGTCGCGGAGGATTTGGGATACATCACCCCCGATGTCGAAGCGCTGCGCAGACGCTTTCGCCTGCCCGGGATGCGCGTGCTGCAATTTGCCTTCGACGGTGATCCCTACAATCCGCATCTGCCGCATATGCATCGACACAACAGCGTGGTCTACACCGGCACGCACGACAACGACACGAGCGCAGGATGGTTCGCAAGTTTGGATGGTGAAACAAAGGGTCGGCTGGAGTCCTACCTCGGCCAGGGGGCGCGCGGCATGCCCGAGCCCCTCATCCGCGCAGCGTGTGCATCCGTGGCCGCGCTTGCGGTCGTGCCGCTGCAGGATCTTTTGGGGCTCGGTACCGAGGCGCGGCTCAATACTCCGGGGACCGCGCAAGGAAACTGGAGCTGGAAGATGCCGCCGCACGCGCTCACGCACGAGCTCGCGCAGCATTACGCCGCCCTGAACCGGCTGTATGCGCGCTCGTGACGAGCGGACGCTTTGTTATCATCGCGGCATGAGATCAGCTTCGGTCTTGCTTTTGGCGTGGGCGCTTGCCGGCTGCTCGGTGTTCGTGCCCAAGCTGCAAAGCCCGCATCTTTCGATCGTCAATGTAGAGCATTTGGGCAGCAATTTATTGGAGCAGCGCCTGCGGGTGCATATCCGCGTGGAGAATCCCAATGACCGCGAGTTGCCGGTTTCGGCGCTCACTTATTCAATCGAGGTCGCAGGCCAGGAATTTGCCCACGGCGCCGCCAACGAGAGCTTCACCGTGCCGGCACACGGCGAGAGCGAGTTTGCAACCGACGTATCGGCCAACATGGCCGGCGCACTGATCGCGATCCTCGGCCGCGGTCACGGCAGCGCGAATGACTCCATCGACTACCGGATCGCGGGCGAAGTGCGGCTCGCCGGCGGGTTCGTGCGCAAGATTCCCTTCGAGCACCAGGGCACGTTCAAGCTCCAGTAGCGCTCTGCGCCAAACGCTCGTAGAGCTCGACGTAGAGTTTACCCTGGCGTGTCCAGGAGAAATCCTGGCGCATGCCGTTCGCCACCAGCCGTCGCCAGTGATCGCGCTCCGCGTACAGCGCGAGAGCCGTTTGCAATGCCCGCGCAAACGCCGCGGCGGAGAAGTCCGCAAACACGATGCCGGTGCCGCGCCGCGTGGCGCGGTCGTAGTGCTCCACCGTATCGGCAAGACCGCCGGTGCGCCGCACGAGCGGTACCGTGCCGTAGCGCAGGCTGTACATTTGATTGAGCCCGCAGGGTTCATATAGAGAGGGCATGAGAAAGACGTCGCTCGCCGCCTCTATCCAGTGGGCAAGTTCATCGCTGTAACCGCGGTGGAAGAGGACCCTTTGCGGAAAACGCCGTTGCAGGCCGGCGAAGTACTCCTCGTAGCGCGCCTCGCCGCTGCCTAAGCCGACGAGCGCAAAGTCATGCGTGCCGAGCGCGCGCGGCAGCTCATCAAAGGTGATGTCGAAGCCTTTCTGCGAGGCCATGCGACTCACGAAGCCGACAAGTGGCGCACGTGCGCCGACGGCAAGCTTGCAGCGTGCGAGAAACTCCTGCTTGAGGGCGGCCTTGGTCTCAAGGTGCTTCTCGTCATAGTGGCTGGGGAGAAAGCGGTCGCGGCGCGGATCCCACTCGTCGTAGTCCGCGCCGTTCAGGATCCCGCTCAAGGCCGCGCAGCGCGCGCGCAATGCGTCCTGCAGGCCCATGCCGTATTCAGGCGTGCAGATTTCCCGAGCATAGGTGGGGCTGACCGTCGTGATTGCATCCGCGTACATGATGCCGTGCTTGAGAGCATTGATATGGCCGGCGCGCAGGTCGTCCTGGTGCAGGCGGTCGATGCGCGCACCCAGGCCGAGATCCGCGGCGGCGCTGGCGGAGAACACCCCCTGATAGCCGATATTGTGGATGGTGAGAACCGAGCGCGTCCGCCTGAAGAGCGCGTCCCAGTCGTACGCCGCCTTCAGAAAGAGCGGCGCAAAAGCGGCATGCCAATCATGCGCGTGCACGATCTGCGGGCCGAAGGCCATGCGCTGACAGCATTCAAGCGCCGCACGCGTAAGTGCGATGAAGCGCAGATGCTCGTCCGGATCGGTGGTGTAGAGGCTCGCGCGTGCGTAGAGAACGGGACAGTCGATGAAATGCACCGTCGCGTTCGTGCCTGGCACGCGCGCGGCAATCACCGAATAGCGGTAGCGGTGGTTGGCAAAATCCAGGGGAACATCCTGCAGGCCCTGCACGGGATGAAGTTCAAGAGCCGTGCGATCAATAGCGCTGTAGAGCGGCGTGAAGACGCGTATGTCGTGACCGGCTGCATGCAAATATTTGGTCAGCGCGCCGCACACATCCGCAAGGCCGCCGGTCTTTGAGAACGGTGCGACTTCGGAGCCAATGAGACAGATCTTGAGATTCATCCGCGCATTCTAGGATGCGTGCGGGCGCGAACTATGTTGGTCATATTATTTTTGTGCACCGCAACATAAAAGCTGGTGCGCGTCGCTGCGCCGTACCCGTGTCAACCCTGCCAGGACCTCTTAACTTATTGATAAAAATAAAAAAATTAACTAACAGGTCCGGCGTGGGTCGGCCTCGCTGGTAGAATACCCGCACCCCCTACCCCCGCAGCCCGCTTTCGGGCCAGCTTTGAGACCTTCATCGATTCTCGCGGGCGGCGGGGTCTTAAGCGAAATCGGTGCACTAAGTCCATGTCTGCCTCGCCCTACAAACAACTCGAACAGGAGTTCAAACGCCTCCACGCTTTTCGCGGCGCTCTGTCGCTCTTGCGCTGGGATGCTGCGGTGATGATGCCGCGCGCGAGCTCCGACCTGCGCGGCGAGCAGCGCGCTGCGCTCGAAACCGAGTACCACGCTTTTCTGACGGCGCCGCGCATCACGCGGCTCCTCGATCGTGCACAGGCAAACGCTCAGGGGCTCGCCGATTGGCAGCTCGCCAATCTGCGCGAGATGCGCCGTCAGCGCGATCATGCGATCGCCATTCCGGTGTCGATCATCTCCGGACTCGTGAAAGCGACCGCGCGCGCCGAAGCTCGATGGCTCGAGGCGCGCAAGCAGGGAAAGTTCGACGTCTTTGCGCCGCATCTGGAGGAAGTCGTGAGCCTGGTGCGCGACAAAGCCTCACTCCTGGGTCAGGCGCTGAACCTCACGCCGTACGATGCACTGGTGGATGAATTCAGCCCGGGACTGACGAGCGCCGAGATCGAGGCCATGTTCAAGGGACTGTCGCGCCGCTTGCCCTCGCTCATCCGCGAGGCGATTGCGCTGCAGGACTCGCGGCCGCTGTTGGCGATCACGGGCAAGTTTGCGCCGGCGAAGCAGCATGCGCTCGCCGCCGAGGTCATGACGGCCATGGGCTTTCCCTTCGATCGCGGCCGGCTCGACGAGAGCGATCATCCTTTCACCGAGGGCGTGCCCGGCGATATGCGCGTGACGACGCGCTTCGACTCGAGTGATCTATTTTCGGGACTCTTGGGCGCGCTGCACGAGACCGGGCACGCGATGTACAACCTCGGCCTGCCGCAGGAATGGCGCGATCAGCCGGTCGGCCGTGACCGCGGCATGGGGCTCGAGGAGAGTCAGTCACTCTTGATTGAGATGATCCTGTGCCGCAGCCGCCCGTTCGTGCATTACCTGCGTCCCCTCCTCGAGAAGCATTTTGCGGTGAGCGGTCCTGAGTGGGAGGAGGACAATATCTACGCGCACCTGACGCACGTGCGGCGCAGCCTCATCCGCGTCGACGCCGATGAGCTCACTTATCCGCTGCACATCATGCTGCGCTACGAGCTTGAGAAGCAGCTCCTAAGCGGCGAGCTCGCCGTGCGCGACCTGCCGGCGGCGTGGAACGCAGGCATGGAGCAGCGGCTCGGCATCAAACCGCCGAACGATGTTGAGGGCGTGCTGCAGGATATTCACTGGGCGGTGGGATCGTTCGGCTATTTCCCCTCGTACGTGCTCGGCGCCGTCATTGCCGCGCAGCTGCATGAGAGCCTGCGCCGCGACGTGCCGCAGCTCGATGCGGATCTCGCCAAAGGTGACTTCACGACACTGTTCGCATGGCTGCGTACACATGTTCACGCGCTCGGTGCGAAGGTCACGATGCAGGAACTGATGAAAGCGGCCACCGGCAAGCCGCTCTCGGCCGTCGCCTTCGTGCGCTACGTCGAGAACAAGTACCTCGATAGCGCTGCGAGCAGCGCCGCCGCCTGATCGCGACCCGCCCTTGAAGCTGTCGCGAACCCTTCAGCGCTTGCAGGCACACTTGCGCGCGCTCGCGGGCAAGGCGATCGCTGACTTCGGCATGATCGACCCGGGCGACCGGATCATGGTGTGCCTGTCGGGCGGCAAGGACTCCTACACGCTCCTTGATGTGCTCCTGTCGTTGAAGAGGAGCGCACCGGTTGCCTTTGACCTCCTCGCCGTCAATCTCGACCAGAAGCAGCCCGGCTTCCCCACGGCCGTGCTGCCGGAGTATTTGACCTCCCTCGGGCTGCCCTTCCACATCATCGAGCAGAACACCTACGGCGTCGTGAAGCGTGTGATTCCAGAAGGCAAGACGATGTGCGGTCTGTGCTCGCGTCTGCGTCGCGGCGCCCTGTACCGCTTCGCCGCCGAGAACGGCATCACCAAGATTGCCCTCGGCCATCATCGCGACGACATCATCGAGACTCTGTTTTTGAACATGTTCTTCGGCGGTCGCCTGAAGGCGATGGCGCCGAAGCTCCTGAGCGAGGACGGCCGTCACGTGGTGATCCGGCCGCTTGCCTACGTGCCGGAACGCGACATTGCCCGCTATGCGCGCGGCCGTGCCTTCCCCATCATTCCGTGTCAGCTGTGCGGCTCGCAGCCGAACATGCAGCGCGCGGCGGTGAAGAACATGCTCGCCGCCTGGGAGCGCGAATATCCGGGACGCGGGGCGTCAATATTCGCCGCGCTGCAGAATCTTGCGCCCGAACACCTGGCCGACCCGCGCCACTTCGACTTTGGACAGCTGCGTGCCGGCGTCACCGCCATGAGCGATGCGCAGGAACGCGAACTTGCCCGGCGAGTCGAACTCGCCACGGTCCAGGCGGCGTGAATTCCCCGTGACGCGTACGGACAGCTCGCCGTCCGTGCAGAAGCCTGCGCCGAATCTGGGAAGTTGCTACTGGGTGGTTCCGGGGCAACTTCTCGCCGGCGAACACCCCTCCGGCGACACGCCGGCCGAGAGGCGCGCGCGCGTCAAGTCCCTGCTGGCGTCCGGCATCGACTGCTTCGTTGATCTGACCATGCCTCAGGAACTCGAGGCCTACGACGCCGACCTGCCGCCCGAGGCGGAGTATCTGCGCGACTCGATCCAGGACCACAGCGTCCCCACCGCCCCCGAGCAGATGATGCGCATCATCGATTTTATCGAGCGCGCGCTTTCCTTGGGCCGCAGGGTCTATGTGCACTGTCGCGCCGGCATCGGACGCACGGGCACGGTCATCGGCTGTCTGCTGGTGGAGCGCGGCCGTTCGGGAGACGAGGCCCTGCAGCAACTCAATCACCTCTGGCAGAGCTGCGCGCGCGCGCGGGTGTGGCCCTTCGTCCCGGAAACCGACGAACAGGTCGAATACATCCGCAGCTGGTCGCGGCGCGCGGCGGACGCACCGGCGCTGCCGAGCGGCACCGAGGATCTGCGCGCGCGCTTTCTCGGCGCTCTCACCGGGCTTGCCGTGGGCGATGCGCTCGCCGCCGCAACCCAGGATCGCACCCCCGGCAGCTTCGCACCGATCCTCGAGCTCGTCGGCGGGGGACCGTTCGCGCTGCCCGCCGGCGCCTGGAGCGACGACACGGCGATGGCGCTGTGCCTCGCGGAGAGCCTGCTCGAGCGCGGCGGCTTCGATGCGCGCGATCAGATGCAGCGCTATGGCCGCTGGCACCAGCACGGACATTTATCCGCCACCGGGCGAGCGTTGGGGATCACGCAAAGCACGGCGCGTGCGCTCGCGCTCGCAAAATGGCAGCGCAAGCTCTTCTCCGGCTCGCACGATCCGAGCCAGCTTGACCCGGAACCCCTGTCGCGCGTGGTCCCAGCGGTCATGTTCTTCTACGCAACCCCACAGGTGGCGGTTCACCAGGCCTGCGAGGCTGCGCGCACCACCTGCCAGGCGCCGCTCGTGCTCGAGTGCTGCCGGCTCTTCGCCGCGTTTCTCTGCGGCGCGCTCGCCGGCAGATCGAAGACCGAGATCTTCGATCCCACTACCGACATCCTCGACCTCTCACGCCTGCGGCCGGGGGTCGCGGCGCTCGCCACCGAGGCGCGCGAGCCGCGCGCAAAAGGCGTGGGGGCGCGGATCGACAGTGCACTGCAGGCCGCGCTCTGGGCGTTTCGCACTACGGACAGTTTCCGCGCGGGCGCATTGCGCGCCGCGAACCTGGGCGGCAGCTCGGACGTCATCACGGCCGCGTACGGCGCGCTCGCCGGCGCACACTATGGCGTCGGCGCCATTCCAGCCGCTTGGCGCGCGAACCTTGCGCATCATGAACTCATCGAACGCTTCGCCGACCGCTTGCTGGCTTGTGCGATGCTTGGGTAAGCTGCCACTTACAAGATGAGCAGGCCGCGCAATCTCGCGCGTGCCGTTCGCCCAAGCTCAAGGATCTTTCGATGGCGCATCGTCTTCGCACCGCGGCGCTGCCTTGGACGCGGCTGTCCGATGAGGAGCTGCTCAAGGTGCGGCTGTGCGACCTGCGCGTGGCCATCGAGCGATCCTCCTTGAAGCCGCATATCCGTCGCCTGTACGCCGAGCTCGAGCGACGCGGCATCCATTTTCAGCCGCATGTCTGGCTCGGCGAGGAGTGGTTCTCGCCCGACGGCGTGCCGGGGATCGCGGTGCCGTTTTATCTCGCGCATCCGCGGCTCGAACGGCTCGAGCGGCGCATCATGCACACCGTGGAGGGTGGCAATGCGCGCTGGCTGATGCGCATTCTGCGCCATGAGGCGGGCCACGCTCTCGACAATGCCTACCGCCTGCGGCGCCGCAAATGCTGGCGCGAGATGTTTGGCCCGGCGTCGCGACCCTATCCGCGCCGCTACCGCGCCCGACCCGGCAGCCGGCGCTACGTGCATCACCTCGGCGAGTGGTACGCACAGGCGCACCCCACCGAGGATTTTGCCGAGACCTTCGCCGTGTGGTTGAAGCCGCACTCCAACTGGCGCAAGAGCTACGCCGACTGGCCCGCCTTCGAGAAGTTGGAGCTCGTCGAGGCGCTCATGCGCAGTGTGCGCAGCACGCGCGCTCCGGTGCGCAGCCGCGAGCGTGTGGAGCCCATCGATACGAACACGCGCACTCTCGCGCAGCACTACCGCAGGAAGCTCGCGCGTCACCGCCATTATCGACGCGGCCTGGCGGATGACATGCTGCAACGGCTGTTCAGCGAGGAACGCGCCCACGCCAACACGATGCGCGCCAGCACTTTGCTGCGTGCGCAGAAGTCCGCGCTCCTGGGCGCGGTCGCGGACGAACTTGCGACACCGCTCTACAGCGTTCACCAGGTGCTGCGCCTGCTGATCGAGCGCAGCGACGCGCTCGCGCTCTACGTGCGCGGCAACCGCCGTGAGGCCGCGCGCGATGCGCGCACGATGCTGGCTCGGATGACGCGGCTCTATGCCGCAGGCGAGACTCCGCACCTGCCGCTATGAAGAAACTGCGCACGCTCGTCGTCGTGCATGCGAGCCTCGTGCCTCCGGAGAGCCTGGACGGCTACACCGCCAAACAGATCGAGGAGTGGCGCACCGAATACGACGTGATCACGACCTTGCGCAAGGCAGGCTGCGAAGTCCACTGCATCGGCGTGCTCGACAGCCTGACCGAGCTGCGCGCGGCGGTCGCCGACTGGAAGCCCGACGTCGTCTTCAATCTGCTCGAGGAATTCGGCGGAATCGTCACCTACGATCAGCACGTGGTCGCATTCCTCGAGCTCTTGCGGCAACCTTACACCGGCTGCAATCCGCGCGGCCTTCTGCTCTCGCGCGATAAGCTCCTGTGCAAGCAGCTCCTCGCCTTTCATCGCATACCGACGCCACGCTTCGCGGTCAGCCGCAAGGGTGCGCGCCTGCACCTGCCTCGCAAGCTCAAATTTCCGCTGTTCGTCAAGTCAACGGTGGAGGATGCCTCGCTCGGCATCGCCCAGGCCTCCGTGGTGGAAGATGCCGCGCGTCTCAAAGAGCGCATCGAGTTCGTCCACGAGCAGGTCGGCTCGGATGCCCTGGTGGAAGAGTTCATCGCGGGGCGCGAGCTCTATGTCGGAGTCCTCGGCAACGAGCGCCTCACGCGCCTGCCGGTATGGGAGATGGTATTTGGTTCGCTGCCCGAGTCGCTCCCGGCGATTGCGACGCGCAAGGTCAAATGGGACAAGCGCTATCAGGCGAAATACGGCATCACGACGTGCGCCGCGCAGGACCTGCCGCCGGCGGTGGTCGCACGGCTCGACAAGTTGTCGCGCCGCATCTATCGGGCGCTCGGCCTGTCCGGTTACGCGCGCATGGATTTCAGGGTGACGGCGGCAGGCGAAGTGTTCGTACTCGAGGCCAATGCCAATCCCAATCTTGAGGCGGCGGAGGACTTCGCCGAATCGGCGCGCGCGGCCGGGATGCCCTACAATGACCTATTGGAACGACTGATGGCGCTCGGCCTGTCATACCGGGCGGAGTGGCGTGTGTTTTATGGATGAGCAACCGCAGGAACGACGGCGCAGGCGCGCGGGGCGCCTGGCGCTTCTATGCTGCGCGTTCGGCGCCGGTGGCGTGCTCGTTGGCTGTGCAGCCCACCGTGAGGAGAAGACTCAGGAGCTGGATTTTGCGCAAATGATGCGCTGGCTGCCGGGCAGCTACAGCAGCACCGCGCAGCACGATGAGGACCTCAAGGCGCACAAGCCGCCGCACGAAGCTCTCGCCATTGCCATAGCGCCGATCGATTCACCCATCATGGGCGCGCACACCTTTTATCTGCAGGAGTCGGCGGCCGATGATCCGCGGCGCGTCATGCTGCAGCAGGTGCTCACCTTCGAGATCGCCAACGGCAAGATCAAGGAGTCGCTTGCGACGCTGGTCGAGCCGCGGCGCTGGCGCGACGGGCAACTGAATCCGGAATTATTCACGGCGATGGTGCCGGAGGATATCGTTGCGCTGAGCGGCTGTGATCTCTTCTGGACGCGCGTCGGCGAGCGCTTCGTCGGCGCCGACGAGCCGCTGCGCTGCCACAGCGCTTCGCACACGAGTGAGGCCGCGGCGCGCACGCTGCTCGCAGCGGAGCTCAAATCGACCGAGCTTGCGCTGGCGGAGCAGTCATACGACGCCAACGGCGCGCTGATGCAGGGACGTGCGGAGGATCCCCTGTATCGCTTTCGCAAGGGCATCGAGCACAAGCAGTGACCGCACCGGGGGTTCGCCCGGCTCGCTAGTTTTTCAGGTGCGCGTCCAGCCAATCAAGCACCGCCGCATGCCACTGCAGACTATTCGCAGGCTTCAGCACCCAGTGGTTCTCGTCCGGAAAGATCAATAACTTGCTCTCGATGCCGCGGCGCTGCAGCGCCGTGAAGGTCGCAAGCCCCTGCGTATAGGGAACGCGAAAATCCTGCTCGCCATGGATGACGAGCATCGGCGCGCGCCAGCGCGCCACGAAATTCACCGGATTGAACTTTTCGTAGTCCTGCGGATTTTCGTAGTGGGGTCCGCCGTTTTCCCATTCCGGAAACCACAGCTCCTCCGTCGAGTAATACATCATGCGTTGATCGAAGACGCCGTCATGATTGACGATGCAGCGGAAGCGCTCGGGCCAGTTGCCCTCGATCCAGTTCATCATGAAGCCGCCGTAGGAAGCGCCGAGCGCGCAGGCGCGCGTGCCGTCGAGCCACGGATAGCGCGCGATCGCGGCCGCAAGACCCTTTTGCAGATCCTCCAGCGGCTTGCCGCCCCAATCGTTGCTGATTGAATCGGTGAACGCCTGGCCGTATCCCTGCGAGCCGTGAAAATCGATCATGACGACGGCGTAGCCGTGCCCGGCGAAGGTCTGCGCATTCCATCGGTAGTTCCACAGATTCTGAAAGCTTGCCTGCGGGCCGCCATGCACGATGAAGGCAATGGGGTAGCGCTTGTGCGCATCAAAGCCTGCGGGCTTGACCACATAGCCGTACACGGTTTCATCGTTCCAACCTTTGAAACTGAACTGCTCAAATGCGCCGAGCGAGCGCTGCTCGAGGAGCGAGTGATTGAGCGCCGTCAGACGCCACGGCGTCCCGCCCGCGATCGAGGTGACGTACAGGTCTGCCGGGGCGCCCAGGTTCGCCCATGTGAAGTACACCGCATCCTTGGTTGCGGAGTACCTGCCGACCTCACCCGTGCCGACAATCTTGCGTGGCTGACCGTTCGCGGGGTCGACGGTGAACAGTGCTTCCTGGCCGTTATCCGCCGCCGTGGCCAGCAGATGCGCGCCATCGGGCGTGGCGCCCAAGTGCATCACGGAGCGATCCCAGGAGGCGGTGAGCACACGCGCTTTGCCGCTGCGCGCATCGCGCACGTCAATATGAAAGCGGTCGGACTCAAAGCCCGGTCGATCCGCGGCGAGATAGGCAAGATCGCCGTTCCTCAAGAAAACCGGCTGCGTATCCGCCGCCGGATTCGTCTGCGTCAAGTTCACAGGCTCGCCGCCGTCGACGGACGCCTCGAAGAGATCAAAGTTCGTCGACCACGGCTCGCTGCGAGCGGCAATCCGCGCCGCGAACACGATGCGCTTGCCGTCCGGGCTGAAACTGAACTCCTCGTCGCCGCCAAAGGGCTTCGACGGCACGTCGGCATCGAGGGGCTTTGATACGTCGACGGGCGTCGCCGCGCGGCCGTCGCTTTGCAGACGCGCAACGAATAGATGCGAGCGCGTGCCATTACTCCAGGTGTCCCAATGGCGCACGAAGAGCTGCGTATAGATCTCGCCGGAGGAGCCGGCCGGCCGGCCGCTCGCGCCGCCACCCGCGCGCGCCGCTGCGAGCCTTTCCTGGGTGCATTTGAGATCCGCGCATTGCGGCAGCACATCCATCGAAACGGCGAGGCGATCACCCGCCGGAGAAACCTTCAGGGCCGCGATGTCGAGCGGATAATCCGTCACCTGCAGCGGATCGCTGCCGTCGAGCGACAGGCGCCACACCTGCGCCGAGCCTGAGCGCATGGAAAGAAAATAGAGTGTGCGACTGTCGGGCGCCCAGCGCGGGTTCCAATCGTTGGCGACGTTCCACGCGAGCGCGCGTGCGCGTGGATTGATGCCGGTGCGGTCGATCACGAGCAGATGAGTGCGAGCCTCATTCGCTGCCACGTCGGTCACGCGCAATACGCTCACCAGGTGGCGCCCGTCCGGGGACGCCTGCGGATCCAACACGCGCTGCAGCCGCACCAGATCGTCCGCCGTAAACGCCGTGGTGCCCTCGGCCGGTGCAGTCGTCAGGCCAGCGAACGCCAGCAGGCCCAAATACATGAGGCGTGGAAATTGCATGATTTAGACAGTCCAGGAGCTAAGAGTAATTATTGTAATGCGTGCCGGATTAACACATCAGCACTCTCACGGTTTGGCTGCCAAGGCGCGTTCCGTTCGTATTTGGAATTTCGGTGCAGCTCGTCACGGAAATCAGCCATGAATCCGGGTGAAGTTTAAGCACTGCGTGCCGTTGTATTATAAAAAGGAGCTACGCGCGCCATGACGGAAACCGCAAGTTCAGCACGGCTGGTCCCAGTCGCGAATCTGCGCGAATTTTTCCACGATGCGCTGCAAAGCGCATTTGCCAAACAGCACCTCTGCGTCGAAGATCAAACCGAACACTACGTCGTCAATCTCCTCACGCTGTTCGCCCGCTCCGAAGCCCTGTACGAGCACACGCCCAGCGGCACACGGTTGAAACCGCTCGCCGTCATGCTGGCGGAGGCCCTCGAGGCACCCTCAGCCCAGGACCGCCACCGCAGCTTACAGCGGCTCGGGGATGTATCGCTCTTCGTTGCCGGCTTCTTCGCCCAGAGCTTCGCGCGCAAGCTCATCGACATCGACTATCACATCGCAATGGGCGGGCGCGCCTATGGCACGCTGGCGGTGGCGCACTCGCGCGGCCCGCGGCGGGTGTTGGGCGCGGTGTTCGCCGAGCTTGCGCAGAAATTCCAGCCGCTCGTTGATGCCTTGAACGAGCTTGCGGAGTCGGCCTACCGGCATTCGGATCGCGACATCCTGCGGCTCTATGAAATCTGGCTGAAGACCGGCAGCCGGCGCTCGTATCGGATTCTCGAGCGCCTGGGAGTGCACCCGAGCGCGGGCGCGCGCGTGGCGCTCGCGCATTGACCCGCAATGATTCTGCGGCGGATTCAGGATCTCATTGGCGGTATCTACGACGTGCCCATCGCGCACGACGTCTATGATTTTCTCGTCACCGAGCGCACGCAGCTGCCGCAGTCCGCGCCGCATGCTTCAGCCGAAGAGGAACTCATCATCGTCGAGGAGCCCGATGCCGTCGGCGTATCGCTGTATCTTGATCCGCAGCTCCTCGAGCGGCTCAAGCGCGCCGACCCGCTCGAGCGTCTCGACGCGGACAACGTCGAGGACTATTGGACCGCGCTCGAGGGCGTCAGCCACTTCGTGTATTTCGCGTGGAATGCGGGCCATGACAAGCCGGTGTCGATTCTGGAGCTGGAGATGCAGGCGGAGATCGACAAATATGTCGCAACCTTTGCGCTCCTGCGGCGGCAGTCGCCGCAGCGATTTCCGGCGGAGCTGATGCGGCTCTTGTTCGAGCGCACGCGCATCGACCCCAACCTTGCAGGCGCGCGGCAGCGGATGTACCGCGCCGCGAGCTGTTATGCGGAGAGATTCTGCCGGCAGCTGGAACGCGGTCTGCGTGACTCGCGCGCAGAACTCGGACGCGAAGTGCTGGCGCAGCTGCGCCGTTTCTATCGATTAAGCGACGGCCGTAAAATGGCGCATATCGAGCGCGGGCGCTGAAGGTTCGCGGGGGGCGCTAATCCTCGCGCGACTTTTCGGCTTCTTCCTTGTCGAGCAATTTTCGCTCCTCGACCTCGCGCATCAACTTGATCCACTTTGAAAGCTTGCGCAGGTCGCGGCGCGACCCGCCGCCCTGGGTCGCGGCCTCTGGCGCTGAGCGCTGGTAGGGGTTGTAGGGGTCCTGTTTGGCGACCGACACCGGCGCCTTGTCGCGCAGGGCCTTCAGGCGAGTCGTGGTGCGCGCGCCATCCTCGAGCTCGAGCACGGGGCGCACGTAGTTCTGCGGCGCATCCTGCCACTCGACCGAAGCGCAGCCGCGGTCATCGTGC
>Ga0302326_10013198_pt1 | contig 17522 bp, 17 predicted proteins | sample Palsa_T0_3_FD_202264 | JGI IMG/M metagenome (GOLD analysis project Ga0302326, IMG submission 202264) | Peat permafrost microbial communities from Stordalen Mire near Abisko, Sweden - Palsa_T0_3 | ecosystem: Environmental > Terrestrial > Soil > Palsa > Peat permafrost | place: Sweden: Abisko... | reverse complement strand
TGATGTCGTCGGAAATGACGACGTCGTTGTCATCGGTGTCCGCGCCGCCGGGGTCTGCTTTCCGGACCTGTTGTTGAGTAAGGGCGAGTATCAGCTCAAGCTGCCGCCGCCGTTCATTCCAGGCATGGAGGCCGCCGGCGTCGTCGACTGGGCGCCGGAAGAATCGGAATTCAAAGTCGGCGATCGGGTGTCGGCGTTCGGGGTGCTTGGCGGCTTCGCCGAACAGGTGGTCGCTCCGCTGGCCAACGTGAGCCGCACCCCGGCGGAACTCGATGACGCTGAAGCGGTCTCGCTGTTGGTCAACTACAACACGATGTATTTCGCACTGGCCCGGCGAGCTGCCATGCGGCAAGGCGACAGTGTGCTGGTGCTGGGCTCGGCAGGCGGTGTGGGTACCGCGGCCATCCAGGTGGCCAAAGCGATGGGCGCGAGCAAAGTGATCGCGGTGGTACACCGCACGGGTGCAACGGAGTTCGTCGAATCGCTGGGCGCCGACGTGGTGCTTCCGCTGACCGACGGTTGGGCGCAGGCCGTCCGTGACCATACCGGCGGTCGCGGCGTGGACATCGTTGTCGACCCGGTCGGCGGCCAGGCCTTCGACGATGCGATCCGGGTGTTGGCCATCGACGGCAAGCTGCTGGTGATCGGTTTTGCCGCGGGGGCTATCCCGACGGTCAAGGTCAACCGGTTGCTGCTGCGCAACGTCGGCGTGCTCGGTGTCGCCTGGGGCGAGTACCTGCATCGGGTGCCCGGCTCGGCGGGGCTGTTCGCCTTTGGTGTGAACCAGTTGGTGTCGGCCGGTTTGAAACCGCCACCACCGCAACGGTATCCGCTCTCCGAAGGACGTGCCGCGCTACAGGCACTGGCCGACGGAGGCGTGTTCGGCAAGCTCGTGCTGGAGCCCTAGCCTCGCGGGTTACGGGAAGAGGGAAGGCACCGCACCGCAGAACGGTGGCGGCGCCTCCCGTGCCAGGCGTTACTAGAACAGACCCGAGAAGTCGGCGGAGATCTGTGCGGCCGCGTCGCTGATGATGGAGACCTCGAATCCGGCGGCCAGGGTGTCGATTGCGGTGTTGGCCGCCAGCGGCAGACCGATCGCGTCGATGATGTCACCGTTCGACAGGGTGTCCACGAATATCGAGGTGTCATACGCGGGCAAGCTGGTCACCAGTGCGTTGACGATGTCGGCCGTCGGCAGCAACAGGGAGTAGGCCGTCGACGTCGCACTTGAGATCCCGTTGACGAACTCGGTGAGGCTGGCGGCGGGATTAGCGGCGTCGTTCGACAATGCCGACAAAAGATCCGTGAAGCTCAGCTCCGAGGAGGCCGGGTCCAGCGACACCGTGAACGCGTTGGGATCGTTCTCCAAATTCGTGATGCCTTGCTCGGTGTCGGTGAACAGCGTGCTGAACACCGTCGACAGGCTGACGTCGGGGAACAGCCCGAACGGGGTGGGCGTGTCCGCCGGCGTATCCGAGTAACCGAGGCTGCCGTCGCCGTAACCCAAGTTGATCACGTACGTCAGGTCGGGCCCCAGCAAGTCTTGCAGCGGCTTCGGCAGCTCGGCCACCAGCGGTGGAGTAATGGGATTCCCGTCAAGTGTGTCGATCATGTAGTAGTTGGTCAGGCACTCGGCGCAGGGGTCCGGGTTGGTGGGGCCGGGGGTTTCCGAGCCCGGCAACAGAATTGCGTCGTCAATGTCTGTAGTCGTCGGACCGCTCCCGTCGATGCCGCCGTTCAGGTACGTGCCGTGGAGTTCTTCGATACCCAAAAAGGCGTTGACGTCGGAAAGGAAGTTCAGCGGGTAGCGCGGGAAGTCGGCGAAACCGTCGTATTCCACCGTGTAAATGCTGGTGGTGAAGTCATCGGACGGGGTCGCGCCGTCGAACGAGAAACCCAAACTCGCCAGATTGAGCTGGTCTACGGTGGTCTGGCCATTCAGGGTTTCGAAGCCGTTGAAGCGCTCGAACAGTCCGCCATTGGGATTGTTGGGGTCAGCGATCAGCAGGAATTGCGGGGCATTGGGTGTGGAGTTGGTTATGCCGTCGTTTTCAAGCAGCTGCATGGTGAAGCCCGCTACCGTGGAACTCTGCGAGTAGCCGAACACCGTCGAGCCGTCTCCGTTCGCCATGTCGGCGAGGATCGTGCTTTCCAGAATCTCGGAGCCCTGGCCCACCGAGGTGCTGGGGCCCGGAAAGCCGTCGGAATCGAGCGGGTAGTTGTAAAACAATTGCTGGACGCCTAGGCCGAACAGCGGATAAGCCCCCTCGGGAGTGAACAAGCCGTTGCCGTAGAAACCTGGGTCAGCGGGGTCGGTTGAGGTGGCTTGGTAGAACGACGTTATATCGTCGGTGTAGACGTGGCTGAGGTAGAGGTAGTCGGCGGCCTCGACGTACTTGGGGCCGGGGATGGGGTCCCCGCTGCCGCCGATGACGAGTCCGATGTCATCTGCGTGAGCGGATGCCGGATTCATCATCGCGCTCAGCCCCACGGCACCGGCAGCCGCCGTTGCCGCCAGTCCGAACCCCACCCAACGAGTCTTGCGTCCTGACATATTGCGACCTCCACAACGTTGGAAAGGGTCCTATTCCACATATGTTCTACTCTGCTTTCGGCCGGATGTCTGAGAAATCCACAGGTTGTGGTTGGCGAAAATTAAGTTTCGGCCAAAAGCGCGCTCGAACCTCAGAAGCCTCTTCAACAACTGCCTGAAGGACTGCTTTCTTCGTCAGTGTGAGGGCGCCGTCGATCGCGCCGCGGGCGTTAACCGAGCAGCGCGTCGCGCAGCCGGGTCACGTCGGCCTCGGTGATCTGCGCGCTGCGGAAGTACCCGTCGAGCGAGCCGAAGTTGTCGTCGATGGTCCGCCGCGCCGCATCCAGGTACTCAGCGCGGACGCCGAGAAAGTCTTCGGAAAGCCGTGCCTCGGTGAACGAGATCAACTCCGGGGTCACCTCGACGTCCGACCGCTGCCTGACGGCGTCCAAAATGCGGGCCCGGAGTTGGGGGACGGCTTGGTTGCTGCGCAGGAAGTCCGCCACGATCGCGTCGCGTTGGACACCGGCGACCTCCAGCACCAGCGCCACCGTGAAGCCGGTGCGATCCTTGCCGGCGAAGCAATGGGTGAGCACCGTGCGTCCACTGGCGAGCAGGCTCACGACACGCTGCAGCGCCTGTTGCGCACCGGGGTAGGTGGGAAACCTGCTGTACTCCTCGACCATGTAGCGGGTGGCTGCGTCGCTGACCGGTTCGTCGTCGGCCTTGTCCTCCAGCAGCCGCTTGAACGCGTGCTCGTGGGGGGCTTCGCCGTTCTCGTTGAGCTCGTCCGGTGCAAGGTCCGGGATGGGCAACAGGTGGATGTCCACGCCGTCGGGTACCAGGCCGGGGCCGTGGCGCTGAACTTCGCTGCGCGAGCGCAGGTCGGCGACGTCGGTGATGCCCAGTCGGCGCAGCTCGTCGCGGCCGTCGTCACCGAGCTCGCTCAATTCGCCGGAACGGTACAGCCGTCCGGGGCGTAGCACTCCGGTGCTGTCGGCAACGTCGCGAAAGTTCCAGGCCCCCGGTAGATCTCGCACGCCGGTCACCACGTTATGTGACCGCCGAAGCCAGAACGCTTTTCTCCCGGCCGATCTCAGCGCGCGCGATGGATCGCATGTGCACCTCGTCGGGTCCGTCGAAGATCCGCATGGCGCGGTGCCAGGCGTACATCCGGGCCAGCGCGGTGTCGTCGCTGACTCCCGCGGCGCCGTGGACCTGGATGGCGCGGTCGATGACGTCGCACGCCACCTGGGGCGCTATCGCCTTGATCTGGGCGACCAGCAGATGGGCGGCCTTGTTGCCGTGCTGGTCGATTGTCCAGGCCGCCTTCTCGCACAACAGCCTGGCCTGGTCGATTTCGTTGCGGGACGTGGCAATTGCCTGCTGCACCAGGCCTTGATCGGCCAGTGGCCGGCCGAATGCAATTCGGGTGTTGGCCCGGTGCACCATCAGGGCCAGCGCGCGTTCGGCTCCACCGAGTGCGCGCATGCAGTGGTGGATGCGGCCGGGGCCGAGCCGGGCCTGAGCGATCGCGAAGCCGGAGCCTTCTTCGCCGAGCAGGTTGGTCACCGGTACCCGGACGTTGTCGTAAATGATCTCGCAGTGCCCGGGCTGGTCTTGATAGCCGAAGACCGATGTCGAGCGGACCACGGTCACGCCCGGTGTATCGATCGGCACCAACACCATCGACTGCTGCTGGTGGCTTGCCGCATCGGGGTTGGTCCGGCCCATCACGATCAGGATCTTGCAGCGCGGGTCCGCCGCGCCCGACGTCCACCACTTGCGTCCGTTGATCACGTAGTCGCCGCCGTCGCGGACGATGGCGGTCTCGATATTGCGGGCGTCGCTACTGGCGACCGCCGGTTCGGTCATCGAGAACGCGCTGCGGATCTCGCCGTTCAGCAGCGGCTCCAGCCATTGCGTGCGCTGCTCCTCGGTGGCGAACAGGTGCAGGGTTTCCATGTTGCCGGTGTCGGGCGCCGCACAGTTGACCGCTTCGGGTGCGATCTCTAGAGACCACCCGGTCAGCTCGGCGAGCGGCGCGTATTCCAGATAGGTCAGACCAGACTCGGCCGGTAGGAACAGGTTCCACAGTCCGGCCGCTCTGGCTTTGATCTTCAGTTCCTCGATGACCGGTGGAACGGTGTGATCGTTCGGGCCGGCCTCCTCGCGATACCTGTCGTACTCGGCCTCCGCCGGAAAGACATAGTCGGTCATGAATTCGGTCAACCGCTTGTGGTAGTCACTGGCTTTGGCCGACATCGCGAAGTCCATGCCAGTCACGATAAGCCACCGACGTAGCAGGCGACGGCGCAGGATGGACATCATGACCGACGCACATCCGCCGCTCCCGCCGTTCACCCTCGAAACGGCGATCCAGAAGGTCCAGGCCGCTGAGGACGCCTGGAACAGCCGCGACCCCGATCGCGTCAGCCGGGCCTACACCGTCGACTCGCAGTGGCGTAACCGGGGCGAGCACATCGTCGGCCGCGCCGACATCGCGGCGTTCCTGACCCGGAAATGGGAGCAGGAACTCGACTACGCACTGCGCAAGAGCCTGTGGAGTTTTCACGACAACCGCATCGCCGTCCGGTTCCAGTACGAGTGCCACGACGCCTCCGGCACGTGGTGGCGCAGCTACGGCAACGAATTGTGGGAGTTCAGCGAGGCCGGCCTGATGTCCCGGCGGGAGGCCAGCATCAACGACATCGTGATCGACGAGTCCCAGCGCCGTTACTTCGGGCCGCGGCCCCCAGCGGAGCACGGCCAGGACCTGCCGCTCTGGTAGCGGGCCATCAAGCTAGGGTTGGTGCCGGTCTACCGAGGTAGGGAGTACAGGAAGTAGATGCGGACGCCATGACAGAAAAGCAGACGACGGTGGGGGTGGTCGCCGAGTCGGGCGACGACGAGCGACGGGTCGCGCTGGTGCCCAAGGCGGTCGCGCCGCTGGTGAAAAGCGGGGTTGCAGTCGTCGTGGAGTCGGGTGCCGGCGAGCGCGCACTGCTTCCCGACGCGTTGTACACCGATGCCGGAGCCACTATCGGTGACGCCTGGGCGGCCGATGTCGTCGTCAAGGTCGCGCCGCCGACTGCTGACGAAGTCGGCCGGTTGCGCAGCGGGCAGACGCTGATCGGTTTCCTGGCACCCCGCAACGCCAGCAATTCGATCGACGCGCTCAAACAGGCTGAGGTGCAGGCGTTCGCCTTGGAGGCCATTCCGCGAATCTCGCGGGCGCAGGCGATGGACGCGTTGTCGTCGCAGGCCAACGTCGCCGGATACAAGGCGGTGGTGCTGGCGGCGTCGGAGTCGACCCGATTCTTCCCGATGCTGACAACTGCTGCGGGCACGGTGAAGCCGGCCGCTGTGCTGGTGCTCGGTGTCGGGGTGGCGGGCTTGCAGGCGTTGGCGACGGCTAAACGGTTGGGGGCACGCACCACCGGCTACGACGTGCGGCCCGAGGTGGCCGACCAGGTCCGCTCGGTAGGCGCGCAGTGGTTGAAGCTCGGCGGCGAAGATCTGGCCGCCGCGGGTGAGGGCGGATACGCGCGCGAACTCACCGAGGACGAGCGGGCTGGGCAGCAGAAGGCCCTGGAAGACGCGATCAGCGGGTTCGACGTGGTCATCACCACGGCGCTGGTCCCGGGCCGGCCGGCGCCCACGCTGGTGACGGCCGCCGCGGTCGAAGCGATGAAGCCGGGCAGTGTCGTGGTCGACCTCGCGGGGGAAACGGGTGGCAACTGCGAACTGACCGAACCGGGCCACGTCGTCGTCAAGCACGACGTCACGATCGCCTCGCCGCTGAATCTGCCGGCGACGATGCCCGAGCACGCCAGCGAGCTCTACAGCAAGAACATCACCGCGCTACTGGACCTGCTGATCAAGGACGGCCAGCTGGCTCCGGACTTTGACGACGAAGTCATCGCGGACTCGTGCGTGACGCGCCAGTCCGCCGGCGGTCAGACGGTCGGAGAGGACTCCTAGATGTACGACGAGCTGTTAGCCAACGTGGCGATCCTGGTGCTGTCCGGATTCGTCGGGTTCGCGGTGATCTCCAAAGTGCCCAACACGCTTCACACGCCGCTGATGTCGGGGACCAACGCCATCCACGGCGTCGTCGTACTCGGCGCGCTGGTGGTGTTCGGGGAGGTCGAGCACCCGTCGCTGGCGGTGCAGATAATCCTCTTCGTGGCGGTGGTGTTCGGCACGCTCAACGTCATCGGCGGCTTCATCGTCACCGACCGGATGCTGGGGATGTTCAAGGGCAAGAAGAAGCCGGTGAAGGTCGAAGAGGTTGCCAAGTGAGCTATCTGGTAATCGGGCTCTACGTTTTCTCGTTCGCGCTCTTCATCTACGGACTGATGGGCTTGACCGGGCCGAAAACCGCGGTTCGGGGCAACTCGATCGCGGCCGTGGGCATGGCCCTGGCCGTCGCAGCGACGCTGGTGAAGATCCGCCATACCGACCAGTGGCCGCTGATAGTCGCCGGGCTGGTCGTGGGCGTGGTGCTCGGTGTTCCGCCGGCCCGGTTGACCAAGATGACCGCCATGCCCCAGCTGGTGGCGTTCTTCAACGGCGTCGGCGGTGGCACAGTCGCGCTCATTGCGCTCGCAGAATTCATTGATACGCAAGGCTTTTCGTCTTTCCAGCATCACGAGTCGCCGACGGTTCATATCGTCATCGCGTCGTTGTTCGCTGCGATCATCGGTTCGATCTCGTTCTGGGGCTCGATCATCGCGTTCGGCAAGTTGCAGGAGATCATCTCCGGCGCACCGATTGGCTTAGGCAGGCTCCAGCAGCCGGTCAACCTGCTGCTGCTCGCCGGTGCGGTTGCCGCCGCGGTGGTCATCGGCCTGGACGCGCATCCGGGTAGCGGTGGGGTCGCACTGTGGTGGATGGTCGGCCTGCTGGCCGCCGCGGGAGTGCTGGGCCTGATGGTGGTGCTGCCGATCGGTGGCGCCGACATGCCGGTCGTCATCTCGCTGCTGAACGCGCTGACCGGCCTGTCGGCCGCGGCCGCGGGACTGGCGCTGAACAACACCGCGATGATCGTGGCGGGCATGATCGTCGGCGCATCCGGTTCGATCCTGACCAACTTGATGGCCAAGGCGATGAACCGCTCCATCCCCGCGATAGTCGCCGGCGGGTTCGGCGGCGGCGGCGTGGCGCCCAGCGGTGACGGCGGTGGCGGCGACAAGCACGTCAAGGCCACTTCGGCGGCCGACGCAGCGATTCAGATGGCCTACGCCAACCAGGTGATCGTGGTGCCGGGTTACGGCTTGGCCGTCGCCCAGGCGCAGCATGCCGTCAAGGACATGGCCGCGCTGCTGGAGGACAAGGGTGTGGCGGTCAAGTATGCGATCCACCCGGTGGCCGGCCGGATGCCCGGGCACATGAACGTGCTGTTGGCCGAGGCCGAGGTCGACTACGACGCCATGAAAGACATGGATGACATCAACGACGAGTTCAGTCGCACCGATGTGGCGATCGTCATCGGCGCCAACGATGTGACCAACCCCGCGGCCCGGAACGACGCGTCCAGCCCGATCTACGGCATGCCGATCCTCAACGTGGACAAGGCCAGGTCGGTGATCGTGCTCAAGCGGTCGATGAATTCGGGCTTCGCGGGCATCGACAACCCGCTGTTCTACGGCGAGGGCACCACGATGCTGTTCGGCGACGCGAAGAAATCGGTGAGCGCGGTCGCCGAGGAACTGAAGTCTCTTTAGACGGGCGGGTAAGCCTGCGGCGGGTAGCCATTACCGTCGACGACACCCCGCAGGCCCCACGGCACATACCTGAAGAAGAACTCGGCCTCGTCGGAAATGTCGTAACTGGGATCTGGATCGGGATTCATCGGACCACCTCTCGACTTGCGACGTGCTTCGGTCGAAGTCTAGACCCGCCGGGCAACGCGCAACAGTGCACAACCGTGTTGCTTAGACTACCCACCAGTTGATTGACACCGGGCATCTCCCGGCCTGCCGATAGCGAGTAGACATGCCATCCGAGAACGGGCTCTCCCGCCGCGAGGAACTGCTGACCGTTGCCACCAAGTTGTTCGCCGCGCGTGGCTACCACGGCACCCGGATGGACGACGTCGCTGACGTGGTCGGGCTGAACAAGGCGACCGTCTACCACTACTACGCCAGCAAATCGCTGATCCTCTACGACATCTATCAACAGGCCGCCGAACGAACGCTGGCCGCCGTTCACGACGACCCGACGATGTCGGCCCGCGAGGCGCTGTACCAGTACACCGTGCGGCTGCTCAACCAGATCGCCGCCAACCCCGAGGGTGCGGCGGTGTACTTCCAGGAGCAGCCCTACATCACCGAGTGGTTCACCGAGGAGCAGGTCGCCGACGTCCGGGAGAAGGAAACCCAGGTGTATGAACACGTGCACGGACTGATCGACCGGGGCATCGTCAGCGGCGAGTTCTACGAGTGCGACTCACACGTCCTGGCGCTCGGATACATAGGAATGACGCTGGGCGCCTACCGCTGGCTGCGGCCGAGCGGCCGCCGCAGCGCAAAGGAGATCGCCGCCGAGTTCAGCACCGCGCTGCTGCGCGGCCTGATCCGCGACGAGTCGGTCCGGGTGGAGTCCCCGCTGGGAGTCAGAACCGAAATCAGTACGCCATGACCGACCTAATCCGCTAGTCCGCGAGCAGTCGCAAAAGCCCCGGCCGCATCGTCGCCGGGCGTGTGGTACACCGTGGCCATGACCCCGAGTGTGCTGCAGCAGCTGTCGTCGCTGGTGGGGCCGAGTCACGTCAGTACCGATCCCGACGTGCTGGCCGGCCGCAGCGTCGACCACACCGGCCGCTACCGAGGCCGCGCGAGCGCCCTGGTCCGTCCGGGTTCGGCCGACGACGTGGCCGAGGTGCTGCGGCTGTGCCGCGACGCGGGCACGCATGTGACCATCCAGGGCGGTCGGACCTCACTGGTGGCCGGCACGGTGCCCGAGCACGACGATGTGTTGCTGTCGACCGAGCGGCTTTGCGGCATCAGCGATGTCGATACAACCGAGCGCCGCATCCAGGTCGGCGCGGGGACCACATTGGCCGCGGTGCAGCGCGCGGCCGGTGCGGCCGGCTTGGTGTTCGGCGTCGACCTTGCCGCGCGCGACACCGCGACGGTCGGCGGGATGGCCTCGACCAACGCCGGCGGCCTGCGGACCGTGCGGTACGGAAACATGGGCAGCCAGGTCGTCGGGCTCGACGTCGCGCTGCCCGACGGTTCGGTGGTACACCGGCACTCGCGAGTGCGGTCCGACAACACCGGCTACGACCTGCCGGCGCTCTTCGTCGGCGCCGAGGGAACGCTGGGCGTGATCACGTCGCTTGATCTGCGGCTACACCCGAATCCGCCGCATCGGGTCACCGCCGTGTGTGGTTTCGAGGACCTCGGCGCGCTGGTCGACGCCGGCCGGCTGTTTCGCGACCTGGACGGAATCGCGGCCCTGGAACTGATCGACGGACGAGCCAGCTCGCTGGCCGATGAGCACCTGGGTGTACCCGCGCCGGTGCACGGTGATTGGCTGCTGCTGGTGGAACTGGCCTCCGATCACGACCAGACTGAGCGGCTGGCCGATGCGCTGGATGGAGTGCAGACGTGCGGTGAGCCCGCGGTTGGCGTCGATCTTGTTGCACAACAGCGACTGTGGCGTGTCCGTGAATCGCTGGTGGAGGTGGTCGGCTTGTTCGGGCCGCCGCTGAAGTTCGACGTGTCGCTGCCGCTTTCTGCGGTCGCCGCCTTCGCCCGCGACGCCGAGGCGCTGGTGCGCCGGCGGGCGGCCGAGGCCGTCGGAGTGCTGTTCGGGCACATCGGCGAGGGCAACCTGCATCTGAACGTGTTGCGCTGCAGTGCAGAGCAAGAACACGACCTGTATGCGGCGATGATGGACCTCATCGCGCAGTGCGGCGGCAACGTCAGCTCCGAACACGGGGTCGGCAGCCGCAAACGTCGCTACCTGGGCATGTCACGCGAAGCCGCCGACATCGCGGCGATGCGAATGATGAAGACGGCCTTCGACCCGACCGGTTACCTCAACGCCGCGGTGCTGTTCGACTAGTCAGAACCCTTGATTCCGACCGCGTGGCGCAACTGGGCTAGGAACTCTTCTCCGTCGTCGCTACGAATCATGTAGTGCGAAAACGCGACCCTGATCGCGGTCGCCGCTTTGACCGCGGCGTTGGGACCGGGGATCAGCCGCTGCAGACCGTCGCGCATCTGCGGGATGACGTTCGAGAACTGGGTGATGACATGCTCGGGCTCGATGTCGACCATGCGCACACCCGTGTAGGAGTGTTGGTAGTCGACGATGAACCGCAACGCCGCATCGAGCTTGTCGGCACCTTTGAGCCCGGCCGTCGCTCGGCTCATTCCGCTTTCAAAGGCGTGCCGTTCGTACCGGGAGAACGCCGAGAGCAACTCCTCCTTCGAGGCGAACCAGCGGTACAGCGTCGGCCTGGACACGCCGGCCTGCGTGGCGACATCGGAGAGGCTGAGCTTGCGTTTGCCGTTGCGACCGAGCACCTCAGCGGTGGCAGCGAGGATCCGCTGCTGCGTTGAGGTGTCGTCTTCGACCGTCGGCGTCTGCTCCATACCCGCATCTTTACAAAATTAGCCCGAAGTGTCACGCTGTTTTCGTGCCACTGCCACCCGAGGTAGCTGACCGCCGAAGCATAACCGGGCAGGACCGGGACATCGCGTTCAATCGGCGACCATCGTGAGCCAATGCAGGACGGTGGTCATCACCGAAGCCTCCTCGCCTGTCGCACTGGCGACGGCGGCGCGGTTGGCCGCCGCGGGACATCTGGTGCTGATGGGAAGCCGCCGGACGCACCTCTGTGAGGAGTTCGCGGCCTGCCTCCGGTCCGCCGGCTCAGCAGTGTTCGCCGCCCACTTGGATCTCGCCGACCCGCCCTCGGTCGACCGGTTCATCGATAATGCTGACTATCTGGTCGGTCCCCCCGACGTCCTGGTGAGTGCCGCGGGTTTAGCCGACGGGTCGTGGGCGGGTGCGCAACACCTTGTCGCACAACTCGTTCCGCCGATGATCGAGAACGGGCGCGGCGATGTGGTATTGCTGAGCCCGGAGTTGATCGGTTCCTCGCCGCCCGGCGGGCGGCGGATGCTCGAGGCATGGGCGCACGGTCTAGACGCCGAGTTCATCGGGACCGGCGTTCGAGCCTCGATCGTGCGGTCCACCGGGCAGGTGCCGCCCGACGACGTCAGCTGTCTGATCTCCGCGGCGATCAACTCGCCCGAGCGGATGCGCCTGCGTGTCGTCGAGGTCATCCCGCCGGTCCCCGCACCGACGTTCGCGCGGGAGCGCAGGAGTCGATAAGACTCGAGGTGCGACGCTCAGATCGACGCCAGCTGCGGAAAAGTGTGCGACGAACCCGCGCTAACGTCAATTTCGGCGCTCAGCCGGGCCGGCCAGGCCTGCGCCGCACCAACACCGACTGCTGGATGCTGCCCACCGCACCGGTCCCGTCGAACAGGGTGCCCACCGTGGTGCCGATGCCGTCTGGCCCGTAGTTGGTCTCCGCCCGGATGCCGACCCACTCGCCGTCCGGAATGCGGTGCACGTGGACGACGAGGTCGTTGTTCAAGAACGTCCACTTGGTGATATCGATTTTGGAGCCGATGCCGTTGGCGCAGTCGGCAACCGCGAACAGCCGCTCCAACGGCGTCATCGTCTCGCCGTCGACCAGCTTCGTGATCGGCTTGATCCACGACTCACCGGGGCCCTCGTTGAGCGGCTCGGTCAGCCACCGCCAGTCCAGGCTGTGCACGTAGTTCCGGTCGAAGTTCTTGGCGAGATCGCGGCTGTGGGCCTCGCTGAGTGGACGCGGCAGCGGTGCGCAGGCGTGCGCCAAGTCGGCGGTGTCGATTTGCTGCAACCGCCAGCCGGTGGCCCGCGCCGTCGGCCGGGGCTGACCGTCGGGGCCCAGTGCCAGCGTCTCGGCGCTGATCAACTCGATGTGTTTGCCGGGTCGCTCGACCTTCGAGCGGACCCACATGTCGCCGTCGGCAGGCACCGGTCCCAGCAGGTCGATGGCGACCCGGCTCAGCCGGGTGTCGTCGCGCGCGGCGCACCGTTCCAGCGCGCGGACCAACAACGCCGACACCGGCGCGGCATGCTGAATCTTCGCGGTCCAGGTGCTCCTGACAAAGTCTGTGGCACAGAACTTTTCCCCCACCGGATCGGCCGCGTCGAGCAGCTCGTAGTAGGAGTCGGTCATCGCGGGCCTCTCACGGCAGACCGGCACCGGGAGTGTCCACGATCACCGCGTCGACCCGGGACAGCCGGGTGCCGACCAGGCGCTTGGGATAGGCGTCGGTGCTCGACAGCATGAACAGCGTGCGCCCCGCGGGTCCGCCGAGCATGCAGGCGATCGCGGCCCGATCGCCGACGTCGATGCGATGGGTCACTCGCCCTTTGCCGCCGGCTTCGATGCGCTCGAATTGGTGCGCCAGCGTCATCGAGGTCCACACCCCGCCCTCGGCGTCCAGGCAGATGCCGTCCGGCGGCCCGTCCAGGCCATCGGCGAAAACCCGTCGATCAGAGAGTTCGCCGTCCGCGCCGATGCTGAATGCGGTCAGTCGCCGGCCGATCGACTCGGCGACGATCAACGTCCGATGGTCGGGCGTGATCACCATGCCGTTGGGGAAGTCCAGCTCCTCTGCCACCACGCTCACCGTGTTGTCCGGGTCGACGCGGACGATGACGCCGCCATGAAACGCCTGCGATCCGATGTAGGCACGACCGAGGTCGTCGATGACCATGTCGCCGAGTTCGGCTGGCGCCACAGCGCTGAGATCCAGGACGGTGTCGACGTTTTCGCCGTCGTAGCGCAGCAGTTGACGGGCTTCGGTGGACACGATCAGCAGCGAGCCGTCCGGCCGGAATCCCAGGCCGGAGGGAGCGTGCCCGGGTAGCGGCAATGTGGTCATCGACCCGCTCAGGGTGACGGTGTGGACGGCCTCACCCAGCATGTCGGAGAACCACAGCAGCCCCTCGAACCAGCGTGGCCCTTCACCGAAACAGAACCCGGTGGTCAGTGGCGTCAGAACGTCAATGATCTCCGAACTCGTCGTCACGGTGCCCAACTGCGTCGCTCCTTTGCGGCGGTAAAACTGACCAGCCGGTTGCCCGGCTGCCTTTACAGATTATCGTACAAATGTCACGCGGTATTTTGCAGGGACATCGTCGGCGCTCACCTGAAGAAAGCGGCAGATGCATTTCACCATCACCCACCCGATGCACAGCCATCCCTACAACCCAGAGTTGGTCAGCGGCGACGGCATCGCCTCGGTTGCCGCGTCCGCCGAAGCCGCCGGTATCCACGGCTTCGGGTTCACCGATCATCCGGCGCCCAGCCAGCGCTGGCTCGAAGCTGGCGGCCATGACGCGCTGGACCCGTTCGTCGCGATGGGATTCGCTGCGGCCCGCACCACCACACTGCGGCTGATCCCGAACATCGTGGTACTGCCGTACCGAAATCCTTTCCTAGTGGCCAAATCCGGCGCAACGCTGGACCTGCTTTCTGGCGGTCGATTCACCCTTGCCGTCGGCGTCGGCTATCTCAAGCGTGAGTTCGCCGCGCTCGGCGTGGACTTCGAGGAGAGAGCCGCGCTGTTCGACGAGGCGCTCGACGTGATCCGGGCCATCTGGACGACCGACGACGTCACGTTCGAGGGCAAGCACTTCAGCGCCCGCGGCATCACCGCGCATCCACTACCGGTCAGCAATCCGCATCCACCGATCTGGATCGGTGGCAACACCGGGGCTGCCCGGCGCCGGGTCGCCGAGAAAGGCGACGGGTGGTGCCCGTTTGCTGCGCCGCCCGCACTGGCGCAGACCGCGCGCACGGCGGCGATGGATTCGGTGGAAGCCCTGGCCGACGGCATCGACGATCTGCGCCGCCGCCTCGACGACGCGGGCCGGGACGCCTCGACGATCGACGTGGTGTTCAGCAACTTCGATGGCGGCAGCCCTGCCGACGACGACTTCAACGCCGACGCCTATCTGGCCGGGCTGGAACGGCTGGCCAAGCTGGGCGTCACCTGGGTGCAGGTGGGCTTGCCGGGCGACAGTGTGGCGCATGCCCTGGACGTCATCGAGCGATTCAAGACGCTGGTGATCGACGCCGCCTGAGGCCGGAACGGCGGCGGATACGCCTTTACAAGATCCGGCGAGAATGTCATTCTCGCTAAGTGACAACGGAATCTCAGCAGACGCACTGGTCGGTCGCCGCCCTCCTGGATTTATTCGACGCGCGACCCGACGGAGCCGACCATTTCACCGCCGACACCGGAATCGCCGCAGAGGACGAACGTCAGGTCGTGGAAGGCACCCAGGTGCTCGCGCAGGTGATTGTCGCGGTCGCCAAACGATTTCCAGAGAAGTCGGTGCGCTCGGCACACGCGGTGTTCGCCCGGGCCGTGCTGGCCGGGCCGCCGGTCGAGTTCGACATCGACGTCGTCGCCGAGGGCCGGTCTACGGCCACGGCAGTGGTGAGCGTGTCGCAGAACGGGCGTCGCGCCATCACGGTGACGACGCTGCTGGACGTGCCGTCCGACGACGTCATCCGCCACCACCTACCCCGTCCCGAGGTCGTCGCGCCCGCCGACGCCAACGACGGCTTCATGCCGATGGCCGGGCGGAAACTGCGGCTTGTCGACGTGGTCGACGTGAACAGCCCGGACGAGGTGGGGCCGCCGGAGCTCTACGCCTGGCTGCACTACGACCCGATCCCGAACCGCGACGATCTGGCCAAGGCGCTGATTGCGTATTTCACCGGCCACCTGGGCATCTCGACCACAATGCGCGCGCACGAGGGCATCGGCACCAGCCAATCGCATCTGACCGTGTCGACCGCGCCGATGACGGTGTCGGTTAGCTTCCACGAGCCGGTGTCGTGGACCGGCTGGCTGCTCTACACCCACGAGAGCACCCAGGTGGGTGCGGGCATGTCGTATATCCGTGGCGCCGTGCACACCGAAGAAGGCGAGCTGATCGCTTCGTTCGCCCAAGATGCTCTGATCCGTCCGCTGCGGACCAGCGACAACTCCATCAAAACCGAAGCGCGGCTTTAACACTCGTGGATTTCTCGACTGTCGAATTGTCCCCGGAGGACACCGAATTCCGTGATCAGCTGCGGGCGTTCCTGGCCGATATCGTCACCGATGAGGTGCGCCGACGGGACCGCGAGACCGGGGAGAACTTCGACGAAGGCGTACACCTGGCGCTGGGCGCCGAAGGGTATCTGGCCGCTGACTGGAATGACGAGTCCGATGGCGGGTTCAGCGCGTTGCGCCGCCGCATCTGGGATTTGGAGATCGGCCGGGTCCATACGCCGTGGTTCCACTGGGGCACCACCGCCGTGGTAGCCAAGATGGTGAGTCGGTTCGGACCGCCGGAACTCACCGACGAGGTGCTGCCTGGCGTGCTGTCCGGTGACACCCGGCTGTGCCTGGGCTATACCGAGCCGGAGGGCGGCTCTGACGTGGCCACGTGTAAAACCCGCGCGGTCCGAGACGGTGCGGGCTGGATCATTAATGGCTCCAAGATGTTCACCTCCAATGCCCACAACGCCAAGTACGTCTTCCTGCTGACCAACACCGATCCGGACGGGCCAAAGCACAAGAATCTGACCATGTTTCTGGTGCCCCTGGACTCACCGGGCGTCGACATCCAAGCCATCCGGACCATTGACGGCGACCGCACCAACATCGTCTTTTACAGCGACGTGCGGGTTGACGACAGATACCGCATCGGCGCTGTGAACGGCGGCTGGGCTGTGCTGCGGGGTGCGCTCGACGTCGAACACGGCACCGTCGAGGCCGAAGACGACGGCCTGCAACGAGTCGCGGTGATGAGCGAGCATCTGACGCTGATGGCCGAGGCGATCGACACGATCGCGGCGCTGGTCACGCAGCAGGGCGCCGGCGGCGGCCGCCTACTCGAGGATTCCTCGGTGGCATATCGGTTGGGCCGCAGTATCGCTCGCACCGAGGCGGCCCTGAGTACCCCGGGGATGTTCGGCCGGGTGGCCAACGCGCAGACCATGCGGGACGTCGCGCCGGACCTGATGGACCTGCTGGGCACCGCGTCGGCGCTGCCGATCGACACCGAGGGGGCCGCCGACGACGGCGGCGCCGAATACATCTTCCGACTGGCCTCGCCCGTCGGCATCTACGGTGGCACCCTCGAGGTGTTCCGCAACATGATCGCCCAGCACGCGCTGGGACTGGGGCGACCGAACTACTCGCCCCCGACCCGACTTGGCTCAAATTAGTGCGTGGGTCTGGATGAGGGCGGGGCCAGTTCGTCGGGTAGCGCGTTGGCGGAGTTGCGGTTGGTTGTCGGCTTTGATTACTACGATCCGATAGCGGGTATCGCGAACGAACTTCGCAGTGCCTCAGCCCGTTTGGGCTTAGGTACGGTGCCGGTAATGACCGGCTCCGATAGCCAACCTAGTTCATTGTTGGTGGTGGCTGTGGATGGAAGGGTTCGTACCACCACCAGTCGGCGCGCTCGCCGGTGGGCCCCGGGCACGGCGGGACAGCGGGCGGGGGAAGGTTCGGAGGACGCGCCAGCGATCCTGCGCTGAGCCGTTTACCGCAGCTGTCGGTGACAACGAGATCGTCGGGGGGTCCGGCGATGGTGATGCCGCCCCGGTGGTGCAACCGATGGTGATACGGACACACCAACACCAGGTTGAACAATTCGGTCAGACCACCGTCTTCCCAGTGCCGGATGTGGTGTGCATGCAAACCACGGGTGGCCCCACAGCCGGGAACCGCGCAGGTGGGATGGCGGTGCTCGAGCGCACGGCGAAGCCGCCGGTTGATCACCCGGCTCGCTCGGCCGGCGCCGATGACCTCGCCGTCACGTTCGAACCAGACTTCACACGTGGCGTCACAGGTCAGGTATCGGCGTTCGGCGTCGGTGAGCAGCGGGCCCAGATGCA
>Ga0302326_10013196_pt1 | contig 17523 bp, 15 predicted proteins | sample Palsa_T0_3_FD_202264 | JGI IMG/M metagenome (GOLD analysis project Ga0302326, IMG submission 202264) | Peat permafrost microbial communities from Stordalen Mire near Abisko, Sweden - Palsa_T0_3 | ecosystem: Environmental > Terrestrial > Soil > Palsa > Peat permafrost | place: Sweden: Abisko... | reverse complement strand
GGCCTCTTCGAGGGACTTGACCTGCAAGATCGAGAAGCCGGCGATGAGCTCCTTGGCCTCGGTGAAGGGGCCGTCGACGACGGTACGAGACTTGCCGGAGAATTTGACGCGCGCGCCTTTGGAGCTGGGATGGAGACCATCGAGGGCGAGCAGGACGCCGGCCTTGATGAGCTCTTCGTTGTACTTGCCCATCTCGAGCAAGAGTTGTGGATCGGGGAGGGCGCTTTCTTTTTCCGACTCTGGGGTTGCTTTGACGATTACCATGAATCGCATTGTGAAATCTCCTTTGGGTTGAGCGATGATTGGGTGGCTTGAACTCAGATTGAGAGCGCAGTTGGATCGCTGTTGCTCGCTTTCGTACTGCCTCTCTGCTGATACGTCGAACGGGGTGTGGCCGAATCGACATGAGAACGGAATTTTTAATTATTTTTCGGAGAGACGAAACAAGCGCCCGCTCATCAAGGATGCGTATGCCAGTGAGCAAGTCACGCAGAAGCGCCGAACTCCTCCAACCACGCCCCGCTAAAGTAGCCTACTTCCCGACCCAGTCCAACTTCCCCATATCCGGAATCTGCACCGTGTCCGCCCGCGCCCGGCCCAGATACTCCACCGCGGCCAGGAACTCCGCCCGATGCCGTTCCCGCACAGGCCCCGGCAGCGCGGCCAGCCCTTTCACCGCTCCTAACAGCTTGAGCGCTTCCGATGTTGTGACGTGCCCGTATTTTTGGAAGTCCTGATTCAACTCCACTGTCGCCGCGCCCACCGCCGTCCAGCAACGATCCTGCAGTGCCTCATCCAGCCTCGCCGGCTGCCGGCAAAGCACGTACATCGCCATCAGATGTTCTGGCCCATCGAGCTGCTGCGCCACCTCCCCCATCCACCCAGGCCGTTTTTCAATCCAAGCGAACACTTCCTGGAGCTGCTCGGGCTCATACATAGGGTTGGCAGACCCCAGCACGGAGGCCACGGTAAGGTTCGGGTTGTCAGTCGCCAGAAACGGACGTTTGATGTGCATAAACGTGTCCTCGCCGCTCGATCCATACATCCCGGCGATCATCGCGGCTCCGACCCCAACCAGGAACAACCAGCGCATCGACAGGAACCCTCCCGCCATCACGCAAAACGGAAGGGCCGTCGCCAGCACCGCGAAAATCATGCGATAGCGATACAGTACGTTTTCGTCGGCGAAGACCGAGTGGAGGAAGAACGATGAAAACTCGAACACAAACACCCCGCCCAGCACCAGCACCACACGCAGAAATGCCCACGGCGCCCACCTGCTCAAACGCCCGCTTGCCAGCAGGACGACGAATGCAACGCTCATCACCAGCCAGCGCGCGAAGAGCACCGTTCCGACCGTCGTCATGTTTGGGACGCCCCAACCGGTATAGTTCCCTGGAACCGCGAGATCCTCCTTGATCAGCAGGATCGTGAGCAATACGCAGATCCCGAGCAGGGCCGCCGCCGCGATTTTCACACCTTGAGTGTATAAAAGTGGAGTAGCTGCTTTCGTGCCGGCTTGAAGTGATTGTTGCAGAGTGCGAATCCACCCATTTCTACCTTTTCCAGCGGCTGGTCAGATGAAACAGTAATAGGAGGGTCGTCACTAATGAGCGAACGGAGGTTCAGAAAATGTCAACATCCATGCTAGAGCCTGTCTTTGACGAAGCAGCTCTCCTCAAGAAACTCCCCTATGCGGTAACTCCAACGAGCCTGCACGGAGTTTACGTCGGGCCGCCCCTTCCGATAGGTTTCGACGCCGAAAAGGCCAGCGCCGCCGATCTGGTTAAGAACGGACTGCTTGTGGCGCGCCCGGGCGCCAATGACGACGCAGCGCTCCAAGCCGCCTGGAAGAAAGTAACTTCCCAGCCCTGGGAGCGTGTTACTCCTACCTTCGAACAGCAGCCCGGAAAGACTCACCATTTACGCAAACCCCTGGCCAAGCAGCGCGATGGCAGTTATATCGGAGGGGTCTGGTCCGGAGCGGGCATCATCGGCGGCGGACCTTGGACAAACGTCATCGGTGCGTGGAAGATCCCCACCGTCAGCAAAGCGCCGCAAGCGGGCACGCCTGGGTGGGACTCTTCTTCGTGGATCGGGATCGACGGCTTCAATATCTCGAACGACGTGCTGCAGGTCGGTGTTCAGCAGAGCGTCGACTCGAGCGGCCACGCGTCCTATGTTGCCTGGTACGAATGGTTCGTTCCGCCGCCGGCGAGCGTGCCGCACGGAACCCCGGTGGATGGCAACGGCTACCCTTTGAGCTGGGTCGGCCCCGGCGGAAAGTATCAATACATCTACCAGATCAACTTCAACCTGAAGGTCTCGCCCGGCGACTCCCTCTTGTGCTCCGTGCAGTACATCAACAACAAGACCGCCGGCTACGTCAGCTTCGGCAACCAGACCACAGGTCAATACACGCCCATGACCATGGCTCCTCCGCCCGGAGCCAACTTCAATGGCGACACCGTGGAGTGGATCATGGAAGATCCCAATGGCGGCGAACCCGGCACGGCGCTGGCGAAGTTTACGCCCGTCGTCTTCTCTTCCGCGATCGCTTGCAATGGCAGCATCTTCGGAAGCGCGCCCGTTACCACGGGCAATCCTCTGAACGGCGACACCACCAACATCGAAACATCGAGCGGCACGGTGCTCACCACGTCCACGGTAAGCAATTTCGGCGTTACCATCGACTTCGTTTAATCACCCTGTCGAGAAGAACTCGTCCCGCTTCTCCAGGCAATCCTTGCGTTCCGCCGCGCTCAGCGTCTTTACGCGCACTCTGCCGGCATTGAAGACTTCACGCGACGATAGGCCCAAACGAACAAGATTATCGCGGTCCTGTCGAGGCAGGATCAGATAGTGCTTCCGGCAGTCGAAACTGCGGCACAAGAGCGGCCTTCGCTCATAAATTGTGCATCCTGTTTCACCCAGATACACGCACGAGCCGTTCTCTTTCGTAGCCAACAGATAGATCAAGCCCCCGTTGGCCTCATTCGCCAGCACACGGACCTGATAAGACCCCACATCGTCACCTTGCTCCGGATGCAGGTACAGGCCTTGATTGCTGTTGCAGCACTTCGTACAGGCGCCGCAAGGCACGGGAGTCTGTTCCATCAACCTGCACGCCTCTGGGCTATCGCTTCAACAATGGAATCCCAGAAGGCGATGCGCGCCGCGAGCGCTAGTTCGGCCGCGCCAGCCGCATCCTCCCAGCGCGTTTCGTCTGCGCCGCAAACGTCTGCAACCATGCGCAACGAAAGCGGCCCATGCTCATCGCCATCCACTTCGATATGCCGTTCCAAATACCAGATGAACTTACGAAACGCGCCCGTGGCCTCGGCATTCAGCCCGCGAACCAGCTCTCGAAACATCTCCGGAATCACGTCCTCGCGTCCGAAGGTAAATGCGGCCGCCATCACGCTCAGATTCCCGGATCGGATGATATCGAAAGTCGCGCCGACAAACTGCGCAACGCCTTGAGGCAGGCTGCCTAAGTTCAACTCTCCGGCCCGCGCCACGAGATTGCGTATCGGCCCCGTATCCGCCCCGCACTGTTCCATCGCTTCCAGGTAAAGCTCGAAGTGGCTGATCGCGCGGCCTTCGAACACATCGCTTTCCTCACCCAGCACGATCTCATTCATGAAGCGGCGGCTCTCCGGCCAGCGCGTCGGATACCAGGGGATTACAACACAGGTCAATTGCTGCTGCAGCGCCTTGAGCAGGCTCATGAAGTCCCATACGGCAAATACGTGCAGCTCCATAAAGGTGCGAATATCGGCTGGGGTCCGAATGCGTGAATAAAGCGGATGCAACGCCAGCCGCTCACGTAGCGGGGCGATGCGGTGTTCGATAAACAGGATTGAAGTTACGGGAACAACATTCCTCACTTACTCATTTTCGTTGATTGGCGCGGTACGCTAGTCAGCGCATGCCGAGCGCCAATCCATATGTAGGTCCAAGGCCATTTGAAACAGGGCAGCAACTGTTCGGCCGCGCGCAGCAAGTTGCCGAACTGCGATACCTGCTGACATCGGAACGCATCGTGCTGCTGTATTCACCCTCCGGCGCGGGCAAGAGCTCGCTCGTGAATGCCGGCCTGATTCCCGAAATGAGCGCTCGATTCGATTTGTGGGGTCCAACCCGCGTAAACGCCCACGCGCCCGAAGGAACGCGGAACCGCTACGCCTGGAGCGCCATCGCCGGCATCGAAAAGTCCGAATCGCATCCCGATATCACCCTTGCCGAATATGCAGCCAGCCGTCCGCGCGACCGCAATCCCCTGATTCTTTTCGATCAGTTCGAAGAGATATTGCGCGTGGACCCGGTGAACGTTGAAGAGAAGGAAGCCTTCTTCCATCAACTCGGCGAACTGCTCACCGACCGCTCCATCTGGGCCTTATTCATCCTGCGCGAGGACTATCTGGCGCCCCTCGATCCATTCGTCCGCGCGCTGCCCACCCACCTACAGAAGCGCTATCGCATCGATCGCTTGACCCACGAAATGGCCGTCGACGCGATTGCTCTACCGGCTCAAGGAACGGGCCGCAGCTACGCGCCCGGCGTGGTGGCCAAACTCGCACGGGATCTCGCCACCGAAAGGTCACGCTACATCGAACCCTTGCAATTACAGGTGGTCTGCTTCGATCTCTGGGACCGCATGGAAAAAGCCGGCAAGGCGGTCATCGAAGAGGACGACCTCGGCGACGTCTCCGGCGCTCTGCGCAACTATTACGACAACGGCGCTCGAAACGCCGCGCCCGATGAACGCGCCGAACGTGAGATCCGGGACTGGTTTGAGAATCAGCTGATCGCGCCGGACGGTATTCGCAATCAAGTTCGCGGCGACGGACTCGCCAGCCAATACATCGCCAGCCTGCTCGATTCCTACCTGGTCCGCGTTGAACCACGCGGCGATACGCCGTGGTACGAACTGGCGCACGACAGGCTTGTGGAACCGGTTCGCTCCAGCAATGCAGTTTGGTTTGAGGACCATCTAAGTAAGGTGCAGAAGGTAGCGAAGGCTTGGGCCCGGCAGGATCGGCCGCCCGGATTGCTGCTGTTGAATGAGGATCTCGCCCAGGCCGAGCAGTGGGCCTCAGAACAAAAGTCGCTGACACCCGTCGAGCAGCGGTTCTTGGAGGAATCGCGAAACGCCCAACGCGTAGTGGATGAGAAAGCCGAGCAGGAACGGAAGCTGAGGGAAGCCCTTCGACGCTCCCGCTCGCAGCGTTTAGGCATGGCCGCGCTTCTGCGAAAAGACGAGAACTTCAGTTTGGCCTGCCTGCTCAGCGTGGAAGCGTTCCGCACGATGGATACCTACGAAGCGCGCCACGCGCTGCTGACTGTTGCGCAGGGCAGCCGCTTCCTAACAGAAACCACTTTCTTCTCGGCTCCCATGGCAGGCTCGGCGGCCATGGTCTTCAGTGAAAACGGTCGCGTTCTCGCCGTACGGAATCACCATGAGATCAGCCTGTGGGACGTGGAGATGGTCCAGCGTTTGGGGTTTGTCGAGAGGGCGCCGCTCGATGCCCCTGCTTTTCCCCACGCTCAAGACTGTGCCCTGAGTCCGGATGGTGAGGTGCTGGCGTTTAGTAACGCTTTCGGTAGCCGGCTCTTCCTGACGCGCCTGGAATCACTAGAACAAATGCAAGAGCTGGTTCTGCCGAATGCGGATGAGAATGTGACGGCTATCGCATTCTATCCGAGCGGCAAGCAACTCGCCGCGGGCACTAACAAGGGATCCGTCTGGTTTTGGGAAAGCCTCGAACCCGAAATTCCAGGGTTCACGCTGCATGGAGATTCCGGCGCCATCACCGGCCTCGCTTTCAGTCCCAATGGAACCGTACTCGCCACGGCGAGTTTCAATGCTCACGCGGCATTATGGGATCTGGAATCGCGGCAGCAGCGCTTCCCGCCGATTCCGCTTGGGGAAAACTCTCTCTATTGGGCGGTGCGGTGCAGCCCGGGCGGCACGCTTGTTGCCGCCGGTGCGGAAGACTCCTCGGTGATTCGGGTCTTTGATGCCCGCAGCGGAGAAGATGTACGAGTTGTTTATCCAAAGACGAACCCGTCCTGTTTTGGATTTACTCCGAATGGCAACTGGCTGGCGATCGGCCGGTTGGATGGCGAGATCGAGTTGGTCCGAATTGGCGAAGGTGACCTGCATTTGACTTCTCCCAAGCTGGACGGTCATGCGAAACGGACTCGTGCCCTTTGGTCCGATCTCTCGGGCAAGATGGTCTCAGCATCGGACGATGGCAGCCTGAGGAAGTGGGACCTCGATGTCGTTTCCCCACTTTCGGGGGCGAGCGGCCCGACGCCCAATTTCGTCTCGAATCTGGCCTTCAACCCGGTTAGCGGGGTTCTGGCGATGGCAGGCTCCGACGAATCGGGCGGCGCTGTCTGGTTCATCGATCCCGCAACAGGCCTTCGGCAACGCGAGCCCCTGCGGACCAATGGCGAGACAACGCACGGCGTGGCGTTCAGTTCGGATGGCAAGCTCATGGCGACAGGCGGCCTGGATGCGGTATCCGGTCTGGAAGGGGGATGGAAGCTGTGGGATGCTGCATCCGGAATGGAAGTGGGCTCGTCGGCTCAGCGTATGGAGTACGTTAATAAGATCGCGTTCAACCCCGACGGTGCCCGAATCGCAACTATGCAGACGTCACATGGCTTGCAGTTGTGGCGCGCGGCGACGGGCGAGCCGCTTGGAGAAGCCCTCGCCACAAAGAATACGCGGGCCTATAGCGGTACTGTGCGCGGAGAGGTCGCCTTCAGTCCGGATGGACGCAAAGTCGCGGCGGCCGAGCCGCTGACGGTTTTTGACGTGGAAACTGGAGCCGAGGTAATCGGCCGCATGACCAGCCCCTTACACGGATTCGCGGAGTATCTGGCTTTCAGCCCAGACGGTAAAGTTCTCGCATCTATTAATAAGGAGGGGGAGGTTCGGCTCTGGGATCCCACGACTATGGAATATGGAGAACTATTGGGCGCTTTCTGGTTGGAGCCGGCCGGTATCGCCTGGGGGCACGATGGAAAGACTCTCATCGCCGGTGCGGGAGGCGAGTTCCGGATTTGGGATGTCTCGACAGGGCAACCTTTGGGAGAGCCTTTCCATGGCGAGCGAGACTTTGACGATTTTACGAAACTTGCGCTCAGCCCCGGCGGCGCTTATCTGGCATTGACGACCCTGGTGAGTAAGCGCGTGCACTTCTGGCGGCTATCGCCTGAGTTCCTGATCTCACTCGCCAGGAAGCGATCCGGACGAAACCTCTCTCTACGAGAATGGAAACAATATATGGACGAAGGTGCCTTGTACCGGAAGACCTGGGACGATCTGCCCGGAACCGAAGGGATTCTATGACTCGCCGTGAACTGATCGCTTCTCTCTCCCTGCCGCTGTTGACTTCCCTCTCCGCGCAGGCCGCTTCGCCGGATAGCCGCAACATCCTCAACGGCTCCGAGATTCCGCGCGAGAATTACAGCGACCAGCCCTACGTCGTCATCACCAAGGATGGCAACTGGCTCTGCGTGCTCACCACCGGCAGCGGCCTTGAAGGCGCGCCCGCGCAGCACATCATCTCTACCATCAGCACCGATAAAGGCCGCACATGGTCCGCGCCCATCGATATCGAACCCGCCTCCGGCCCCGAAGCCTCGTGGGTGATGCCGCTTGCGATTCCCGGCAGCGGCCGGGTCTACGTCTTCTATACCTACAACGCCGATAATTTGCGTCTCGACACCAAAAGCAACAGCAAGACCTACGCAAAGCGCGTCGACACCATGGGGGAATACGCATACAAGTACACGGACGATTTCGGCAAGAGCTGGTCCGCTGAGCGCTACTTCATCCCTGTGCGCAAAATGCGCATCGACCGCGACAACGCGTGGGAAGGCAAGCGCATGTATTTCTGGGGGGTCGGCAAACCGATCGTCACGCGCGACGGCGCTACATTCGGCTTCGCGAAGGTCGGCAAGTGGGGCGATCCCGGCGGCATGGTCACCTCTCAGGGCTGCTTCATGCACAGCTCCAACATCCTTACCGAGCGCGACCCGAGGAAGCTGAAGTGGGAACTTCTGCCGGATGGCGACGAAGGGCTGCGCGCTCCGAAAGGCCCAGTTTCCGACGAAGCTAATCTGGTCGAGATGAACGATGGCTCACTGTACGCCACGTACCGGACCATCGACGGGTTTAACTGCGGAGCCTATAGCCGTGACCGCGGACACACTTGGACTCCTCCCGCCTATGCCGTCTACGAACCCGGCGGCCGGCCGATCAAGCACCCCCGCGCGGCCAACTTCGTCCGAAAGTTCAGCAACGGAAAGTATCTGCTTTGGTATCACAACCACGGCGGGCAATCCGTCTTGACAGGCAAGTGGTCTTACTACACCAACCGCAATCCGGCATGGGTCGCGGGAGGCGTGGAGCGCGATGGTTTCATTCGCTGGTCGCAACCGGAGATCCTTCTCTATCATCCCGACCCGGACATTCGCACCAGCTACCCGGACTTCATTGAGGATCGCGGCGACATCTACGTCACCGAGACCATCAAGACTTACGCGCGCGTGCATAAGGTCGAAAGGTCTCTATTGGAAGGTATCTGGAATCAGCATGAGAACCGCACGCGCACGAGTCAGGGCTTAGTTTCTCCCACCACACCTCTTCCGTCGCTTCAAAATGGCGGCTTCACCATCGAGTTTTGGATTCGCCTATGGGAACTCTCCGCCGGCCAGCTCATTCTGGATACAAGGCTTCCTAACGGCAAAGGCATCGCTATCACGACGTCCGACCGATCCACCTACAGCCTCATCCTAAACGATGGAGTGAAACACGCTGAATGGGATACCGATCCCGGCGTGCATCCCGGCACGCTGAAGGCGGGAGTCTGGCAGCATGTGGCGTTCGTAGTAGACGGCGGCCCAAAAATCATCACCGCGATTGTCGATGGCATCCTGAACGATGGCGGACCCGCGCGCGATTACGGATGGGGCCGATTCCCCGCCGATCTAGGCGATGTCAACGGTAAGTCCGAAATGACGCCCGGCACCCAAATCTTCGGGAATATTAAAGGCCTACGAATCTACAATCGCTACCTGCGAACTTCCGAGGTGGTGGGTAACTATAAATCGGAGGTGTGAGAAGGGCCTGACACGCGGAGGAGCCCACTTTAACCAAAGGCTGGGACGTCCAACTCGCCAAACACGCGGCCGCCCGTCCGAAACCACTCTGCGCTCGCTTAGCCGCTGGATTCAGAAGCCGCTTTCTGCCCCTTGCTGCTCCCTTACGGATCTTGTATTCTGTGCCATGACACAGGAGCATGACATGACACAGGAGGAGATATGCTGACCGTTAATCTTCCGATTGTTCTTTCAGACTCGTCCCTGGATGACGCCTACCAACACATGACCGCGTCCGGCACCCAGGCTGTATTAATTCACAGCAATGCCGAATACCATTTGCTGGATCAAACGGCAATTGCCCATGGATTTGTTCTAGGGCTGGAGTCGCTGGAAGCGCTTGCGGGACCATCGACGGTCCTTCCTTTCGAAGTTCCCAGGACTGACGCAGCATCCTTTATGCAGGAGCGCGGTGTCCATTTGATGCTTACGGGCCTGTCGGGTGGTTTCGGACGCATCGTGACCACGGGCGACGAGTGGCTATACCCGTTAACTCTCGCTCCGACCCTCCGCCGGTGCAAGAGGAACCATTTATCCGTGCCGAGCTCCGGTAACGTATGTTGGTGTGGTGCCTCGTTCAAATCCTAGTGGTATTGGACCGTCATGATATCCTTTGACCTTCCGCAACTCAGTCTGGACGATACCCTCGCGGAGGCGTTTTATGCAATGTTTCGCGCGGAACGAAGTGGAATCTTCATTTATCAGCCTGAAGTGAAGCACGCCAACGGACAAATCGTCACGCCACTCGTCGCGAGGTTGGTTCACTACGGCGAGTTGCTGGAGGCCATGGCGCAAGCGATCGCTTCGGTTGTCGATGACTCTGCTGCCGCAGACACCGCCGCCACAGCCGCACATGCCGCCGCGGCCGCGGCCGGGGCGCTTCCAGCTGCCACAGCTGCCGCCGCCGCTGCTGATGCAGCTGCCAGCGCCGCAGCCCTGGCCGTCCAGACTGCGGCTGCTGAGGCTAGGCTACGCCTCGTGAAATCCGGCCACGCCGTGAAAATCGGAATCGATAACGAGAACGTAAATCTGGAGTTTCCTTTCTCGTTCGGCGCTTCCATAACACAGCCGAATCAACACGGTTCTGAGCCCCAAATGGCTCTGGTCTTTGCTGCGCCCGATCTCTCCGCAACTTACATGTTGGCTCCTCGCTTGCGGCGTTGCCTCGGCGTTAGGCGTCACGAACATCCCCCCAATGCTCCAAGGGGATCGACCTGCGGCGTTTGCGGTAAGCAACTCGGCGGACTAGCTTAGCGTGTCTCTGAGCGCCATTCTATCGAACCTGTCGAAGGCTTTCTCCGGCGCCTTTTGGCTCGCGGGCGTTTTTCCAAGTGCGGTTTTCTGGATCTTAAACGCCGCGATGTTTTATTGGATCAACCGGGATTTCCGGCGCAACGCCGACGCTATCTGGGAAGAATCGCATAAGGTTGGGACGGCAGCTTTCGTCTCAGCGTTTTTTGCGATCATCGTGCTTCTGTTTGCGTATTCGATCTTTGCCTCGGTTTCCAGGCTTCGCAAATTGCTTGAAGGAGATTGGCCGGAATTGTTCGGAATCGGTCGTGCGGCAAAGAAAAACTTTATCGCTATTCAATCGCAACGCTGGTCCCAATTCGAGCAACGCGGTCTCAAGGCCAAGGCCGGTAGGGTGTTGGAAAGTGACTTGAAGGGATGGCAGAACCTGTTGTTGGAAGCTCGATCTGTCGGAACTAGGCTTTATCCAGGTAAGTGCTGGAGCGCGTCAAGCCCCGACGCTCTGGCCCCCCTTCGAAAGCGCAGGGATCAAAATGACTTACTGCCCTACGAAACACTTGAAACCGCGGTACACCGTGTACGGTTGTTACTTCTGAATTGGGACGGCGATGCGAGTCCTGCACTCGACCGGCTCCAAGAAGAGCTCCTATTGCTAATGATTTACGCAAAAGCTCGAGCGGAGGATGAGCATTTCCTTTTTGCGAATCAACGGTTTCTGGATTTTGGCTCTCCCACTCTATCAGCTACAGATATGGGGAACATAGCTTCCTCGGTCCAGGCCTATGCGATCGGACGATATAACTTTAACCTGGAAGTCTTCTGGTCGAGTCTGCAGCGCTGCGTACAAAAGGACAAAGAGTTCTTTCCTGTCTTGGAAGAAGCCAAGACTCGGCTCGATTTCCTCGTCGCCTGTTGTTGGCTTACTGGCTTTTTCACTCTGGCTTGGGTGGTCGGACTTGCTCTACTTGGCTATCAGATCTTGCCATTTCTCTCTCTCGCTTTGGCCGGACCGCTTTTGACCTATGCCTGGTACCGCGTCGCGCTAGAACAATATAGGGCTTTCGCCGATGCGCTCAAGACCACGGTCGATCTATTTCGCATGGATCTGCTCAAATCCCTCCACCTCAAACTTCCCACTGATGTGGAGGAGGAGCGCGCCGTCTGGCATGATCTTAACGGACTGGTCGCTTATCGTGAGGATGGCAATTTCAGATACCAACATCCGCCGGCTTGAAAACGCGAATTCCTGACATGCGTCTGACACTGGTTTTAGTCTATTTCGTTATGCTGGGGGTGGGAGTCGGGGCGATTGTGCGTCGGCGCTCAGCAGCTACGGAATTGCTGACAATCAGCTACCACGCGTCCCGATCTCTCGCAAGAAATCAACTCTTGAAAGACGAGGATCTTCGAGAGCCGGTAGGGATACCAGGCGAACTCGACTGGTATCTACCGCCAAAATCGTCGTTCACGGGGCATTATCTTCTTAAGACGAAGAAGGCTGGCGATCCTGTGAGCCAATTGGACGTATCGGCCGCCCTCGAATTAGTAGTCCCTCCGGAATCTGTAATTTGGAACCAGACTCTTGAACCGAGCCAGATAAGCTACGTTTTTGCGGGATCGCGCGTCTGGCTGCTTCCGAAAGGAAATCCAATTGACACTAAGCCCGATAAACCGAAGGAGGCCCATGGCGACTCTGATGTAATTGTGACGGCGACGGTCGAAGCAGTGGTCTGCCAGGAGCATAATTGTCAGGCATTGGTCCCCGTCAGTGAAGGCGAAGCGTTACTTCTCCGATCGATCGGATCAGTCTCACTCTACTTAGTCGGTACTGACAAATTTTGAATGTTTAGAGGATAACTTAGCAATGGCACAACCTACTTGGCGTCCTGTTTTGGAAAACCTGACCGTACCGGAGAAGAAGGGAGTTGCCTGGTCATGCGCGTTGGATTTTTTGCCTCCGGGCAAGCTTATTAAGATTTTGGTGGATCCCTCCGCGACCTGGAAGCCAAACCAATTCAGCGTTGCCGTTGGTGCGGATGGCGATCCCGGTGCGTCGCGCAACCCGGGGAAGTTAATACTCGAGTCCGCCCCCCTGGGCGCGCTTATCGGCCGTCTTGGGATTAGCAGCGCTGGTCCGAGGACCGATGAATTGATTTTCCCTGTGGGACGGCACTGTGTGCTGACAGTGCCACCGGAAAAAGGGGGGGCCCTGTATTTCGGAGTAAACGACGCGGAAACGCTCTTAGGCTTAGTTGAGGGGTCGCTCAAAGTCAGTATTTTCGAATCGCTTTGATAGACGCAAACTTATCGCTACTTTGTCATTAGCCCGATGGTGTCGAATGCGCTGTAATCTCCTCCACCAGAGTCGTGTTTTGTTTTTGTGTAAGCCCGGTGGGGTGCGGAGGTAGTGGGGGGGGGTTTTTTTTGGTTTTTTGTGGTGTGGGCCCCAAAAATTAAACGAAGAATTGTGCATTTGATAGCAGCAGCATTGGCAAGACGTTCCAGCTGGCCATTCCATGTTCAAACTGAAAAGGTCTATCTTAGTGTTACCGTCAGAAGTCTGTTCGGTGGGCACATGGGACGCGGATTCCCGGAGCCTTCTACCCGACTCCTCTGCCGGGGGCATACGGATGTACACGCCAATCTCCGGAAACCCCTATTGACCACTGGCATGTGGAACCCGTTTGACAAGGTAGACCAAAGACGCGTTAAGCTCTCGGTCGCGGTGTGGCTTCTGCACATCGTCATCGTGGCTACCTGCTTTCCCTTGCGGATCGACTGGCCGGTGAGTGCGGTCCTTTTTGTCGCGTGGGCAGTATCCTTGATCGCTTGCATATTTATTTCGCGACCCTCGCCAAGGTTGTCAGTTGTAGTTATTGTCATTTCGATGATCTCGGCGTCTAGTCTCATCCTTTCAGTCCTTCTACAGCTGTCATGTATTCAGGGAGACTGTATATAGACCTGAGGCTGGCCGTGCGTCAACTCTGGGTATGCCAACCACAGCCCACGGGAGGGAGCGATACAGCGGCGGCCCCGTCACGAGCCTTATTCTCCCAAAGAATCAGCCACTTGCCGTCAATTCGGAGCGTCACTGCAGCGCCATTGCGCTAAACTTTGCCTGGGAGGAAGAGCCGGTTGGCTTCCTTGTGGTTTTGCGCAAGAAACCTTGCACAACTGCACAAAGTGCACAATGGCTCCCGTTTCAGCGAACAAAATGACGGCGCCTAAGAAAACGAAAACGGCGCTCTCACCGCATTCTTTCAGTTTTACGGCACCATGAAGGAGCACGCCGCAAAGTGCAATGTCGGCAGATGGGACCGTAGCAATAACTCCCATGTTGGGCAAACGGGGCTGATGAGGTGGGAAGAAGACCAAAGCGGGTTAGGTAATGAACCGACCGACTCAACCATCGACTTCTCTGCGCCTCTAGAAGATGAGGGCTCAAACGAGGAGACTGGTTCTTGACGGCGTTTTAGGGTGGCGCTTTGTAAAGGAAAAGTGAGCGCAAAGCATAGGTACGAGGTAGCCGGTGAGCCCACCGCCCGGTCGCCGCCGTCGAGGGTTCGCTTACATCGCGCACAAACGCGCACCCCAAGGGAAATCCCCGATAAAGAGGGAAAGGCGGCAGGGCAGTCACAAGCCGCATTCTCTTGCAGAATCAGCCACTTGCCGCCAAATCGCGGCTTCGCCCAGAGGCCAATGCGCTAAACTTTGTCCGGGAGGAAGAGCCGGTTGGCTTCGTTTGGTTTTGTGCAGAAAACCTTGCACAACCGCACAAAGTGCACAAAGGCTCGAGTTTCAGCGAACCAAATGACGGCGGCTACGAAACACCACGCGTATCAACTTTAGTAGGTACGAAGATAAGGTTCTTTCCCGCCACTTTCGCGTGTAACTAGAAAAATGCCGAAACTGCTCAAAATTGCACAGTTTTGAAATTCGGAATTTTAGAGACTTTGTGTTCACGGCTCGAATTTTGCCTGAGTCTAGCCGTGCCGGTTCGCGTAATTCATAAGGAGCTTCACAATGGCAGAAAGCACTCAACATAAACTGGATCGGGTTCGTCGTCCCCGCGTTCAGATCACGTACGATGTAGAAGTCGGGGGCGCCATCCAAAAGAAGGAACTGCCTCTGGTCGTCGGTGTTCTCGCCGACCTTTCCGGTAAGCCCGATAAACCGCTTCCCAGACTCAAGGACCGCAAATTCGTCGAGATCGATCGCGATAACTTCAACTCCGTTCTCGCCGCCTCCACCCCTCGCGTCGCCTTCCAGGTTCAGAACAAGCTGACCAAGGCCGGCGGGTTCCTCAACACCGAACTCCGCTTCAAGAGCATGGACGATTTTGAGCCCCTCCAGATCGTCAACCAGGTTCCCGCGATGAAAAAGCTCCTCGAAGCGCGCGGCAAGCTGAATGACCTGCTCGGCAAACTCGACGGCAACGATGACCTCGATGCCAAACTCCAGGAGATTGTCTCCAATACAGAATCGCTGAAGAAGATCAAGAGTGAAGGAGGTACCGTCAGTGAGTGAAGAATTGAAACCCGAAACCCCGGCAACCGGTGGCTCGACCCAGACCTTAGGCCTTTTGGACCAGATCGTCCTCGAAGGCAAGATGGCGCGTGATCCATCTCAGGCCGCCTACGCCAAGGATCTTGTGAGCGAATTCGCTTCTCAGGTTCTCGACGAAGGCATGACGGTCAGCGCTGACACCGTTACCTCGATCAAGGCCCGCATCGCCGCGATCGATGAACTACTCAGCCTTCAGCTCAATGAACTTCTTCATGCCCCGGATTTCCAGGCCCTGGAAGCGGCTTGGAGAGGCCTCAGCTACCTGGTGTTCAACACGGAAACCGGCGGAGCACTTAAGATTCGCCTTCTGAACGTGAGCAAGAAGGAAATCACCACGGATCTGGAAAAGGCCGTCGAATTTGACCAGAGCACTCTGTTCAAATCGATTTATGAGGAAGAGTACGGCACGTTCGGCGGTAATCCGTTCAGCGTTCTCATCGGCGATTACGAGTGGGGCCGCATGCCCCAGGACGTCGGCACCTTGGAGAAGCTTTCCAACGTCGCCGCCGCCGCGCACGCCCCGTTTATCTCCGCCGCCAGCCCCAAGCTCTTCGATTTCGGCTCATTCACGGAAATCGGCAATCCCCGCGATCTCGCCAAGGGCTTTGAATCCGCTGAGTTGACCAAGTGGCGCGGCTTCCGCGAAAGCGAGGATTCCCGCTATGTGTCGCTCGTTCTGCCTCACATCCTGATGCGCCTCCCGTATGGCCCCGACACCGTGCCGGTGGAAGGTTTCAACTTCGTCGAAAACGTCGACGGCAAGGACCACTCGAAGTATCTGTGGGGTAATGCCGCCTACGCGCTCGGCCAGCGCATTACGGATGCGTTCGCCAAGTACCGTTGGTGCGCCGCCATCCGCGGTGTTGAAGGCGGCGGCATTGTGGAAGGCCTCCCGACCCACACGTTCAAGACCGATATGGGCGATGTCGTCATGAAGTGCCCCACCGAAGTCGCCATCACCGATCGCCGCGAAAAGGAACTCAACGATCTCGGCTTCATCACTCTCTGCCACTGTAAGGGTACCGACTACGCTGCGTTCTTCGGCGGCCAGACCACCAACAAGCCCAAGCTCTACAACACCAATGAAGCGAACGCCAACAGCCGCATCTCGGCCATGCTTCCCTACGTGTTGGCCGCTTCCCGCTTCGCGCACTACATCAAGGTCATCATGCGCGATAAACTGGGCAGCTTCATGAGCAAGGAAGCCGTCGCCTCATTCCTCAATACCTGGATCGTCGATTATGTCCTGCTGAATGACGACGCTCCTCAGTCGATCAAGGCGTCTTATCCGCTCCGCGAGGCCCGCGTCGATGTATCTGAGATTGCTGGCAAACCTGGCTGCTATAAGGCTGTCGTTTTTCTCAAGCCTCACTTCCAACTTGAGGAATTGACCGTTTCGATTCGTTTGGTTGCAGATCTTCCGGCAGCCGCTGCTTAAGTAATCCGATCGGAGGCGGGTGTTCACCCGCCTCTTCGTCCAGGTCCCCCGTTTTTCAAATATCAAAGGAGATATATAATCTATGGGTAGTCATTGTTTCTTAAAGCTGGATGCCATTCCAGGCCAATCGGAAGTTGAGGGCGTCGCCAAAGAGATTGAGGTCCTGAGCTTCAGCCAGAGCTGCAGCAATCCGGCAACGATGAGTCCCTCGAATGCGATTCGTACTTCGGGACGTCCAAGTCACTCGGATTTTACGATTACTAAGTATTTGGACGAGTCCACCCCGAAGATCCTGGAATATTGCAATAAGGGCGAAGACGTCAAAACCGCGACTTTTACCTTCTCTCATGCCGATGGACCGACGGGCAAATTGACGCCCCTTTGGATCTGTACCATGACCAAGGCCTTAATCACTTCCGTCTCGCATGGCGGTGGCTCTGGCCAGGGTGTTCCCACTGAAAACTTGACTCTTGCCTACACTAGCATCAAGTGGGAGTTCAAGGCGCAGACCGCGGATGCCGAAGCGAAGGGCACCGCTGCTTCCGGTTGGGATCTTGAGACGAACAAGGTTCTTGCTGGCGCTGGCGCTAAGTAAGAACTAGCTCATAGTGCGTGAACCACGCCCCGTCTTGGGGTTAAAGACACCTCTATTCGACAGGCTGCTTGACGATGGCATTAACGTCAGGCAGCCTGTTTCGCCTAGTCGCGCCCTCAATATGGCAGCTCTTAGGGAATCCGTCCGCGCGGATCTCAGCCGGCTTCTCAACACCCGCTCCCAGTTGCGCGGAACCGTCAGAGAGCTCGCATTGGGTACTGTGCTCACTTACGGCGTTCCCGACTTCACACCGATCTCCTCATCGAGCGACAACGATCGCCGGAAACTTTCCGAGATCCTTGAAAAGATCGTCACTCAATTCGAACCCCGCCTTCAATCCGTCAGAGTTTTGGTTCAGCCCGATAAGACAGATCCTCGCGTCCTGATTGGAGTCGTTTACGGCAACCTCGTCTCGGGCAATGTGATGGAGCCTGTATACTTCCCATTGGCTCTCGATGCTTCTGCGAAGAAGGTCGACGTCGGCGGTAGCGGT
>Ga0302326_10013195_pt1 | contig 17523 bp, 16 predicted proteins | sample Palsa_T0_3_FD_202264 | JGI IMG/M metagenome (GOLD analysis project Ga0302326, IMG submission 202264) | Peat permafrost microbial communities from Stordalen Mire near Abisko, Sweden - Palsa_T0_3 | ecosystem: Environmental > Terrestrial > Soil > Palsa > Peat permafrost | place: Sweden: Abisko... | reverse complement strand
TCCGATACTGTTCGCAAGGGGAAAGGAAGCCAAGCCGTGATCAACGAGGCAGCACCGCAGGCGGAGCCGGATCCTGACGCCACCGCGGGAGCCGAGGCTGGCTCTGCCGCCGCCGACACGGCCGCTGGGACGGCCGATGCCCTCGAGCGGCTGTTCGGGGAGTACCACTTCCCGGCCGGTCCCCGGCGCATCCTGCTGGCCGCGGCCACGGCGTTCGCCGAGCGCGGTTTCCACGCCACCACCACCAGGGACATCGCCGCCCAGGCGGGGCTGAGCTCCGCCGCCTTGTACTTCTACTTCCGCTCCAAGGAAGAGGTCCTGTACCAGATCGCGTCGTCGGCCCTCGACTTCACCATCGAGGTCGCCGCGACCGAGGCGAAGGGCCCTGGATCGGCGGCCGAGCGCCTGACGAAGCTAGTCCGAGTCCTCACCATCTGGCACACCTACAACAGCCAGGTCGCCCATGTGGTCCTGTACCAGACCGGCGCACTGACCGCTGCCCACCTAGCCGACATCGCGGCCAAGCAGCGTAAGGTCAGCCAGATCGTCCGTCAGGTCATCACGGACGGCGTGAAATCCGGCGACTTCGACGTGGCGGACCCCGGCGCCGCCACCATCGCCGTCTTGTCCCTGTGCCTCGATGTGGCCCGCTGGTACCGTCCCGGCTACCGCCTCACCCCGCAGCAACTGGGCGATTTCAATGCGGGTGCCGCCCTCCGCATCGCCGGCGGACATCCGGCGGCTTGACCGCCGAATGGTGGTTGCCGGGAAAGCGGGGAAGACAGGCGAGCATGGGAACCGAATTGGTCCTCCTCGGAACGGCCGGGGTGCCCATGCCCGTCGCCGGCCGCGCCGGGATCTCGTCCGCGCTGGTCGTCGATGAGCGGGTCTTCGTCATTGACTGCGGCCGGGGGTCGCCGTCCGCCTTCGCGAACGCGGGACTCGACTTCTCCCGTCTGGACGCCGTGTTCTTGACCCACCTCCATGCCGACCACATCGGTGACCTGCCCGGCATGCTCCTCTACCCGTGGGGCGCCCGCGAGGGCGACAACCGGCCGCTCGCGCCGATCCGCGTGTACGGGCCGCCGCGGCCCGGAGCGCTCCCGGCAGGCGATGTCACCTTCCACCGCACGACCACGATCCACCCGGAACTGCCGGCTCCAGGCACGACGGACCTGGTGGGGAGCATCCTCGCCGGGTACGCCTACCATCTGAACGTCATGCCGCTGGACGCCCACATGCCGGACGCCGGCGCGCTCGTCCTGGCAACCGACGTCCCCGCCAGCAAGGCTCCGGTCGTCGTCTTCGACGACGGAGTCGTCAGGGTCACCGCGGGCACCGACGGCCTCCACAGAGCGCTCCCGCGCTAATCGGCCGTTGACGCGGAGCAACGGTCCGTTCGATATGAAAATCAAAATCTTTAGCCCGAACGGTCCGTGCTGCCCGCATGACGGACACCTTGCCGCTAACGGCGGGAAAGCGTGGCCCTGCCGTACGGCATTGGGGCGCGCGGTTCAGGAGGTCTGGCTGCGCTCCCTCATGATCGCCGCGCCGTCGCCCTGGAGTTCGTCGCAGTACGCCCGCGCCCGGCCATCGCCATGATCAGCGCCAGGGCGGTGCCGGACACGAGCGGTCCGGAGCCGATGGTGAAGGGTCCGTCGGTCGCGACGAGGCGCAGGCCCTTGATCCGTGTTCTGGTGAGGACGGGGAGGTCGGAGCCCTGGTAGTACTCGGCCGCCAGGGCCGCCCACTCGGCGTGGACAAGCGGCCAGATGCCGATCGTGTGACTGCGGGGTGTTTCCGGCTCCAGTTCGGTCATCTCAGCCGGTCTCGCGGTCGCCGGCCGGTCCGGACCGGATGCGCCGGAGCAGCTGTTCGTACCAGTCGGGCCGGGGCGGACGGGCGGTTTCGATCCACCAGGTCGCGCCGGCCTCCGCGTAGGCCGGGAGATCTTCGGCCAGTGACGCCGGGTCGTCGGCGACCTCGGCCCACACCACCAGGTCGAAACCGTCAACCGAGCCCCGCTGCTCACGGACGAGATCGCGCACCGAGGCGATGTCGTCAGCGGTGGGGCGGACGAGGGCGCGATCGCGGTAGCGGATCGGCACGGCGCCATCCCACCGGGCGGCGCGCCGCATGCCTGCCAGCGAGGGCAGCACGCCTCCGACCCAGACCGGGATTTTCCCGCCGTGCGCGGGGGTGGGGGTGAAACGGACCGGACCGACGTTGTAGTGCTGGCCGTGGAACTCGACGACCTCGCCGGTCCACAGGCCCGCGATCAGGTCGAGTCCCTCGTCGAGCATCGCCGCCCGGGTCCGATCGTCGGCGGGGTCGCCGAATAGGCCGAAGTCGCCGTGAGCGGGCGAGCCCAGGCCGACGCCGAATACGGTCCTGCCCCCTGCCAGCAGGTCGAGCGTGACCGTCTGGCGCGCCAGCACCCACGGCCTGCGCCGCGGCACAGGGGTGATCATGGGGCCGATCACCAGCCGCTCGGTACGCGCGGCGATGACCGAGAGCACCGCCCACGGGTCCACGATCGAAGGGCCGAGGCCGTTGTCGGCCCAGGTGATGTGGTCCCACAGGAAGAAGCCGTCGAACCCGGCCTCCTCCGCCTCGACGGCCAGGCGGACCAGGTCGGCGGGATCGTCGGCGAAGCAGGGCGCGGCGACCGCCCGGCGGATATTCATTCGAGCATCATCGCACCATCACGTCCACGGCCAGGCTCTCGGTGGGCGGATCAGCGGCAGGCGAGCCCCCTGAGCATGTCGGCCGAAGCGAAATCTTGCCCCGCTAGGCGGCCGTGAACGCGAGCGCGCCTGCCACGACAACGACGGGAACCGCGGCAACGGCGAATTTGCGCATAGCGGGAAACCTCATGGCCAACCTCCAGCCGCCGATGGGATGCTGCCTGAAATGTGAGGCAGTTAAACGGTTGGCAGCTTAACTTAGTGCTATTCGCAACGCAAATGGTGGAACGATATAGAACGGAATGGAACGCCTATATGCCAATGCATTGATAAAGCGCCGGCGTTGCGGCGATCCTTCAATCCGCCGTCTTTATATCGAACGGACCCTGGTTTCACCGGCTGAGGCGCCAGCCGAGCACCCCGCCGCCGATGACGGCCGGCCGGCCGAGCAGCCCGGTCAGGTAGCGGGCGAACGCCGAGTGGGGACTGGCGACGGCGACCACGGCGGCCGGCTTCCAGCCGGCCAGCTGCGCCCGCATCTGCACCGCGTCCGGGTACAGGCCGATGGCGGGAAGCGTGGCCACCGCCGCGACGCTGACGCCTGACGACTGCGCCCAGAGCTGGTTCAGGTACTGGGCCTCGGAAGTCAGCCCGTTGCCGTCGGTCGAGGGCTGACCGTTCCAGGTTGGTCCCATGAAGTAGCCGCCGTACATCGACGAAGGAACGCCGGTGTCGGCCTGCCAGCGGAGCGGGGCGGTGTACGTGCGGACGGGGATGGGCACCACGAGCACGCCGGCGCCTGGCGGCAGCCGCAGCGCGGCGAATGCCGCGGTCCAGCCCGCGGGCACCGGCGATGCGTCGGCGGCGGGCAGCGGGCGCGGCACCAGCGGCAGGATCGCGATCGCGGCGGCGGCGACGATGAGCCCCCTGCGCGCGGGCCAGCGGCTGCGGGCGGCGTCAAGCCCGAAGGCGAGCAGCGCGGCGGCAGCGCCGTCGGCGATGATCGAGAACCGGTCGGGGATCACCGCCGCCGCGACCGGGAGGGCCTGCAGCCAGTGCCACGGCAGCACGACGCCCGTGTGCTCCTGGCCGTTGGCCAGCAGGGTCCCGCCCAGGGAGAGCACGGACAGCACCGCGAACGTCACCGCGGTGGCCCGCACCGGCGGGCGCCGCCAGAAGCACACGGCGAGGACCGCGAGGACGGCGAGCATCGGCCAGCCCAGGTACCCCAGGTACTCGGGGAGACCACCCTGGAACCGGGCCGCGAACGCGGCGCTGCCGGCCGTGTGCGCCAGCATGGAAGGCGGAGGCAGGACGAAGCCGGCGAGATCGTTCTTGTAGAAATCGGCCGCGAACGGGCTGCCGTGCTGGCGGAGCGGGCCGAGGAACTGCACCAACAGCGGATAGCCCGCGATCGGTGCGGCCACCGCGAGTGCGGCGCCTGTGCCGGTGGCGATGTCGCGGATCCGGCTGACTGCCGCGTCGGGTCGGGACGCGGCGAGCACCACGGTCATGATCACCGCGGCCACGGCCGCGTCGAGCAGCAGTTCCTCGTCGATGAAGAGCTGGGCGGCCGCCAGCAGGCCGAGCCGGATGCCGCAGCGCGCCGCGGCCCGCCTGCCAGGGCCGCAGCGCCCGGCCGCCAGCCCCATCGCGGCGTCGATGATCAGCGGCGGAAGGACCGCGAACTGGAGATCGTAGTGGCCCGCCGACGACTGGATGAGCGCCGGGGAGAACCCGTAGACAAGCCCGGCCAGGCCCGCGGCGGCGGTGCTGGCATCCCACCGCCGCGCCGTGGCGAACATGCTGGCCGCGGATCCGGCGAATCCCAGCGTCATGAGCACGGTCAGGCTGGTCTGCGGGCCGGCCAGCAGCGTCAGCGGCGCGAGGAGGACGCCGGGCAGCGGCATGGCCGTGTTCCACATGAGGCTGATTCCCTGCGGGGCGTTCATCGCGGTGGTGATCAGCGCGGGCAGCCTCAGGTGGGCGACGGCGGAGGCGTCGTACCGGAAGAACCAGGCGAACTGGTCGGCGTCGTACGGGTTGCCCGCCACGATCCGCGACGCCGGGTCCCGCCATAGCCACATGGTCAGCGCGACGGCGCCGACCAGGTAGTAAGCCCCGGCCAGCCATAGGGCCCGGCGGCCGGCGAGCGGGCGCGCGCGTTCCGCCGCAGCGGGGACCGCAAGGATCACAAGCGCACGTTACCGCGAATTCGGGCCCTATCAGCCTCTATCACGGCGTAATAACAATGACAATCACGGACGTTATGTGTGACGGATTTGTGACACTGGGTCCAAGGCGCGGTCCCTGACGCCCGACCGGCGAATATAGTCCTGAACGAGGCAAAGCACGCACTCCTCAAATTCGTGCTTCACGGCCCCTTAGCAGGCCTAAGGTTCCGCTTCTCGGGCGACTCGGACACGGAGGTGTCGGATCTAATGCTCAATAGACTTCGGTTCGCGTGGCGACGGTACAGGCGGCGAAATAATTCCTCGCGTATGGCCGTCATGATCGCTATTCCCGTGGTATTGGGCCTCGTGATCGGCGTCGTGGTCGCGGTCGCCGGGCGCTCGGCCGTCACCAACCTCGGCGATGCGGCGCTCGGCGCCTCCGCTAGTGCGTCGGCCAGTGCCTCGCCGTCGGTGGCGCCATCCGCGGCGCCGTCCGGGTCGGGTACGGGCACCACGACCGCGTCGGCCAACGTCAACTGCGACATCATCGTCCCCGCGAACCCGCTCAGCGCGCGCGGCCTCGCCACCCCGTACCAGCTCACCGGTACCGACGGCCAGACTCCCGCGCAGTCCGGGTGCGAGATGACCAACGCGGTCAGCCTCGGGGCCTTCGTGCAGGCCACCATCCTGAACCCGGCCACGGGCAAGCTCTACGTCTACGACCCGCTTGTCATCACGCAGGGCACCACCCCGGCCGTGGCACCCGTGGTGCCGACCCTGCCGAGCGGCGCGATCGTGACGATCGACTTCGGGTTCAACGGCACCGACCTGTTCCAGGTGGGCGCGACGGCGAACGCGCTCAGGAATGGCAACTGCGTCAACGGCACGTCAGGATCGATCTTCGGGCAGGTGTCGTTCTGCAACGGCATCAACTTCTTCGACGCGGCGTTCCGTGATGAGAGCGAGGGGAAGCTGGTCGTGCCGTCAGAAGGCACCTCCAGCAAGATCGTCGCGTCCGCGGGAACGCTCGGGTCGGGCCAGAACTGCCCGGAAACGCGCAACTTCGACATGGTGGACCAGGATCCGAGCGACAACGTGACCACCTTCTACCTGCTTGATCCGGCCACCGGCCAGACCGCGCAGGACACCACATCCAACTCGGCGAACATCCCGGGCTCGACGCTGCTCGCCAACGGCAGCGACAACACCCTGCTCGACGCGTTCATGGACCCACTGTTCGGCTGCACCCCCTTCCAGGCACCCGACCTGGCGAACAACAACGCGCCGACCAGTTCCCAGGCGCTGGACGAACTGCTGTCGTCCGCGCACCAGCCGACGGTCGCGGCGCTGGTGCCCGAGAACGACGAGATGGTGCTGAACAACGGCGGCCAGTTCGACGCGGCCAAGACCAACCTGTACCGGGAGGAAATAGGCCAGGCGCCGATCAGCGCCAAGAACAACAAGACCAGCAGTCCGGCGATGTTCTGCCAGAACATGGTCGACATCCAGGCGCCGTTCCTGGCGGCCAACCAGGCGCTGCTCTCGACCGGCTCGTCACCGGTGACGTCGGTGGGCGACAACCTGTTCACGTTCTTGGCGAACAGGCTCGGCATGTCCTTCAGCAACCTCTCCTGCGACACCTTCGGCCTGACGAACCCCGTCACGGTCACGCTGGACGGCTCGGGCGCGGCGACCGCGGCGACCCTCAACACCACCAAGCAGACGGCGACCAACACCGGGGCGACGCCGGCAATGCCCGGCTCGGGGACGCCTGGCGCGCCGCCGCGGACCGGCCGGACCCACCACCACGTGATGGACCCGTCGGGGATGTAAGCACGCTGACGGGCCGCGACGGCGCAGGTGCCTGGCCGTCGGCTCGTCAGGGACCGCACCGGCCTCTCCGGTGATTTCCCGACCGAGGTGAACGCTCACGCTAGGGGGCGCGCTCGTACAGAGCGCGCCCCCTAGCTGCTTGCCGGTCAGGCCGCTGCGGCAGGTGGGGCCGCCGGCGGCTTCGAGGAGGTTCAGTCATCCGCGCTCGCGGTGCCGTCCCTCGGGCACGTGGAGGGTTCGCCCCTCGTCCGCGGCGGTGGCAGGCTCCGCAGCAGACGACCGCGGGGCGGTCCCGGCTGTCCGGGACCGCCCCGCGGTGATTCGCACAGGCCTGGTCGCGCTTGCTATGGCAGCGCCAGCACGCCCTCGGTGTTGCCCTTGGCGTCGGTGAAGAAGCCGACGAGATCACCCTCGTCGTTGACGCCGTTGATCGCGGTCGAGCTCGCGCCGCTTATGTTCACGCTCGCGTATTTGCCGCCCTTCCAGGTGAAGCCGTGGGTGACGGCGGCGTTGCCGGTCCCTGTGGTGTAGGTGCCGACGACCTCGTCAGAGTCGTTGACACCGAAGGCCTGGGTCATCGCGGCACCCGGGTAAGCCAGCGTGATGAACCTGCCGGAGTGCAGCTTGAGGAACGCGTCCACCTGCATGGAGGTCTTGTTGTAGAAGCCCGCGACATCGCCGAGGTTGTTGATGGCGGTGGCGGTGAGGCTTGGCCCGAGGCCCCGCACTCCCGGGATCTCGACCCGGGAGAACCTGTGCGTCCGTATGTTGTACTCGTAGCCGCGGCTGAGGCCGGCGCTATTGGTGAAGAAGCCGACCGCAATCTCGCGGTTGTTGACGCCGAGCAGCTGGTCTACCGGCGGGCTGGCAGCGTCGCCTATCGGGAAGTTGACGTCGTGGAACCGCCCGTGCTGCTCGTAGAAGCCGAAATTGTTGTCCGTCATGCTTGCGGTGTTCTGCATTGACCAGAACCCGACGGTGACGCCCTGGTCATTAAGGCCGGTGACCTGGGTCTGGGCCGAGCGTGGGAAGTTCTCGTTCAGGAAGCTATGCTGCGCGAACGGGGGGACCAGCGTGTATCCCCTGTTCGGGTGGCCGGCGGCGCCAGAGCCGAAGTACCCGGCGATGATTCCTTCGTTGTTGATGCCAAGCAGCTGATTGAACGTCTCGTCGCGCGAGTCGTTGAGCTTGACGATCTGGTAGGTGCCGGCCATGTCGCTGCTCAGGCCCGTGGTGCTGGTAGCGCCGGCCAGAGCGACGGAGTCGGCTGCCCCTGGGCCGGAGGAGCAGCCGGTCACCGCGAGAACCGCAGCCGCGATCAGTGACCCGGATGCGATCGCCGTCGCGCCGGGGTGCCGTTTGGCGGGCGCGAAAGCCGTCGGCAGCGTGTATTCGTCCGCGAGCTTCATGCTGGTGTCCTTTCGATCGGCGGAGCACCGCAAGCGGAAGCGAGATAACCGCTTGCCAACACTCCTGGATGCCGGACGTGAGCCTACTGAGCAATAAGGAAAGCTCACGAGTAACAGCAGCCCCTTAAGGAGGACGTAAGCTCCGATGTGCACAATTATCAAAAAACAATTAGAAATCTGACGTCCCCATAGCATTTATGAAACAGCAAATTTCGGGCGCCGCCGGCGAGCGGCTATGCGCGCTGGTGGGCTGGAAGCCAGCGGTTGCCGGCTTAGCTGCCCGCGAAGAAGTCGAGGTAGGCCTGGGCCAGGGCGGCGAGGCCGACCTGTTCCAGCCGTACCGCCCGTGGCACACCTTCGACGAGCGCCAGCCGCTTCAACCGGGCGAGCCGGTCGACGTCGACGTGGAGATCTGGCTCTTCTCGGTGATCATCGACGAACACGACCGCGGCGGCTCGGAGTTCCGCGGCACGACGACGCTGTACGCCGGCGGCGGGCCCGGCCGGCTACTGCTGCGGTTTTCTCAATCCCGCGGCCCAGCGCTGCGCGAGCGTCATTCAGGCATGACAGCAGGACCCGGAGGCCGGCGCGCTCAACCCGCCGACCTCCGGGACCCGCTGACCCGGGATCAGTGGTCGGGTTCGTACTTGAAGGAGAGCTGGAGCTTGGTGCGATAGGTGATCGCCCCGCCCTCGTCGAGGTGAATGTCCTGCTTGATGACCTCGGCCACGCGTAGATCGCGGAGCGTCCCGGCGGCGGTCCTGATCGCCTCCGAGGCCGCGTCCTCCCATGAAGTGGTGCTCGTCCCGATGATCTCGGTGACTCTGTAGACGCTCATAACGGTCTCCTTTGACCACGTGCGGCCCGCCCCCCGGGCTGTTGTGGCCACCCTTTCACAGAGCCGGTCGTCGAAACAGCCAGGCCATCGCGGTATGTCGCAGGAGGTGCGATCCCCGAAACTCCAGTCGCGTCAGTCCCGCACGTATCGCCGATCACCGAAGATGTCGACGGTGCTGACCGCCCCGAGGGCGACCGCCGGGCTGGAGCTAGGCGTCCGGTAGGGACATCTGCTTGATGCGGGCGGTTAGATCTCGCCAGGCGGCCGGGGTGAAAGTGAGGACCGTGCCGTCCGGATCGGCTGACTCCCGAAGGAAAACCGCGCCGTCCCGCCCGGCGGCCTCTATGCAGGCTCCCCCTTCGCAGCGGCTGCTGCTACGCCACTCGGAGCTCTTACCGAAGCCTGATGCCAAGACACCCTCCCCAGGGAGTGACTGGGACCACTGACCAGTCGCCGTTCATGGTAGACATACCAAATCGAAGACTGTCAAACCCTACTTAGTGTGAGCAAACTAAAGGGCACTGTGTGACCAGTGGGGCTGAAGCTTCCCCTTTTTCGGTCACACAGTGCCCTACGACTCGCCTGAGCGGGTCAGAAACTCAGTTGAGCAGGTCGTCAAAATCGCCCTTCTTGATGCCTGAGACGAATTCATGCCACTCCTCCGGGGTGTATTCGAGCAGGGGGCCGCTGGGCTGCCGGGAGTTTCTGATCACGATGATGTTCCGGTCGGCCGCCACCTCCACACACGCGCCACCGTCACAGCTGAGAGCGGTGCGCCAGGTGAGGCTCTTGTGACTCAGTGTTTTATCCATGAAATATCTCCCTGATATATAAATGGGTTGAAGTGGAGCGAGGAAGGCTTTAGCTGAGGGCAATCCGCCGAAATTAAAATTCGTCGCGAATTTCCTCGATTTTCTTGGCCGAGTCGCGCGGGTTCAGCGCCGCGTCGCGGAGGTGGTCGAGCGCCTCGCTATACCGGTCGACTTCGTCCGGCCGTTCTATGTACAGCTGGCTGACCAGGGTCTCGACAAAAACGAGGTCCGGGAGCTTAGTGCCGACAAATTCCAGGTAGGTGAAGTTGCTGTCGTTGGCGCCGTAGGCGCCGGCCGTGTAGGGGATGACCTGGACCGTGGTCTTATCGTCTCGCATCACCGAGAGAACCTGGTCGAGCTGGGCTCTCATCACCGCCGGGCCGCCGATGTGGCGGCGCAAGACCGCCTCGTCGAGCACCACCCGGTGCTTCGGCGGCTTGGACCCTTCAAAAAGCTTCTGCTGCCGCTCCATGCGGGCCGCCACCCGCCCGTCCAGGATCTTGTCCTCGATCTTCGGGGCGATGCCTTTGATGATGGCGCGGGCGTAGTCGGCCGACTGAAGCAGAGCCGGGAAGAAGTACATGCCGAAGGACGTGATGGCACTGGCCGACTGCTCCATGCCGATGAGAGGAGTGATCTTGAGATCGTCGTACTTGGCCCACCAGCCGGGCTGGTAGGCGTCCTTGGCCAGTTCCATCAGTTCGGCTGAGGTCTCCGGGTCAACCTCGTAGATCTGGCACAAGTCCCTGACATCGCGCAGCGTGGCGCGGCGCACGCCAGTTTCGGCCCGGCTGATCTTGGTCGGGGAGCAGAGCAGCTCTTTGGCAACCATCTCGACTGTCAGGTTCTTCGCGGTCCGCAACTCGCGCAGCCGCACGCCAAGCTCGCGCTGGCGAACGGTCGGACTCAAGTCCGCCATGCTGCGCCCCCCTCTTTGGTCACACAGATGACAGGTCTGACGCGGGGCTTGGGAGGCGCCGGCTCCGCGGGGCCGATCTGCTGTGGACTGCCGTCTGGGCGAGCGCCGCGGACGCTGTTTCGTCCGGTCCGACCGCTGCCGCGGCCAGATGCCAGGCGCGGCGGTCCGCGTCCCGGTCGGGGAGCACGGCGGCCATCGCCCGGTGGGCCGCACGCCGCTGGCTGGCGGGCGCGTCCGCGTAGACCGCCGACCGGGCCAGCGGATGGCGGAATTCCACCCTGCCCGCGCCCAGGCTGACCAGGCCGGCGTGCTCCGCCATGCCCAGCCCGGACAGATCGATGCCGAGCCGGGCCGCCGCCAGCTCCAGGGTTGCCATGTCACCGGCGCCGCTGATCGCCGCCAGCACCAGGGCCTGCCGGGCTTGCGGGTCCAGCATGCTCGCCCGCCGCAGAAACGCACGCGAGATCCGGGCAGAGACCATCACCGGGGCGCCCTCCGGCGCCAGCATCAGGTCGCGGTCCCCGGCGTCGGTGGCCAGCTCGCGCAGCGCCAGCGGGTTTCCCGCCGTGGCCTGGTGCAGCCGCCGGACCGCATCTGGCGGCAGCCCGGGGGCTAGCAGGGCCGCTTCGTCAAGGCTCAGCCCCGCGAGCCGGATGACCGGCAGGTCGGCCCCGTCAAGCAGGGACGGCTCGCCCTCGCGAACCGCGATCAGCACCGCGACCGGGTCGGCCACCATGCGGCGGAAGGCGAACAGGAGCGCCGCCGCACTCGGCCGGTCGAGCCACTGGGCGTCGTCCACGAGCACGGTCACCGGAGCCTGCTCGGCGTAGGCCGCGAGCAGGCTGAGCGTGGCCGCCCCGACCGCGAAACGGTCCTGCGCCGCCGCGGGACGCAGGGCCAGGGCCGCCTCCAACGCGGCCGCCTGCGGCGCCGGGATCTGGTCAAGCAGCACTAGGGCGGGGCGGACGAGCTCAAGCAGCGAGCCAAACGGGACCTGCGTCTCTGACTCGATTCCGCGTGCCCGCAGCAGCCGCATCCCCGTCGACCGCTGCTCTGCGTAGCCGAGTAGGGCGGTCTTGCCGATTCCCGGTTCCCCTGCCAACGCCAGCACCGCGCTGGCGCCGGACCGTGCCCGCGCCAGCGCCTGCTCGATTTCCCGCCGCTCGTCAGCGCGGCCTAGCAGCATGTCGCGATTGTAAGCACCTGGTGCCGGGTGGCAGAAGCACGCGCGCGACCAGGTGCCCCACCGGAAGCAAGGCCGGGTCACCCCGTTTTACGCTCGCCGGGAAAACGACCCAGACAGTGGACTTTCCAGGAGCGGCATCATGAGCATCGACCAGCACACCGAAATCGACGAGGGCAAGCTGATGCAGTTCGTATTCCGCGCGGTCGGCGAAGTCGGCGCCGCGCTGAACGCGGCCCTGGTGGTGATGGGGGACAAGCTCGGTCTCTACCAGGCCCTGGCGGAGGCAGGCCCGCTGACGCCGGATCAGCTGGCCGAGCGCACCGGCACGGCCGAGAGATACGTCAGGGAATGGCTGAATGCCCAGGCAGCGGGCGACTTCGTGAGCTATGAGCCGGAGACCGGCCGCTACTTCCTGCCAGCCGAGCAGGCAGTGGCCCTCACGGATGCAAACAGCCCCGCCTACCTTCCGGGGTTCTTCCAGCTGACGCTCGGCTCGGTGATCGACTCGCCGCGGATCACGGAAGCAGCCCGCAGCGGGGCCGGGTTCGGCTGGCACGAGCACGGGTCCGATGTCCCCGACGGCTGTGAGCGCTTCTTCCGGCCCGGCTACAACGCCAACCTGATCTCGCAGTGGCTGCCTGCGCTCGACGAAGTCGTCGGCAAGCTGGAGCGCGGAGCGCTGGTGGCCGACGTCGGCTGCGGCCACGGGTCATCCACGATCCTGATGGCCCAGGCTTTCCCGGACTCGACCTTTGTCGGCACCGACTATGACGACGGCTCGATCCGGACCGCGCGGCAGCGGGCCAGTGAGGCCTCGGTCGGCGGCCGGGTCCGGTTCGAGACCGCCGCGGCATCGGCCTACGAAGGCGACGGGTACGACCTGGTGACCATGTTCGACTGCCTGCACGACATGGGCGACCCGCTGGGGGCGGCCCGCCATGTCCGCGGCTCGCTGAAGCCCGACGGCACCTGGATGATCGTGGAGCCCTATGCCGAGGACCGGGTCGAGGGTAACTTCAATCCGGTGGGCCGTGCCTACTACGCGTTTTCCACGCTGCTGTGCACCCCGGCCTCGCTGTCGCAGGAGGTCGGGCTGGCGCTTGGCGCCCAAGCGGGCGAGGCGAGGATCAGGGACGTGGTGACGGCGGCCGGTTTCACCCGCTTCCGCCGCGCCGCGGAGACGCCGTTCAACCTCGTCTTCGAGGCCCGCCCGTGACCACGACGGTGACCGGGCGGGCCCGCGAGCAGTCGCGGGCCCGGTACCCCGACGGCTCCGGCTACGTCGAGCGGGACGGCGTTCGGCTGTTCTACGAGGTGTACGGCTCGGGCGAGCCGACCGTGTTCCTGCTGCCGACCTGGTCGGTCATCCATTCCCGGCACTGGAAGATGCAGATCCCGTACCTGGCCAGGCACTGCCGGGTGCTCACGTTCGACGGGCGGGGCAACGGCCGCTCCGACCGCCCGGCGGCCGGGTACGACGAGCGCGAGTTCGCGGCCGATGCCCTGGCGGTGATGAACGCCACGGCGACCGAGCGCGCGGTCCTGGTCTCGCTGTCGCTCGGCGCGCAGCGCGGCCTCATCCTGGCGGCTGAGCACCCGGACCGGGTGGCCGGTTCGGTCTTCATAGGTCCGGGCGCGCCGTTGGCCGCGATGCCGGAAGATCGCAGGCGCTATCCATGGGACGAGGAGCTAGCCGCCGACGAGGGCTGGGCCAAAGACAACCGCCACTACTGGCTCCGGGATTACCGCGGCTTCCTGGAGTTCTTCTTTGCCCGGATGTTCAGCGAGCCGCACTCGACCAAGCCGATCGAGGACTGTGTGAGCTGGGGGCTGGAGACCACCGCCGAGACGCTCATCGCAACGTGTCTCGCTGATGAAATGGACGAGGAAACCGCCCGCGAGTTGTGCGGCCGCGTTCGATGTCCGGTGCTGGTGATCCAGGGCGTCGCGGACGCGATCACCGGGCCCGGCCGCGGGATAGCGCTCGCCGAGGCGACCGGCGGTGATCTGGTGCTGCTGGAGGGGTCGGGTCACGGCCCGCACGTGCGAGATCCGGTGAAGGTGAACCTGCTGCTGCGTGAGTTCGCCGTCCCGCCTGCCGCCGTCCGGCCGGCCGCGCCCCGGCGCTGGGCGCGCGGCGCGGCGCGGCCCAAGCGCGCGCTGTTCATCTCCTCGCCGATCGGCCTCGGGCACGCCCAGCGGGACGCGGCCATCGCCGACGAGCTGCGTAAGCTGCGCCCCGGCCTGGAGATCGACTGGCTCGCCCAGGATCCGGTCACCGCGGTGCTGGCGGCCCGCGGCGAGCGCGTCCACCCGGCCAGCCGGTACCTGGCCAGCGAGTCGGGCCACATCGAGTCGGAATCGGCCGGGCACGACCTGCACGCGTTCCAGGCCATCCGCCGCATGGACGAGATCCTGCTGGCGAACTTCATGGTCTTCCACGACGTGGTGCGCGACGAAGACTACGACCTGTGGATCGGCGACGAGGCCTGGGAGCTGGACTACTACCTGCACGAGAACCCGGAGCAGAAGCGCGCCGCCTACGCCTGGCTCACCGACTTCGTCGGCTGGCTGCCGATGCCCGGCGGCGGCGAGCGGGAGGCCTTCCTGACCTGCGACTACAACGCCGAGATGATCGAGCACATCGCCCGCTTCCCCCGGGTCCGGGACCGCGCCATCTTCGTCGGCGACCCCGGCGACATCGTCCCGGACGCCTTCGGCCCGGGCCTGCCGCTGATCCGCGACTGGACGCAGCGGCATTACGACTTCCCCGGCTACATCACCGGATTCGATCCCGGCCAGCTCGCCGACCGCCAGGCGCTGGGCTACCGCGACGACGAGCGGGTCTGCCTGGTGACCGTGGGCGGCTCCGGGGTCGGCGGGCCCCTGCTGCGCAAGGTCATCGCCGCCTACCCGCAGGCGCGGGACCGGGTGCCGGGCCTGCGGATGATCGTGGTCACCGGACCGCGGATCGACCCCGCCTCGCTGCCCGCCCACGACGGGCTGGAGATCCGCCCTTACGTGCGCGATCTCTACCGTCACCTGGCCGTGTGCGACCTGGCCGTCGTCCAGGGCGGGCTGACCACCACCATGGAACTGACCGCCAGCCGCCGGCCGTTCCTGTACTTCCCGCTCCGCGACCACTTCGAGCAGAACCTGCACGTCCGCCACCGCCTCCAGCGATACCGCGCCGGCCGTCGCATGGACTACGACGCCGCGACCCCCGCCGACATCGCCGCCGCCATCGCCAGCGAGATCGGCCGCGACGTCGACTACCGCCCAGTCGCCACCGACGGCGCCGCGAAGGCCGCAGCCATGCTCTCCAGCCTGCTATGACCCAGACCCCATCACGACCCCATCGACACCCGTCAGGTTACATTAAGGATGATATCCTTCAATTCAATCAGAGTTTGTATTCGATAGCTGGCCTGCGAAAAGTCATGTGCTTTTGTAAAGTCGTTATAGACAATGGCGCAGTCAATACCGGCGGCCACGGCCGAGTTCAGACCTCTGGATGAATCCTCTACAACCAGCGTCTCCTCTTTGGCTGCTCCGAAGCGCTTCAGGCCGGTCAGGTATGGTTCCGGGTGCGGCTTGGCGAGCTTGTAGTCTTCGCGGACAAGGATGAAATCCATGAACCGTTTAACCTGGCGCTTTTCATGGATAATTTCAAAATCCACACGTTTGGCAGTCGTCACGATGGCCATGCGGACGTATTTTGACAGCTCAGCAAGAGCCTCAACGACGCCCTCGATCTCAATGTCTTCTGTTCTGAGATACTCCTGATAATAATCATCACGGACGTTGCGCTGCCTGCTGATGGTCTGTTCATCAACACCTGCCGCCCTGGCCCGGGCCCAAGTGCCCAATCCCTGGTTCATGTCCCGCAGGTATTGATCCTTGTTCAAAGTCAAGCCAATATCCGCCAGGGCGCGTTCCCCGGCTTTGTAATACCAGAATTCAGTATCCACCAGAACACCATCATGATCGAAGAGTATGTACTTTTTAATTCTCTTGATCCTTTCCGGTCGCGCGGGGTGTGGTCTCGGAGGAACCGCCGACCGCTTCGGTGGCGGCGGGAAGATGCTCGGGGTCCTTCCAGGGCTCGAGCAGCTCGGCGGCCGGCGCGAGTGCGGCGATCTCGCGGCCGGTCTCGGTCGGGTGGGGTGCATCGACTCCCGGCAAGACGAGGCATCGGCGTGCGAAAGGACCGCAGCTGGTCCCGGGTCACGCTAACGGCGAAGTCGGAGGACCACATCGTGGTGGCGAACGCCTCGATCTCATCGCTGCCGAGATCGTCGCGGGTGCGCATGAGCTGCTCACCCCACTGCCTCCAGGCGTTGTCGAAGAGCTCCCGGTTGCTCGCGGTGATCTCGACCGGCTGCTCGAGGACGGCCGCGACGATTCGTTCCGGCGCGAGTTCGCACAGCTTCAGGATGAACGGGCCGCCGATGCAGCAGCCGAATACCAGGAACAGGTCGATGCCGAGATGATCCATGACTGCGAGCTGGTCGGCTGCATAGGCGCCCCATGGGTCGGCGGTCTCAAGCGGGCTGCTCGGTGTACCAGATCTTCGCCTCGCCACTGTCGACGTACGGCACACGGGTCTCCTCTCGCGACTTCGATTCCGAGCACCAGGCTATGGCCGGGCCAAGCGGAGCGACGAGGTACTGACGCCGTTCGGGGCCCGGTTCACCGGTCGGCTCGGCGTTGCAGTCGGTGGCGTAGATGGGTCTCAGACAGCGACCCGGCCGCCGTCGACCGGGAGCACGACACCGTGAGTGAACGCCGCCTGCGGCGAGGCCAGGTAGACGATGGCTGCGGCGATCTCCTGCGCGGTGCCCAGTCGCCCGGCCGGCGCGAGCGAGGCCAGGTATCCCTGCGCTTCGCGCATGCCTTCGGTGCCCTCGGTGCTGACGGGCCCGGGGGCGACGGCGTTGACGCGGATGCCCTTGGGCCCGAACTCCGCCGCCCATGCCTTGGTTAGCAGTTCCAACGCGGCCTTGGTTGAGCCGTAGAGCGCCATGCCGTCGAGCCCGAACTCGGCCACCATCGTCGAGACGTTGACGATGACTCCGGCGCCGCGCTCGGCCATGCCCGGGGCCAGGGCGGCGGTGAGGAAGTAAGGCGCCTTGACGTTGAGCGCGAACAGTTCGTCGAAGGCGGCTTCGGTCGTGTCGGCGGTGGGGCCAAAGGCGCCGGACCCGGCGTTATTGACCAGGATGTCCACGTGGCCGAGCACCGCCTCGGCCGCGGCGGCCAGTTGAGTCGCCGATGCGGCGTCGCGCAGGTCGGCCGGGACGAAATCGGCTCGGCCGCCGGCTGCCCGGATCGCCGCCACCGTCAGATCACCGCGGGTTTTGTCGCGTCCCGCTACCGCTACGTGAATCCCGGTCGCGGCGAGGGCGATCGCGGTCGCCCGGCCGATGCCGCTCGTGGCCCCGGTGACAAGCGCAGTTGACGGGCTGGAGGTGGTGGGAGTCATGCGAACCGCTTCCTCTAGGTTTTGGCTTGAACAAGCCAATCTTGGTCACACTATTTCTGGCTTGTCAAGGCCAGAATCGGTAAGATGAGGTCATGGCCACAGCAAACGCGTCCGCCGGGCGGCTCACCCGCAAGGGGCTCGCGACGCGAGCGCGGATCGTGGAAGCCGCGGCGGAGCTGA
>Ga0302326_10013194_pt1 | contig 17524 bp, 16 predicted proteins | sample Palsa_T0_3_FD_202264 | JGI IMG/M metagenome (GOLD analysis project Ga0302326, IMG submission 202264) | Peat permafrost microbial communities from Stordalen Mire near Abisko, Sweden - Palsa_T0_3 | ecosystem: Environmental > Terrestrial > Soil > Palsa > Peat permafrost | place: Sweden: Abisko... | reverse complement strand
CAGCGCCCCCTCCGCTTTATACCTATTTACGAATCGTCTACTTGTAGACCAGTGTCGGAGTGATCGTCTTGTAGAAGACCGGATCGCCGTTCGACCCGACCTTGTAGAGGCCGTAGGCGGTCAGCGTCGTGTCCCCGTTCGCGTTGAACCCGTAGGTGCCGAGCACCGACTGGCGGGCCTTGGTCGCGAACAGCGCCTTGAGCACGGCGGCCTTGCTGTCGCCCTGCGCCCCGAGACCCGCGATCGTGTTCAGGCCGAGCTCCATCGCCTCGTATCCGTAGATCGCATAAGGATCGGGATCGGAGACGCCGTAGGCCTTCTTGTACTGAGCCAGGAATGTCTTGCCGCCTGGATAGGCGGACAGATCCTGGGTCGCGACCGTGCACTCGATCAACGGATCGATCGAGGCGGGAACGCCGCCGGCCGAGGCGGCCGTCCACGTGTTCGTGCACATGCCGTCGGGTCCGAAGATCTTCGCCGTCGGAATCGCGGTGTGAACGTCCTTGGTGATCTGCACGCCGCCGTTCGAGACGATGCCGGCGAACTCGAAGCAGTTGGCTCCCTGCCCCTTGATCGTCGCCGCGTATGAGCGGTAGTTCGGCGCCTTGGGGTCGATCCCCGTGTTGCTCGTGATGGTGATGCCGTACATGCCCTTGGTGAGCTCGAGCAGCGTCGCCAGGCCCGCGCCGTAGGGCGTCTTGTCATTCGCCACCGCGACCCGGGTGCAGCCGGCCTGCTTCATCGCATCGAGGTCCGCCGCCGCCTGGATCGTGTCCAAGGGGACGATCCGCAGATAGGTGCGCTTGCCCGTCGGGTAGTACTTGCCCGGCTCGCCGGCCGCGCTCGCGCCCTTGATGGCGACCGTCAGGCCTACGTAGGTGTTCGCCGGGCTCACCTGCGGGATGCCCGCTTCGTTGAGGATCGGGATCGAGACCTCGCTCGCGCCCGAGTTGAACTCGCCGATGTAGTAGACGGTCTTCGGGTCGGATGCCGCCTTGCGCGCATTGGCCGCCGTCTGGGTCACGTCGTAGCCCCCAGCCGCCGCGGTCGAGTCGTCGAGCGATGTGTAGTTCACGGTCCACGGTCCGGCCTTGCCGCCCGCCTGGGCCAGCGCAAGCTTGATCCCGTTCACCATCGGGATCGTCTGAGCGTTCGACGAGCCCTGCAACGGCAGGCTCGAGTAGATGTCGACCGTCTTGGAGCTCGATGACGGCGTAGTGGTCTTCGTGGTCTTGGGCGTTGTGTTGCTGCTGCTGCCACAGCCAGCGAGCGCGACCAGCGCACCGACCAGAAAGATCCCGGCATTCCTTCTTGCGACCAACTCGACCACCCCTATTCTGTTAGTGGACCAGCGCCTCAGCCCGTATCCCCGGTCACAGGGCGGTCACAGCTTAATCAGGGCGCACCCCGCCAGCCAGCGCCGGGTGGCCCCTAACCCGAAATTAACGCGCCAACGTGCGGAGGAAAACGAGGCGGCCACCGACGACGCGGTAGGCGCCGTACTGATGCAGGGTGGTGTTCCCGTTGCGCTCGATGCTGTAGGTCCCGAGGACGCTGTGGCGGTCGCGGGTCGCGAAGATCGCCGCCAGGACCTTGCCGCGCTCGGCGACACGCCGGCCGTGATCGGTGGCGCGGTCGATGGCCCGGAGCATCAGGCTCATGGCGGCATAGCCATAGATCGCGTAGGGCTGTACCGACCCGTAGTGGCGCTTGTACTCGGCGAAGAACGCCTGGCCGGCCGGGGGGTACGCGCTCTCCTGGAGCGGCGCCATGGTGACGTACACGCGGCGGTCGAGGCTGAGGGGAATACCGCCCGCGGCCGCGTCGAGGTAGGCGCGGTCGGCGACCCCGTCGGAGCCGAAGATCCGCGCCTGGGGCAGGGCCCCGGCGGCCGCGGCGGTCACCGCGGCGGCGTTGCTCTCGGCGATCGCGCTGAGGAACACGCAGTCCGCCCCGCTCGGGGCCACGCTCGAGGCGAGCGAGGCGTATGAGGCCGCGGTGGGGTCGTAGGACTGGATGCCGGCGATCGCCAGTCCCGCCTTCCCGGCGTCGTGCTGGAAGATGGCCGCCAGGTCCTCTCCGTAGACGGACCCGTCGTTGAGGACGTAGGTCCTGGTGCAGCCCAGGCTGAGCTGGAGCCCGACCTGCGCCGCCGCCTCCATGCTGTCGCTGGGAACCACGCGTGCGAAGGTGCGCGCCCCGGTCGGGTAGTACTTCTCGGGCTCCCCGGGGAACCCTCCTACGGGCGCGCTGGTCAGCCCCGCGGCGCCATCGGCGGGGCTGATCTGCGGGATCCCGGCGCGATTGAGGAACGGGATCGAGATCGCGCTCGCGTCCGGATTGAACTCGCCGATATAGCCGATCGTCGTCTTGTCCGACGCCGCCTGCTGAGCGTTGGTGGCGATCAGGCCCGGCACCCAGGTCCCGGCCTTGGCCGTGGAGTCGTCGAGCACCACGTAGGAGATCCGGTACTTGCCGACCTTGGCGTGCACCTGGTCGAGCGCGAGCTCCGCGCCCCGCTGGACGGCCAGGGCCTCGGCGCTCCACTGGCCCTGCTCGGGCAGGCTCGCGTAGATCGTGAGCCGGTGCCCCGAGATCCGGCCGCTCGAGTTTGAGCCCCCGCCGCAGCCGCCGAGCGCTGCGAGGAGCGCCACCGCGGCGATCGCGATCGCGAGCGCGCGGGCGTGCGCCCCCCCCTCCGATTTGCCTGTGGACACCGACTCATCGTATGGACCGGCTCGACGGACTCGCGCCGCACCCCGAAGACGACCAACAGACGCTAACGCGAGGCTCACGGAGCGCGAACGCCCAGCTGGCTCAGGGCTTGACGATCAGGCCCTTGGGCGCGAGGAGCCTGCCGCCTTTGACCCGGCTGAACAGATAGGGCGCGAGCGAGGTATCGCCGTTCTTGTTGATCGACATGGTGCCCAGCGCGGTGTTGAAGTTCTTGCCCCCGAGGAGGCTGCTCACGTCGTTGGCTCGATCGTCGGCGTTGGCCCCGGCCCGGTGTATCGCGTCGAGGACGACCTGCATGGCCGCGTAGCCGAAGATGGCCTGCGTCCACGGGACGTGGTGGTAGGCGGTCTTGAAGGCGGCGAGGAACTTCTTTCCCGCGAGCGGGAGCTCGGCGGGGGTCAGGCCGGGCTCGCTCAGAAGGGTGCCACTCTGAGCGGCCGCACTGAGCTGGGACACAAACGAGCTCGTGTACAGCCCCCCGGGCCCGAACAACTCCAGCTTCGGGTTGGCGGTGACGGCCGCGTTGAAGAGCTGCACCGCGGCCGGGCTCGCGACGCCGCCGTAGAAGAGCGCCGACGCCCCGGACTGCGTCAGGCCGGCGGTGGAGCGCACGGGCGGGCTCGCGCTGATCCCGTACTTGGATGCGTCCTGCTCCACCGCGAGCGCGATCTCGTCGCCGTAGGCCTTGCCGTCCTCGACGATGTAGAGCTTCTTCACGCCTCGCGTATGCATCATCTCGAGCTGAGACTCGGCTTGGTCATTGTCGTTGGGCACGACGCGAGCGAAGGTCCGCCCGCTGGAGTTCAGCGACTCGTAGTACTTGTCCGGCGACCCGCTGTCGGCACGCGTGGCCTGGGTCAGGCCGATGGCCGTGTCGTACGGGCTCACCACGAGGAGAGCGTCGGCGTTGGCGATCGGGATCGACTGGGCCGAGGCGTTCGGGTCGAGCTCGCCGATGTAGGCGACGACGTCTTTGATCTGGATCGCCTGGCGGGCGTTGTCGGCGATCAGTTTGGGGCTCCACCCGGCGCTCGTCGCATCGTTGTGCGACGTGAAGTCGATCGTGAAGCGGCCGACCTTGCCGCCGGCCTGGCTGAGCGCGAGCTGCTCGGCGTCGAGAACGTCGTGCGCCTCGGCGCTCTCCGGCCCGGCGAGCGGCAGGCTCGTGTAGATCGTCATCTTCGAGCCCGTGATCGTCGAAGTCGTGGCCGTGGTCGCGCCGCACGCCGCGAGGACGGCGATCAGCGCTACACAAGCAGCCCCGGTCAGTGCCCGGTTGCGCATCCGCATGGCAGCGCCGGTCCGTGCTACTCGCTGCGGCCGGACAGGGCGCCCAGCATCCGCTGGATCCCGATCGAGATCCCGATGAAGAAGAGGGCGGCCGAGAACCCGACGACGCCCTTGACCCCGAGCGCCCACATGACGATCCACATGATGAGGCCGGCGACCGAGGTGAAGAGGATGACCATGTGACCCGCGATCCTAACGAAGCGCGCGCCCGAGGGCGAGGATCAGCTCGCGCACGGCGGCCGGCGGATCCGCGGCCTCGCCGGCGGCGCGAACGAGCCGCGACCCGACGATCACGCCGTCGGCTCCGGCCGCGGCGGCGGCGGCCGCGTGCTCGGGCGTGGCGATCCCGAACCCCACCGCCACCGGCACCGGGGTGAGGGCCTTGGCGCGCGCGATCACCCCGGCCAGCCCTTCGGCGAGCCCGGCCCGCTCGCCGGTCGTCCCGGTGACCGAGACGGTGTAGAGGAAGCCGCGGGCCCGCTCGCCGATCCGCGCGAGCCGCGCCTGCGGCGTGGTCGGCGCGACGAGGGGGACGAGCGCGATCCCGCGCCGATCGCACGCCTCGAGCACCTCCGGCGCCTCCTCGTAGGGCAGGTCGGGGACGATCAGCCCGCTCGCGCCGCTCGCGGCCAGGGCGTCGGCGAAGCGGTCAAGCCCGCGCGCGTAGATCGGATTGGCGTAGCACATGACCACGACCGGGACGCGGCCGGCGATGGTCTGGGCGAGCTCGAGCACGTCGTCGGTGCGCACTCCGGCCCGCAGTGCGGCCGTGCCCGCGGCATGGATCACCGGCCCGTCCGCGAGCGGATCGGAGAAGGGGACCCCGAGCTCGACGAGATCCGCGCCCGCCTCGGCGTAGGCGAGGGCGATCTCACGCGAGCGGCCGAGATCGGGAAAACCGCCCATCATGTAGGGCATCAGCGCGGCACGCCGGCCGTCGGCGCGGGCGGCCTCAAACGCCTCGGCGATCCGCTCGATTCCCGGCAGCGCCGCGCGCGCATCAGCGGCGACCATCATGCCTCGAGGTTCGCGATCGCTTCGGCGAGATCCTTGTCGCCGCGGCCCGAGAGGCAGACCAGGTCGAGCTCGCTCGGCCCGTTCGCGAGCGTCCACGCGATCGCGTGCGCCGACTCGAGCGCGGGGATGATCCCCTCGAGCCTCGCCGTGCGCGCGAACGCCTCCAACGCCTGCCCATCGGTGACCGCGACATAGCGCCCGCGACCGGAGTCGCGCAGCCAGGCGTGCTCGGGCCCGCTCCCCGGGTAGTCGAGGCCGGCGGAGATCGAATGCGCCTCGAGGATCTGGCCGTCCTCGTCCTGCATCACGGCCGAGTACGCCCCGTGCAGCACGCCGGGGAGGCCCGCCGCGGTCAGCGGCGCCCCGTGCCGGCCACTCTCGATCCCCTCCCCCGCCGCCTCGACGCCGATGAGCTCGACCTCGGCGTCGGCGACGAACGGAGTGAAGATGCCGATCGAGTTCGAGCCTCCGCCGACGCAGGCAACGACCCGTTGCGGGAGCCGGCCGCAGCGCTCGAGGACCTGCGCCCGCGCCTCGTCTCCGATCACGCGCTGGAGATCGCGGACGAGCGCCGGGTAGGGCGCCGGGCCGACGCACGAACCGATGATGTAGTGGGTGGTGGCCACGTTGGTCACCCAGTCGCGGATGGCAGCGGAGACGGCCTCCTTGAGCGTCCGCGCGCCCGCCTCGACGGGCTCGACGCGCGCGCCGAGGAGCTCCATGCGCTCGACGTTGGGCTTCTGGCGGCGCATGTCCTCGGTGCCCATGTAGACCACGCACTCGAGCCCGAGGAGCGCGCACGCGGTCGCGCTGGCGACGCCGTGCTGTCCCGCTCCGGTCTCGGCGATGATCCGCCGCTTGCCCATGCGGACGGCGAGCAACGCCTGCCCGAGCGCGTTGTTGATCTTGTGGGCGCCGGTGTGGTTGAGGTCCTCGCGCTTGAGGTACACGGGATGCCCGGCGGCCTCGCTCAGGCGCCGCGCGTGGTAGAGCGGAGTCGGGCGCCCGACGTAGTCGCGCAGGAGGGCACCGAGCTCCGACCGGTAGGCGGGATCTGCTTGCGCCGCGACCCAGGCCCCCTCGAGCTCGTCCAGCGCCGGCATCAGCGTCTCCGGCACGTACTGGCCCCCGTAGGGACCGAAGCGATGCTCGACGGCGGTCATGGGGAAGTGGCGACAGACGTGGTTGGGGAAGTGGCGATGGACGTGGTTGGATCCACTGTCGAACCTGCCGGCGCCACTTCCCTTGAGAGTTCGCCTGGCGGCGAACTCGCGGCCGCGACCTCCGAGTCCTCGGCGGCGTTGCGAACCGCTTCCACGAAGGCCGCGACCCGGGCCGGATCCTTGCGGCCCGGCTCGGACTCGACGCCGCTCGCCACGTCGACGGCGAAGGGGCGGACGGCCTCGATGGCGCCGGCGACGTTCTCGGGGGTCAGGCCGCCGCTGAGGACGAGGGGCACCCGTCCGCGATGCATGCGCGCGAGCTCCCAGGCGAAGGTCTCACCCGTGCCGCCGTGCAGTCCTGGCACATAGCTGTCGAGCAGGTGGTAGTCGACGTGGAAGGTGGCCAGCGCCTGGATGTCGGCGCCGCTGTGCACCCGCGCCGCCTTGATCACCTTGCAGCCCGTGCGCCGCGCCGCCTCGGCGCAGAACGCGGGGCCCTCGTCGCCGTGGAACTGGAGCATGGTGAGGCCGACGGCCTCGGCGGTGGCGGCAACGTGCTCGAGCGTCGGGTTGACGAACACCCCGACCACCTCCAGGCGGCGCTTGAGCGCGGCGGCGATCTCCGCCGCCGTGCCCGGATTGCAGCGCCGAGCGGACCGCGGCCAGAAGATCAGGCCAATCGCCCACACGCCAAGCGCGGCGGCGTGCTCGGCGTCCTCGGACGTGGTGATGCCGCAGATCTTGATCTTGGCGACGGCGGGGGCGGCCATACCCACATCGTAGGGCTCACCTGGCGGGCGGGCTGCTCGCGAGCGTGACCTTGATCTCCTCCAGCCGGCGGCCGCGGAGCACGGTGAGCTCGATGACCTGGCCGGGACGCTTGGACGCGATCGCCTGGCTGAGATCGTCGACCGAATCGGCGACGGCGCCGTTGACCCGCTCGATCACATCCCCGCCCAGATACACGGGCTGGCCATGGATCACGTCCCTGACGGTGGCGGGGCGCAGCCCGACCTTGGCGGCCGGCCCGGACGGATCCACCGACTCCACGAGCACGCCGTGGCGGGTGTGGACGCCGAGCGCCGTGAGCGCGGCATCGATCGTGAGGCCGTCGACGCCGAGATAGGCCTCGGTCGCGGCGATGCCCACCCGGGCGAGCAGCGTCGTGGCGGTGTTGATGGGAACCGCGAAGCCGACGGGCTCGCCGTCGCCGTCGCCGTCGGCGTCGGTCTGGATCTGTGAGTTGATCCCGATCACGCGGCCGGCGGCGTCGATCAGCGGTCCCCCCGAGCTGCCCGGATCGAGCGGAGCGTCGGTCTGGATCACGTGATCGATGGCGAACCCGTCCGGCGCCGGGATCCGCCGCTGGAGCGCGGAGACGATCCCGGTGCTCAGGGTGCGGTCGAGGCCGAACGGGTTGCCGATCGCCAGCGTGGGGTCACCGACCCGGGCGCTGGCCGAATTGCCGAGCTCGAGCGGCCGCAGGTGAAGGCCGCGCGGATCGACCCTGAGCACGGCCAGGTCCTCGCTCGGTTCGTCGCCGATGAGCCGCGCCGTGGCGATCTCGCCGGGCTCGAACTGCACCGAGATACCGCCGGCGGTCGCACCCGCGACCAGGTGGTAGTTGGTGAGGATGTCCCCCTGCCGGTCGACGACGAAGCCGGAGCCGGTCGAGACACCCGACTGCTCATCGGCGACGGGCTGAAACGGATCCGACGCGGTCGGGGAGACCTCGGCGCGAACGAACACGACGCCGCGCGAGTCATGCTCGTAGATCTCGTACGGCGTCAGCCCGGTGGCGACGTCGGACGAGGCCTGGGCCGAAAGCGGCGCCTCCTCGATCACCGTCCTGATCGCGCGGCGGCCGGTCACGCCGAGGATCAGGAAGGCCCCGGCGACGGTAATACCGCCGAGAGCCGCGGACACGAAAGGTGAGCGCAAGATTGATTTCATGCCGCCCCAGGAGTGTGCGATGGAGCGCTCAACTGCACTTAAAGGGGTGATACGGATCCGCGCGCCGCGCGTCCGCCGGCCAGCGTCCGGCACGCCGACTCGATATCCGGTGAGCGCATCAGCGCCTCGCCCACAAGCACGCCGTCAACGCCCGCGCGCTCGAGCTCGTCAAGCTCGACCCGGGTGCTGAAGCCGGACTCGGCGACCACGGTGGCGCCGGCCGGGACGCCGGGGAGGAGCTCGAAGGTACGGGCGGTGTCTACCTCGAGCGTGGCGAGATCGCGGTTGTTGATGCCGATGATCTCGGCGCCCACCGCCGCGGCTCGCTCGAGCTCGTGCGCGTCGTGGACCTCGACGAGGACGGCCAGCCCGGCCGCGCGCGCAGCGTCGTACAGGGTCGAGAGCTCAGCGGGGGTGAGCGCCGCGACGATCAGAAGGATCGCGTCGGCGCCGGCGGCCAGAGACTCCGTCACCTGGTAGACGTCGACGATGAAGTCCTTGCGCAGGAGGGGCAGGGTACTCGCGGCATGCGCGGACTTCAGATCGGCCAGCGAGCCGTGGAAGCTCGGGCCCTCGGTCAGGATCGAGAGCGCGCGGGCGCCGCCGCGCTCGTAGGCCTCGACCACCTGCTCGAGGGCCACGCCCTCCCTGATCAGTCCCGCCGAGGGCGAGTGACGCTTGTGCTCCGCGATGAGCGAGAGCCCGGGCCGGGCAAGCGCGGCGGCGAACGGCCGCCGCTCGGAGGCCCGCTCCGCCGCGAGCTGCGCGAGCTCGGAGACGGGCACCGTGCGCCGGAGCCGGCTCACCTCTTCGCGTTTCATCGCGACGATCCGCTCGAGCGTGTTCATGCCCTCGCGAGCTCCTGGGTGCGGGCGACGAAGCGATCGAGGGCGGCGGACGCCGCACCGCTGTCGATGGCCTCCTCGGCGGCGCGCACGCCGTCCGCGAGCGTGTCCGCGACGCCACCCGCGTAGATGGCCGCGCCCGCGTTGAGCACCGCGATGTCACGCGGCGCGCCGCGCTCGGCGGCGAGGATGCGACGAGCGGTCTCCGCGTTCGCCTCTGGCGTGCCCCCGCTTACCGCCTCGAGCGGCGCGCGGTCCAGGCCGAAATCGTCGGGAGCGACGGTGTAGCGGCGGATCTCGGCCCCGGCGACCTCGACGACCGCGGTCGGCGCCGAGATCGAGAGCTCGTCGAGGCCGTCATCGCTCGAGACCACGAGCGCGCGTTCGGCCCCGAGCCGGGCCAGCGCGCCGGCGAGGGTATCGAGGTAGGCAGGGTCCGATACCCCGATGAGCTGCCGGGTCGCGCCCGCCGGGTTGGTCAGCGGTCCGAGGAAATTGAAGATGGTTCGCACCGCGAGCTGCCGGCGCACCGGGATCACGTAGCGCGTGGCCTGGTGATGGGTGGGCGCGAACATGAACCCGAACCCGACATCCTCGATGCAGCGGGCGACCGCCTTGGGACCCAGGTCGATCCGGGCTCCGAGCGCCTCGAGGACATCGGCCGAGCCGGACAGCCCGGTGGCCGAGCGGTTGCCGTGCTTGGCCACCGTGCAGCCCGCCCCCGCCGCAATCAACGCCGCCGTGGTCGAGACGTTGAACGTCTGGCGGCCCCCACCGGTTCCGGCCGTGTCGAGCAGATTGTCGCGGTCGACGGTGACCTGGGCGGCAAATCCGCGCATCGTGCGCGCCAGCCCCGCCAGCTCGTCCACCGTCTCCCCTTTCGTGCGCAACGCGATTAGAAAGCCGGCGATCTGAACCTCGCTCGCCTCGCCGGCCATGATCTCCGAGAGCACGGCCGACGCGTCGTCGAGGCTGAGGTCCCTCCCCGAGGCGAGCGCATCGATCGCGCTCGTGAGCAGCTGCTCGCTCATGGCCTCACCCCCGCTCCGGCTCGAGGAAGTTGCCGAGCAGCTCGCGACCCTGGTCGGTGAGGACCGACTCGGGATGGAACTGCACGCCTTCGGCCGGAAGCTCCCGGTGGCGGACGGCCATCACCACCTCGCCGCCCACGGCGCTGCGCTCGAGCACGTCGGGCAAATCCGGGTGGGCCACGAGCGAGTGGTAGCGCCCCACCGTGAGCGGGGTCCGCAGGCCGCGGAAGATGGTGCGCCCGTCGTGATCGATGTCCGAGGTCTTGCCGTGGATCGGCTCGTGCTGGATCACTTTGCCGCCCCACGCCTGCACCAGCGCCTGGTGCCCCAGGCATACGCCGAGGGTGGGGATGCGCGCCTCCGGGAACCGGCGCACGGCCTCCAGCGAGATGCCCGCCTCGTTCGGCGTGCAAGGCCCCGGCGAGACGATCACCCGGTCATATCCCCGCACGAGCAGGTCCTCGACCGAGGCCTGATCATTGCGCACGACCTCGACCTCGGAGCCGAGCTCACCGAGGTATTGCACCAGGTTGTAGGTGAAGCTGTCGTAGTTGTCGATGACAAGGACGCGCAAGGTTGGGCGGAACGGTAGAGGGTGGGGGCGGCGGGCGGGCGGGCGCCCCCCGGGGCGAGGGCGTGCTACGAAACGCCGGACAGTCAGGCGAAACGCAGCCCGGCCTCGGCCCAAGCGCCGTAAAGCTCGGGGGCGGGGATGTCCGCCGCCGGCCAGTTGCTGACGTACCCGCCAGCCCGCCTGAGCCCACCCCAGAGGCCAGGAAGCGACTGGCCGCCGGCGGGCGCCCCGCAACCCTAAGGCCAGTCCGGCTGCCCCACCGCCACCGCGATCGCCTGCACCACCGCTTGGGACTTCGCCACCGACTCGCGGTACTCGTACTCGGGCTTGGCGTCGGCGACGGTGCCGCCACCGGCCTGGACGTGGGCGACGCCGTCCTTGACCACGACGGTGCGGATGTGGATGCAGGTGTCGAGGTCGCCCGTGTAGCTGACGTAGCCGATGGCGCCGCCGTAGCCGCCGCGCTTGACCGGCTCGAGCTCGTCGATGATCTCCATCGCCCGCACCTTGGGCGCCCCCGAGAGCGTGCCCGCCGGCAGGACGGCACGCAACGCATCGAGCGCGCCCACCCCCTCCCGCAGCCGCCCCACAACGCTCGAGACGATGTGCATCACGTGGCTGTAGTTCTCCACTGCCATAAAGCTCTCGACGCTGACGCTTCCGTACTCGCACACGCGGCCGAGGTCGTTGCGTCCGAGGTCGACGAGCATCACGTGCTCGGCGCGCTCCTTGGCGTCGGCGAGCAGCTCCTCGGCCATCCGGCGATCCTCCTCGACGCTCGCGCCGCGCGGACGGGTGCCGGCGATCGGCCGCGTCGAGACGTCGCGGCCGGTCACCGTGATCAGCGGCTCGGGGCTCGCCCCGGCGACCTCGAAGTCACCGAAGTCGAGAAAGTACATGTAGGGGCTCGGGTTCACCACGCGCAGCCCGCGGTAGATCGAGAACGCCTCGACGGGGACGGGCGCCGACCATCGCTGCGAGGGCACCACCTGATAGGCGTCGCCCGCGTAGATGTACTCGATGATGCGGGCCACCATCGCCTCGAACTGGGCGCGGGGCATGTTGGGCACGAGCTCGGGGACCGTCCTGTCCGTTCCCGGCCGGCGCGACGGGCGCGGGAGCGGGCCCGCCAGGCGCCAGCGCACCTCGGCGATGGTCTCCAAAGTGGCCGCGTAGGACGCCTCGAGGTCGTCGTCGGGGTACACGTTGGCGAGCACGGTGACCGTGTGCTTGAGGTGATCGAAGACGACGAGCGTGTCGGTGAGCATGAGCGCCAGGTCGGGTACGCCTACGGGATCGGGGTTGGGCTCGCCGAGGGGCTCGACCGTGCGGACCAGGTCGTAGGCGAAGACGCCGACGGCGCCCCCGGCGAAGGGCGGCAGGTCCTCGAGCGGAGCCGGCCGGTAGCGGCCGAGCTCGGCGGCCGCCAGCGCGTAGGGATCGCCGGGGTCGCCCAGCGACCAGCGCAGGACCTTGCGAGGACGAAAGCCGATGAACGAGTAGCGCCCCACCCGTCCCTGCTCGGCGGACTCGAGCAGGAACGCGGGTCCGTTCTCGCGGAGCTTCAGGAACGCCGACACCGGCGTCTCGCAATCGTCGACGAAGGTCTCGCGGACCGGGATCAGATTGTGCTCGCGCGCGAGCTCCCGCACGTGCTCGAGCGAAGGCGTCGCCGCGGCCGCCGCTTCACTGCCGGCGACGGCCATCGAGCACCCGCTCCGGGTCGGCGAGCGTGAGCTCGCGGCTGCGCAGAAGCACGGCGAGGTGGTAGATCACGTCTGCGGCCTCCTCGGCCACGCGGTCGTCGGATTCTTCCCGCGCGGCCCGTGCCACCTCCTCGGCCTCTTCCTGAACCTTGTCGCCAATCCGCTCAGGGTCGGCCAGCAGCGTCGCCGTGTACGAGCCATCGGGCCGGGACGCCGCCCGAGCCGCGATCGTGCGCTCGAGCGTCGGCAGCACCTCGTGGGGAGCGGCGGGTTCGAGCTCTCCGCGGTGAAAGCAGGTCTGCTCACCCGTGTGGCAGGCCGGGCCGCAAGGCTCGACGAGCGCGAGGAGGGCATCCCCGTCGCAGTCGTAGCGGATCGCCTTGACCGCCATCGTGTTCCCCGAGGTGGCGCCCTTGTGCCACAGCTCCTGGCGTGAGCGGCTATAGAAATGGACCTCGCCCGTCTCCCGGGTCAGGCGCAGGGCATCAGCGTTCATGTAGGCGAGCGTGAGCACCTCGCCCGTGCGCCAGTCCTGCATCACGCACGGAACGAGGCCGCGCTCGTCAAAGGCGATCTCGGCGTCGTCCACGGACGGGAGATTCTAGGCGCCAGTCGACGCCACCCCTACGCGGGCGATACGCGGTCCCCCAGGGACGCAGCCCAGGAAGGCGACCATCCGACAAGCAGCGTCTCGGTCTCCGCAGCGCTCAGGGGCACTGAGAACAGGAAGCCCTGGCCGTACTCGCATCCGAGCAGGCGCAGGCGCTGGAGCTGGGAAGAGTCCTCGATCCCCTCGGCGATCACGTGCAGGCCGAGGCTGTGCGCGAGCGCGACCGTGGAGCGCACGATCACGTCGCTGCCGCCACTCCGGCCGCCAATCGAGGCGACGAAGCTGCGGTCGATCTTGAGCGCGTCGACCGGGAAACGATGCAGGGCGGCGAGCGACGAGTACCCGGTGCCGAAGTCGTCGAGATGGAGTCCGGCGCCCGTCGCGCACACCTCGGTGACGATGTGCTGCATCCGCTCCGGCTCCTGCATCAGCGTGCTCTCGGTGATCTCGAGGCGGAGCGCGTCGCCGTTGACGCCCGCGGCCGCGAGCGCGGCACGGACGTTGGCGGGCAGGCTCGGATCCTCGAGCTGGCGGGCGGAGATGTTGACGCTCATGCGCACGTCCTCGGCGATCAAGCCGGTGCGGCGCCAGCGCGCGAGCGCATCGAGCGCGACCCGGAGCACGTGGAGTCCGAGCGGGCCGATCACGCCCGTCTCCTCGGCGATCGGGATGAAGTCGAGCGGAGCCACCTCCGGCCATCCGGTGGGCCATCGGGCGAGCGCCTCGAGGGCGCGGATCCGGCCCGTGGCGAGGTCGACGATCGGTTGGTAGTGGATCTCCAGCAGCGAATGGTCGACGGCGTGGCGCAGATCGTTCTCGCGCTCGAGGCGGTCGACGACGCGGCGGTGCATGCTCTCGTCGAAGAGCGCGCAACGGGCGCGACCGCGTCGCTTGGCGTCATACATCGCGATGTCGGCGTTACGCATGAGCTCAGACGGACTCATCTGCGGGGCGCTGAGCGAGATGCCGACGCTCGCGGTGACGATGAGCTCGTGGCCGTCCACGTTGAAGGCCTGACCGAGCGCGCCCTGGACCCGTCCCGCGACGATCCTAGCCTCGCGCTCGGTGACGGCGCCGTCGAGGAGGATGGTGAACTCGTCCCCGCCGATCCGCGCCACCGTGTCCCCCGGACGCAGCACGCCGGAGATCCTCCCGGCCAGCGCGACGAGCAGGTGGTCGCCGACGGCGTGGCTCAGGCTGTCATTGACGAGCTTGAAGCGGTCGATGTCGATGAAGAGCACGGCGCACCCGGCACCGGCCTCGCGTGACGTGCGTCGGACGACCTGGTCGACGCGATCCATGAACAGCGCCCGGTTGGGAAGGCCGGTGAGCGCGTCGTGGAGCGCGTCGTGCTGGAGCCTGATCTCCGCACTGCGGCGATCGGTGATGTCCGACAGCGAGCCCGCCATGCGGGTCACCTCGGAGTCGACGCCGCGGATGGCCAGGCCCCGGCTCAGCACCCAGCGCCAGGTTCCGTCGGCGTGGCGCATGCGGTGCTCGGATTCCAGGTGCGGTGTCTGCCCGGCGAGGTGCGCGTCGATCGCCGCGCGCAGCCGGAGCAGATCGTCACTGTGCACGAGATCGAACCAGAGGGAGGGATCCTCGTCGCCCGAGCGCTCGGACTGCCCGAGGATCGCGTGCCAGCGCGGGGAGAAGTAGATCCGGTCCCGGCGCAGATCCCAATCCCAGATGCCGTCGTTGGCGGCGCGCACCGCGAGCGCGTAACGCTCCTCGCTCTGAATGAGCTTGGCCAGGGCGCGCTGATGACTGATCGCGTACCTGATCGAACGCTCCAGCCCGGCGGGGTCGAGCTCCTGCTTGACCAGGTAGTCGGTGACCCCGAGCGCGGTCGCCTCGAGATCGATCTCATAGTCGCTCTGGCCGGTGAGGATGATCACCGGCGCCCGCGGGCGCTCGGCGAAGCCTTCGCGCACGAGCTCGAGTCCGGTGCGGGCGCCGAGCCGGTAGTCAATCAAGTAGACGTCATGGGCCTGGCGCCCGATCGCCTCGAGCGCCTCGCCGTACTCGGCGCACCAGTCGAGCGTGAAGCGGGCCCGGTCCTGGGCGGCGAGCATGTCGCGCGTGATCAGATAGTCGTCCTCGTCGTCCTCGACCAGGAGGACGCGGATCGGCTCACCCAGCGAGGCCATGGCCGACCTCTCCGTTGGGCAGTTCGACGAGCTCGAACCAGTAGCGTGACCAGGCGCTCATCGCCTCCACCAGCCCGGCGAAGGTGACGGGCTTGGTGATGAACGAACTGACGCCGAGGTCATAGCTACGGAGCACGTCCTGCTCGTCGTTGGAGGTCGTAAGCACGACGACGGGGATGCGGCGCAAGGACTCGTCGGCCTTGATCTCCGCGAGCGCCTCGCGTCCATCCTTCTTGGGCATGTTCAGGTCGAGGAGGATGATCCCCGGCCGGGGTGCGTCGACCGACGGATCGGCGTAGCGCCCTTCGTGGCGCAGGTAGTCCATCAGGTCCTGACCGTCCACCACGAAGCGCATGTCGTTCGCGAGCTTGGAATCCTGGAGGGCGTCGCGGGCGAGCTCGCGATCCTCCTCGTCGTCGTCGGCAAGGAGGATGGTCACGGACTTGCCGGACGGCTCATGCTGGGACATGGGTCTCCTGCGCCTCGGCGTCGCGCCTGGCGTATTCGCCGTCCTCGTCGTAGGCCGCGACGATCAGGACCTCGTCGCGCTGGCGCATCGGCAGCGTCACCGTGAAGGTCGCGCCGGCGCCCGGTTCGGACTCGGCGACGACGGTACCGCCGTGACGCTCGGCGATCCGGCGGCAGAGCGCTAGCCCGATGCCCGTCCCCGGATACTCGCCGCGGCCGTGGAGGCGCTCGAAGACGCGGAAGATGCGACGGGCGTACTGCGCTTCGAAGCCGATCCCGTTGTCGCGCACGGTGATCCGCGCCTGGTCCTCTACCGTGCTCGCCTCGATCGAGACTTCAGGAGTGACGCCTTCGCGGCGGAACTTGATCGCGTTGGAGATCAGGTTCTGCATGAGCTGGCGCATCTGTAGGGCATCGGCGGTGATGGTCGGCAACGGGCCGACATCCACCTCGGCGCCCGAGCGTTCGACCTGCGCTTCCAGGTCGTCGAGCACATCGCGGGTGACCTGGGCCAGGTCGACGGGAGCGAACGGCCGTCCGTGCGTGGCCACGCGCGAGAACTTGAGCAGGTCCTCGATCAGCTTCTGCATCCGCTCGGCGGCGGCGTTGGCCCGCCCGAGGTAATCGCGTCCCCGGTCCGAGAGCCGGTCTGCCTCGATCACCGTCACCTGCTGGGTGAAGGTGCGGACCTTGCGCAGGGGCTCCTGGAGGTCGTGCGAAGCGATCGAGGCGAACTGCTCGAGCTCGGCGTTCGAGCGGGCGAGCTCGCGCGCCCGTCGCTCGAGCGCCTCGTTGGTCGACTCGAGCTCTGAGTTGAGGAGCGCGAGACGCGCGTTGGCCTCGCGCACCTCATCCGCTGACCTCAGCGCGCGCCGGCCGAGTGCGAGGGCCGCCACGGCGAAGAGGGCGAAGCAGATGAAGATCAGCCACGGGACCCACTTGCGCAGTCCCGACACGCTCGCGAACAGGGGGCCGTTGGGGGCGGCGAGCACGATGCGCCAGGTCGAGTCCGAGAGCTGGACCTGGTCGTAGTAATGGCCGTCGCTGTCGCCCGAGGTCTTTGTCAGCGCCTGCACCTGCGCCGGCTGGCGGAAGACATAACCCGCCGGCTTGGCCGGGTTGGTCGATCCGAGCACGGTGTCATTGCCATCGATCAGATAGTTGTGAGCACCCTTGACTCCCGGGATCTTGCGCAAATCCGCGGCGATGAAGGTGCCCAGGACGGTCGGCGGAGAGCCGGTAAGCAGCGTTCGCGAGCCGTAGCGGGTCGGGAATCTCACGGCGAACTCGATCGCTCGCGTCTTGCCGTAAGGGACTAGGTTTCCGAGCCCGTACCCGTCCCCGGCGCGGGTGAGCGCCAGCGCGGCCGAGTGGACGAGATCTGAGCCCGCCTGGGCCGTGAATCCGCTCGAGTGGGCGATTACGTTGCCGGCGGGGCCGAGCAGCACCGTGTACGCGGTCCCCTGCCCGAAGCGGTCCATGGTGCGCGTGGTGACCGTCGGCGTGCCATACCGGCGAGCGTCCTGCGGAACCTCTTGCTGCACCGACTGGAACAGGCTGTCGATCAGCGCCGCGGCGAGGACGCCGCGCTCGTGCACGCGCGACTCGACGTCCCGCTTGGATTTCGCCTCGGTGTTGGAAAGCTCAATCGCGAACACCGTCAGCAGTGCCAGGACTACGAGCGCCACCGCGTAGAGCGCAAGAACCGCTTCTCGCCTTCTCAATGGTCCTCCTCCGTCTCTCGGGTGTCTCGTTTCCCGGACCTCGGAGTTCTTATCGGCGTCAACGAGGCAAAACCTTACGCCGAACCTTTAGCGGTCGGTGAGGAATCTCGGCAAATGTCCTATTCGATCCCCAACCTGTCAAGCAGTCGCTCGTCGCCGCGCCAGTGCCTGCGCACCCGCACCGAGAGCTCGAGATGGACCTTGGAGCCGAGCTCTCGCTCGATCGCGCGGCGGGCCGCGGTACCGATCGCCTTGAC
>Ga0302326_10013192_pt1 | contig 17525 bp, 21 predicted proteins | sample Palsa_T0_3_FD_202264 | JGI IMG/M metagenome (GOLD analysis project Ga0302326, IMG submission 202264) | Peat permafrost microbial communities from Stordalen Mire near Abisko, Sweden - Palsa_T0_3 | ecosystem: Environmental > Terrestrial > Soil > Palsa > Peat permafrost | place: Sweden: Abisko... | reverse complement strand
GATCCTGACCGCATATGGCGGCGTGCTGACGGGCACCGGGCTCGCCATCCAGGCGGGCGTCCTCCACACCGGCGCGGACCCCGACTGGAAGGCGCTTGATTGGCACGCGTACCTCTGGGACCCATGGTTTTTGATCGTCGGACTGCTGGTCTGGGCGGCACTCCGCCGCAGTATGAAGCGGGTAGGCGCGACGGGCACGCGCATCCGCCACAGCGCCTGATTAGGTTCGCTGGGAGAACGTCGCCCATTTCATTGCGTCTGCCCGCCTGGCATTAGCGCAGCAGTTCTGCAACGGCGAGCTCGATAGCCTCGGCTCGGTCGTACGCGCCGTGGTCGGCGGCCATGAAGTGGTTGCCGATCGCGAGCGAGAAGGCGAGGACCGAGCGGCCCTCGATCTCCGCTTCGTCGGGGCAGAAGGTGGCGAATAACGAGCGGAGGTATGCCATGCGGCGGTTGTCGACCCGTCTGAGGCGCTTGGCGACGGCGGCGTCGCGTCGTGACCACTCTCGGACTGCCAGCTCGATCGGTAGCAGCGCCTCGCTGAAGCTGAGGGCGCCAGCCCGCCGGATCTTGATGCGGGGATCACCGCCCGAGCGTTCGACCTGTTCAACGACCTCATCGGTCGCGGCTTGCTCCCAGGTGTCGAGCATTGCCTCAAGCAGCGCACCGCGATTCTCGAACTGCCCGTAGAAGCCGCCACGGGTGACCCCGAGCGACTTGGCCAGAACGTCGATGCGCACGGCGTCGGGCCCCCCGGCGGCCAGTGCGCGCAGACCCGCATCGACCCAGGTCGCGCGTGGCGTTCGGGTTGGAGGCGCCATTCGCGCTCTCTATCGGGTGCGCAGCGTGGTTGACATGGCCATCGATAATGCCTAGCCTCCATATATACAGCTCTGTATATATGGAGGCGATGATGACAACGACTCAACGGACTTGTGAGGAGACCCATCGTTCGGTCAGTGCGGTTTCGCTGCCGACCGACGCTCGGGCGCTCAGCACCCTCTCCCGCATCGACTACGAGGACGCATTCCTGCTCGACGCCGGCGTCCAGCGCTCCGCCGAGGAGTGGGTCCGTGCCACGCTCAGCGACGCGCCGCTGAGCGTGCGCTCTCGCTTGGTGGCGGGCTGGCTCGCGCTCGGACTCAACCTCCGAGGGCCGTGGTCTGCGCACCGGGTGCTCGGCTGGAAGGTGCAACACAGCGATCCAAACGTCGTTCTGCTCGTGGCCGACTCACGGCTTGGGCTGCGGGGGCAACTGCTGTTCCGCAGCGAACCTGGCGGCCTGCTCTTCGCGACGTTCATCCAGCAAAACAACCCGCTCGTTCGCTCGCTCTGGGTCAAGATCACGCAAAGACACCAACAGGTCGTCGGCTCACTGCTCGTCCACGCCGGTCGCCGCGAAGCAGCCTCATGAGTTGCCGGGCGCCGGGAAGGGCTCGCCTCCGAGTCGCTCGGCATTCCGCCATGATGGGTACGTGGAGCGCTCGCCAGTCGCGATCGTCAACCCGGTCGGCGTCGAGGAGACGCCGTCGTGGCTGCGCACGATGGTCGCAACGTTCCTCGACGATCCGGGCGGTCTCTCGGTGGATCGCTGGACACGGGTCCTGGCGCGGACCTGGGACCCCGCGCGGGCATGGGGAGCACGGGACCGCGGCCGCTGGGTCGCGACGCTGCGCACCGAGGACCGAACGCTGACCGTGCCCGGCACCAATGGCGGCACCCGCGACCTGCGCGCCGACGCGGTCACCAACGTGACCGTGTCGGCGACCCACCGGCGCCGCGGTCTGATGCGCCAGATGCTCGACGGTGCGCTGTGCGCGGCGCGGGCTCGCGGCGACGCAGTGAGCATCCTGATCTCTGCCGAGTGGCCGATCTATGGTCGGTTCGGCTATGCCCCGGCTACCTGGAGCGCTGATTACGTCCTGCATCGAAATCGCCTCGGAGCCGTTGCGGCCGGTGACCCGGCCCGCGTACGGGCGAGCGACGCGCAGGAGATCGCCGAGGTTGGGGCCGGCGTGTTCACGGCGTTCCGTCGGCGGCGGGCCGGGCAGGTCGATCGCGACCAGCGCTGGTGGGACATCGCGCTTGGACAAGATGGGTTTCCTGTCCCGCCGCCAGACGCTGGCCTCCCGCACAATTGGATCGTGCACGAGGGCGATGACGGGGTCGACGGGATTGTCGGCTGGCGTGCGACCCGGCAGGGCGGGCTCAACCCGCCGGGCGGGCGTGTAGACGTATGGGGACTGTTCGCGGCCAACGACGCCGCCGACCGGGGCCTGTGGGCGTATCTGTCCGGGATCGATCTGATCGACGAGATCACGCTCTCGCACCGACCTGTCGACGAGCCCGCGCGATGGCTGCTGCGGGACGGACGGTCGCTCGTGCTCGAGGACCGCAACGACTTTCTGTGGCTCCGGTTCCTCGACGTTCCGACGGCGCTCACCGCTCGTCGCTACGCGATCGCCGGCGAGCTCGTGCTCGACGTGCGCGATGACTCGCCCGCCACTGAGATCGACGTCAGCGGTCGTTACGCGCTGCGTGCCGACGACGACACGGCCGAGTGCGAGACGACCGCTCGTCCGGCCGACCTCGAGCTCACCCAGCGAGCGCTCGCCTCGATCTACCTCGGTGGCGTGCGTCCCGCCGAGTTCGTCGGATCTGGAGCGCTCACCGAGCTAACCCCCGGTGCTCTCGAGCGCACCCGGTTGATGTTCTCGACATCCCAGCCGCCCTGGAACGCAACGAGTTTCTGACCGAGGCCACCCCTGAGCCTCAGCCGTGTGGTCCTCCGCTGACGTAGAGGATCTGTCCGGTAACGAAGTCGGCGTCATCGGCGACAAAGAAGGCCACCGTGCGCGCAATGTCGTAGGGCGCGCCCACGCGCCCGACGGGGACCGTTCGCCGTAGGACCTCGATGTGGTCAGTCAGGCTACGTCCGGCCCGTCGGGCTCCAAGCTCGGTCATCCCGGTCACGACCACGCCCGGGCCAACCGCGTTGACGGTGACGCCGTCGGCGGCGACCTCGTGGGCCACGGCACGCGTGAACGCCTCAATGCCCGCTTTTGCGGCGATGTAGTTGGCCCGGCCGGCGTGGCCAAGGGCGGAAATGCTGGAGATGTTGACGATTCGCCCGAATTTGCGGCGCTGCATTGATGGCAGCACCGCTCGAGTCAGCAGGAAGGTGCCACGCAAGTGTGCGGCGATCACGGCGTCCCAGTCGTCGGTCGCCAAATCGACCAGATCATTGTCGCGCTGAAAGCCGGCGTTGTTGACGAGAATCTCGATCTCGCCGAGTTTCTGGCGTACCTCGTCCAACGCCGCGCCCACCGCGGGCTCGTCGCCGACGTCGGCCCGCACGCCGATCGCCTGCGCGCCAAAGTCACAAAGCTCCTTCGCGAGTTGCTGGACGCCGTTCCCGTCCACATCGAGCAGCGCCAATGGATGTCCGAGCGAGGCCAGATGTCGCGTGACGCCCGCGCCGATGCCGCTCGCCGCGCCGGTGACGAGGGCGGTTCGGCTGGGAAGGCAGTTATCGGTCACGGCGATGATCGGTCTGCGGTCGCGATGCCGCGATCCTGGCAGGACACACCTCGAGATGTCGCGCTCGCAGCAGACGACTGAGATATCCCCCGTCAGGACATCGGGCGTCCGCGGGGCGAGCGAGCAGACACCGTGCATATGCTTCTCGTGGGAGACGACAGCGGATCAAGGAGGCCCCGATGGGCGAACAGGAGACCGGACCGCAGCACACCGAGCGCCACCACGAGCGTGCCGCCGACCCCGCCGACACGGCGGACCGGCCGTTGGAGCCGCGGTCCTCAGACGAGCCGCTGCACGAGGCCGACGTACCCCATCCCGACGACAGGGACCCGCACCACCGACTCAACACGCACGTCGGGGAACTCGACGAGACGACCGATTCGGACCCCTACCGCGCCGAAACCCCCGAAGACGACGGCGACCGCGCATCTGGCATCCGCGGCTCGGGCGAGCGAGCCGAGGATCGATGAGCGCATCGCCGATCGCCAGGCGGCTGCTCGAGGCCACCGTCGGCGAACACCCTGTGATCTCGGTCGTCTTCGACCTGAACCCCGCGGAGTTCGCAACCGCGCCGGCGCGCGCGACCCAAGCAAGCTCACTGCTGGACGCCGCCCACAACCTCGAGACCGCCGACCAGACGCTCAACCACGACGCCCGCCAAGCGGTCCGTTCTGACCTCGAGCGCCTCAAAACCTACCTTGGGTCCGAGGATCTTCCGGTCCGCGGCGCCGGGGCGCTGGCGATCTTCGTCTCCGGCGGCTCTGGGTTGTTTGAGACGGTGGCGCTCTCGCAGCCCTTGACGTCGTCGATCTATCTCGATCGCGAACCTCACATCGAACCGGTCGTGACCGAGCCCGCGGCGCAGCGATGGTGCGCGGTGCTCGTCTCCGCGCGCGACGTGACGATCGACATCGGCGCCGGCGCGGCGGTCGTCACCCGCCGGTCCGGCTCGGACTACCTTCGCGGGCACGCCCAGTCCGACGGCAACGACGAGCGCAGCCGCGAGCAGGACATCGAGGGCCACCTGATCGCCGTCTCGCAGCGACTGGCCGATGACCATCGCGCCGGGCGTTTCGATGTGCTGGCGATCGGCGGACCCGTGGACGCTCTGACCGGGCTGGAGGCTCGCCTTCCGGACGACCTCCGGTCGGTGCTGGCCGGACGGCTCGACGTCGATCCGTCCGCCGCAACCGAGGCCGACGTGGCAGCCGCGGTCGGTGGGCTGCTGGCCCAGGCGCACGCGGACGTGCAGCGGCGGACGCTTGCCGAATTCAGCGACCAGCTGGCCGCCGCGCGGGGCCAGGACGTTCCCCCGCGCGCTGTGGCCGGAGTCGCCGACGTGCTCGAAGCGCTCGCCGAGCAGCGAGTGGCGACGCTCCTGCTCACCGGCGATTTTCATGCCGCGGGCGCACGGTGCTGGCGGGACGGGATGCTGCTGCCTTCAGACGTCTCGGAGTGTCCGGCCGACGGCACGGCGACCGGCCCCGTCGCCGACCTGCGTGAGCCGATGATCGCCGCGGCGGTCCGCCAGGACGCGGCGGTGCTCGTGTTCACCGAACCAGACGCAACACTCCGCGCGCCGGAACACCGTGTGGGAGCGCTGTTGCGGTTCTAACCGCCCGATAGGACCGCCGACGGGCAGGTCAGTTGTTGAGCAGCCCCATCATCTGCTCCGGGTAGCGACTCCCGACGATCGCCTCGCGGGAGATTGCGCTGTCGAGCTCCTGCACCTCGGCGGCCGAGAGCACCAGGTCGACCGCGGCTGCATTCTCCTCGAGACGTCGCGGACTCTTCGTCCCCGGAATCGGGACGATGTCATCGCCTTTGGCCAACACCCAGGCGAGGGCAAGCTGCGCCGGGGTCACCTGGCGCTTTTCTGCGAGCTCGGTCACCTGATCGGCAAGCTGGACGTTCTCTTTGAGTGCCGCCTCCTGGAAACGGGGGTTGGTCCGGCGCCAGTCGTCCTCGGGCAGATCGTCGAGCGAACGGATCTTCCCGGTGAGAAAGCCGCGTCCCAGCGGTGAGTACGCCACGAAGCCGATGCCGAGCTCGCGCAGCGCTGACAACACCTGATCCTCGGGATCACGTGTCCACAACGAGTATTCGCTCTGCACTGCGGTGATCGGATGCACGGCGTGGGCGCGGCGGATGGTGTCCGCCGAGGCCTCCGATAGCCCCAGGTAGCGCACCTTGCCGGCCTGCACCAGCTCAGCCATCGCGCCGACCGTCTCTTCGATCGGGACGTTCGGGTCGACGCGGTGCTGGTAGTAGAGGTCGATATGGTCGACCCCGAGGCGCTTGAGTGAGCCCTCGCACGCGGTTCGGGCGTTCTCTGGGCTTCCATCGGTCGCCCGGTCACTCGGCGCTTCGGGATTGACCACGAACCCGAACTTGGTCGCGATCTCGAATTGGCTGCGCCGACCGGCGATTGCCCGTCCGACCAGTTCCTCGTTGGTGTACGGACCGTAAACCTCGGCGGTATCGAGGAACGTGATCCCCAGTTCGAGCGCTCGCTCGATCGTGGCCAGGCCGGCCCGCTCGTCGCCAGCACCGTAGGCCCAGGTCATGCCCATGCATCCCAGGCCCTCGGCCGACACCTCAAGGCCCTGGCTCCCCAGTTGTCTTCTATTCATTGAGCGTTTCCTCATAGATGGAGATTTTTCGGTCGATGAACGCGAGGTGGCGACGGACCTCCGCAAGCCGAGCCCGGACTGCGGTCTGGTGCTCGCGCAGCAACCCCAACCGCTCGAGCTCGTTGCCGTCTCCCGCCCGGACGAGCTCTGCGTAACGCCTGATCGTCCTGATCGGCATGCCGGTCGCGCGAAGGCGCTGCAGAACCTCGATCCACGCCAGATCCTCGTCGCTGTAGCGGCGATGGCCTGAATCGGCACGGCCGATACCGTCGATCAACCCCGCGCGCTCGTAGTAGCGCAGCGTGTATGCGCTCACCCCACTCGCACGGGCCGCATCTGCGATCGTCCGCCCTGTCTCGACGCTCATTGGCCGAGCATATGACTGAGAGCGCGCTCTAAGTCAAGCTCGGCTGACTGCCGCGGGGCCAACGCTGCCACCCGAAGTTTGGCGTTCCCGTTACTGCATCCGTGACGCGATCGCCAATCCTCGGTGTGGGGCTCGTTTCTCCCGGCATCACGGCGACCCTTGCAGCAGTTATGATCTGATCTGTCGATCGATAACGCGTTGAAGAGTCATTATTTGATCGAAATTTGTGGCTATCGTGAGGTGCAGAACGCAAACCCGGAGGTCCACATGCATCCCTCACTCTCGAACATCACCATCCAGGCCCACGTCCGCGATCTGCAGCGGGCGATGCACCCCGAGCGCAGCAAGCGCCCGCGTCGTCCGCGCCTGGCGCGGATCCGCCAGAGCCGCTAAGCAGCCGCCCGAGCGCTGAGCCGCTCGGCCGCAGCGAGTGGGTGGTTTGTCCAAACATGTTTGACATTTCGCCCACTCGCCCACGCGTCCCGTTCGACACTCCGAACGTCTCACGCGCTAGCGACCGGTCACGAGCCGGTCGAGTTCATCGAGGCACCCGTGCCATCCCTCGTCCTGGGAGTCGCGGCGTTCGTCGGTCGAGATGCCGGTGTTGACCATCAGCACCGTGGTTGAGCCGGCTGATTCGAAAAACGTCAGCTCGATGAGCTGCTGATTGGCGGGTTCGTCCTCGAACGTCCAGGTCATCACCAGCCGTCGAGGCCGCTCGATCACCATGTATTCGCCATGCGCTCCGACTTCGGCGCCGTCGGGCTTGCGCATAACGATCCGGACCTTGCCGCCTACCTGAAGGTCGACCTCGGCCACCGGCGTGTCCCAGTCAGGGTCGCAGTGGAACCAGCGTCGCATCACCTCGGGGTCGGTCCAAGCGTCGAACACCTCCTCGGCGGTGGCCGCGAAGGTCCGCTCGGTCCGGACGATGTGGTCATCGGTCACCGTGCCTCCTTGCCTTCCTCCAGGTACTCGCCGACAACGTCGAACAGTCTCTCCCACCGCTTCCGCTGGCTTTCGATCCAGTCAGAGGCCTCGGCAAGCGCATCCGGCCGGAGCGCCAGGCGGTGAGTCCGGCCGTCGATCACGCGGCTCACGACACCCGCCTCCTCGAGCGTACGCAGGTGCCGCGAGATCGTGGGCTTTGAGACCCCGAAGCCGCGGGTCGCCTCGCCGACGGTCGTCGGTCCTTGGCTGAGGCGCTCCACGATCTCGCGCCGAAGTGGATGGGCGAGGGCATTGAACACATCGTTAGCCATTGTGCTAACTATATATCGCTCAACCGCAGCCGAAGGAGAAGCTGGCGATGCCAGAGCACAGGACGGCAACCCGCGAGGAATGGACCGCCGCGCGCGCTGCGCTGCTGACGCGCGAGAAGGAGCTGACCCGGATGGGCGATGAGCTCGCACGCGAGCGCCGCGAGCTTCCCTGGGTGGCGGTCGAGAAGGAGTACACATTCCAGACCGTGGACGGCCCCAAGCGCTTGGCGGCGCTGTTCGCCGGCGGCTCGCAGCTGGTGGTCTACCACTTCATGTTCGGCCCCGACTGGGAGTCCGGATGTCCCGCCTGCTCGGCGACTGCCGACAGCTTTGACGGCGTCCTCGCCCACCTGAAGGCCCGTGGCGTGACGATGATCTGCGTCTCACGCGCGCCGCTCGACAAGCTGCTCGCCTACCGCGAGCGGATGGGCTGGAGCTTTGACTGGGTGTCCAGCTTCGAGAGTGACTTCAACCTCGACTTCGGCGTGTCGGCCGGGGAGGGGACGCCGCATGACCCGTCCGCGTTAATGCTCGAGGCAAACGAGGTGGCGCTTCTGAAACAGCTGAACGAGCAGCCCGCGCTGCGGGGGAACCTGCCGCTGGTCGCGATCCAGAACGCGAGCTCGAGCGGGACAAGCCTCGACGGCTATTTCTCCGAGGGGCACGGCATCAGCACGTTCGTGCGCGATGGCGGCACCGTCTACCACTGCTACTCCAGCTACTCCCGGGGTACGGAGTTCCTGATGGGCTACTACGCGATCCTTGACCGCGCGCCCACAGGCCGCGACGAAGGCGATCAGCCGATGGGCTGGGTACGCCGCCACGACGAGTACCGCCTGGCGGAAGGGGGCATGCCGTGAACCATGACATTGCGGGAGCGATGAACGGCTCCGTGGCCGGGGGCGCGCGGGCCGAGCGGCATGAGCTTGCGACGTTGATCGAGGCGTCTCGCTCGCGTCTGGACGTGGTCTTGCTGTTGCTGGTTTCGGCGGGCATCGCCTGGTGGTCGACGGCTGTCCGGATGGGAGGGATGGACGCGGGACCGGGCACCTCGCTTGGTGCGCTCGGCTGGTTCACGGGGGTCTGGACGGTGATGATGGCCGCGATGATGCTTCCGTCGCTCGCGCCAACCGCCGCCGTTTACGCGACGCTCGTGCGCCGGCGCGAGCCCAGCTGGTGGTTGCTGTTTGCCGGCGGCTATCTCCTCGCATGGAGCGCCGCGGGCCTGGTCGCGTACGGGCTGTTCGAGCTGGGGACCGACCTGTTCGCGGGGCCGCTCGGCTGGCATGCCGGTGGGCGGTGGCTGACGGCCGGCGTGCTGGCGTTTGCCGCCGCGTATCAGCTCACGCCGGTGAAGTCCGTATGTCTGGCGAGATGCAGAAGCCCACACCAGCTCCTAGCGGGACGCTGGCTGCGAGGGCGGGCCGGGGCGCTGGCGACGGGGGCCCGCAGCGGCCGCTGGTGCATCGGCTGCTCATGGGCGCTGATGGTCGCGCTGTTCGCGCTGGGCGTGATGAGCCTCAGCTGGATGGCGCTCGTCGCGGCGCTCGTGGTATTCGAGAAGCTTGGCCCCTGGCCCCGCGCCGCGAGCGTGGCTACGGCCGTCGTGCTGGGCGCGCTGACAATCGGAATCGTCGCCTCGCCTCACGAGATCCCGGGGCTGGTCGTTCCCGGGTCGCACAGAGCCATGAACGCGATGAAAGCAATGGGCTAGGAGAGGAACAATGACCGACCACAAGATCGGAACGAGCGAGGAGTGGCTCGCCGCCCGGCGCGAGTTGCTCGAGGCCGAGAAGGGACACATGCGACGGGGTGACGAACTCGCCCACCGGCGTCGCGAGCTTCCCTGGGTGCCGGTCGAGAAGGACTACGTGTTCGAGACTGACAACGGGAAGCAGAGCCTGGCGGAGCTGTTCGACGGTCGCTCGCAGCTGCTCGTCTACCACTTCATGTTCGGCTACGGCGACCGAGTTGACGAGCAGCGGCCGGGCTGCACCGGCTGCTCGTTCGTCGCCGATCACTTCGACGCCGCGGTGCCCCACCTCAACGGCCACGATGTGACTCTGGTGGCCGAATCGATTGCCCCGCTCAAGGAGCTGCATCGATACAAGGACGGGATGGGCTGGCGCTTTCCCTGGGTTTCGTCCCTCGATAGCGATTTCAAGTACGACTTCGGTGCGGCCTTCACCGAGGGCCAACAGCGAAGTGGCGCCGAGTACAACTTCCGGCACACCGACGATCCCGGCGAGCAGGCGCCGGGGATGAGCGTCTTCGCGCTCGAAGACGGGTCCGTGTACCACACCTACTCCACCTACGCACGCGGGGTCGAGCAGCTGATGGGGACCTACCGCTACCTGGACGTCGCGCCACTGGGACGCAACGAGGACGCCCCCGGCGGCTGGTGGCGCCGCCACGACGAGTACGAGGGTTCATGAGAAAGCGGAGATGCCGGTCAGGTCGCGCCCGACGATCAGCGACTGAATCGTGTCGGTGCCCTCGTAGGTGTCGACGATCTCAAGGTCCGTGAGATGACGCGCGACGTGGTATTCGAGCAGCAACCCATTGCCGCCGAGGATGTCCCGAGCCTCCGAGCACACCACCTTGGCGTTTCGAACGTTGTGCAGCTTGGCCAGTGACGCCATCGGCCCGGTCATCGCTCCGGACTCCTGAAGCTGGGCGAGCCGAAAGCACATCAGCTGCATCGCGGTGGTCGCGGCCTGCATCGTGGCGAGCTTGGCCTGTACCAGCTGGAAGCTGGCGATCGGCCGCCCAAACTGGTGGCGCTCCTTCGCATAGGAGAGGGCCGCTTCCAGACAGGCCATGGCGTGACCCACGCACTCCCAGGCGGCACCGCCACGGGTCTGGTTGAGCACGCGGGTGGCGTCCTCAAACGTGTTCGCGTGCGCGAGCTTGTAATCAAGCGGAATGCGCACATCGCTGAGCGTGATCTCCGCCTGCCACACCGCCCGCTTTCCGATCTTGCCGGTGATCACCGTCTCGGGGTCAAATCCGCGAGTTCCGTTGGGGACCAGGTAGGCCCCGACGTCGCCTCCGTCGTCCCGTGCCCAAATGACCGTCACGTCGGCGATCGACGCGTTGCCGATCCAGCGCTTGGCGCCATTGAGGACGTACTCAGCTCCGTCGCGCCGGGCGGTCGTCTCCAGCGATACCGAGTCCGATCCATGTTCAGGCTCGGTGAGTCCAAAGGCGCCGATCCGCTCGAACCTCGCCATCGGCGGCAGCCATTCACGCCGCTGCTCCTCACTGCCGAGCATGTCAATTGCGCCCATAGCAAGCCCCGAATGCACTCCGAAGAAGGTGTTCACGCTGCCGTCGGCGCGAGCTAGCTCGCGCGCGACCACTCCGGCACCGAGACGGGACATCCCCGGACACCCATGTCCCTCGATGCTGGTTCCGGCGACGCCGAGCTCGGCGAGCTTGGGTACCAGTTCAAATGGGAACTCGGCCTGCTCCCAATAGTCGTTGATGACCGGCAGCACGTCGCGGTCGGCGAACGCCCGCACCCGGTCGCGGATCGCTCGCTCCTGCTCGGAGAGCGTCTCATCCAGGAGGTAGTAATCCTGTGTCCGCGCGAGCTCGCTAGTTGACACGCGCGGGCCTCGTTCCAGGTCGTTTCCAGGTCGTCTCATCCACGCATCGTGCTACCCGTTTTGACGGGCGTCACGCAAGAGCCCACGTTGGATCACCAGCGGCACGAGGAGGTCGCGGTAGCCGTGTTCGTCGAACAGGACCGTGATCTGGTCGCCGTCGTAGCGCTGCACGGTGCCTGCGCCCCAGCGGTCGCTGTCGACGCGAGCGCCCACCGGGAACGGTTTGGCCGAGGGCTTCGTGACCCCGGGCCGGCGGTCGTTGTCGCACGCGCCGCATGGGCCGGGATAGTCCTGGCCGAAGTACGAGAGCAGGAACGAGCGTCGACACCCGGTGTGCTCGGCGTAGCGGCGCATCATTTCGAGCCGGGAGCGGTCGACCTCGCGCTCGCGCTCGCCCTGCTCGCGCGACGCGGCGACCGCGCCGGCGACATCCGTCGCGGCGGTCCAGCGTACCCGCCCATCGGCCGCCCACGCGGCCGCGCCGACGTCGACCAGTCGGGCCAGCGCCAGCGTCGTGGAGCGCGGGCCGAGCTCCACGACGCCCGTGGCAGCGAGCTCGTCGGCCACCTCGGCCACCGCCGCCTCCGAGACACCCCGCGCGGTCAGGTGCCGCGCCGCGCCAACGTCCTGCGGGCGGTAGAGCAGCCGCGCCTCGGCGGGCTGCCCGTCGCGTCCGGCCCGGCCCAGCTCCTGGTAGTAGGCGTCGAGCGATGGAGGCGCGTCGGCGTGCAGCACCCAGCGCACGTCCGGCTTGTCGACGCCCATCCCGAACGCGACCGTCGCCGCGACGATCCGGGCCGAGCCGTCGAGGAACTCCGCCATCGCCCGGCGCCGCGAGCCGGCGCCCAGCCCGGCGTGGTACAGGGTCACGCGCTCGCCGGCCGCGGCCAGGGTGTCCCTGGCGGCCTCGGCGCCGGCGTGGGTTGCCGCGTAGACGATCCCCGAGCCTCCGAGCTGCACAGCGGCATCCGCGATCAGCCGCTGCTTGTCTTCGGGCGAGCGCGCAAGCTCGACGGACAACTCGACGCGCGGCCGGTCGAAGTCGCCGATCACCACCTCGGGATCGCGCAGCTCCAGGCGCCGGCAGATCTCGCTGCGAACCGGTGGCGCGGCGGTCGCGGTGAGCGCGATCCGCACAGCCGCCCCGAGATCGTCGGCCTGCGCGCCGAGCCGCAGGTAATCGGGCCGGAAATCCCGCCCCCACTGGCTGACGAGGTGCGCCTCATCGACGACGAACAGACCCGGCCTCATGCGCCGCAGCGCCGCGCGCGTCTCGACGTTCGACAGCTGCTCGGGCGAGACGAAGACGAACTCATCGGGCCCACAGGCCTCGACGAGCGCCGCCGCCCGTGCGCCCGCCGACTGCGCCGAGTTGAGCACCGTGGCCGGCAACCCCGCCCTGCGTAGGTGGGCCAACTGATCGTCCTGCAACGCGATCAGCGGCGACACGACGACCGAGGGCCCACCGCGCAGCAGGCCGGCCAGCTCATAGATCGCCGACTTGCCGCCGCCAGTCGGCAGAACCGCGAGCACGTCCCGGCCCGCGACGGCGGCAGCGACCGCCTGCTCCTGGCCCGGCCGCAACCGCTCGAACCCGAGCCGATCGTGCGCCAGATCGGCAATCGTCACGCCGTTAGGCGTCGTCATCGATGGAACGCCGCGAGGGTGCTGCGAGGTCAGTGGTGTACAGGTACACGGCGGCCAGCGTGCGCCATGGCCGGAAGCGCTCGCCCACGGCGTCCGCCTCGGCGATCGACACTGGGCCGTCGAGCTCCCACACCCGCGCGACCGCGCGGCGCAGCGCCAGGTCCGCGGCGGGCCAGATATCGCGCCGACCGAGTGTGAGCAGCAGCACGCCGTCGGCCGTGAACCGGCCGACGCCCTTGACCTGAGTCAGCTCGTCGCGGGCGGCGTCGTCATCCAGCGCGCGCAACCGCTCAAGCTCGAGCCGTCCGTCGACCAGACGCGCGGCGAGGTCGTGGAGATACAACGCCTTGGCCCGTGACAGCCCGATCCCGCGCAGCGCGTCGTCGTCGGTGGCGAGCAGCTCGGCGGGCGTCGGCGGGCGGCCGCCGTACAGCGACTCGAGCCGGCCCCGGATCGCCCTGGCGGCCGCGAGCGAGATCTGCTGACCGATCACTTGAGCGATGAGCGCGCTCCACAGGTCAGCCGGCCACTTGGCAAACAGAGCGTCAGGGTCGAGCCCGGGGTCCGCGTGCACCAGCGCGGCCATCCGCGGATCGGCAGCGCGCAACACCGCCCTGCCCTCGGACCACCGATCCGTGCTCAAGTGAGTGGCTCCTTATCGCGTCCGTGGGTACCCCGAACAACTAACACGAGCACGGCGGCTCACCGCCGCTTCGGGCGCCCCCCGAAGCGGCGGCGGGTCGCCCGGTCAGTCGCCTGACTCGTATTTGAACGAAATGCCAAGCCGGACGCGGTAGGAGACGACCGACCCATTCTCGATCGTTAGATCCTGGCGGAGGACCTCCGCAACCCGGAGGTCGCGCACGCTACGGGCCGCGGTCTCCACCGCCACTCGCGCTGCCGCCTCCCAGGACTCGCTGCTGACCCCGACGACCTCAGTTACCCGGTACACGCTGTCGGCCATACGACCCTCCTCTGGAAATAGAACCAGCTGACTCTCTCACGTTGAGGGGCGCGGTTGGCAAAAGATCCGCGCCGGAGCAGCCCGCAGCGGCTCGCTCGGTAGCCTTGTCCGTGGAACACCGTGACCACGCCGAGCTATGACCGAGACTTCTGGGAAGAGCTCTGGTTGCGGACCCTGCGCGAGCGCGGTAGCGACGTCGCGCGTCGTCCCCCGAACGCGCATCTGACCGCCGAGCTTGGAGGCGTGCGCCCGGGGCTCGCGCTTGATGCGGGATGTGGTCACGGGTCCGACACGCTCTGGCTCGCTGCGCACGGATGGCAGGTCACGGCGGTCGATTTCTCGGCGGCCGCCCTGGCTCACGCGCGATCGACGGCCGAGGCCGCAGGGGCAGATGTCGCCGGGCGTGTCGACTGGGTCGAGGCCGATCTCGCGAGCTGGACCCCGCGGCCGGGTGTTTACGACTTGGTGGCCTGCCTGTACGTCCACGTTGCGGGATCGGTGGAGGAGATGGTGCGGAGCATGGGGTCAGGCGTCGCGCCCGGCGGAACACTGCTGCTGGTGGGGCACCAGCCGGTCGACCCGGCCACGGGAGCCGCGACCCCCGCGGCCGGTCAGGTCCAGGTCTCGGTGCAAACGGCGATCGCGGCGCTCGATCGCCGCCAGTGGCAGGTCGATGTCGCCGAGGACCGCCCTCGGGCAGCGGCGGGCACCGGCGTCGACGCGGTGATCCGTGCCCGACGTCTTCGTGCGTCTATTGTGCGAGCCGGCGACATTCCTACTGACCATGGGAGCGAACGGTGAACAGCGCAACTGATCGTGACGCCGGTATCCGGGCTCGGATCCAGGAGCACTGGGACGCTTCGGAGCGCGGGGACGGCGACGCTGAGCACGCGATCTACGCGGGAGATGGGATTCTGGACTATCCGCAGTCCGGCGAGCGCTTCAGGGGCCGGTCAAAGATCCAGGCGCAACGTGGCGGACACCCGGCCGAACGCCACTTCACCGTCCGTCGGATCCAGGGTGCTGGCGACCTTTGGGTGAGCGAGTGCGTGATCACCTATGACGGCGTGCCCACATACTCGGTCAGCATCATGGAGATCACCGATGGTTTCGTGACGCACGAGACCCAGTACTTCGCCGATCCATTCCCCGCGGCTCCTGGGCGCGCTGCGCTAGCTGAGCCGATTTCGGCGCCCGACCGATAAGCCGAGCAGCGCGTCGATCGCGCCACCGGGCTCGAGCCTGGTCCACTGAGGTGGGTGCCGTCGGACGCCGAACGAACTGTTCTCGCCACGTCGTGGCGTCTCGACGAGGAGAATGATCCACATGAAGGCAGCAGTGATCTACGAGAACGGCGACCCAGGGGTGCTTCGCCACGAGGACGTGCCCGAACCAGAGTGCCCGGACGGCTTCGTGGTGGTCGATGCCGAGGCGATCAGCATCGAGGGCGGTGACCTGCTCGCTCGTGCGGCCGGCCAGCCACCCCAGCTGCCACATGTGATCGGCTATCTGAGCGCCGGCACCGTAAGTGAGATCGGCGCCGACGTCGAGGGACGAACGGTCGGAGACCGGGTGGTCGCCCTCAACGTCGCCGGATCGCACGCCGCCAGGCGAGCAGTCCCCGCGGCCATGACCTGGCCGATCCCAGCCGGGCTGGACGCGGCCCGCGCGGCGTGCGTGCCGGTCGCGTTCGGAACCGCGTACGAATGCCTCTTCACCGCCGGCAACCTGACAGACGGTCAGACCGTTCTGATCCACGCCGGAGCCGGCGGTGTCGGAATGGCGGCAATCCAGCTCGCCAAGCGCGCCGGCGCAACCGTGATCGCGACCGCCTCCAGCGACACGAAGCTCGAGCGACTCAAACCGTTCGGGCTCGACCACGGGATCAACTACGCGACCGACAGCTTCGTCGAACGCACCAACGAGCTGACCGACTCCCGCGGGGTGAACATCGTGATCGATTCGATCGGCGGCCAAAACCTGATCGACAGCATCGATGTGCTCGCATACCGGGCGACGCTCGTCAGCGTCGGGGTGGCCGCCCGCGCCGGTTCCGCAATCGAAGCCGGTTCGCTCTGGACACGCAACAACACCTTGCGCGGCGTCTACCTCGGCGGCGCGATCCTCTACGAATATGCCCGCATCCACCCGATGATCGGCGACATGCTCCAGCGCGTCGCAACCGGCGAACTCCACGTCGAGATCGATCGCTCGTTCCCCCTCGCGCAAGCCGCCGCAGCTCATGAGTACGTCGAGACCCGAAAGGCGTTCGGACGGGTCATCATCACGCCCTGACTCAACCCATCACGTCAGCTGGCGGATCCGGGCGCTCAGACCGCGGCTGCGCTCCCGGCCCATAGCTGCTGCGTGGCGAGCTCGGCGCCTTCGGCCATCGCGCGGAACTTCGCCCAAGTCACGTCCGGATGGATCGGCACGATCGCCGCGCCCGTGGCAAAGCCACAGTCGGTGCTGGCCAGAACGTTCTCGCGTCCGACGAGGTTGGCGTACCGCGTAATCCGCTCGGCGACGAGCTCGGGATGTTCGATGTAATTGGTCGTCGAGTCCAGCACGCCGGGCAGCAGCAGCTTGCCGTCGGGCAGCTTGACGTCCTCGAACACGTGGTACTCGTGTTCGTGACGTGGGTTGGCGGCCTCGAACGAGATCGCCGCCGGCCGCGCGCGCAGCACGATTTCGATGATGTCGACCAGCGGTACGTCGAGGTGATGCGGTCCCTCGTAGTTGCCCCAACACAGGTGCATGCGCATGTCCTGCGGGGGGATGTCCCGGGTCGCGTCGTTGAGCACCTCGACGTGAAGCTCAATCGTGCGACGCCATTCATCGAAGCTCGCATCCGGGAACTGGATGTGGCGGCCCATCGCCAGATCAGGGCAGTCGATCTGCAGCACGATCCCGGCGGCGTGGATTGTGTCGTACTCGGTCTTCATCGCTTGACCGAGCGCGCGGAGGTAGGCCTCGTGGCTGGGGTAATGCTGGTTGTCGAGAAACGCCGAGATGACGCCCGGCGAGGCGGCGCTGAGGAACGTTTCCTGGACGTCGGCATCGGCGACCGCAGCCTTGAGATTGGCGATGTCGGTCTCGACCTCGGCTTCGCCGACGTAGCGGACGTCGTCGATGCAGGCCGGCAGGGCGAGCAGCGTCGAGGTGTCGTCGAAACCGCTCATCCGCGCCCACCCGGGGAAGTCGCGCGCGTCACCGAGCTCGAGCGCCTTGCCGGTGCCACCGAACCCGCTCAGCCGGCTGACGACGTAGGTGGAGTAGCTGACCTTGCCCATCTCGCCATCGTTGACGACGTCGACCCCGTTCTCGGCCTGCCGGCGAACGATGCCTTTGACGGCCTCGGCAACCGAGCCGGGATCCGGCGGATCGCCTTCGCCGCGGTCAAAGCGCGCCAGCGCGTCCTGTAGCTCGGGCGGCCTTGGCAGGCTGCCGGTATGGGTGGTCAGGATCCGATCACTTGAACGCTTCACGCGAACCTCCCTC
>Ga0302326_10013190_pt1 | contig 17525 bp, 13 predicted proteins | sample Palsa_T0_3_FD_202264 | JGI IMG/M metagenome (GOLD analysis project Ga0302326, IMG submission 202264) | Peat permafrost microbial communities from Stordalen Mire near Abisko, Sweden - Palsa_T0_3 | ecosystem: Environmental > Terrestrial > Soil > Palsa > Peat permafrost | place: Sweden: Abisko... | reverse complement strand
ATCTGCTCGGCCATGAACAGGCGCGAGCTGTTCATCTCGACCACCGTCTCGAGCGGCCCGAAAGGCTGGTTATAGAGCGCGTCGTGCTTTCCGTCCCACATGACGAGCTTCGCCTGCCCCACGTCGAGCAGCGACGGCGCTCGGCGCCGGCCCCAGCCCGCTCCGAGAGAGATCTGCATCTGGAACGATCGGGTGTCGGAGAACCCGCTCGTGGGGAGATGACACCCCGCGCACGCGACGCGGCCCGTCTGCCCCGAGGTGCCCAGGGTCCCGGGCCCGCCGTTGTTGTCTGCGTCGAGGAGCGGACCGGAGAACGAGGGATCGAAGAAGAGCTTTTGCCCGAAGGCGGCGGCCGCGCCGCTATCCGCGTAGGCGTTCGTCACGTCCGGCGGAGCGCCCGGCAAAGGCATCGGCGAGAGCGCCTGGAGCGCCGCCCACCCCGCGTCGGTGAGCACCGGCTCCGGATCGCCGGCATCCGTCGTGTCGGTGGTCCCAGAGGGCGGCGAAAGCGACGCCGAGCAAGCGCTGGACGCGCCGACCACCGCCAACAGCTGGATCGTCGCTCGAGCCCATGCGGGACAACTCAGTAGGCCATGCATGGGAACAATGCAGTGTTCCAGGCTGGCGCGACGACGCCACTCTTGATTCCCAAATCGTCCCAATGCCGCCTCGTCTCCGTGCATTGGTGCTCATGCATGAAGGCGTAGGGCCTATCTTGCGAGCACACGAGCTCGTCCTGGGCGCCCTCGTGATAGAAGACGTCACCAAAGGTAACCGTCACGGGACCTTGCAAAGAGAACCCGTTGTTCGGGTATTGCATGCACCCCGCTGGCTGGCCGTCCATGAAGGCGTACAGCAGATTCGAAGAGACGTAGATATCGTACTTCGTCATCCGATCCATACCGGCATGCTCGAACGGCGGGTCGGCCGGTGGGATGGATGGTAGCGACGGGTAGTCCGTGAACCAGCCGTCGACGTCCATGATCGCATGATCGGGGGCCTGATTGTTGACCGCCCAGGGCTTGCCGTCGAACTCTCCGTGGAACGCCTCGGCCTCGAAGCGCATCGACGGACCGATGATGGGCTGGACCAGCAGGAAATTGCTGTTCTTATTGGCGAACCCATCCTCAATGGGCGCGGGCTGATCGGTAAAGATGAGCTGCGGATAGCGCCGGTCGGTCGTGACGGTGTCCACCGAAAACGTGACGTGCACGAACGTCGACGAGTCGACGGTTGCGTGCGAAACCGCCGTGAAGCGGAGCGAGCCGGTCACGTCTTGCTCGTCGTCGTCGAACACGTCCCAAAACTGGCCGAGAAACTGCCCGAACGCCAGCAGCGGCACCTTGTTCGGCAGAGGGTTGTCGACCTCGTAGGCGCCCGCGTTGAACACCGGGGACGTCCAGTAGCCGCACGCGCCCTCGCCATAGGGGCAGGGCGCCTGCGGCGAAGCGTCCGAGTCGCACGAGCAAGACGCGGGGTCGGGCGTGGGCGTGAACGTCCCGGCGTCGGCGTTCACGTTGAATCCCTCGTACCAGTCCCAGGCCGACGGATCGTGGGGTTGCGGCGTCACCTGGACGTAGGAGCGCGCGATCGGGATCGGAGAGTTGCTCCCGAGCCTCATGAGGGGCAGGCCTCCGTCGTTGGACCCGACGTCGTATTGGCCATTGATGTACACCTCACTGGTGGGCGAGGCGGAGGCGAGCTGCTCGAGGGTAAAGAGCGGCTGGTGGCTGGACGCGTTCACCGATTGCGGCGACAGAAACCCTTGGAACGGGCAGCCCGAAGAGAGCGCCTCGATGACGAGCGTCGTCGGGCCCGTGATCCCCGACCACTCCAGGTGCCACAACGGGCCCGGGCCCTGGCTCGCCGCGCGGCGAAAGCGCTCTTGCCCTGCGGACAGCTCCGTGTGGACCATCTGTGAGTTGTAGAGGACGTAGTCGAGCGGGATCGTTCCGGGCGCTTGCTGCGTCAAGATCTGGAAGGCGGGGGCCGGCGGCGTCGAGTCGCCATGGTGGGCGCTGACCTGCGCGCTCGTGAAATAATACTCGTTGTATTCCATGAGCGTTTGCCCGGCGACGACGAACGCGTTCTCGGAGTGATACACGGCGGTCGTGGTCGAGCTCGACGACGCGGGAACGTAAAACACGATGCCGTCGTCTCGCCCGCCTTGGGTCAGCAGCGTGGCGCGCAGAGTGGCTTCGGTCGTGTAGATCTTGGGGCGAGTCTCGCGCCAACCCACCTCGTCGGTGTACGGGTGGACCGCGACGGCGTAGACGGGAACGGTCCCCGCCGTCGCCTCCGGATACACGTAGCCAAGCGTCGGGCTCGACGGGACGTTGGCCGACCACGCGTACTGGTTGAAGTAGGACTGCCCGGCGTCGGGGTTCGACAGGCTGTTGCCGACGTTGTTCGGAAGGTCGTACGCCTGCCTTAGCCCCGCGCAGCGGTAGATGCCGTTCTTTATCGTGATGGATCCGTCGGAGTTCTTCGTCACGTCGGCCGGATCGGGCAGGGGGTACACGCGGTAGTCGACGGCGTTGTCGACCGGATTGAAATCGATACCAACCGAGTCCTCACGTTGCGTCGCCGTAACGTTGGTCAGCATCGGGAGTGTGCCGCCCAGGTTCCCGGCAGGGCCGGCGTCGAGCTGACCGATCACCACGCCCACCCCCGGGTCGGTCGAACCGGGACCGCCGGGCGCCGCTGGCGAGTGACTACCGGAGCTACAAGCTACGAAAATCGAGCCGATCGCGAGCGGTACCGCGACCGCGAGCGGTAGAAGGAGTCGCATGGAATGCGGCATCAGGCCTCCGAAACGAGGTCACGCCTCACAGCGAGGCGGCCTCAACATAGCATTCTCCTCGACCGCCAGGCGACGGAGACGCTGGAGGGGGCCCCTCAGCTCAGACCACTCAAGATGCTTTGCACGTACCTCTGCACCGTGAACTTCTCGAGGACCCACTGGCGCGCGGCTGCCCCGACGCGCGCCGCCTCGTCCGGGTGATCGAGCAGCCGGCGAATGGTGTTTCGCATGTCGTCCACGTCGCCCGCCCGTACGAAGAACCCCGTCTCGCCGTGACGGAGGAAGTCCTCGACGTAGGGATTACGCGTCATGACGACCGCCTTTCCCATGGCCATTCCCTCGAGCGCCACCGTCACGCCGCTCATCATCGCGCGCTCGAGGGGCACGACGACGACGGCCGACTCGGCGTAGAGCGCGCGAAGGTTGACGTAGTTGCCCCACGAGCGCATCTCGACGAAGGGCGGGACTTCTCGGGTGATGGCCTTGGCCGAGTAGCGCCACTGCGTGTCCGCGGCGATCTTGAGCGGAACACCGAGCGGCCCCGCGGCCTCGATGAGCATGCCGTAGTCCCGATTGATCGCGCCCGCCGAGCAGACCTGGCGTTGCTGCGGGGCGGCGGCGTCCGGGCGGAAGAAGTCGGTGTCGACGCGCGAGCCTACGACCGTGATGCGCGCGCGGGGGACGCCGTATTGCTCTTCGAGCTCCCGCCGGCTGTGCGACGAGAGGCAGAAGAAGTGATTGACCAGTCGTCCGAGTCGTAGCGTGCCGAGCGCAAGGCGGCGCTTCATGCTCGCCACGTTGTGGACGAGCATCCCGATACGCTTTCGCCTCCGCAGCGCCGCGTGGACGGCGAGGTACTGGATCCCCGGATACTCTTCGCCGAGGTAAATCGTCTCGCGATCCCAGGTGGCCCAATACGCGGAGAGCGCGAAGCGAACCAGGCTCGCCGTCGAACCGGGGTTCATTCCCCGATCGACCATCGCGAGCACCTGCGAGAAATGGCGCTCCTCCAAGAACGACGCGTACTCGGCCTTCGGAGCCCGGCCCGCTCGGGCCGCCTCGAGGGTCTGCGCCGGCTCGCCGACCGTGATGAACGCCGAGTTGTCGAGCATCCTAGGCTCCTGCCGTCACTTGATCGCCTGAAGGACCCACGTGATGTCCGAGATCGTGGCGAAGTGGTGCCCGAAGAAGAGTTGTACGCTCACGGGCGCGCGCGCGAGCAGCGGGCTCCTCATGTGGAGCGCGCGGCTGCGGATCGAGAAGCGCGCCTTCGTGTAGTAGTTGAAGCCCGAGTGCTCGGTGGCGCCGTCGGGCGTGAAGTAGTTCATCGTGTCTTCCGAGAAGAAGCGCACATGCGTCGGATCCGTCGCCGCCCCGTACGAGTTGTAATACGGGACTTTGATGAGAACCGTGCCGCCGGGAGCGAGGATCCGGTGAAGCTCCTCGAGGACTTTCACCGTGTCGGGCAGGTGCTCGAGGACGTTGTGCATGAGGATGTCTTCGACGCTCGACTCGTCGAACGACCAGGGGATCTTCGTGAGATCCTGGACGTACCGGACGCTCGGCCCGGGGACGACGTCGACCCCCTCGTACCCGGGGTACACGTCCGCGCCGCATCCGATATTGAGCTTTAGCTTGCTACGAGGGGAGCGTCCCTCGCCTCCGAGGCCGGAGGTCTGCCTTCTCGTGGACTGCACGTCGGAATCGGTACACGAGCCATCGGGAGGCCGCAACCGCCCCTGACCGGCCGCTTCAGGGTGCGCGATTGCGCCGAGCGCCGCTCAGTTCGACGAGGACGTCGGCGATGCGGTTTGCGTTCTTGCGCATGTCGAACCGCTCTTCGCCGAACTCACGCGCGGCCCGGCCCATCCGAGCTCGAAGGGCCGGACTGGACGCGAGCCGCTCGAGGCGGTCGCGCAGCGCGCCGGCGTCGTCGCGGTCGATGAGGAAGCCCGTCTCGCCGTCGCGCACCGCTTCGGGGACCCCGGCGACCCGCGTGGCGACGATGGGCAGGCTCGCCGCCATAGCCTCGCCGAGCACGACGGGAGAGCAGTCCGCGCGCGTCGGCAGGACGAAGACGTCGGCCTCGGCGTAGAGGCGCAGCAGCTGCGGGCTGTGCGGCTTGAGCCCCCGGTGGACGCGCACCCCGGCGCCCGACGGCAGGTCGACCCCCGTCACGAGGTCGAGCTCGCACGTGGTGCTCAGGTGGTCGCGAAAGACGCCGAGCAGCACGTCGCCGCCCTTTCGCTCGAAGTCGCCGCCCACGAACAAGATGCGGACGGGGCCCGGCTTGCGCGCGCCACGCGACCCCGGCTCGGGGAAGGCGGTGAGCGTCGTGCCCGGGTGGATGACGACGACGCCGTCGGACGCGACGCCGTACTCTTCGACGAGCGAGCGCTTCGCCCACTCGGACCACGCCGTGATCCGCCGGGCGCGGCGCATGACGCCCCTGTGCGCGAGAAACTTCGCCCGTTCGATCGGGCCCGTGCCGACCCGGTGCTTGTACCAGGCAGCAAGCTCGTCGTAGTTCTTCGGCGTGGCGTCCAGCGACAGCAGCGTCGGAATGCGCGCCATCCAGTCGCCCGCGAAGAGCCCGATGGCCTCGGTGTGCAGAAAGAGCGCGTCGAGGGGCCGCTCGCGATGGGCCTGGCCGATGGCGAGGCGCGCGCGCAGGTTGCCGCGAAAGGCGTAGCTCTTGCCGAGCACCGGGATGCGGCCGACGCCCTGCTGGCCGAAGGCGACTTCGAGCCACACGGGCTCGATATCGGCGCGGTCTTGGAGGGCGTGACGCAGGCTGAGCCCGTACGCGACGTGCCCGAGCCCCTGTTCGAGGATGAACCCGATACGCGGCTTCGGCCCGGCGAGCGACGCCCCGATCTCCGTCGTGGTCATCTCGCTGAAGCGCAAGTGTAAGCGACGGGCCCATGCCCGCAAGCCCTCCCGCCGCGCCGGTCGACGCCCACGACCGCTTTCGGTAAGTTCCCTGCCATGGTGGCCCGGGAAGGCACGCCGGAGACCGCAGTCGCGAAGCCGAGGGTCAGCGTCGTGCTGGCGACCTACAACAGGCTGCCGTCGCTGGTACGCCTGCTCGGCTGCCTGTCAGAGCAAACGCTGGCGCCCGAGGCCTTCGAGGTGATCATCGTCGACGACGGATCGAAGGTGCCGGTGGCTCCGCACCTGGACGAGCGGCGGTACGCCTTCGCGCTCACCGTCGTCGAGCAGCAGAACGCCGGCCCCGCCGCCGCCCGGCATGCCGGCGTGCTGAGGGCGCGCGGGGAGATCCTCGTGCTCGTCGACGACGACATGGAGCTGCCGCCGCGCTTTCTCGAGACGCACCTCGCGTACCACGCGAGCGGGCGTCCGACGGCGGTCTTCGGCCGCTATCAGTCCGACCCGAAGATCGCCGAGAAGTCGATCTTCGAGCGCTACCACGGCATCAAGTGGGACAACCTCTCGCGAGACGTCGCGCAGGGTCAAGTCATCGTCGACGGGACGCTGCTGGCGACGGGCAACGCGTCGATGCGCCGCGACGACTACCTGCGGGTCGGCGGCCTCGACCTCTCGCTGCCGCGCGCCGAAGACATGGCGCTCGGCCTCGAACTCGAGGAGATCGGCGTCGACCTCGTGTTCTCGGACGCGGCGTACTCCGTCCATCTTTCCGATCACTCGCTGCCGGAGAAGTGGCGAGGCCGCATCTATCTCCACGGTCGCCTCGAGCCCGGGATCGCTCGCAAGCACCCACGGATGGCGCACGCCGATCCTTGGCGCTTCGCGTTCTCGCTGCCGCTGGCTGGGCGGCTCTTGTGCTTGCCGTCGATGCTCGCCCCGAAGCTCGGCGAGAAACTGGCGACGGTGGTCTACAAGGCGGCCGAGGGCGCCGATGCGCTGGGCTTCGAGCGCGCCGCGATGAAGGCGACGGGCCTCGTCTTCGGAATGGAATACTTCCGCGGGATGCGCGACGAGGCCGGTTCGCTCGGCGCCTTGGCCGCCGGTTGCGTGGACTTCCTGCGAAAGGCGGCGGTGTCGGATCGCCCCGTTCGCGGCGTGTCGCGCTGGATGGTCCGCGGGCTCAAGGGCCGGCAGGCTTAGCGGTCGCCATCACCGGGACGCCCCAGACGCCCGTGGCCACCGGCAGGCGCAGCGCGGCGGCGAAGCTCACGGCGATGACGTACATGCAGGGCGCCGAGAAGATGCCCATGTCGCCGTAAAGCTGGTTGCAGCAGACGATGAGCTGCGCGGCGCCGATCAGCCCGACGTTTCTCGCTCTTGGGTCCTGCGCGAGCCGCGCCACGCGGGCGTTGAAGAAGACCGACGTCGGGAGCGCCAGCCAGAATCCGATGAAGCCGAAGACCCCGGTGAAGGCGAGCAGGCCGAGGATGCTGTTGTGCGGGATGTACTGCCAGAGCTCGAAGCCCGAGATGTCGTATTTCTTCGTCAGGCACACGTACGGCCGCCCCCAGCCGGTGCCGAACACGGTGCTGTTGTAGCTCGCGGTCGCGATGAGGCCGAGGTTCTCGGCGTTGCGCGCGAGGGTCGAGGAGTCTTCCTGGGTGGAGACCGACGAGAACGACTGGAGCGGGAGGAAGATCTTCTGCGGGCGCCCCCATCCTACGATCACGTAGACGAGGATGAGGGGCGCGAGGGCGATCGCCGCGCGGTTGATGCGCCTCTTGAGCACGCCCTTCGGATAGAGCGTGTAGAGCACGATGACGCCCATGGCGAGCGAGACCCACGCCAGGCGGCGGCTATTGAGCTGGATCGCGCCGAGGTAGAGCAGGATGAGAGAGGCATCCCGGAACCTCGCCATCACGGCGCGCCTGGAGATCATGTCGACGATGAGGATCAAGATCGACACGACCCACAGGATCGTGTCGACGTGCGTCGTCATGAAGGCCCCCGATAGCCCCATGAGACCCTTGGCCCACGTGAAATACGAGATCCAGCACATCACGGCGCGATAGCTCGCCGCCGCGATGAGCCACTTGGCGAGGAGATTGAAGTGCGCGGGCGTGCGGCACGCGGCCGAGACGGTGAAGGCCACGAGGATCGTGCTCAAGATGAGGTACGTCTGCCAGCTCGCGAATCGAAACTCGCCGCCGTGTATCAGCCCGTAGAGCATCGAAACGACCGTTGTCCCGAGCGCCAGGTAGAGGGCGTTGCGCATCGGGACGGCGGCGCCGGGCTTCTTTCCTCCCTGCGCCGCAAAGAGGACCACGAGCATGATGAGGTCGAAGGGCCGCACCTTGATGGCCGTCGGCTCGACCAAGAAGTTGAGCCAGCCGAGCGGCGCCCCGAGGTGCGCCGCATACGCGCAGTCGAAGTCGTCGGCGAACACCAGGAACAGCAGGAAGCCGACGAGGTTCGCCACGACGGAACGTTAGCGGAGAGTCCTTAGCGGTCCTTGAGAATTCTGGCGGCGAGGGCGGCGACGTCCTGGCTTGCGAGCGCGACCTCGGCGGCGATCTCGTCCAGCATGCGAGCGCGCATGCGCAGGGTGTCGGCGTCGTAGTGGCCGCCGCCCCCGAAGACGAGGAGCACCAGCGCCGGGTCGTCGCCGAGCCCCTCGAAGACGCGCCAGCGTTCGACGATCCGCTCGCGGATGGCACGCTGGCCGTCGTTGGAGAACTCGGGCCGAGATAGATACGCCCACACGAACGGGGGGTACAGCGACGACGAGGCGGGCCCGAGCCAGATTTCGGCGAGCAGGTTGCGGGCATGCGCGAAGTGGACGCCTGGGTGGACGACGAGCGAGGCCAGCGCGAGGCTTGCCGTGACCGCGCCCCCGCCGATGGCGACCGCGTCTTGCGACGCCGCGCTTGCCTCGCGCGTGGAGAGCAGCACCCCAGCGATGGCGGTCGCTGCCGAGGCGCCGATCGATGCGATCGTCAGGCGCTGCACGTCGCCTCCTTGCGCGCGCGCCACGGCGTCGGCGGCTTGCTTGGCCCGCTCGCTCTCGCAGGCAAGCTCCGCGGCGGTCGACCCCACGGCAAGGCGGGCGAGCTCGATGCGCTCGAGGACGCGCACGCGGTCGGGGTCCGCGCGCAGACTTTGACCGGACGCGCCCGACTCGCCGAACGCGTCACGCAGGCCGAGCAGCGCGGCGGTGCGCTCTTCGCGGGCCACCTGCGCGGGCGGCGAAGGGTCCGGGTCGAACGCGAACGAGGCTTGCGTGGGGGGCGCGCAGTAAGCGCCGGGGCCCGCCGCGCGCGGCGTCGCGCACCCCGCAAGAGCGAGGGCCAGGGTGACGGTCGGCCGAAGGGACCCCACGGTCCCCCGTATTTTACGGCGCGAACGCCCGGTTTGGCGAGCTTGGCGAGCGATCAGTCATGAGCGCAGTTGAGGCAGTTGGCGCCCCATGCGCCGGAGCCGCCGTAATTCGGCGCGAGACCGTAGCCGCCGTCGCTGAATATCAGGTAATTGGTGGCGGGCCCGCCCTCGGGGCCCGGCGAGCCACCGTCGTTGCAGGACGCGAACGACGTGCCGGCGAGGCCGTCGCAGAGGTCTTCGGCGCCGTTCCATATGCCGTTCGTGAACGACAGCGTGGACGTGTCGTAGCTGGCCTTGAGCACGCCCGCGAAGTTACCGCCCGCGCCAACGCAGACGGCGAGCGGGTCGGTGGCGGCCTTGCCGCCGCCGTCCGCGATCCCGCCAATGGCGCAGTAGGTGCACTCGATCCAGCCGTTCTCGAGGGTCAGTTTCGCGCAGTCGAGGGTGCCGGTCATCGTGCAGTAATAGGGGAACAAGCCGTCCGCCGTGCCGGTGATGACACCGCCCGACAGGGTGAAGACGTCGCTGCAACTCTCAATGATGGTGCCCTCGCCCTGGGTTTGGATCTGGCACGTCTGGTTGGAGTCGCCCTCCTGATTCAGCGTCAGCTCGACGTTGCCGGCCACCGGGATGCCGATGCCGACGACCGTGATGTGGGACGAGTAGGTCCCCGTGAACGTGCCCTGGTAAAAGCCGGCCTTGCACGCGCTGTCGGAGTACATCGTGGCCTTCGCGTCGGGGATATCGACGTGGAATCCCCCGATGGTCTGGCCACCGCCCGACGAGTAGGTCGTCGTGGTGGATCCGTCGTCGCCCTGGTTCAGGGCCGTTCCGCCGCCGCCGCCGCCATCGAGCCCGTCGCTGGACGCGCTACAAGCGATGGCCGCAGGCACCGCGAACGAACCGACGACGACCCATCTCCAAAAAGCACGCATTTTAATCCTCCGCCGATTACTCGAATTACGCTGACCCACGACGCTGTGCTGCTCGAAGCAGCCGTCGAGACGTCATGGTGACACCATTGAAAGTATGCAGTGTGCGCGAAACGATGCGCAGTGTCGTTTATAGCTTACGCTTTCCGCGAAATGCAGGCACGTGCAGACTCGTCCCGCGGAGCCATGGCGTAGGTAAAAGAGGCCAAAGTGGTCGGTTCGGGGGCGCCTCGGACGAAGCTTAGCGGGCTTCGAACTTCTCGGTCTCGAACGACACGCGGTAGCGGTTGGCGCACGTCTCGCCCTTCTTGGGCTTCCACGCCTTGTCGATGCCGAACTTGCCGCCGTCGCACTTGACCTGCTTGCCGTCGGGCGAACACGAGATGGCGCCGTCTTCGGTGCAGGCCTCGCCGACGTCGACGATGCTCTTGTCGCAGCGCACGCTGTAGTTGCCCGGCAGCTCGCAGCCGATGGGGCCTGCGCAGTGAAGCTGCGTCTTGTAGTGGCCGCCCTGGCACACGAGCACGTTCTTTCTGGCCACGTCGCAGGCGCCCGTGCCTTCGGTCCGGCATGCCTCGTTCTCGAGCGCCAGGGTGCGGTCGCACCGCACGCCCCCTCCGGGCTCGGTGGTGCACCCGTTCGCGCCATGGCAGGTGCGGTTGATGGCGAGGCGCCCGTCGACGCAATCGAGCTGCGCCTTTTGCGACGTGTCGCACACGATCGAGTCGGGCCGGCACACCTCGCCGACGTCGCCCGTCGGCGTGCACTTGGGGTTGTTGCTCGTGTCGAGCGTGCAGCCCCCGCGGCAGCTCCACTCGACCGCGAACTTGCCCCCCCGGCAGCGGAGCTCCTTGCTCCCGTCCGTGCTGCACGCGCGGGCGCCGTCGTGGCCGCAGCCGTCGCCGAGATCGGCCTTGGTGTTGTCGCAGGTGAGCGATTTGTCGTCCGTACAGCCGCCCTGACCCTTGCACGTCTCGAGCGTGTACTTGCCGCCCACGCAGACGAGGTGCGACGCCTTGTCCGCGCAGCTCCCCGGCGTGTCCGTGCACGCGTCGCCCGGCTTGGCGCAGCAAGGGATCGCGACGAGGAGCGCGAAGAGAATCGTGGAGAGGACGCGTCTTGTCATGGGCACGGGGCGGCATGGTAGACGACAAATGAGGAGCCTTCGCGATGAATCCCGGCCGGATGATGGACTACCCGCTGACGCTGACGCACCTGCTCGAGCGCGCGCGGCGGTACTTCCCGCGTACGGAGATCGTCAGCCGCTACCCGGACGGGTGGCTGCACCGGCAGACGTGGGCCGATACGTACGCGCGCGCAGGCCGGCTCGCGCACGCGCTGCGGCGGCTGGGTGTAGGGCCGGGCGACCGCGTGGCTACGCTCGCATGGAACCACCACCGGCACCTCGAGGCCTACTTCGGCATCCCGATGATGGGCGCGGTGCTGCACACCCTGAACCTGCGCCTCCACGCCAACGAGCTCACGTACATCGCGCGCCACGCCGAGGACTCGATCGTCCTCTGCGACAGGTCGCTCTTGCCCCAGCTCGAGGCCTTCGTGGGCAACGTGCCCTCGGTCCGCCATATCGTCGTCATGGCCGACGACGGCCCGACGCCCGCGGGAAAGCTCGACTACGAGGCGCTCCTCGCCGCCGAGTCGCCCGACTACTCCTGGCCGACGCTCGACGAGCGGTCCGCGTGCGCCATCTGCTACACGTCGGGCACGACGGGCAACCCGAAGGGTGTCATCTACACGCACCGGTCGAACGTCCTGCACGCGCTCTTCACGTCGCTGCCGGACGCCGTCCCGGTCTCGCAGCGCGACACGCTCTTGCCCGTCGTCCCGATGTTCCACGCGAACGCCTGGGGCTACCCGCACATGGCGGCCAACGCCGGCGCGCGGCTGGTCTTTCCGGGACCGAAGCTCGATCCGGAGAGCCTCCTCGACCTCATGGAGCGCGAGCGGGTGACGCGCAGCGCCGGCGTTCCTACGGTGTGGCTCGGCGTCCTCGCCCTCCTCGACGCGAACCCGAAGAAGTGGGACCTGTCGAGCGTGCGCGAGATGATCGTCGGGGGCGCGGCCGCGCCGCCCGCGCTGATCGAGGGCCTCGGCCGCCATGGCCTCACCGTCACCCAGGCGTGGGGTATGACGGAGACGAACCCGCTCGGCACGATCGCGCGGCCCAAGGCCGACATGGATGGGAGCAGCGACGCCGAGCGGCTCGCGGTCCGGGCTACGCAGGGGTTCGCCGTGCCGTTCGTCGAGACGCGCCACACCGGCGAGGACGGCGATGTCCTTCCGTGGGACGGGGAGCGCATGGGGGAGCTCGAAGTGCGCGGCCCCTTCGTCGCGTCGGCGACGAGGGGAAGGACCGATGGACGGCCGACGGATGGTTTCGCACCGGCGACGTCGTGACGATCGACGCGGGCGGCTACGTGCGCATCTGCGACCGGTCCAAGGACGTCATCAAGTCCGGCGGCGAGTGGATCAGCAGCGTCGCGCTCGAGAACGCCCTGATGGGCCATGCGAGCGTGCTCGAGGCGGCGGTCTTCGCCGGACGTCATCCCAAGTGGGACGAGCGGCCCATTGCCGCGGTCGTGCTGCGCAAAGGCGCCGCCGCCACCGAGGCCGACCTGGCGAAGCACCTCGAGGGCAAGTTCGCGAAGTTCTGGATGCCGGACGCGTACGTCTTCGTCGAGCAGATCCCCAGGACGTCGACAGGGAAGTTTCTCAAGTCGAAGCTGCGGGAGCTCTATGCGGGGATGCTGACGAAGTGAGCCAGCCCGTCGGGCCACGCGTGGTCCGAAAGAGGGATCGGCCTCGCCTACTTCCCCGTGAACTTCGCCGCCCTTCTCTCCACGAACGACTGCACCCCCTCACGCGCATCCTCGCTCGCCATCAGCTTCACCACCTGGGCCGTCAACGCCATCATGGCCGCGCCCTGGCCCTCGTCCCGCCCCAGGCGAGCCGAGGCGAGCGTCGCCGCGACGCCGAGGGGCGCCTGCGCCGCCATCCTCTCGGCGATGGCGATGGCGCGCCCGAGCAGGGCGTCCCGCGGCGTCACCTCTTGAACGAGACCGATGCGCAGCGCCTCGACCGCGCCGAACGCCTCCGCCGTCAGCAAGAAGCGCATCGCGTTGCCCCACCCGAGCTGCGCCGGCGCGCGGAACGTGGCGCCCCCGAACGGGAAGATGCCGCGTGCGACCTCGAGCTGGGCGAACGACGCGTCGTCCGAGCAGAGTCGCACGTCGCTCGCCAGCGCCAGCTCGATGCCGAGCGTGAAGACGCGCCCCTGGAGCGCCGTGACGATGGGCTTGGAGCAGGGCGGCCCCTGGAGCCCGAGCGGGTCGATGCCCGACTTGGGCCACAGGATGTTCTCGCCGGCGCGCACGCGCGGGGCGAGGCTCGCGAGGTCGAGGCCGGCGGTGAAGTCCTTGCCGTGCGCGAAGAGGACGGCGCACCGCAGGTTCGCGTCGCGGTCGTAGCGGGTGTACGCGGCGCTCAGCGCGTCGAGCATCTCGCCGGTGAACGCGTTGAGCTTCTGGGGGCGATTCAGCCCGATGAGCAGCACGTGACCGCGCTCCTCGGTCGTGATCGTCTCGGGGCTCAGGTTGGCGACGGGATCGGTCATGGGGCTGGTCGCGACTCTGCCGTCTCCGCCGCCGCCGCGTCAACGGTCGTGCTAGACGCAGAGCGTCGAACGAATGACCGAAATCCGCGCTGAGAAGGCCGGCCGAGGCCTCGGCGTCGGCGACGCGTCGCTCATCGTCGTGGGCAACATCGTCGGCGCGGGCATCTTCCTCGTCAGCCCGTACGTCGCCCAGGGCGTCAAGTCGCCGTTCGCGTTTCTGTGCGTCTGGGTGCTCGGCGGCGCGGTGGCGCTCGCGGGCGCGCTTACGAACGGCGAGCTCGGGGGGCTCTTTCCGCGATCGGGCGGCGAGTACGTGTACCTGCGCGAGGCCTATGGCCCGGCCTTCGGGTTCCTGAGCGGCTGGACGAGCTTCTGGATCGGGTTCCCGGGGTCGATCGCGGCGCTCGCCTCTGGGTTCGGCACGACGATGGCCGCGATGTGCGGCATCTCCCGGCCCTCGGTGGCGACGGGCATCGGCGTGGTCGCCATCCTGCTCCTGACGCTGGTGAACGCGACCGGGATGCAGAGCGGCAAGTGGATGCAGAACGTCCTCTCGGCGACGAAGCTCGCGGCCTTCGCGGTGCTTCTCACGCTGGGCATCGTCGTCGCGCGCCTGGGCCCGGAGAGCCCGCACGGGTTCCTGCGCGAGAGCTTCTTCAAGGAGGGCGATCGGCTCATGCCGTTCGCCGGCGCGCTCGTCCCCGTGATGTTCGCGTACACGGGGTGGAACGCCGCCACGTACGTTGCCGGGGAGATGCGCGATCCGGCGCGAGGCCTCGGGCGGGCGCTCGCCATCGGGACCACGCTGTGCGTCGCGCTGTATGTCGCGATCAACGTCGTCTACCTGCGCGCCATGCCGCTGGCCGACCTCGCCGTGGCGACCGAGCCCGCCCGGGACGCCGCGGCCCGTCTGGGGGGCGCGCCCGCCGCGGCGCTGCTGTCGCCCCTCGTCGCCATCTGCGTCTGCAGCTCGCTTCACGCGACGATCCTCGTGGGCCCCAGCATCTACTGGGCGATGGCGCGCGACGGGCTCTTCTTCGCACCGTTCGGCCGCGTCCACGCGCGGACGGGCGCGCCGATCGTCGGCCTGGCGGCGCAGGCGGCGGTCGCCATCGCGCAGCTCGTGAGCGGGAGCTTCGATCAGCTGCTGACGTTCACGATGTTCGCCATCGTCACGTTCTCCACGCTCACCGTCGCGGCCGTGTTCGTCCTGCGCGTCCGGCGGCCCGACGCTCCGCGTCCGTTCCGTGTGCCCGGTTACCCGTGGGCGCCGGGGCTCTTCGTCGTCGTCAGCGGGTGGGTGCTCTACAGTATCGTGTCGCGCGGGGCTCGAGAGGCCTTCATCGGGCTGGCGATCGTGGCCAGCGGTGTGCCCGCTTGCATCTTTTTCGCTCGCGGGCTCCGTTCGCGCGATAAGGGCACATCACAAGCATGAGAGTTGATTTTCCAGAGGTTCTTCTTCGCACGACCTTCTCGTCTTTCGTGCTGGCCGTGCTGGCGGGCGGGTGCGAGCGCGCTCCGGCCCCGGACACGGCTTCGTCGGCGACCGCCGCCTCGACCCGCGAGCACGAGCCTGCCCCGCCGGTGGCCGAGGCGGCCGCCGTTGTCGATGGCGCAGCCGGTGCGTCGGCGCCACCTGCCGCGTCTTCCGTCGCCTCTGCGGCGGCCGTCGCCGATCCGCCCGTCCCGCTCGAGGGCGAAGAGTTCGTTGATCAGGCCAAGGTCCTCTTTCGGGTGGCGGCGTGCGGCGGCACCGGCGATATCCCGGCGCGCTTCGACGCGGCTGTCGTCGGCAGGCACTGCGACGAGCTCGGGCGCGCGGCCGGGGAGTACAAGAAGTCGTGGATCGACGTCGCCGTTCCGTTCCTCGCGGCGCTGCGTCCGAAGGATCTGCCGAACGTCGTGGTGTACCCCTTTGGTGGCGGCGACCTCGCTAGCGCCCTGGCGACCTTCCCGGACGCGGTCGAGATCACCACGATCTCTCTCGAGCCGGCAGGCGACGTGCGCCCGATCGACAAGGTGGCGCCCGACCGCCTCGCCCACGAACTTGCTCAGCACAGGTCGCATCTCGAGCGCCTGTTCGAGAAGGCCCACTCGCGCACGGACAACCTCGACAAGGAGTCCAAGACGGAGCTCCCCGGCGAGGTGATCTTCGCCCTCGAGGCGCTGGCCGTGTACGGCGACGAGCCCGTCAGCTTGCGATACTTCCGCATCCGCCCGGACGGCACGCTCGCCTACGTCACCCGCGCCGACATCGAAGCGGCGGCCCACAAGCCCAAAGCGTTGCACGAGCTCTTTCAGAACGTCGAGCTCCGGTTTCGCCGGGTGGGCGCGCCGGATGCAGATGTCCGGATCGCCCGTCACATCGCGTTCAACCTCGACGACTTTCACCTCAAGGCCGACCCGTCGCTTCTCGCTTACCTCGACCATCGTCCCAAGGTCGCCGCGATGGTCAAGGCGGCGACCCACCTCCTGTGGAACGAGCACTTCAAGACGATTCGGACCTGGCTCGTCGATCACGCAGACTGGATCATCTCCGACTCGACCGGTCTGCCGCCCCGGGTGGCCGGACCGGCCGGCTACACTCAGGACACCTACGGCGTCTTCCAGGGCCCCTCGGAGTTCGGGGATCCCAACAAACACGACGCCGACGACGTCCGGCGCCTCTTCGCCAGCGAGCCGCCCCGGACCCTCGTCTTCCGGTATGGGTACCCCGACAAATCGGGCCACGCCCACCTCATCGTGACCCACCGCGGCCCGCGTCCGGCGTCCGGTTCACCCGCCAATCAGCCCCCCGAGGGCGGCGCGTCAGGGACCTCGTCCGTGGACGCCGGCGACGCGAGTAGCCCCCCAAGTTGGCCATAACCTCGCGCTTTGCCAAGCAATCTCAGCGACTTGAGTCGGCTGTAGGGCCGCGGGCCGCCCGGCAAAACAGCGGTAAAAACGCCTAGCCAAAACGCCGCCGGTGGTTAATGTATGCCGCTCCGGCGGGAAGCGTCGGCGCTGTTGGTCGGTTGTACCCGACGGACAGCGACCCTAAAGACCCGCCGCCCGAGCCAGCCCCGCCACGGGACGACTTCGAACGGCATCCTAACCCTTGCAACGACAACCCCGGCAACGCCTGTGAACGCCACTAGTCCCTCTCCCATCATCGGCATCGCGTCTGCGCGCCGCGCGCCCCGTCGTGCCGAGCCCCTCGAGCTAGCCTTCGCCGAGGGCGTGGTCACGCCGGCCGCCAACGACGCGGCGCCTTCGTCGTCCACGCACCCGAGCCCCCATGCCAGCCCGACCGCGCCCCCCCGGGGTGCCCGTCGGCGGGTGCTGACGCACGAAGAGGAGGTCGAGCTGGCGCAGCGGATCGAGACGGGCGAGCGCGACGCGCTTCATGCCTTGCTCGGGTCCACGCACGCGGTTGCCCCCCTGAAGGCGCTGGCGTCCGAGCTTCGCGCGGGTCGCGTGCTGCCCTCGGGCCTCGTTCGCAACGCCGAAGAGGAGGCCGACGCCCCGGTCAACATCGAGCGCCTGGCCCGGATGCTCGAGCGTGCAGCACTCGGCGCCGCCCCCGCCAGGACGCCGCAGAGCCAGGTGGCGCGCGAGCGTCGCCGTCGTCGTCGGGTTCGTCTGGCGACAGAGCTGTCGACGCAGCGGTTCGAGCGCGCCGTGTTCGATCGGATGTCGCGCGCCCTGCGGACACGCGGCGCCGACGAGCGCACGCGTCGCGCCTTCGCGCGCGGCCGTCGCGTGGCCGAGCGGGCGGTCCACGAATTCGTGGGCGCCAACTTCGGCCTCGTCGTCACATACGCCCGCCGCTTCGTCGGCCAGGGCCTCGACATGCACGACCTCGTGCAAGAGGGCCAGCTGGGCCTCATCCGCGCCGTCGAGAAGTTCGACT
>Ga0302326_10013189_pt1 | contig 17527 bp, 19 predicted proteins | sample Palsa_T0_3_FD_202264 | JGI IMG/M metagenome (GOLD analysis project Ga0302326, IMG submission 202264) | Peat permafrost microbial communities from Stordalen Mire near Abisko, Sweden - Palsa_T0_3 | ecosystem: Environmental > Terrestrial > Soil > Palsa > Peat permafrost | place: Sweden: Abisko... | reverse complement strand
TGAATTCCGCTGTATGCCTTGCTGTTCCATCGACCTCCGGTCTCACGGCCCAGCCGGCGACTTCTTTGACGTAATTGCAACGTTCGCACAGGCCGAGCCCGTTGTCCGCATTCGTCGGACCGCCGGCCGCCCATGGCCGGGCATGGTCGAGATGACGGATCGGCGCATCGCAGTACGGCGTTCGGCAGCGCTGATCCCGAAGCCCGATGAAGGCCGCCAACCCGCGCGGAAACAGCCGGGCCCTCGACTCCATCGCCACCAGCGCGCCCGATGGCGGATGTGCGTACAGCCGGCGCAGCGTAGCCCGCGACCGTTCGTCGTTGACGGCGCCCGAAACCAATGCGCGCGCAACCGCCGCCGGGATCGGACCGTAACCGCACACGTCCGCAGGCGCGTTGGAAACGCCCACGAGCGATTCGTCGGACAGCACCAGGTTGACCGCGATCGGCGTCGGGACTGCCGCGCTCCGGCCGGTGACCCGCTCTACCAACGCGTCGGCCATCACCTGACCACGCGAACGTCCGTCAGCGCAGGTGTCGGCCGCCCGTCGCAGCGCCGCATACACCGACACTCCCTGGGCGACCGGCAGCAACGCGGTCAGATACGTCATCGTGTCGGGTGCGGGTCGGATGCTCACGGAGCGCTCGGTCTCGGCATGTGACGCTCGGTCAACGACGGCGTGCGGGTCGAGCCGGTAAGCGATCGTCTTTGCCGCCGCCACCACCCGAGCATCGCCCATTCCGTCGAGGTTGCTTGAGTCAGAACATAATTCGGCATCCAATATTCGCCGATCCTCGACGTCGAGACATGCGCTCTCGCGCACGATCAACGTCGCCCGCCACTCCGTCAACACCCCGCTCTCCAGAGCAGCTAACGTATGCGGCATCTCGCGCACCAAGGCTTTGGCGAAACCAAGATGCCGGTTACCCCGTGCCGGTGAATCTCGTCGGGCAAGCGCGATCGCTGGCGATCCCGCGCCCGCGCCGGGCGGCCGGCATTCCCGCTGCCGCCTCGGCAGCGCGACGGGCGGCATCTAAAGCGGCAGCGGCACGCGCCTGACCCGCCGCCGCGGCGCATTTGACCCGCTCCAACTCGGCGATGCGCTCGACAAGTGCCGATTCCCCACACTCCGGGTCGACCATTGAGAGGCTTTCGAACATACATTCGATGCCGGTGGAAGCCTCCGACAAATCTCACATCCGAGGAGTCCTTATCGTCTACAGAGTCAGAGGCCGAAGGGAGAACCGCACCGATGCCGCCGACACCATGGACAACGCGCGTCGACGCCGGCGACTGGGACGCGATCGCCGCCACCGTCGACGACTTCGGCGGCGCCCTGCTGCCCCGGCTGCTGACGCCCGCCGAGTCACGACGGCTGCGCACGCTGTTCACCGACCACGACCTGTTTCGCTCCACCGTCGACATGGGGCCGCGGCGCTACGGTTCCGGGCAGTACCGCTATTTCAACGCGCCGTATCCGGAGCCGATCGAGCACCTCAAGCAGGCGCTGTACCCGCGGCTGCTGCCGATCGCCCGGGACTGGTGGGCGCGACTGGGCCGGGATGCGCCCTGGCCGGACAGCCTCGACGAGTGGCTGGACATGTGCCATGCGGCCGGTCAGACCAGGTCGACAGCGCTGGTCCTGAGATACGGGACCGACGACTGGAATGCACTGCACCGAGACCTGTACGGCGACCTGGTGTTTCCTTTACAGGTGGTGATCAACCTCAGCGATCCGGAAACCGAATTCACCGGTGGGGAGTTCATGCTCGTCGAACAGCGGGCGCGGGCACAGTCTCGAGGCACGGCTACACAATTGCCACAGGGCCACGGCTACCTGTTCACCACCCGTGACCGGCCGGTGCGATCGGCTCGCGGCTGGTCTGCCGCAGCGGTGCGGCACGGCCTGTCAGTCGTGCGCTCGGGCGAGCGGTTCGCGCTCGGTCTGATCTTCCACGACGCGGCCTGACCAGCGGGCTACCCGACCGCGGCAGTCTCCTCAGCGGCCTGCGTTGGGGCAGAAGCGGAATCGCGCCCGAGCGCCACGGTCGCCGCCGTCATCGCCGCGACGGCCAGCGCCAGAATCACTCCCCCGGGGCCGCGCACCACCAGGTGTTCGCCGAGGATGACGACACCCAGAAGCACCGCGACGATGGGTTCACCGACCAGCATGATCGGCACGGATGCTTGCAACGCGCCGGCGTGAAACGCCGACTGCTGCAGCACGGTGACCGTGATGGCCAGCGCGACGAGAAGGTAAGGCGCCGGCACCGTCAGCAACCCGTGCCAACCGTGCACAGCGAGTCGGTGGGTGCTGACTTTCGTCAACACCGCGACCATGCCGAGCAGCACTGCGACGGCGCCGGCCAGCAGCATGGCGCGCGGTCGACCGGACCTCCGGCGGGCCGCCAGCACGCAAACGATTACCACGGGGACCGACGTGGCCAGCGCCACCGTCCAGGCCGGCACCGGCGGGCGATAATGGCCCTCGCGCGGCTGCCCGACCAGAACGAACACCGTGAGCGCCGCGGTCAAAAGCAGAGCCCAGGACCAATCACGGGCCCGCACATGCTGATTGGAAAACCTGGCGCCGAGCGGCAGGACGAACAACAGCGACGACACCAGCAGCGGCTGTACCAGCAACAGTGACCCGTGCGCCAACGCCAGCGCCTGGAACACATAGCCGCCGATCGCTCCCAGCGTTCCCGCCCACCACGCCGGCTGGCGAATCCACGACGTCACGATCGCGCCGGAGTCCGCGGCATCTTTCAAGGCAGCCGCTTCCTGTTGAATCGCGCGCTGCCGGACGACAATGCCTACGGCGGCGAAAAACGCAGCGAGCAGCGCCGACCCGATCGCCAGAGCATGCGAGGCTACCCACTCCACGTTTGGCTCACTACCCCGTTATTCGCGATCTCTAACTCAGATACGACGTCTGGTTGACCAATCTCACTGACGACGCGCCGTCGGGATAGAACTCGGCAATGCTCAACGACGCCAGATCCAGGTGCAGTCGGTACAGGATGGACGGTCCGGCGTCGAGAGCCTCCCGCAGCAGCATCTTGATCGGGGTCACGTGTGACACCACCAGCACGGTGGAGCCGTCGTGGTCGGCGACGAGCCGGTCCCGCGCCCGGCAGACCCGCTCGTTGACGTGGTCGAAGCATTCGCCGCCAGGGGGTTCGGTGCTGGTGTCACGCAGCCACCGTCGGTGCAGGTTGGGGTCGCGGTCGGCGGCCTCGCTGAATGTCAGGCCTTCCCACGCCCCGAAATCGGTCTCGATCAGGTCGTCGTCGACGGCGACATCCAGGCCCAGAGTCTTGGCGGCCGCCCTCGCGGTGTCGTAGCAGCGCTGCAGCGGTGAGCTGATCACCGCTGCAATGCCGCCATGCTGACCCAGGTAGCGCGCGGCCGCATCGGCCTGTGCCCGGCCCAGATCGGTCAATGTGGGGTTGCCGCGGCCGGAGTAGCGCCGCTGCACGGACAATTCGGTCTGGCCGTGACGCAGCAACAACAGTCGAGTTGCGGTTCCCTTGGCGCCGGTCCACCCCGGCGGCCCGCTGGTATCGGGTACGACGGCCGGCTTCGACGATGCTGCATCGCTCGGTGCCGGCTGCTCGGCGGCGGCGTCCATCGCCTCGTTGGCCAACCGGTCGGCGTGCGAATTCTCGGCACGCGGAATCCACCGGTAGCTGATCCGCTCGAACTGCGATGCGAGCGTCTGCGCTTCGCCGTGGAGGGTTTTGAGGTCGGGATGCTTGACCTGCCAGCGCCCCGACATCTGCTCGACCACCAGCTTGGAATCCATCGACACCGCAACCTCGCTGGCGTGCAATGCGGCCGCCTCTGCCAAACCCGCGATCAGACCGCGATATTCGGCGACGTTGTTGGTGGCGATTCCGATCGCCTGCTTGCTTTCGGCCAGCACAGTCGACCGGTCGGCGGTCCACACCACCGATCCGTATCCCGCCGGTCCCGGGTTGCCGCGCGATCCGCCATCGGCCTCGACGAGGACCTTCACTGGCGTGCACTTCTGACCCGCAACAGGATTGCGCCGCACTCCGGACACCGCAGCACGTCGTCCTCCGGGGCCGCGGAGATCCGGGACATCTCGCCGCGGTCGATTTCTATGCGGCACGACCCGCAGCGACGGCCCTGCAACGCGGCCGCGCCCGGGCCGCCACCGACCCGCTGCCGTTCGTACAACGCGACCAGTTGGGGATCTAACCCCGCTACGAGTTCCTCCCGCCGCGAGGAGTTGAGGCGGCTGACGTGTTCGATGTCGCCCAGTGTGGTGTCCAAAGCGTGTTGCGCGGAAGCCGACTCCGCCTGCAGTGCCTCGATTGCGGATTGCTCGGTGGCCTGCTGAACCTGCAACTGTTCGCGATGTTCCATCACCTCGAGCAGCGAATCCTCCAAGCTGGACTGGCGGCGTTGCAGGGTTTCCAACTCATGTTGCAGTTCCGACAGCTGCTTGGAATCAGCCACCGATTGCAGCAGCGAACGGTCGCGATCCTCGCGCTGGCGTACCCCGTCGATCTCGGCCTCGAAGCGCGACACCTGAATGTTCAAGTCTTCCAACGCGATCTGCAAAGCGCCCAACCGGTCGTTCGCCGCGGCCTGGGCGGCGTGTATCCGCTCGAGATCCTGGCGCTCGGGCAGGTTGGCGGTGCGGTGCGCGAGCTTGGACAGCTCGGCATCCAGCTCGGAAACTTCGAGCAACGAGTGCTGTTGCGCGATATCAGCTTTCATCAGTGAGTACTCCCCGCGACCATTGTGACGTTCCACGGGTCGGTCCGGATCGGACACACCCGAACCGATAACGAGGCACCGAAAGCCGACCGCAGCAGATCGGCCGCCTGATCGCACCATGGGTATTCGCTGGCCCAGTGCGCGACGTCGACCAGGGCCACCTCGGAGGCGCGCAGGTGCTCATCGGCGGGGTGGTGGCGCAGATCCGCCGTCACATAGGCGTCGACGCCGGCGGCGGCCACCGTGTCGAGCAACGAGTCCCCCGCGCCTCCGCACACCGCAACGCGTGACACCGCCATCTCCGGATTGCCCGCGGCGCGCACTCCCCACGACGTTGTCGGCAGCCTCGACTCGACGCGAGACACGAATGCGCTCAACGACTCCGGCTCCGGCAGCGTGCCAATGCGCCCCAGCCCTACGTGATCGGCCGGCGACGGCTCCAGCACCGCCTCGACGGCCAGCCCGAGCGCATGCGCCAAAGCGTCCGACACGCCTGGTGACGCCGAGTCGGCGTTGGTGTGCGCGGTGAACAGCGAACGGCCAGAACGGATCAGGCGGTGCACCAACGCACCCTTGGCCGTGTCGGCGGCCACCGTATCGACCCCGCGAAGTAGCAGCGGATGATGAGCCAGCAGCAGACCACCGTCGGGAACGTCGGCGACCACCGCCGCGGTGGCATCGACCGCGATCGTCACCGAACTCAGCACGTCATCGGGGTCGCCACAAACCAGGCCGACCGAGTCCCACGATTGCGCAAGGCTCGGCGGGTACGCCTCGTCCAGCACCTCGATGACCGTGGCCAACCGAACCGTCATCGCTCCGCCCCGATCGACTCGACCAGCAGCGGCCACTCCGGTCGCACCGCGGCCCGCAGAAACTGCCCGGTCAGGCCGACGAAGGTATCGCATCGTCGAACAGCAATTCCGTTGATGTGCAACTGCTTTCGGGTCAAATCGGCGTCGCCGACAGCGAACAGGACGAACGGGGCGCGGCCGTCGACAGGCTCGGCACCCGCGGCCCGCAGGCCGGACACCATGTCGGCGCGCATCACCGCCAGCCGGCGGGCGTCCGCAGCGGCCTCGGCGACCGCGCCCGGCGCGCAGCATGCCGCGACGGCGGCGACCTGCAGCGTGCCCAGCGGCCAGTGCGGGCGCGTTGCGGTCAGCTGCGCCAACACATCCGGGGCGCCCAGCGCGTAACCCACCCGCAGCCCGGCCAGCGACCACGTCTTGGTCAGGCTGCGCAGCACCAGTACGTCCGGCAGCGCCTCGCCGGCCAGTGATGCCGGCTCGCCCGGCACCGAATCGGCGAAGGCCTCGTCGACGACGATGATGCGGCCGGGCCGGCGCAACGCCAGGATCTGCTCGCGGGTGTGCAGCACCGACGTCGGGTTGGTGGGGTTGCCGACCACAACAAGGTCGGCGGCGTCGGGCACCTGCACACCGGCCAGGCCGAACGGCGGATCGAGCACGACGTGGTGTATCGGCACACCGGCGGTCGTCAAAGCCACGTCGGGTTCGGTGAACGACGGCGCGATCAGCGCCGCCAGCGTCGGTCGCAGGTTGGGCATTAACGCGAATCCCTCGGCGGCTCCGGCCAGTAGCGCGACCTCGTCTGGCTCGCGGCCGTGCCGGGCGGCGACCGCGTGGATCGCCGCGAGCTCGTCGTCGCGGCTCGGGTAGCCCGCCAGGTCGGTCAACCGCGCCGCCAGCCGCTCGACCAGCCAGGCAGGCGGCTGCGCATGACGGACGTTGACGGCGAAATCGAGCATGCCGGGTTGTGCGGCCTGATCGCCGTGATAGCGCGCCGCCGCGAGCGGAATCGACACGCTCGAATGCAAACTCGCCACATCTGAGACAGTAACGGCCCCGCGATCAGGCCCGGTATCCGGACGCAGTCGTGGCATCGAGACAATAGCGATGTGACAGGCACGGTCTCGGCCGCTCAATCGCATCGCCCCCAGCTGGTGATCTTCGACCTCGATGGCACCCTCACCGACTCGGCGGAGGGCATTGTGTCCAGCTTCAGGCACGCCCTCGACCAGATCGGCGCCGCCGTCCCCGACGGGGATCTGACCAGCCGGATCGTCGGGCCGCCGATGCACCACACTCTGTCGGCGATGGGGCTGGGTGAGCACACCGACGCCGCCATCGCCGCGTACCGCTCGGACTACACGACGCGTGGTTGGGCGATCAACAGCCTGTTCGTCGGGATCGGGCCGCTGCTGGCCGACCTGCGGGCCGTCGGTGTGCGCCTGGCCGTGGCCACCTCGAAGGCGGAGCCGACCGCACGACGCATCCTGGCCCACTTCGGTCTCGACGGCCACTTCGAGGTCATCGCCGGCGCCAGCGTCGACGGGACCCGCTCCACCAAGACCGACGTGCTGGCCCACGCCTTGGCGCAATTGCAGCCGCTGCCCGAGCAAGTGGTCATGGTCGGCGACCGCCGCCACGATGTCGAGGGCGCGGCCGCCCACGGTATCGATGCGGTGGTCGTCGGCTGGGGGTACGGCCGAGCCGACTTCCCCGACCGCCAACCAGCGACCAGCACCACATCCCACGTCGCGACGATCGGCGAACTTCGGAAGGCATTAGGTGTCTGACACAAGACTGCACATCACCTTCGTGTGCACCGGCAACATCTGTCGCTCTCCGATGGCCGAGAAGATCTTCGCCCACCAGATCACCCAGCGTGGCCTGCACGACGCGGTGCGGGTGACCAGCGCAGGCACCGCCGGCTGGCATATCGGAAAGTCCGCCGACGAGCGGGCCAACCGCGTGCTGCGCGCCCACGGCTACCCCACTGATCACCGCGCCGCGCAGGTCGAGATTGATCACGTCAACGCCGACCTGGTCGTCGCCTTGGCCCGCAACCACGTCCCCCTGCTCGAGCAGCTGGGCGTCGACGCCGACCGGATCCGGATGCTGCGGTCTTTCGACCCCCGTTCCGGCGCTTACGTTCTCGACGTCGACGACCCCTACTACGGCGATCAGGATGACTTCGAAGCCGTGCTGGCCGCGATCGAGACGTCGCTGCCTGGCCTGCACAGCTGGGTCGACAAGCGACTCACCCACGACGGATCCGGCTGATGCGCCGCCTGGCCTTCCTGCTGCGGCCGGGCTGGGTCGCACTGGCCGTGGTCGTGGTCGCGTTCACTTACCTGTGTTTCACCGTGCTCGCCCCTTGGCAGCTGGGCAAGAACACGAAGACGTCGCGGGAGAACGACCAGATCCAGCGATCCCTGACAACTGCGCCGGTCCCGTTGACATCGCTGTTGCCGCAGCAGAATTCGTCGGCTCCTGATGCGCAGTGGCGCAGGGTGACGGTGACCGGGCACTACTTGCCGGACAAGCAACTGGTGGTGCGGCTGCGGGTCGCGGAAGGCGATCCCTCGATGGAGGTGTTGATTCCCTTCGCGGTCGACGGCGGTCCGACCGTCCTGATCGACCGCGGCTACGTCCGGCCGCTGCCGGGCTCGCGGGTACCGCCGACGCCGCCGCCGCCGCGTGAGGCGGTGACCGTCACGGGCCGTCTGCGCGACTCCGAGGGGCCGGTGCTGGACAAGGAGTCATTCGTCAGTGACGGTGTCCGACAGGTGTATTCGATCGACGTACAGCACATCGCCGCGCTGACCGGGGTACCGCTGGCCGGTTCGTATCTGCAGTTGGTCGACAATCAGCCCGGCGGGCTGGGCGCGATCGGCCTGCCCCATTTGGACGCCGGGCCGTTTCTGTCCTACGGCATTCAATGGATCACGTTCGGCGTCGTCGCGCCGATCCTGCTCGGCTATTTCGTCTATTCCGAGGTGCGGGCCCGCCGCGCCGAGCAAGCACAGGCGTCGTCGACCGCCAAGGCCAAGACCACAGACAAGCCTGCGACCGTCGAGGACAAGCTCACCAACCGCTACGGACGCCGGCGCTGAGCCCGGTCGCGCCGACAACAAACAGCACCGCCGCCGCCTGCACAGCTCGCGAAAGCCGCACCGCCCGGCGCAGATCCGTTGCCGTCGGCGGTGTGCCGTCGCCGAGAATCGGCCTGATCTGCAATTCGTAGTGGTACTGGGTCGGCCCGCCGAGTCGTACGCCCAGCGCCCCGGCGAAGGCGGCTTCGACGACGCCGGCGTTGGGACTGGGATGTCGGCCGGCGTCTCGGCGCCAGGCAGCGATCGCGCTCGCCGGTGATCCGCCGACGACCGGCGCGCACAGCACCGTCAATCCTGCGGTCACCCGCGCGGCGACGTAGTTGGCCGCGTCGTCCAATCGGGCTGCGGCCCAACCGAATCGCTCGTACCGCGGCGAGTGGTGACCGATCATCGCATCCAGCGTGTTGACCGCGCGATAAGCGAGCACGCCGGGTACGCCGCCGACGCATGCCCACAGCAGCGGCGCCACTTGCGCGTCGGAGGTGTTCTCAGCGACCGATTCCAGTGCCGCGCGGGTCAGTCCGGCCGCGTCGAGCTGTGCAGGGTCGCGGCCACACAGCGACGGCAGTAGCCGTCGGGCACCCTCGAGATCGTCCTCGCGCAGCTGCTCGTCCATCGCCGAGCCAATGCGCGCCAGTGAGGTTCCACCCAGCGCCACCCAGGTGGCGACCGCGGTCGTGATGATCGACCAGGACGGTCCGCGCCGGCGGGCGAACCGCTGCAGCGCGGCGCCGAGCAGGCTCACGGCGCCGACTACGACGACCACGTGCACCGCGCCGCCGACCCGGCTGTCGCGGTAGCTGCGTCGCTCCAGCGTGATTGCCACGGTGCCGAATCCGGCCACCGGATGAGCCACTCGCGGATCGGCCAGCACGAGGTCTGCCAGATAACCGGCCAGCACGCCGATCGCCCTGGTAGACCGCGCGGCGCCAAACACTCCGGCAGCGTCTCACACGTGGTCTACTCGGCTGACTGCGCGCCGTATTACCCGGGTCGCTGACCTGTTGAATCCTGCCTTTACCGCTACTTCATCGACCAGCACGAATTCCTATATGGCCCACTCGACGGGCCGAGCGCGGACGCGGTGTACCGAGATGCCAGGCGGCTGGGGACCACGCTTCAGGTGCGAGATTCGATGTGGCCGGCCGACCGGGTCGCTTCGACGATTACTGGACGCGGTCGTTGGACGAACTGCGCATCGATCCCGCGGTTCGCGACCATCTGCACGGGGTCGCGACGATGGCGTTCCTGCCACGGCGGTTGCACGCGCTGACTGGACCGTTCAATCTGTTCGCGACGACGGGATTTCTGCCCCCGTTCCGCACCTTGATGCGGTTTGGGTGGTCAGAGTCTCAGCAGCGACGATTGGAGTTTTTACCGGCGGCACTACGCCTGGCCGACCGCCTGATTCCACACCAGGCATGGCTACTTGGCTATCGCCTCTGTATGTGGACCTGCGGTTTCGCGCCAGACGGGGCTTGGCGGATCGTCTAGCGGTCAGAAAGTGCTGGTGACCAGGACGATGGCGATCATGCTCAGCAAAGCCATCCAGAACCACGGCTGCAGGTAGATGCGCTCGTTGCTCTGCTCGAGCTTGTGCGCAGGCGAAGTGGTGCGCTCGGGCGTCAGTTGTGAAGTCATGTAGCAAGTCTGACTAATTAGGCAGACGAAGTAAATGTGGCGCTCGCCACCTCGATGCCCCCGCTGCGACCTACGTCACAATGTGGGGAGTTCAAGCGACATCGAAACCCTCTGAAGGGAGCGACTCCGTGGCTTTCCCGGGACTCAACCACGTCGCGATCACCGTCCGGGACATGGCGGTCAGCGGCCCCTGGTACCGCCGGCTGCTCGACGCCGATCCGGTGGTAGACGAGCACACCGCCGCAGGATTCCGCCACCTGGTGTGGATTCTCGACGGCGGCACCGCGTTCGGCATCCACCAACACGAGCAACCCGCGCCCAACGAGCGCTTCAGCGAGTTCCGGGTCGGCCTGGACCATGTCGGCTTCAGCTGCGCCACTCGCGCTGACTTGGAGACCTGGATGGCCCGGCTCAATGAACTCGGCGTCCACCACGGCGGGATCGTCGACGCGCCGTACGGGTCGGGGCTGAGCTTTCGCGATCCGGACAACATCGCCCTCGAACTGTTCGCCCCGCCAAAAAGTGAGTGAGTTAAATGCGCGCTGTCGTCATCACCAAGCACGGTCCGCCGTCGGTGCTCAAAGTGCAGGACCGGCCCGACCCACCCCCGCCCGCAGCCGGCCAGGTGCGGGTTGTGGTGCGCGCAGCGGGAGTCAACTTCGCCGATCATCTCGCGCGCGTCGGGCTTTACCCCGACGCCCCCAAGGTGCCCAGCGTGGTCGGCTATGAGGTGGCCGGGATCGTCGAAGCGGTCGGCGAAGGCGTCGATCCCGCACGAGTGGGCCAGCGGGTGCTGGCGGGAACCCGGTTCGGCGGCTATGCCGAGATCGTCAACGCCGGCGCGAACGACACTGCCGCGCTTCCGGATTCGATGAGCTTCGAGCAGGGCGCCGCGGTCCCGGTCAACTACGCGACGGCGTGGGCGGCGCTGCACGGCTACGGCTCGCTTCAGGCGGGCGAGCGGGTGCTGGTGCATGCCGCCGCCGGCGGCGTCGGCATCGCGGCGGTGCAGCTGGCCAAGGCCGCGGGCGCGGTCGTGCACGGCACCGCGTCGCCGGGCAAACACGATCAGCTCGCGGCGCTCGGCGTCGACCAGGCCATCGACTACCGCCGTGGCGGCTGGTGGAAAAGCCTGAGCCCCTATGACATCGTGCTCGACGCCCTCGGCGGCACGTCACTGCGGCGGTCGATGAACTTGCTGCGTCCGGGCGGCCGAGTGGTCGCCTATGGCTTCTCGGCGATGCAGCAGGGCGAAAAGCGGTCGCTGCGCCGCGTGGCGCCGCAGGTGCTGGCGATGCTGCGCGGATTCAACCTGATCAAGCAGATGGACGAATCCAAAACCGTTATCGGACTCAACATGCTGCGGCTGTGGGACGACCGCGGAACCCTCGAACCATGGATCGGACCGTTGTCGACGGCATTGTCAGACGGCACGGCTGCGCCGATCGTGCATGCGGCGGTCCCGTTCGCCGATGCGCCGGAGGCGCACCGAATCCTCGCTGCGCGAGAGAACATTGGGAAGGTCGTGCTAGTTCCCTGACAGCACGGCGACTACCTCGTGCAAAGGGTGCGAGGTTGTCGACACTTCCCCGGCGTAGGGGTGTGCCAGCTGAAGGATGAGGGAGAGATTGGTGGCGACGATGACGGCGACGATCGCCACCATCGGGTAATGCAGAACCGGATTTTCTACCCCGTAGACGATCACGATCCCGAGGACCAGGGTGCTGGTCAGGAAGATGACCGCCCAGATCGACCACGGCAGTCCGGCGTCTTCGCGGGCGGTGAGCAGTCGCACGGTGCGTGCCTGGCTGATCTTGTCGAGGTTGTAAAACGACGTCGAGAGCAGAGTTTTCTGCGCGTCGGTCTTTGCGGCTATCCCGTCGTAGACCTTGTCGAGGCGGGCCAGGGCGGCGTCGGCATCTGTCGAATGACCATTCTCGGCTTGTGACCACTCGGCAATTGCGGCCTGTTCGTACTTCAGCAGACTCTGCCGAATGCGGTCTCGATCCGGTACCTCGAACACGACTGCGTCTCTTGCCATTTGCACCGCCGCTGCGCCTTCGGCCCGTGCGTTGGCGTCTGCGGCGTTGTTCTGGCCCCACAGCGAGTTGACGACGAATCCGATGAAGAACGCATAGAAGAACCCGATGAAGCCATACATGAATTTGGTTCCGTCGTTGTGCGCGTCGCCTTGGAGGAGTGGGAAACGCCGACGGACGTACCGCTGAATCGACGCCGCTCCGCCTGCGATGACCACGATGAGGCCGACAAGCATTGCCCCGGAAGGGATCTGGCTCACCATCCACGAACTCATCAGCGGCTCCCTAAACAGTTCGACGGCGAAGCGGATATACGTCGTTCGACTCTAGGTCGTGCTGGTCAACCGGCGCCGGCGAACGCGACGATCAGCCGGACGATCTATGGTTGAAACCGCCGTCGATGCAACGCCCCTGATCTGTGGGCACGGACGGTATCGAACCACCGATCGTGAGGATTGAATATCGTGACGCTGCGCGACGCCGTGCTGGGTGCGTGGGAACTCGTGTCGTTTGTTTCCCGCGATGCAGCCACCGACGAGGACCGTCATCCACTAGGTGGCGCGCCGCGCGGCCTCATCCTCTACACCGCCGACGGCCACATGTCGGCTCAGCTCGCTGACTCCGACTTGGGTGGTTTCATCTCCTACGGTGGACGCTTCTCGGTCGACGAGGAAACCTCAACGCTGCACCACGACGTCGCGATCTCGACGATGCCGGAGCTGTTGACGCAGAAGCTGTTTCGGCATGCCGACATCGACCGCGAGATCCTGACCCTGTCGGCAACCAGTACCGACGACGCAGGCGTGACGACGCACAGTCGGTTGCAGTGGAAGCGGTCAGCGCCGGCCTAACGGAGCTGAAGGCGTGAATACGACCGGCATCTTCTCCAGGCCGCTGACGAAGTTCGCCGGTCGCAGAGGCAGCGGTTCCGCTGAAGCCAGCCGCATGTCGGGAAGTCGCTGCAGCAACCGCTGATTCATCATCGACAGCTCCAGGCGCGCCAGCTGATTGCCGAGGCAGAAGTGGGTGCCGAAACCAAATGCCATGTGATTGTTGGGATATCGGTCGATCCGGAACTTCTCCGGGTCGCCGAACACCGTCTCGTCAAAGTTCGCCGATTCGAACAGCAGAATGATCTTTTCACCCTGCCGGAGCTGTGCGCCGTGGAACTCGGCGTCGGCGACCATCGTGCGGGCCATGTTCTTGACCGGCGCGGTCCAGCGCAGCATCTCTTCGATCGCGCCGGGCAGCAGCGTCAAGTCGTCCGCTAATCGCTGGTGCTGTGACGGCTCGCGCAGCAATTGCGCCGTGCCGCCGGACAATGTGTGGCGGGTGGTCTCGTCGCCACCGATCAGCAGCAGCAACACCTCGTTGATGATCTCGTGGTCAGCAAGCTTCTCGCCGTCCACCTCGGCGTGCACCAGCACGCTGATCAGATCGTCAGTGGGCTCTACTATGCGCGCAGCGATCATGCTCATCATGTAACCGGCGTAGGCGCCGAAAGCAGCTACGGTGACCTGCAAGTCGGCTTCGGCCATCGTGCTGCTCAGGAAGTTCATCATGTCGTCGGACCAGCGGAGGAACATCTCACGTTGCTCCGGGAGGACCCCGAGGATGTCGCCGATGACCGCCATCGGTAGGGGTGCGGCGATGTCCCGGACGAAGTCGCACTCGCCCCGTTCGCATACTGCATCGATCAGGGCATCGCAGAGCAGACCGATCGACTCTTCCCTGTCCTTGACCCGCTTGCGGGTGAAGCCTGCATTGACCAGTTTGCGGCGCAACAGATGGGTCGGATCGTCCATCGCGATCATCATCGGCGGCGCATCCTGATCCGGTCGGATACCGCCTGCGTTGGAGAACAATTCGGGTGCCCGCTCGGCGTCGATCACCGCCTGGTAGGTAGCCGCGGCGGCCAAGCCGTTGCGATCTCGAAAGACCGGCTCGTTCGCTCGCATCCATTTGTAGACCGACCGCGAGTCATCCGCGTAGAAAGCGCCGTCGGTCAGATCGACGTCTGGCCGACGGTCTGTCTGCGAATCGACAGTCGAGTGCACGTCATCTATCCGCATCGTCGAAGGTGATGACACCCCGAATATTGCGGCCCCCCAACATGTCCGAGTAGCCCTCGTTGATGTGGTCGAGGCTGTATCGGCGAGTCACCATGTCATCCAGGTTCAGCCTGCCGGACTTGTACATCGACAAGATCAGCGGGATGTCGTGCTGGGGGTTGCCACCGCCGAAGATGGTGCCTTGCAACCTTTTCTGCAGCAGCGCGAACAGCGACAGATTCAACGTCACATCGGTGTCCACGACGCTGCCCATCGCCGTAATGACGCAGGTCCCACCCTTCGACGTGGCGGACACGTATTTATCGAGATCCGCTCCGTCGATGCGGCCGACCGTGACGATCACCTTGCGAGCCATCCGGCCCGCAGTGATCCCGGCGATCGTCATCAGCGCGGTGTCGATGTCGGCGTAGGTATGTGTGGCACCGAATTTCAGCGCTTGATCGCGTTTCCATGCGACCGGATCGACAACAAAGATCCGGTGCGCACCACAGCTCACGGCACCGAGTACGGCTGCTGTGCCCACGCCGCCCAGGCCCACGACGACGACGTCGTCACCGGGCCTGACCTCGGCCGCGCGCGTCGCCGACCCGAAACCTGTTGTCACACCGCAGCTGACGAGCGCCGCGATGTCGAACGGTATGGCGGGGTCAATCTTCACCAGTGAGGTCTGGTGGACCACGATGTACGGCGCGAAGGTGCCCAGTAACGCGTACGGGTAGACATTCTGGCCCTTAACTTGAATTCGAAACGTCCCGTCGGAAACGGCCGTTCCGGCCATCAGACCCATGCCGAGGTCGCATAAATTGGTTTCACCCGCGCGGCAGGACGGGCAGAAGCCGCAGGATGGAATGAACGACGCTGCGACATGGTCACCCACGGAAAGTCCCTCGACACCGTCGCCGACCTCGACAACGATGCCGGCCCCTTCGTGACCACCGAGCATGGGGAACGCTGCCATCGGAATGTCGCCGCTGACGACATGGTGGTCGGAGTGACACAGTCCTGCGGCTTCCATGCGTACCTTCACCTCACCCCTGCGAGGCTCGCCGATGTCGATCTCCTCGACCGACCATGGCTGATTGAAGTCCCAGACCAGAGCGCCTTTGGTCTTCACCGACATGCCTCCTGTTTCGCAGTTCTCGAGATCTCGTGGCCTGCCGATCCAAAGCCGCCTGTATGCGTTTTCACCTGCATCGCAACAGGTTTGATCTAGGGCACCCATTGAGGTGCACGGGACGCGAGAGACCTCACCGGCGATCCCCAGCATTCTGGTTTGATTTACTGTTGCACCGACAGTAAATCAGCTCCGGGTGCGTCCCGCCCGCGAATGCCGTGATCGTCTTACGATCGCGCGTGCTTCGCCGGGCCGGCAGACGCTACTTACTCGCTCGCGCCCAGGAAATGCGGATTGGCGGCGGCTGTCGTCACACCGGTGCCGATCGGGCCGTGCACGTCGAACAGGCTGGCGCTCCCGGTCCCGATTCCGGCATCGCTGTAGTGGGTCAAAGCCGCCAGGCCGATGAAAGGGCCGTCGGGTAACCGGCACAGCGTCATCGTGTAGTCGGCGTTGATGAACCCAAGTCCCGCTTCGGAGAACCCGGTCAGGGATGCGGTGACGTCGACCGCCATGGCCGCGCACACAAAGGGCGTCGGTTCCTCGTCGTCGACCAACGCGTGGATATGCCGAACCCAGGCAAAGCGCGGGCCTGCCCACTGCCAGGGGTTGTCACCGTCGTCGGCGTCGCGACCATAAGGCTTGATGAAAAGCGGTGCTGAATCGTCGAATTGCGTGGGCTCCGCGGGCACCGGCGGCATGCAAATGTCCGTCGTCCACGGGAGCACCGCGGGCTGCGCGCTGCGGCGAAGGAAAAGCGTCGAGGCGCGGGCGACCAACTCGCCGCCCTGTGTCATGGTCGCGTCAATCGCCTGCATGCGTCGGCCGGTTCTGACCACGTTCGCTCGAACCTCGACAGGTTCAGCGGCCACCCGGCGCAGGATGTCGACCGTGAAGCGAGCCGGAACCAAGTCCGAATCGGCCCGCTTGCTCTCGACGCTTCGCGCCAACAGGCCACCCACCACATGCCCACCCAGGGTCGGGCCCCAACCGCCCTGGGCGATCTGGTTGGGAACGAAGCCGTCGTTGTCGGAAGTGAAGAAGGGCGTCGGCGCAGTAGCGGGCATTGCAACTTCTTCCTCGACGTTGGTGGGCGCGGACGGTATCGAACCGCCGACCGCTGGTGTGTAAAACAAGAGCTCTACCACTGAGCTACGCGCCCGTGCGGCGCCAAAGATACCGCCCACACCGCCTCGGGCCCAAAATTCAGGCCTTCAGCGCCTCCAGCGCCTCGGTCCAGACCCGCTGGTCGCGAGCCTCGCCGGGTTGTTTCATCTCGGCGAACCGGATCGTTCCCGCCCCGTCGACCAGGAATGTGCCGCGGTTGGCGACTCCGGCGTCGTCGTTGAAGACGCCGTAGGCCTGGCTGACCGCGCCGTGCGGCCAGAAGTCCGAGAGCACCGGGAACAGGAACCCGCTGTTGGCGGCCCACACCTTATGGGTGGGTGCCGGCCCAACCGAGATCGCCAACACAGCCGTGTCGTCGTTCTCGAAGTCGGGCAGGTGGTCGCGGATCTGGTCGAGCTCGCCCTGACAGATGCCGGTGAAGGCCAGCGGGAAGAACACCAGCAGCACGTTCTTGGCGCCTTCAACGGCTCTGAAGTCGCTGAGGCTGACCAGCTGTCGGTTCTGGTCGTGCAGCGTGAAGTCCGGGGCGGCAGAGCCGACCGTCAGCATCAGCGGCGAGCGGCGCGCGACTTCGGTTGCACCAACCGGCTCGCGCTCCAGTCGCCGAGGTTCACCGACGAGGTCGGCATCAACCCCGCGGTCGGCGCCGACTCGGCGATCTCAGCGGGCTGCACGTGACCCGGACGGCCCGTCTTGGGTGTAAGCACCCAGATCACGCCGTCGTCAGCCAACGGCGCGATGGCGTCCATCAGGGTGTCTACCAGGTCTCCGTCACCGTCACGCCACCACAGCAGCACGACGTCGATGACCTCATCGGTGTCTTCGTCGAGTAACTCACCGCCGCACGCATCCTCTACGT
>Ga0302326_10013187_pt1 | contig 17529 bp, 13 predicted proteins | sample Palsa_T0_3_FD_202264 | JGI IMG/M metagenome (GOLD analysis project Ga0302326, IMG submission 202264) | Peat permafrost microbial communities from Stordalen Mire near Abisko, Sweden - Palsa_T0_3 | ecosystem: Environmental > Terrestrial > Soil > Palsa > Peat permafrost | place: Sweden: Abisko... | reverse complement strand
GTCCGCCATCGACGCTCGGCAGAACCGCATCGATGACGGCACGCACCCTGCCCTCGACGATGGCCGCCGTGGCATCGCCTGCAGGTGCCGAGGGCTCGCGCTTCTTCGCGGGAGCCTTTGGCTTGGCCTTAGCCACGGCCTTCCCAGCGCAGAACGATGGTCGACAGCGGTGGCAACGTTAGCTTCACGGACTCGACGCGACCGTGAGAGCCCACGGGTACGGATTCGACCCCGCCCAAGTTGCCCCAGCCCGCGCCGCCATAGTCTCGCGCATCGGTATTGATGATCTCGCGCCAAAGCCCGCGCGCGGGTACGCCGACCAGAAAATTATCGCGCGGCAACGGCGTGAAATTGCATACCACCAAAAGCGGCGCGCCGCCGCTCGCCGGCTTACGAAGAAATGCGATGATGCTCATTTCCGCATTGCCGACATCCACCCATTCGAAGCCGGCAGGCGAGAAATCCACCTGATGCAACGCCGCTTCACGGCGATAGACGCGATTCAAATCGCCGATGAGACGCTTGACGCCGGCGTGTTCCGGCAGGCCGGACACCCACCACTCCAGTTCACCTTCGTGCGTCCATTCGCGGCGCTGTGCGAACTCTCCGCCCATGAAGAGCAGCTTTTTGCCGGGATGCGCCCACATGTAGCCATATAGTGCGCGTAGATTGGCGAACTTTTGCCAGTCGTCGCCCGGCATTTTGCCGATGAGCGAGCCCTTGCCGTAGACGACTTCGTCATGCGACAGCGGCAGCACGAAGTTTTCATTGAAGGCATAGATCAGCGAGAAAGTCAGTTCGCCATGGTGATACTTGCGGTAGACCGGATCCTCTTTCATATAGGCGAGGGTGTCGTGCATCCAGCCCATGTTCCATTTCAAGCCAAAGCCGAGGCCGCCTACGTCCGTCGGTCTCGACACCATGGGCCACGCGGTCGACTCCTCCGCAATCATGGTCGTATCTGGATAGTCCCGATACACGGCTTGATTCAGAATGCGCAAGAAATCGATCGCCCGGAGATTCTCGCGCCCCCCGAACTCGTTGGGGATCCATTCGCCCTCCTTGCGCGCATAGTCCAAATACAACATGGAGGCGACAGCGTCCACGCGCAGCCCGTCGATGTGATATTTCTCGAACCAGAAGAGCGCCGAGGAAACCAGGAAGCTGCGCACCTCATTGCGGCCGAAATTGAAAATCGCCGAATTCCACTCGGGATGAAATCCCTGGCGCGGATCCGCGTGCTCATAAAGATGCGTGCCATCGAAATACATCAAGCCGTGTTGATCGGTCGGAAAATGCGATGGCACCCAGTCGAGAATGACGCCGATTCCGTGGGCGTGCAGATGGTCCACGAAGTACATCAAATCCTGCGGCGTGCCGTAGCGCGCAGTCGGCGCGAAATATCCGGTGGTTTGATATCCCCAAGAACCATAGAAGGGGTGCTCGGTAATCGGCATGAGTTCAACATGCGTAAATCCGGTTTCATTGAGATACTCGGCCAAGGCATGCGCCAATTCCCGATAGTTGAGAAAGTTGCCGTCCTTGCGGCGCCAGGAACCGGCATGCATCTCATAGATGGACATCGGCGCGTCCAGGCCGTTTCGCGCGCCGCGCGATGACATCCAGCTCTGATCGTTCCAGGTGTAATCCAAGTTCCACACGCGCGATGCCGTCGCGGGAGGCAGCTCGCAGAACGTAGCAAACGGGTCCGCTTTTTCGACCTGGTAGCCGCCCACATGAGAAGTAATCCGGTACTTGTAGACCTGGCCGTGCTGTATCCCCGGCACGGTTCCTTCCCAGATTCCGGAGTGATCGCTGCGCGGCGCCAGCTTGTGGCTGTCCGGATTCCAGCCGTTCCAATCCCCGATCACCGAAACGTCGGAAGCATTGGGGGCCCACACGGCGAAGCGCACGCCGCTGCCGTCAGCGGTCATATGCGAACCCAGCTCCGTATACAGCCGACCGTGCGTGCCTTCGCGGAACAAATAAATATCTTGATCGGTCAGCACGAATGCCGGCTCTCTTGATGCAGCATATTCACCTCTGTGTCGCTACGCTGAACAAGGCGCCGCGAAAAGCAGCGTAGGCGCTGCTCCGACGGATTAATGTCATCGCCCGACCCCTTAAGCATGTAGGACTTTGCTGGCCATACAAACCTTGAGGGCCGTGCGGGCATTTAAGGGCGCGCTTCCTGCACCAATCGATACCCGACGGCGGTTTCGGTCAAGATGTGCTTGGGCTGCGCCGGATCGTCCTCGAGTTTTTGCCGCAAATGTCCCATGTATACACGCACGTAGTGGCCGTCCTCGGAATGCGCGGGTCCCCACACCTCGCGCAAGATCTGTCGGTGTGTGAGCACTTTGCCGGCATTCGCGATCAACAGGCTGAGCAGACGAAACTCTATGGGGGTCAGGTGAATCGACGCGTCGGCCTTGTGCACGGTGCGCAGATTCAGATCGATCTTGACGTCGCCGAAGGAGAACACCGCACCCCCGTCGGCGCCGGCTTCGAGACGCCGCCGTGAGGTAGCGCGGACGCGGGCAAGCAGTTCCCCGACGCCGAAGGGTTTGGTGAGGTAGTCGTCCGCGCCGGCGTCCAACGCAGCGATCTTGTCCTGCTCGTCGACCCTCGCCGACAGAACGATGACAGGCACTTTCGACCAGCCGCGAAAGTCGTGCAGAAATTCAACGCCATCTCCATCCGGCAGTCCCAGGTCGAGAATGATGAGATCCGGCCTGCGCGTTCGCGCATCGGTCAAACCCTGGCGCCTCGTTTCGGCCTCGTGGACGCTCCATCCCTCCGCCTCCAAAGCGGTGCGCACAAAGCGCCGGATTTGCGGCTCATCCTCGATGAGAATCGCGACGGGCAGCGGCTCAGCCATGGGTGGCCTGTGCTTCGGGTTCCAGGGCAGGCGGCGGCGTGCCCAGCGGCAGCGTAAACGTAAAAATCGCGCCGCCGCCCGGGCGTTGCGCAGCGCTGATCCTGCCCTGATGAGATTCGATGATGGCCCGACAGATGGAGAGTCCCAGCCCCACGCCCGGCGTGGATGACTCGCGCTCGCCGCGAGTGAATTTTTGAAATACCGCCTCCTCCAGTCCGGCGGGCAGTCCCGGACCGTTGTCCGCGACCGATACGCTGAGTTGATCGCCATTTACGTGCGCAGACAAGGTCACGGTACTGCCCGGCGGGGTGTACTTCGAGACATTTTCAAGCAGGTTCACCAGCACGCGTTCGATCAACACGGCGTCTATTTTGACCAAGGGCAAATCGCGGGGAAGCTGCACCACAACCGAATGCCGTTGCAGCATGCCGCGCGCCGCCTCGAGCGCCGCACCCACCACTTCCTCTAGTGGCTGCCACTGCAAATTCAGCGTCACCTCGCCGCTCTCGATGCGCGCCATGTCCAGCAGATTGCTGACCATGGTGCTCATGCGGCGCGCCTCATCCTGGATCGCCTCCGCGGTCTCCTGCTGCACATTCGATAATTTGGGCGCGGTGAGCGCCAAGGATTCAGCCAATCCCACCAACACGGTCAAAGGTGTGCGTAAATCATGCGACAGTGCGGCCAGCAGCGAATTGCGCAGCCGCTCGGATTCCATTTTGAGCAGCGCATCCTGTGCAATGCCCACGTAATGGACACGTTCAAGTGCAATCGCAATCAGCGCGGCGAAGGTGTCGAGCAATTGCCTTTGTTCCGGAATTCGCAGCATGCGCCGATTGTGCGCCTTCACCGCCAACACGCCGCGCGCCTTCGTCGGCGCCCGCAGTGGAATGTACAGCACGTCGCTGCCGGGCAAGGTGTCGGTGCCGAAACCCGCGGGCTGGCCCCGATCGAAGGCCCACTGGGCGGTGCCGATTTCAACCGGCAGTCCCACATCGGCATTCGATGTGGTCGCGATCAATCGGTCGCCGGCGCCGGGCAGCAGCAGCGCCGCATTCGCCCGAAATGTGCGCCGAATGGATTCAGCACTGATTTTCACCACTTGTTCGACCTGCACAGCGCCGGACAGGTCGCGCGCGAATTCGTACAGCGAGCCGGCACGCTCCTCGCGATGCGCGGCCACGCGCGCCTGGAAGCGCAGGCCCGCTGTGAGTTGGCCGGTGATCAGGCCCACGGCCAACATGATGCAAAATGTCAGCAAGTACTGCACATCGCTCACCGCGAACGAGAAACGCGGCGGCACGAAGAAAAAGTCGAAGGCGCATACGTTCAGGACAGCGGCCAGGGCGGCCGGCCCTCTTCCAAGCCGCACCCCCACCAGTACCACGGCCAAAATGAATATCGCGACGATGTTGGAGCGATCGAAATGTGCCGCCAACGGCGTCGATATCAGAGTCACGCCGATACAAGTAATCGCGGCCCATACATAGCGCAGACGCTTGGCCTTGCGCCGCTCGGTCGACTCCAGATCGGCGGCGCGCAGCAAGGGCGCAGTCTCGCGGCCGTTTTCCTTGGCGGAATTTTCCGCGCGGCCGATTTCAATCAAATCGATGTCGGGCGCCAGCAGCGCCAGTTTCTGGCCGCTGGATCGCTGCCAAGGCCACAAGCGCCTGATGGGGTCGCGCCCAATGACGAGCTTGGACAAATTGTTTTTTCGCGCATAGGCAATGATGCTCTCAGCGATCTGCGCGCTCGCGATGACGGCCGTGGTCGCACCCAATTGCTGCGCCAAATTCAAGTTCGCGAGGATTTTCTCCCGCTTCGCGGGCGCCAAACGCTGCAGACCCGGCGTTTCAACATAGATGGCGTGCCACTCGGTATTCAACTGGCCGGCCAGGCGTGCCGCGGCGCGAACCACGCGCTCCGCAGCCGCATCAGGCCCGACGCAGGTCAACAGTGCCGTGGCGGTTTTCCAAACCGATTCGATCGACTGATCGACGCGATAGGCTTGGACGTCGCCCTCGATCCGATCCGCGGTGCGTCGCAGAGCGAGCTCCCGCAAAGCCATCAAATTGCCCTTGCGGAAGAAATTCCGCGCGGCTTGCTCGGCTTGCTGCGCGACGTACACCTTTCCGGCCTTCAGTCGCGCCAGCAGCTCATCCGCGGGGATATCGACCAGCACGACCTCATCGGCGGCGTCGAACACCTTGTCGGGAACGGTCTCCCAGACGCGTACGTTGGTAATTCCCCCAACCACATCATTGAGGCTTTCCAGATGCTGCACGTTCAGCGTGCTGAATACGTCGATGCCCGCCGCCAGCAGTTCATCGACATCCTGCCAACGCTTTGGGTGCCGTGTTCCCGTTACATTGGAGTGCGCCAGCTCGTCCATCAAAATCAACTGTGGGTGCCGTGCCAGCGCTGCGTCCAAGTCGAACTCAGCGAGCGTGTTTCCGCGATACTCAATGAATTTGGGCGGCAAAACTTCCAAGCCCTCGAGCAGCGCGGCGGTCTCCGCACGGCCGTGGGTTTCAACGACGCCGACCAGAACGGACCGGCCCTCGCTCGCCAGCTTCCGCGCCGCGATCAACATCGCGTAAGTTTTGCCCACTCCGGCCGATGAGCCGAAATAAATCCGAAGCTTGCCGCGCCGCGCCGCAAGTTCCTGCCGGTTGACTTTCGCGAGCAGCAGGTCCGGATCTGGGCGTTGATCGGTCGGTGTTGCCATCAACGCTATTCTGCGCGATTTACCGCTCGATTTACCGCCCTTCGGGGGTCTGGCCGTTTAAAATTTGACCATGACGCCGGCGCCGACGACAACCTCACGCGTGCGCAGGTCCGGAAACCAATCACCCGCACTGCAGTTACCGGTGTTGGGATCCGTGCCGCCTCCGACGCAGCTCGACGGCGATCCGTTGTTGCCCCCAGGAGGCGTCACGCCGCCCGAACCCGACCAGTAGGGCACGCTTGAATGCCGAAACGTTGCTTCAGTCCACCAGGTAATCCAATCCTTGGGCATGTACTGCAGGTTGAGCTGCGTGTCCCATTGATAGAGCTTTTGTCCGGGCTGCTGCGTGAAGTATGGCGAACCGCTTGCGGCAGTTGCGCCATTGATGGGCGGCGTGAGCGCAAGGTAGCGGCCCGGATTGTTCATGAAGCCGCCGCCAATCGTCACCGCATACAGGTCGCTGCTGAACCACGTACGATCGTAGAGCATCATTCCAAAGAAATTGTCCTTATTCGGGCCGCCCGTACAATTGATGCCGCCGCCGTACTGACAGCCAATATCGACGGTGTAGCTGAACGCCATCTTCGACACGCCGGCACCGCCGCCGCCGTGCGCGTCGTAATATTTCACTTCGATACTGTCGTCTTCATGGATGCGCTTCACCTTTGAGTAGTCGATCGGCGGCCCTGCTCCCACGAAGGACCCGGCCGGGGCATTGGGAGCGCCGCCATTTTGCGGCTGGCACAGCGTGTCGGTGGTTCCGCGAGCGGCATTGCCGGAAGCCTGGCAGTCCAAATTGTCTTGACCGATGGAGTAGCTGTTGAAGACCAACTTGAGTGAGTCATTCGGGATCCACAGAATCTGTCCGCCGAATCCCGGCTTGGAATTGAACTTGGCATAGGATTGCCAGCCATTGATGAGCCAGGGCTCGATTTTCAAATTCTGCGTCGGCCACCACTGGACACGAAGACCGTTGAAGAACCAGGGCGTGTTGGACGACACGAACGAAGGCTGATACGTCCAGTTATCATAATTGTAGTAGCTGAACAGGCCGATGTACGAGACGAAGACGCCCGCATCGACGTTCAGGCCGTGATTGACATCGAAGTGATACCCGGCATTCGCTTCCGAGAAGTATCGGTATGCATCGTCCAGGTCCCATTGACCGACAGCGGAACTCGCGTCATTGCGCGGCGTGGTGGTGGCGAACATGCCGAACATCGACAGAAAACGCGCGTGCACATTGTCCCAGTGGAAATCACCGCCCAAGCTCACCTGTTCGATCTGAAATTCTCCCGAGCGGAACTCCTCGGTGGATCCCACGATGGTGTGATCTATCGGGTGATTCAGGTCTTGCAGATAATTGACGTCCAGGCGGATTTCGGGGGTGAAGAACTTCGTATCGAAGACCGGCGCCTTTTCGCGCGAGGTGCCGTTCATCCACCCAACGTAACCAACCTGGGCCCAGGGGGTCTTGGTGTCTACTGCGGGGCCGGCGTCCGGTGCTTGAAGGGCCTCGGGCACGGTCGCCGCCGTCGCGGCTGCGGCTGTCGTAGCTGCGGCCGTCGCGGCCGGGGCCGGCGGCGCGGCGGATGGCGAGGCTGGGGTCTGCGCAGGCAGTACCGGCGCAGTAGTGAGTGCCGCCACGGCGGAGTTGGGAATGGACATCAACACGTCGTGTCGAGTAGCCCTGCTCGGTACGACTTGCAAGGATGGCACCGAGACTTCTGGATAGCCTTCGACTTGTAATGAAAGAGACCACGTACCCGGCGGAAGATCAGCAAAAGAGTAGACGCCGTCGCTACCGGACAGCGTTGCGCGAATGGCTCCGCCGCCGGCTCGAACCGCCGTGATGGTCGCGCCCGGCACCGGAACCTTGCCCGAATTCCTGACGACACCCACGATCGCTCCGGGCAATTGCGCCTGCGGCGCGGCGGGTTCCGCGGCATGAACGATCGGCGACAGGATCCCGATGGCCGCAACCGACAGCAAAAGGTGTTTGAAACCGGATTTAATTTTCATCGATGTATCCTCAACTTTCTTCAGCGATCCCACGCGCGGTCAGTGCAACCGGTCGAGCGCGAGATTCAATTCGAGCACGTTGATCCTTCGCTCCCCGATGAAGCCCCAGAGTCGCTCGCGCTCGTGCGACTTGATCAGCGCCTCAACCTGCGCGAGTTCAAGATGCCTTGCGCGAGCCACGCGAGCGGCTTGATACTCCGCCGCCGCCGGACTCACCTCAGGATCGAGACCGCTCGCAGATGCGGTCACGAGATCGACAGGTATTGGCTGTTGGTTGTCCGGGTCAGCATCGTGCAGTGCCTTGGCATTCGCTTTCACCGCGTCGAGCAGTGCGGGATTGAGCGGCCCCAAGTTCGAGGCGGTCGAGGCCAAGCCGTTGTAGGGCTGAGGAGTGGTGGCGGATGGACGCCCCCAGAAATATTTCGGATCGGAAAAGTTCTGGCCGATCAACTTCGATCCGATGAGCTTGCCGTCTCGATAAATCAAACTGCCCGCGGCTTGATGCGGGAACGCCGCTCTCGCCGCGCCTGCGATGACCAATGGATACACAATCCCGAGCAGCAGGGTCATCAGCGCAAGGAGACTGACCGCGGGGCGAATGAGTTTCAGGAACATCTCTCTCTCCTCAAGCCCAGCCGCCTGCCACCAGGATCATGTCGATGAGTTTGATACCCGGAAACGGTACGATGATGCCGCCCAGCCCATAGACGAGCAGATTGCGCCGCAGTAGAGGACCGGCGCCGAGCGGCCGATATTTCACGCCCTTTATGGCGAGCGGAATGAGCGCGACAATGATCAATGCATTGAAAATCACCGCCGACAGAATCGCGGAGTTGGGTGTCGCGAGATGCATGATATTGAGCGCACCCAATTCGGGGTACGTCATTGCGAAGGCAGCCGGGATGATTGCGAAGTACTTGGCAACGTCATTGGCAATCGAGAATGTCGTCAAGGCGCCGCGGGTCATCAACATTTGCTTGCCGGTCTCGACAATCTCGATGAGCTTGGTCGGATTCGAATCGAGGTCGACCATGTTGCCCGCTTCCTTGGCCGCCTGCGTGCCGGTGTTCATCGCCACGGCAACATCCGATTGCGCGAGCGCCGGCGCATCGTTTGTGCCATCACCGGTCATCGCGACGAGGCGCCCCTGCGCTTGATGCTCGCGAATCAGTTTGAGTTTTGCTTCCGGCGTCGCTTCGGCGAGAAAGTCGTCAACGCCCGACTCGGCGGCGATAGCCGCTGCCGTGAGGCGATTGTCGCCGGTGATCATGATGGTCTTGATGCCCATGTGCCGCAGGTCGGCGAAGCGCTCCTTGATGCCGCCCTTGACGATGTCCTTCAGTTCGATAACTCCGAGCACACGACCGCCATCGGCGACGACCAGCGGAGTACTGCCTTGCCGCGCGATCCGCTGCACCGCCTCTTCCACTTGAAGGGGAGTTTTCTTGCCGAGCGCTTCGATATATTTAATGATCGTGTTCGGCGCGCCCTTGCGGATCTTGCGCTCGCCAATGTCGACGCCGCTCATTCGCGTGTGTGCCGAAAACGGCACGAAGCTCGCGCCGAGCGCTCCCAGATCTCGCTCACGCAAGTTGAATCGCTGTTTGGCGAGAATGACGATGCTGCGACCTTCCGGTGTCTCATCGGCGAGCGAGGCAAGTTGCGCTGTGTCCGCCAATTCCTGCTCGGTCACGCCGGGTGCCGGTAGAAACGCAGTTGCCTGTCGATTGCCGAGCGTGATGGTGCCGGTCTTATCGAGCAGCAGCACGTCGACATCGCCCGCGGCTTCCACGGCGCGGCCGGAGGTAGCGATGACGTTTGCCTGCATCATGCGGCTCATCCCGGCGACACCGATTGCCGACAGAAGGCCGCCTATCGTGGTGGGGATGAGGCACACCAGCAGCGCCACCAGCGCGGTTATGGTGATCGGACTGCCGACCTTGCTGACGTCAACGGCGAACAGCGAGAACGGCAGGAGCGTGACGATTACAATGAGAAAAACGAGCGTCAACGCCACCAGCAAAATGGTCAGGGCAATCTCATTGGGAGTTTTCTGCCGCTTTGCGGCTTCCACCATCGAGATCATTCGATCGAGAAAGGTTTCCCCGGGGTTGACCGTCACCCGCACCACCAGCCAATCCGATAGCACGCGCGTGCCTCCGGTGACGGATGCGAAATCGCCGCCCGATTCGCGAATGACCGGCGCCGATTCGCCCGTGATGGCGCTCTCATCGACTGAGGCAACGCCTTCGATGACCTCGCCGTCGGCCGGAATGGTGTCATGCGTCTCCACCAGCACAACGTCGCCCTTTCTCAAATCCTCTGCTTTGACCGCCGTCGTCTGCCGTGCACCGGGGCTGTTCTGGATCACGCGCTTGGCCATGACGGTTTGACGCATGTTGCGCAGTGCGGAGGCCTGCGCACGGCTGCGGCCCTCGGCGAGCGCTTCGGCAAAGTTGGCGAAAATAACGGTGAATAGCAGCCAAATGGTGATGGCCAAGATGAAGCCCGCCGGCGCCTCTCCGTGCCCGGCCAGCGCCTGGCCATAGAGGATGGCCGTCACAACGGTGCCCAGATAGACCACGAACATCACGGGGTTGCGCCACTGAACGCGCGGATCGAGCTTTTTGAAAGACTCGAGGAGCGCGGGGCCAATGAGTTTGCGATCGAACAGCGACAGCGATTGGCGAGACATACGGAACTCGTTACTTGGCGGCGGCGAGCATGAAATGCTCGACCACCGGTCCCAGCGCCAGCGCCGGAACATAGGTTAGGACACCGATCAACAGAATCGAACCAATGAGAAGAGTCACGAACAACGGTCCATGCGTCGGCATCGTGCCATCCGTGACCGGCACTCTCTTCTTCGCCGCGAGCGACCCGGCGATCGCCAGCGCGGCCATGATCGGCCAGAAACGCCCGATGAACATCGCCAGGGCCGTGGCTACGTTGTAGAAAACCGTGCTCGCGGTAAGCCCGCCGAATGAACTACCGTTGTTGTTGGCGGCGGAGGTGAACGCATACAGAATCTCGCTGAAGCCGTGAGCCCCGGGATTGCCGACGCCGGCTTTCCCCGCGACGGTCATAACCGCAACCGCAGTACCGATGAGCACGGCAAACGGGGTGGTGAGAATAAAGATGGAGGCCATCTTCATCTCGAAAGCCTCGATCTTCTTGCCTAGATACTCAGGCGTCCTGCCGATCATCAATCCGGCAATGAACACGCCCAAAATAGCGAATATCAAGATCGAGTACACGCCCGTGCCAACCCCGCCCGGCGCGACCTCCCCGAGCTGCATGAGGAACATTGGCACGAAGCCACCCATCGGCATCATCGAGTCGTGACTCGTGTTCACCGCACCGGTGGAAGTCCCGGTCGCGGCCGCCGCAAAGATCGAAGAGGCCCCGATACCGAAGCGCGTCTCCTTGCCCTCCATGTTGCCGCCCGCCTGCAGAGCGCTCGCAACCTGGTCAATGCCCTGCTTCGCTATCAAGGGGTTGCCGAGTTGTTCGCTGTGGAACGCAAGAATCACCAGCGGCACGAACAGGATCAGCATGGCGGCCAGGATCACCCAGCCCTGGCGGGTATCGCCGACCATTTTGCCGAACGTGTAAGTGAGGGCAAACGGAATCAAGAGAATCGCGAACATCTCCAGCAAATTCGTCAAGGGCGACGGATTCTCATAGGGATGAGCGGAATTTGCGTTATAGAAGCCTCCGCCGTTGGTGCCCAGTTCCTTGATGGCCTCTTGCGAGGCGATCGGTCCCATGGGCAGCGTCTGTATCTGCGTCGTCGCCGTCTCGGTCACGGCGTTGCCCGCCGCATCCTTGATGGGATTGCCGGCAGCGTCGGTCTTCGGAATCTGATAGGTGATTTTTTCGACGGTGGTCGCGTCCTGGTAGCCGGCGAAATTCTGGATGACGCCTTGGCTCGCAAGCACCAGCGCGAGCATCGCGGAGAGCGGCAGCAAGATGTAGAGAGTGCAGCGGGTCACATCGACCCAGAAGTTGCCGATTGCGTTAACGGTATGGCGTGCAAAACCACGAATCAAAGCGATTGCGACCGCGATGCCCGTCGCCGCGGACAAGAAATTTTGCACGGCGAGTCCCGCCATTTGCACCAGATAACCCATGGTCGACTCGCCGGAATATCCCTGCCAGTTGGTGTTGGTAATGAAGCTCACGGCCGTGTTGAATGACGAATCCGGGCTGACCGCCGCGAACTTTTGCGGATTGAGCGGCAGAAGCAGCTGCAGTCGCTGCAACCCGTAGACAACCAGCGCGCCCAGCACATTGAAAAGCAGCAAGGCAACCGCGTACTTGGTCCAGGGCATCTCCTCGCCGGGATCGATCCCACAGAGGCGATAGAGGAATCCTTCGGCGCGTCCGCCAACGCGAGTCGCAAAGTTTGGCCGCCCCTGCATGACATCGGCCATGTAACTGCCGAGTGGCCTGACGCAAAGCATGACAACGGCGAGGAACGCCACCAGCGTCACGCCGAACATCGTGCTGGCATCCATCAGAATCGCTCCGCGCGCAGCAGTGCGTACAGCAGGTAGCCGAACAAGAACAGCGCCAGCAGCGCTCCAAGCCCATACATCACGGTCATGGCGTCTTTCCCAGGCGGTTTAACACCAGCACGAGACCGTGCGTAGTCAAATACAGACCGACGAGAATCAGCATGTAAATAGCGTCCATTGGAATCAACCCGCGACCTGGTGAGCCGACAATGCTAGTGCCGCGGGTATAAAGTTCTTGTAGATTTTTGCGTTTTTGCCACTGGCATTGCCGGCCGGGCCCGGCTTTGTACACTTTATTTACATGACGGCAGGTAACCTGCCCGCTCATGAAGATGCACGCCTCAATGCTTCTCGCGCGACAGCTGAGCCTGACTCTGCTGATCATCGTGCTCGCGGAACACGGACATTTGCAGGTCGATCAATCCGGCGTGCACTCTGGCTCAACGGGACTGACGCGCCTGGAGCGTGATCTCTCCCGGCGCGGGATTGCCGCGCCTTGCACTGAGATTCGTGCAAAAATGTGCTGATCCGTACCGGAGATCAGCATGACGAGCACTGCAGCGACCGAATCCATTTTGGAACCGGATCTGCCCATCATTGATCCGCATCATCACCTATGGGATTGGCCGGCCGCGGTGTTGGCCGCCCGACCCGGGCCCGAACACAGCTTCACCACGGTGGTGCGCCGTGCGGCGCGCTATTTGCTGCCTGAACTCCTCGCCGACCTCAATACGGGACACAACATTCGCGCCACGGTTTTCGTTCAATGCGGCGCCATGTACCGGGCCGACGGACCCGAAGCGTTCAAGCCCATCGGCGAGACGGAATTCGTGAATGGCGTGGCGGCAATGTGCGCGAGCGGCACCTATGGCCCGATTCGGGCATGCGCTGGGATCGTTGGGCACGTTGATCTGACCGCCGGCGCGGTCGTGAGCGAGGTGCTGGAAGCACATCTAAAAACCGCGGGCGAGCGCTTCCGCGGCATTCGTCATAGTGCCTCTTACGACGCGGATTCACAGGTGCTCGGACCGCTGGTGCGTGTCGGGCCTGGATTGTTCGCACAAAAGGACTTCCGCGAAGGCTACGCGCGGCTGGGCAAATTCAATCTGTCGTTCGATGCGTGGTTGCTGGAACCGCAGCTGCCCGAATTGATCGATCTCGCCCGAGCCTTTCCCGGCACGCCCGTGATTCTCGATCATGTCGGCACGCCGCTGGGAATTGCCGGCTATCAAGGCAAGCGCGAGGCGCGGTTTGCGATCTGGCGCGACAACATCGCCAAGCTTGCGGCGCTGCCGAACGTGTGCGTCAAGCTCGGCGGCCTCGCCATGGCCTTTTGCAATTTTCCATCCTTCTTGCAGTCGCCCGCCGCCACCTCAACCCAGCTTGCGGCCGAATGGCGGCCCTATATTGAAACGTGCATCGAATTATTCGGCGCGAATCGCTGCATGTTCGAAAGCAATTTCCCCGTGGACATGGGCAGCTGCACTTATCCTGTGCTGTGGAACGCATTCAAAATCCTGGCCAAGAAATATTCGGCGGATGAGAAAACTGCGCTGTTCAGCGGCACCGCGCGGCACGTCTATCGGCTGAAAATCTAGACCTCGCCATGCACGTCATCAAATCGGATTCAAGCCTTTCCAAGGCCGGCCTGTACCGCGAGATCGGCGTGCAACTGTCAGGACTTTTCTCCGGCGAGCGCAACGGCCTGGCCAACACCGCGAACATGTGCGCCCTGCTGTATCAATTGCTGCCCGATGTGAATTGGGTTGGATTCTACTTTCTGCAGGGCCGCGAGCTGGTACTGGGGCCGTTCCAAGGCAAAGTAGCCTGCGTGCGCATACCGCTGGGCCGAGGCGTCTGCGGCACCGCCGCCGCACGCAGGGAAATTTTAGTGGTGCCCGATGTGAATCAATTTCCCGGACACATCGCCTGCGACGCGGCGTCGCGTTCCGAGATCGTCCTTCCCCTGGTGCACGCAGGGCGGCTGCTGGGCGTGCTGGATCTCGACAGCCCAATCCTATCGCGGTTCGACCACGAGGATAGGGAGGGGCTGCAAGCGGCGGCGAATTTGCTATTGCAGTCCTCTGAACTCGATAAGTTGTCCGACGAGGCCATTCCACTATAATCGTGGGCCCGCGCTTTAAATTTTAAGGTTCGGCGTCCAAAGAATCGGGGGTGATCGGCACAATGAACGTAACATCGCGCGCAGCGCTGCTCTTTTGTACGGCTTTTGCATTATCCGGGGCCTTGGCCGCCGGGATCTCGGCCGCCGAGACCTTCCCGTCGACTTATCAAGTGCCGGTCAATGCACCGGTGCTGATCCAGGGCGCGACCGTCCTCACCGGCACCGGTGAACGTCTCGAGGGCGCGGATGTATTGATCAGCAACGGTAAAATCCAATCGATTGGCACAGGCCTGACGGCCCCGGCGGACGCGCGCATCATCGATGCACATGGCAAATGGGTAACGCCAGGCATCATCGATATCCATTCGCACTTGGGCGTTTACGCAAGTCCCGCCGTGAAAGGCTTGGATGACGGCAATGAGGCGACCAGTCCGGTGACCGCCAATGTTTGGGCGGAACATTCCGTCTGGCCGCAGGATCCGGGATTCGAGACAGCGCTCGAAGGCGGCGTCACGACCCTGCAGATTCTTCCCGGCTCGGCGAATCTCATCGGCGGCCGTTCGGTGGTCCTCAAGAATGTGCAGGCTGTGACCTACCAAGCCATGAAGTTTCCCGGCGCCGCCTACGGTCTCAAAATGGCCTGCGGCGAGAATCCGAAACGCGTCTACGGCGGAAGAAACCAGACGCCCTCAACCCGCATGGGCAATGTCGCTGGATACCGCCAGGCCTTTGCCGATGCGCAGGATTATCAACAACAGTGGGACAAGTATCATCGCGAACTGGCGGCGTATAACAAGAAAAAGGCCGAGCAGCCGGATGGCGCCGCCAAGAAATCCAAGGACAAGGATGCCGCGACGGACAAGGAGCCGATGCCGCCGAGCCCTCCCAAGCGCGATCTAAAGCTTGAGACCCTGGCTGAAGTGCTGAAGGGCAATATTCTCGTGCACATGCACTGCTATCGTTCCGATGAAATGGCGACGATGCTCGATGTGGCCGACGAATTTGGCTTCAAGATCACCGCATTTCATCATGCCGTGGAGGCTTACAAGATCGCCGATCGTCTCGCCGACAAAAACGTGTGTGCCGCGATGTGGGCGGATTGGTGGGGCTTCAAAATGGAGGCCTATGACGGGATTCAGGAAAATCTCGCCATCGTCGACTTTCCCGAGCACAGTTGCGCCATCGTGCACTCGGACTCCGGCGATGGCATTCAGCGCCTGAACCAGGAAGCGGCCAAGGCGATGGCGCACGGCGCGCGCGTCGGATTAACGGTCCCTCCTGAACGCGCAATCCGCTGGCTAACCCTCAATCCAGCGAAATCCCTCGGACTGGACAATCGCATCGGCACGCTCGAGGCCGGCAAGGGAGCCGATGTCGTCATTTGGAACGGCAATCCCTTCAGCGTTTATGCGCTCGCTGAACAAGTGTTCATCGACGGCGCGCTCACCTTTGATCGCGCGCATCCTCAGAGCCCTCCGCGATCCGATTTCCTCTTGGGCAGGCACATCGCGGAGTCGCCACTATGAAGTCTCTCCATCTTGTTGTCTTGGCTGCAAGCGTAATCGGCGCCCAGTGCGCGACGGCTCAGGAATTCATCATCCGCGGTGCGACCGTACACACCGCGTCCGCAAAGGGGACGCTCAAGAACACCGATGTCTTGGTTCGCGGCGGAGTCATTGTCGCAATCGGCTCGGAGGCAGCAGCGCCGAACGCAACCGTCATCGATGCCAAAGGCAAGGAGCTTACGCCCGGCCTGTTCGGCGGGCTGACTGACATCGGTATTGAGGAGATTGGGGGAGAATCTCAAACCGTCGATGCGACTCTGAACCAAAAATCGCCGGCGTGGGAGCAGCAGTGGCGTCCGGAACTCGACGTCACCGTCGCCTTCAACCCGCGTTCCTTTGTCGTCCCCGTGACACGCGTGGAGGGTGTGACATGGACGGTCCTGGCACCAAACGCAGGAGACAACATAATTGCCGGCCAGGGCTCGGCGGTCACACTCGATGGGCGATATGATGCCGCTCTGCCGGGCAGCCGTTCGCTGTTCGTGCAAATGGGCAGCGCCGGCGCAAGATTAGCCGGGGGAACGCGCGCCGCCGAGTACATGCTGCTTGAGCAGGCCATTCACGAAGCCCATGCGCAGGGCCCAATCGGCGAAGGGGCATTGCTGCATCCCGCCGGCCGCGAGGCGCTGAACCGCTATCTCATGGGCGGGCGGATCGTCTTTCAGGTCGACCGCGCTTCCGACATCCGTGAAGTCGTGTCATTCGCCGAGCGTGCGGGCGTCAAGCCCGTCATTCTCGGCGGCGACGAAGCATGGCTGGTCGCGAAGGACCTCGCGAAGGCCAACGTTCCCGTGATTCTCAATCCGCTCAACGATCTTCCGCTTGATTTCGATCGTCTCGCCTCCTCGCTTGAAAACGCCGCGCGGCTGCAGCGCGGGGGCGTGCGCATTGCCTTCTCGAGCGGCGATACGCCGCAAGCACGGCTCGTGCGCCAACTCGCCGGCAATGCCGTTGCTCATGGATTGCCCTGGGAATCGGCACTTGAAGCGATTACCTCGGCGCCCGCGGATATCTTTGGAGTGGGCGCAACGCATGGACGTATCGCCGTGGGGCAGGCCGCGGACCTGGTGCTGTGGAGCGGCGATCCGCTGGAGCTCTCGACGCTCGCGGAGCAAGTGTGGATTGCTGGCCGGCCGATTGAGATGAAATCCCGTCAGACCGAACTGCGCGATCGGTATGTCGAAAAAGTCAAAGCCCATCAGGCGCGCTGACCAACTTGCCTTCCAGTCTGAATCGCTGCCTTGCACTGCTGATCTTGAGCCTAGTATTGCCGCGCCCGGCGCCGGCTCAGCCGCAAAACACCGCGGCGGCCGAACAACAGCTGCGCGCCGCCGAGGCTCAACTCGCGGCCGCGCTATCCTCGGTCGACGTCGATCAGCTGTCCCGTCTGTGGGCTGATGATTTCGTATCCACCATGGTGGATGGGCGAGTCACGTCCGGCAAGAAACGCCTCGAGGCTCTCCGAGCCAGTAAACCCGATGCGAGTTCTCGAGTGACCAACCAGAACCAGCAAGTCAATGTGCGCGTAGAGGGCGATTGGGCGCTGGTGTTGGTCACATCCTCTTGGGTGGAGTCGGGAAAGCCCCTCGGCGCGCCCTATCAGGCCACCCACGTCTGGGCGAAACGCGACGGCCGGTGGCGATTGATCGCCGCACACATCAGCGAAGTTAAGCCTTGATATCCAACCG